>Ga0307378_10003114_pt1 | contig 24568 bp, 30 predicted proteins | sample UN1MG_FD_202238 | JGI IMG/M metagenome (GOLD analysis project Ga0307378, IMG submission 202238) | Soil microbial communities from Risofladan, Vaasa, Finland - UN-1 | ecosystem: Environmental > Terrestrial > Soil > Coastal area > Acid sulfate soil | place: Finland: Risofladan, Vaasa | collected...
CAGATATCCCTTGTCCTGTAAATCCCAATTCCTTTAAGGCTTGCGATGCTTTAATTTTTCCGTCTGGTGTTGCCGTTGTAATTTTTTGAAACGCTTCAAACACTAGACGAAGGGCATCAGTTGGATCATTTGATAGAATCGCCTGCTTTAGTTGAGCACTGTTTATGCTTAAGACCTCAGCAAATTTTGTATGATCAGCGGTTAACTCACGCATAACGTTAGACATCGCAGTCGCACTTAATCGCGTGCGCAGTCCAGCATCAATCATTGTTGCTGATAATGCAGCGGCTTGATCTATTGTTAGCTTAAACGCTGACGATGCTTGTTGCATTCTTAGCATAGAATCAACAATTTCAGACTGGGTTGCATTAAAATCATTCCCAAGCTGATTTATCACTGAACCTAAACCTTCAATGTTTGCTGCAATGGGGAGATCCCAGGCATTTAATAATTTAGGGAGTGCGCGAGCGGCAGCTTCCGCCGTTAGATCCGTTGCAACTGTCATCTTTGCAATGGTTTCGGTAAATGCCTCTAAATCTTTTTTTGTTTTTATGCCTAAAGTCCCGCCAATAGATGCAATGTCAGCTAAAGTCTTACTTGCAACCCCACCTTTCAATTCAACAGCTGACAATGTCCGTATTCCATCAGCAAGCGTGTCGAACCATTCCTTTGTCCTTTCGCGAGTCCGTCCAATTGTCCGTTGTGCAACAACGAAGGAATCTTCAAACTTACTAAAATTTTTAACGCTAGAAACAAGTACATCCTGCATTGTTTCTAATCCCTTAATGAATCCTTCTTTAATGAGATTAGCAGTTGTTTTTAGAGGAATAACCAATGCAGAAAAAGCATTCTTTAAAAGATTAATGCCTGGAATAAGTGTTGAGGTGATTGTTTTTGATACGACACCGAACACCCCGCCAAAACCTGAAAAATCAACATTCCCCAGAGTCTTCCCAATGTTCTTGAATGTCTTTTTAAAGTTACCTTCAAGGTCTTCGAGACGTTTATCCCAGGCATCAAAGGTTTTCCCAGAATCATCCTTAAATTTTAGCTCGAATATTGCTGTATCAGTTGTTGTTGCCATTTATTTCAGTAAAAAAGCATCCCTGAAAACTTGAATCATTTTTTTGCGAACCGGAGACTTAAACACAACGTACTTTCGTATAATCTTCTTGAGACTCCCGCCTATTTTTGTACGTACCCCTGTATATTGGTGGACTCTGCCATACAAAGGCCCTAATATTGTATTGATATGCCATACCTGCCCATGTTTCCATTCAGTTGCGGTTTTTTCCGCCTTATCACGCATTCTTCCGGTCTTATCAAGGATAGGATGAGAGTATTGATATTTTCGTGGTTTCCAGGCAGGGTCCCCCCCTGCCTGGACTTGCCGCGCAATATCCTTTGACGCTATTTTCCCAACGTCATCATATGTCTTTGTGCCCTTGAATGCCTCTTCCCGCGTTTTCATATTCTTCCGGGCCTGGTTAAGTCCCGTTATTTTGATGGGCATCTCGTTTCTGCACCTCTCTCATGATAATATTCAGCCAATAAAAAGCGTCTGTGAATTTTATCTGATATTCATCACAAATCCTGCCTATAAGGTCTATATTAAGAAGTCCTGTTTGTGTCGTGTATGGAACTACCAGGTTAAAAAAATCAACCCAGGCCCTTAGATGGTGCGGAAGAAATGCAGGGTGCCCATGAATCGGACAATCAACATCTTGCACTCTTCGTCGAAGCGGGGGAACCTTCTTCTCAATATCATCCTGTAAGCATTTCAGACAATACGTTCCCCCACGCCACGCCACAAACTCTATCAGTTTTTTTCGTCGTCTTCCTCTTCGTTTGTTCGAAACATGTCGTCATCCTCAAAGACTTCCACAAGTTTTGACGCCAACAACCTTGCAAACTTCGCTTTCTTCCGAATCAGTGCGAGCACCCCATCTTTTGATGGTTTCTCGAATAGCCCCTGACTCTCCTTGTACGCGACATCCAAGATCATAAGACAGAACTTTTCAGGGTTGCTATTAAGTGTGGCCCCGACGCCTTTATCACGATAATATCTCACCTTATCTTTAATCCCACTATATTTGTGGGAGGCTTGCTTGAAAATATTCCGAGTCACGTCATTCAGTATAATTGTCAAGGTTGGCACGTCAGTCCCTTCAGGGAGCACAAAAAAATCTAAGGCAATGACTTTCGGTGCTTCAGTGTCGTTTAAGATGTCTTGAACATCAAATAAATATGGCATAATTTCCTTTCTAATGTGCTCGAAATCGAGCGGGTTAAAATGTAGCAATGACAATTTCATGGTCATTGCCTAATGTCGCGTCAATCACTCCTCGACTCGTAGTATCATTTTTCATGAGCGCATCTGTTGATAAGCTAACCTCAGTATTGATTTGGTTCGAGACATAAATCGCCATTATATTCAGGAGTTCATCCCCCAAGGTAATCATAAACCCGCTGCCAATAACGTTATCACGCATCAAGAACTCTTGCCACGACTTGAAATATGGCGTTTTTGCCAGAGTCACGGTACGTCCGGTAATTGCCTGGCTTTTCTTCCCATAATTCGCCGCCATACAATTTTCGAATTCACTTTCCATTTCAACCGTGACCGTGAGGGTATCACCAACCGCCGCGCAGGCCCCACGAAGAATATACACTGTATCGTCAGCACTGGCCGCAATGCTCACAGCCGCGTGTGTCAGGGTGATATTAGACCCGGCATCCCCTGATACAACAGAGATAGACTTCGTTTCCCACACGCCCGCACTCACCTCAATTTGGATTTCATCACCAACTCCAACATCAAACGCCGGAGTCGCAAGGATGGTTTCTGTCGCTGATGGTGTTCCGCTTGCGGTACCTTCATAACGCGTAAACATATTCAATCCATCAATACCTAAGCACATTAATGGTTTTGTTGTCGTGTCGTAATTTGGGGTAATCGCCTGAGCCGTATTATCATACAAGGCCGATAAGGCCTTGGACGCGAAGGTCATGGGGACATTCTGGCCAACTTCAAAGGTCGCCTCCCAGTTTGTGCATTTGCAGCCCGCATATCGAAGGCGTTTGGGGCCATCGAAATACGTATAGGCGGTGAAACTCGGAAAGTCTGAACTTGAAAGCATCCAGTTTACCCCTGTTTTAATCAAGTCATCTTCTGCGGGGATGCTTGACAGTGGAATGTCCAGGGTGATCGCAGGCGCTGAATATGTCGCAATCCTTCTGATCTCGCCTTGTGTTGGGAAATAAAGCAGCATTCCCGGAATAATCGCCGGGCTTGCACAACCCGACTTGACCTGTATTATTAACGCTGTACTTCCAGCGTCAACAACCCCAGCCTCTGCCCTCAGCTCTGTGCCCATCAGAGATTTCATGAGCAGATGCCAATCTGGGCCGTGAGTCCCTAATGTTCCAACCCCACGTATTAAGGTTGGGATTGTCGGGCCTAAATCATCAGACCACATCCCAGCCGCCGGCGCCGTCTTACTCAAACTCCCTGTCATGAACGCATTTTCAACAAGGTCACGTTCAAGGTTGAATTCAGCACCATCAGAATGCAGGAGGAGCGCACCGTTCGCCGTTTCTACAACCGCAGTGCCTTCTACCGTTTCTTCTTCAATGCTCATTTTTGTATTTTGCAGGACTACAAGTTTTTCTGCCATCGGTTATCCCCCTTCCTCGTTAGGTTGTTGTGTTTTTTGAACGTCTCTATATTCTCTATTGATGATATTTTGAGCAACAACCCGCAACCTCTCATGATCGTCTGCTTCTAATTTGAGCTTGCGGGTTGTGTGGTAAAAATCAGTTATAGCCTTTTCAATTCGCTGCTCACAAGTCATAATTTTCGTTTGCCTCTATCTCGGTTTCTGCTCTGTTTATAAAAGTTTCTTCTGTGATAAATTTTGATTTCGCCCAATGTATAATCGCGCCCTTCACAGCCTTATCAATCACATTAAGCTTTTCTTGGTTTGTGAGATCGTCATACACCTTGTCGGTTTGGTCTGGATTCTGAATGTGATACCGACCTTTGGTAGTGTAGATCCATTCTGCCGCCTTAGCCAGAGTTGGATCAACCTTAACTTTTAGTGCTTCATACGTTAGGGTCACGGTCCGATTGCTACCGTTTACCTGTGTTGTGATTGCCATTGTTTACGTTCCTCCGAGGCTACCCGCCTTAGACAGGTAGCCTTCCTCCGATATGCAGAACGTTAAAGTTCATGTTGAAAATATCAAAGTCCGTGCCAGCGCCAGCGCCAACCTCTTTCATCCGTAAATCAATATCATGGCCTGTGTTTGTAATATCTATCAGTCCAGATCCAGACATGCTGCCTAATGATGCAACCGCTGCAAATTCACGGCGTGATGAACCATCTTCCTGTTCGACGCCATTGACAAAAATATCAACCTCATAATCCTTATTAAGACCTTGTGAATCGCCACTTATCTGCCAATCAATCTTATACACGCCGACCGTTCCCACATTAAAGGCGTCTGAATTAATGGTAACATTGTTTAAAAGTCCTGTTGTCAGTCCGGTAATCTTCACATAGACGCCTTGTCCAACGGCTGAAATGTCAACATTGCTCGTGCCTTCGTGAAGATATAAAGAACCGTAAGGTAAGCCCGCTGTCCCTACAAACCGCACATCACCGTCATCTTGAATGCTCGTATAGTTCCCCGCACTGACATCTCCAATTTGTGCAACATCATCATTTTGGGTGGCATTGGATTGTACGAGGAGTTGTTCGGTGTCTGACGTACCGACGACATGGAGTTTCGCGGTTGGGGCAGCGTGTCCGATTGATACATTCCCAACAGGTTGCAAAGCTACATCCCCCGTTCCTGTCACTACATTGAAATATCCATCCCCTGCCCCAGTTCCGACAAAGCTTAAACTTCCCCATTCTGTGTTATTGGTATCGGGGTTGGTTGATGACTGGAAAAATACAGTTGGATGGGGCGATAGTGTGTCATGGTCATAATCTTTCGCCACGGAATCCCATTCGGCGAAGATGAAATTTCGGTTGCCGATCCCGTTTAAATTCCGAGGGGCAAAATGAACACCGTCATCACTTTGAGATGTATTGATGTAGAAACTAACACTTCCACTGCCAAAAAAACTGACCTGATTGCTTGCAAAAGATAACTGGCTAACACCTGCTGTCACGAATTGAAGCGTATCATCAAAACTTTCATAGACTCCACTATCACCATCACCAAAAGACAAACCGTTTGCAAGCGCTCCCGTTCCTCCGTTTATATGAAGGGTCGAGAGTGGCGCTCCCGTTCCTATGCCAACACGCTCATTCGTGCTGTCGACGTCCAAAACGGGAGCGCCACCGTCTGCATCCAACACCTGCAAGAATGTTGTAGAATCAACGGCTGGTTGAAATCGCCAGGCATCATTGGCCTCATCATATTTACTATTGCCGGCTGCGCCGAAAAGAAGATCACCTTTCGTGGGATCTGAGGTTGATTTTAGCGTGAGATCATCGCCAGCAGCAGTTCCACCTGAAAGAGTTTGACCTCCCGCCCTGCCCGCTGCCATTATGTATTGTGCAAGCCAGTCTGTCGTTGGATTAAAAAATTCAAGTGCGGTTGCTCCGGCATTAACTTTTGTGAGATTGTTGGCTTTATCGACATACGCATTTGGTGTATCGCTTAACCCAAGAAATGTTGTCACTCCACCGCCCCCTCCCCCTCCTCCCCCTGCTGTTGTATTTGGGAGTAGACCTGTTAGGTCCTTGTTTGAATAGAGAGACCAAACGCCAGACGTGTTGATAAAGGTTAGAAGTGCCATGAGAAAGCTTACTCCCTCGTATAATTGAGGTGTGCTATATACTGTCGATGCGTTGGCATCTTCTATCGCGAGTTCTGGGAAATTTTTACTATACGTGCCAAGCGGCATATTAGCGCAGAGATGAGACGGCTCTCCTGTTTTATTTTGTACACCGAATACCACAATGCTGAAACTTGTATTATTTAAAGGGTTACCGCTCGCATCAGTTGTGATCGTAGCTAGATTCAGAACTGAACGATATGACGTTGAGAAATCGTTGATGACCTCAATATAATCTCCGATTGTACCGCCAGGTGTTCCGCTCGGAATTACATTGTCAACGGTGATAATAAAATTAGGTGTAGCCCATACAGAACTTGCAATCGTGTATAATCCATTATTTCCAGTAGAGTTGTTTATTTTTATAATTCTACCATCTGGGAATGTTGACGAGAGATCTCCATCATTTGAAATTGTAAACGTTTTGTTGCTCGTTGAAACGGCATCAATGACATATTGTGTCATGTCAAGTTGGGGAAATACATGATTATGCAATTGTTGCACAATTCCGCCTGTTGACTTGACATATACCTGTCCACCACCTGCAATTGTGACGGAGGTTTTTGCTCCTGATACATATTGTGCGGCTTTGCTGCGGATATTTGATGTAATATCTGTGAGATGTCCTTGATTTGTCTCAGCGTCTTGAATTTCATCATTCCAGTTTTGATTTCTCGATGCTCCTTCAGCTTTGACGGTTGCTGCTGTCTTTAGGGCCACTCTGGCGACTCTTATGTGTTCTGCTGTCGGCCATCCGGATGGTGATACGGTCAAAGATTTTGTACTTTGTGGTACGTAGATATAATTTGTTTGAGGATTATTATTAGTCCCTGGCGTTAAAGTTATCGTTGCTGGTGGAGTTGCATCAAACCTTGTAAACCCGTCAGAAAACATCATAGTCAAATCTTCATGACCGTTTGTCGGTGATAGATAGCCAGTGATCGTTGATCCGTTACTTAAAACTCTGAGATCAAACGGTTCACGAAATATGCCGTTAAAAAAATTTGCGGTTGTTTCGCTGATTGATCCCTTGATGTCGATGTAAAGCTCTCCATCCGTCTCATCAACCACTGCAATGACTCCAAGCAATATAGGAAAGCTTGGAAAGCTTGGCTTATCTTTCGTGAATCCCCCTACAATTGTATCTGATACCCATATTAGATCGGCTACAGTATAACCAGATGTATTTAAACCTCTAACTTTTCCGGCTCTGGAATAGAAACCATATTCACCGTCTGGGATGTCCATTATAGCCATGCCTATCTCAACAGATAATGATTCAAATACGCTTGCTATCGATTTAACGAGGCTTGGAACGCCGTTAAAAATTCCAATCGGAGAAACAACAGTGCCCTTGTCTATTTGCGTCCCGCTCCCATTATAGGCGCGAACCAATGTTTCTTGGCCTGTACGCATAACAACACTGTTATCCTCTAAAACGACATTAAGTGTCTGCTCTATTGTATCCCAATACGTTGTTCCTTCGCTATTTCCCGGAGAGGATGGGGTTGTGTCAAAAATGAGTTGCTCTACATTTTGGAGAGTATTCCCATCCATATCAATATCGCCACTCATCGTATCGCCAGAACTGCTCATGAATCCTAAATCTGATTTGACGTCATTATAGTCTCTACCTTCGATGTGTGTCGCATCTGAGAATCTTGCGTAGTCGTTAGTAACGGGAGTGCCTGATGTAGAGACATTCCCGCCTCCGGTTGCATTCTTAAACGTTATCCTACCCGCGCCGTCTGTTGTCATAACCTGACCATCAGCACCATCAAGCAGAGGTAACACGTACTCATCAGCTACGTTGAGAGATGGAACATAAACTTCGTTGTCTTTTCCGGCTCCGCCTTTTGTTGGCATAATATCCCTTTAATATACGTCTGCCCTATGTTGTTCTATCCAGAGTTTTTGCCCTGAATCATACGAAAATTGAATACTGTCGTTTTTCCCTAATACCATATCTCTTCCGTTCTGCATCCGCATTCCACTCCCAACCAAATTAGAGCCATCCTGTAACGTGACAAGCGAACTGTCATCAAGTCCTTCAATCGTTAAGATTTGTCCATCAGTTCCAGCATAAATTGTAGGAGTTGATGTCATTATCACACCGCCCTGGATGCGTAAGACATCATAACCACGTGAAAGCGTATCAGTCGCTAAGACTGTGGTATCTGGCGAAACTGTCCTTGCGCACGCTGTCGGCATTGTTATACCCCTCATATCAGTATCAATGTGTGTCATGATCATCTCGGATGCCCCTGTCCACACGCCAAAGTCAGGATTAATGCTTGACTGGCTATAATCTTTTGAGGTGACTGACACAAATTGAGACAGAGAAAATGTATCGCCATAAAACACATTCTCAACCTTATCTAATAATTCTGCTCCTGTGGTGTCTTCGGGATCTCCATCATTTTCATAGAGTACTGAAAAATTGACGGGGTATTCTTTCCGTATCATGCAGTTTAAGAGTGTAATAGGTTCTGCCGTGACAACGCCCATCTTGACGAGTAACATTGGTGTCATCGTGCCATACGCTCTAGGCACATCAGTGTAGATGACAAAATGTGAATTAATCTCTTCAAGTGTCATTCCAGGCGCTGTCTGCGTGTCGAGTTGTGCCTTAATCGCATTCAAAAGACTCACCGTGATGTCACTCATAACGTAATAATAGGTTCCCCGTCTTCTGTTTCAAACGCTGTTTCCATCGAGTCAACATCTGTACTTGTACTGCTGTAATCAGATACCCCAGGGATGCTAATTTCTTCGTTTCGGATCGCGGTGAGATCGTCGACGACAATCTGGCGATTTGCCGCAAGGATCTCCCCGACAGCAGCATTATTTGAGGTTGAACCGCCTCTATATAGCACAAGTATATCAGACATAGACTGCAAAAAGTCAGGAACGGTGTCAGAGTCCCAATCATTGACTTGATCACCATAACGCGGAATGATATACGCAAGAATCTTCCCCTTTGCAAATTTATAGCCAGATTCTAAGACATCAGCGTCAAGTATATCATCCTTATTCCTGTCGAACCACTGGAAGAGTTGAATACTCCTCGCAGTGGCTTCCAGGCTCTCTTCCGTTGAAAAATATTCAGTTGCCATAGTCCCTCTAGGGAGCACTATCCAAGGCTGTCAATGTATAATAATAACATACGGCGGTAATTTCACCATCCGTAAAGTCTGCGCCTTGTGGGGTTAGTGTGATGTCAGTTTCCCCGCTTGTAATAGCCGTTGCGGCATTCGCGTCAAAAAACGTATTCACCTTGGTGTTTTTGGCAGCGGCTCCGCCGGCTCCCTGGATTGCTGCGCTAGAACCGCCTGAATATGCCGCAGCCCATGTATTATCACCGTCATTCGTCACGGCGACATCAACGCGTAATTGACAGGCATGTAATAGTGACCCTGTCGGGATATTTACCTCAATTTTATCCGTCGCCCCCGTGAGAGCCCCGCTTGATGCTGTGACTGTCTGTAAGACAAGCGCCCCACTGGCTTCTGTCGCATCAACTGTCAAAAATCCAGGGGCTTGAAATGTTCCATCCGTTACGACCGCACCGTTAACAGCATTTGTGATTGTCTCATCATTACTTAAGACGAGGCCACCCGCTGCCGTAATATCAAGCGTACCATCAACAGAGATAACGCCATTGACCGAATTGGTGATTGTTTCATCATTTTCTAAGATGAGACCACCTGCGCCAACGATGTCCACAGAGCCTGAAGAGGTCACATTGCCCGCGAAGGCATGAGTTGTCGCGGTGTATGTAATGGTTCCATTAACAGAGTTGTCAATCGTTTCTCCGTTGACCAACGTAACAACACCAGTACTGCCTAAGCTCCACTTGGTTGCCGGAGCCGCACCAGCAGTCATCAGCATAAAATCCATCTGGAAATCTTCTGAGGCTGCCGTTGTATCAGTGGCAATTACGGCGATATTCGCCCCGTTCTCGGTGTTCGCAGCCGCCGTTTCTTGGAGCCAGCGGAGTGATAACCCGATCCCATTAGCAGGGGTCGCACTTGTTGTATGTGTGAAATCAACCAACGGATGTACTGTGTTTGTTAATGCCGTTTCTTCTGACACGTCCAGGCCGCTTGTCGTGCCAACCAACGAATACCGAACTGACTCTGTGCCATTGATCACAGAGTCAAGCAGCGATTCTGTGGTCTGCCCTTGCACATTGTCTGTTGTGATAAACACAAGAACACAGGCCAGTAATACCATTCCTAATCGTTTCATGTGATGTTTCTCCTATATTTTAAGAGCGCCTTACTCATAGTAAGGCGCTAATATCGTTATAATGCTTTAATCGAGTACATATTTTTCTGTGCGAACACTTTTTCTTGCGCGAAATATCCAAGCATCATCAATTCGCCGCCCGCCAGAGTAGAGTCATCCGGGACAACTTTGACACTCCAACCCTGATAATTCGGGACAACATTACTATCAAGGATGAATGTTCTGACGCAAGGACTCGCAATTTCAGAACTTGGGTCAGAAGACAAATGACAAACCGTGACATAGTCCTCCCAAATACGCGACATCGTAAGCGTTGCCGGAGTTTTCGGCGATGAGTCATAACGAGCAGATCCGACAATGACCGAAGAATCTAAATAATTCTCGATAGCTTCCTTATTGACATACGTCTGCAATTCTTGCCGTTTGCTGCCTGAAACAGTGGATGCGCCTGTGATTAAGGTGTTTTTCTGCATCTCACGGTAGACATTATGTGCAATAATCGTCATGTCTCGCGGAGCAAGAAGCGCATCTTCAGCCGTTGCCATGTCGCCAAGAATGGTTGCTGAGGACGAGCTCCATAACGGTGAGGCGGTCGCCGTAAAGCCAGCGTCGAAATTCCCTGTTGTCTGATAGAGGCTGGCAACGGTGATTTCACGGTCTAACACTAACAACCGTGTCAAAAACATACGCGCCAACTCTCGGTAACGCTGTTCACTACCGTATTGCGTTTTTGCCTGATCTAAGTCAATCCGGCTCAAATAAATCGACAAAGCGCGCCCAGTCAAATCGTAATTCACCAGAGAGTCGCCCCAATCAATACGGTTCGGCGGAGTGTTCTTCGCGGCTCCCACTTTTGGGCGTGTATAGAACGTCTTTTCATCAATCTTACGATATGACCCGATCAGATCCGGACGGGGGAAAAACGGAGCCACCTGGTCTGCGATATAAATTTGATCGGGATCTTTATACATCGCCGACGCCTTTGAGTCCAGTGTCCGAAATTTTTCTTTTGTCGCATACTCTGCGACCTGATGGTTATGTGCTGATAATTCTGTTGTTATTTGGCCGCCTGGGATATCCCATCGGATGCTTCCGAATAACGGGCTGGCTTTGGCAACCTCTTTGATGAGGTCGCGGTTCCTAATTTCTGCCATAATAATGTACCTCCTAAAGTACGGTTGCGGCGACAAAATCGAAATCGCCTGTGCATTTTTCACCAACAGAAGCGGCAACAGTTGCTGTCCCGACCACTAAGTCACCGGCTATCGCTGTTCTAATACGCCCAGCCGTGCCGTCATCAGGACAGAGTTGATCGCCAACGGCGATAGTTCCCCCAGCGATAAAATCTAAACGTCCGCGCTGTAAATATTCACACTGCTCTTCATCAGCATAGATGTCTGCTGATAATCCCACAGCAACGTCAGTATCAGCCACCGTTTTAATGACGACACCTTCGCTTTCAAACTTGACACAAGCTCGTGCAAAGGCAATAGCTTCGCCAGCCGTTGCGGTAAAGACATCTTGTGTATCCCATCGTTCGCCATGAGTTGTGTAGGCCATAATAGTTTCCTCCTAAAATGCTTTTGGGTATTTATTGATTGCCATTTCGCGAGCTTTCAACCATACCTGTTCAGGGTCGTTCGGGTCATTGACATAAGGCTTTGCGGCCTCTGCGAATTCGGCAATATGCGATTCTTGAATTTCTGTCTTGGTGAGTGGTTTCTCTGATGGGTCATGATACTCTTTCTGTGCCGCAAATTCCCCAACCGGCACAACAAGACTGTCATGCTCTTTAAGCAACGTCTCAAAACAGTTCTCAAGTGCCGCCGTGAAATCTTTTTCCCCGTCGGCAAACTCAATGACACTCCCAGGCCCATTGAGTAAAAACGGGGTCATAAGCTTCACAGCCTTTGGGCTTGCGTGATGCTCATGCGCCATTCGGTCAAAAAATAATTTGACGTGCTGTTGTTTCGTCACGTCCTGTTCTTGTTGCAACCCACGTTCAAGTGACTGGATCATATTATCTTTCGCTCTCAGGTGTTCTTGCATCTCCTGGATGAGCGTGTCTGCCTTCGCCTGTCGTACTTTCATAGCATTCAGTTCTGCTGCCATGTCGTCGGCGATGTCTCCCCCGTGTGGCACTGCGTTATTCTCTTTTGTTGGGATAGACGTGGTTTTCCCTTCTTCTTTTTTGAGTTTTTCTGGCATGTGTGTTGTCTCCTTTTGTTGTTCTCGATGATCAAATTGCGAATACAACGTCAAGACGTTCGTTTCGCTTTCGCCTTCCTCCATAAATTCGACAGCAAAGGATGTCGGCTGGTCTCGAACGGCTGGCATTGTCAACCTGTCGAGAAAGCTAATTCCTCTGACTAATTTATTCCAAACTTTACCCGTTTTCGGGTCTTTTATCGGCGGCAAAATTTCGATGCTTCGCAGCGGAAATTGTTCCTCGATAAATGCCGCCCATTCTTGGGGGATGTTTCGGAGTGTTCCGGTCAGCCATTTCACGCCGTCTATAAGTTGCGTAGCAAATTCAACGGTGACATCTTTCATGGCTGTCTTCATGGTGTCTTTTAAGTGTAGTTGGTGAAGGATATTCACCATTGCAGGGATGCCTTTTTCATTTTTTATCTGAGGATTCCCTTTATATTCTCCATCCTGGATACTTGATAAAATATATGGCATAGCCTCGTTTGTATCAGCCGCCATACGCTCTAGCTCTTCGTCAGTGTATGAGAATGATTTTCCCTTCATGTTCCCAGGGTAAAATGTCCCGGCCCTCAGCAGAGGGACATCAAAAAATGTGCTATATTCTTCTACTTTCATGGGTAGCAGGCACGAAAAAAGGCGGAAAATATGAGTAGTATGGGCTACCCATATCGCCGCCTAATTTCTTCAGTTATTGTTAGATGTACGGTCTTTCAATAACCTATGCCGTTCAAATTTCTGTCAAATATTACTGTTTTTTTTAAACCAACCGAGTTTATTCATTTCTTCTTCGTTGAGTGTTTGGAGCGTTTGGTGTTCATGCAATCCAATAAAAGTTATATGCTTATTCTGCTCTAAAAGATGTTGAGACAGTTGAATAATAGATTCCTTTGCGACTTTATCATATCTCGGTAAATGGTCAATAACTACAATATCGCCATCCTTAATATCTAGTTTTCTCATCAGTAAATCACTTAGTTCTGGACTCATATTCTTTTTTGCTTTTGAACAATCTACTATTTTGCCGAATAAAAAAATAAATCATTCAGCTGAACCTCTTTGGTACTATTTCGGGAAGTTTTTTAGTATAGGCATATCTTACCGGGTCGGCCTCAAACATTTCTTTGGTAATAATTTCTTCCCAACAACGACAGTCAAATTCTATAGGGGCTCTTATCTTCTCCCATATAGGATCATCAATAGGACGGATGACCTTATGATAAGCCCTATGTGAGGCACGAACATCTGAATCATTCGCGGTCATTTGGATAAGACCGTGAATCGAATCTTTTTCCCGTTGCGCGAGTTCCATTGTACCGTCTGAATACGCTTTGCTTCGTGCAAACCGAAACGAAGCGATGAGTTTCTCCTCTTCGAAGGGAATAGACGCCCCTACAAAGATTGTTCTCGCTTTCTTCCGGTATACTTCCCAGGCTTCCGCCTCATTCGTTAGCTTTAACGTGTCTGCAATTTCATTTTTTAACCGTGTGATAAGCTCAGTACGTCCCTTTGTACTTCCTAGAGAGGAGATTGTAAAGCTATTTTCTTTATCTTTTTGAGGTAAACCGTCAAAATCTTGTTTGTTATATACAGGCATTGCATCCAATGCTTTTTTTGCATCCTTTGCAACTTTTCCAAAGATGTCAGGAGCCGGAGCCTTTGCCGGGAAGTTCTTAATCGTTGATGGTTTCTCTTCCTCTTCGCCTTCTTTGTCCTGATAGATCTGAATAAATTCTTTTTCTTCTTCTACTTCGCTTTTTTCTTTTTCAGGTTCTTCCTCTTGCTGTGCATTGATATTTTGTTCTTGATCTTTGGGCGTTACCGGGACAATCCGCTCAGGCTGGATTATTTGCAACCAGGGATATACCTGCACATCTGACCAGTTATAATCAATCCCCCAGGGGATAGCCTGGTATGTCCAGGCATTAGACAGCATATTAGCATCGTCCTGTTGAAGTTCTGATTTTGCCCGTGTTCCTTTGGATTCTTCGGCGCCATAGCTCCCGTATTGTCCATCTAAGAGGGCTGTGGGATTGTGTAATAACACAATTGACACAATTCTTATGGCTAATTCAATATTGGATTGAAACGCGGAACTTTCTATCTCTGCTTTTAAGGCTTCAATCAAAACCCCCTCTTCTTTAATGATCACCTTATCAGATGACATTTTGGTCAGATCCGCTAAAAACTTCGCCCGCCACTGTGCTCGGTCAGTATCTTTCCCTGATTTTGTTTTGGGATACGTTCCCATCCATTGCCCTGTACCTGCCCTTTCAATGCCTCTATTCCAGTTTTTCCATCCTTCCTTAATCCCTTTCAGTGTGTCGAAGAGGGGCCGCAGTTCTGCAATGCCATAGGGATTCTGAAAATATCCATGGTTGGTGATGACCATAAATTTCCTGTCTGGCATCCGTTCAAGGTTGGAGTCATCAAAATATGATTGTTTTTCATAGATACCGGGTTCTCTGTCTTGTGGATTCAGGATAAACCGCTCCGGGTCTTTATCCTGAAAGTTAGTAGCATACACAAGGGGTGTCTTTGAGAACGGGGTTTCCCCTCGTGTCCACATATTTTCGATAACTGCCCGCCCATAGGTCAATGTGGAATCTAAGGCATCTCGCAAAATTTCGCTAAAATCCCGTTCCAACGCCTCATCGTATTGCCATTGTGTAAATTCAAGATGTTGTTGGTCTATGGTCTGCGAAAATGGGGGGGGAATAATTTGAGGGGGAAAGTATGCTCCCGTGTCATTTGGTTTCAATCCCGTTGCCGACACAAATAATGACGCCACATGTTTTCGCATGTTCATTGCGGCAAAGACATAAGGGGTCAACGACGCCTCATAAAAAGGGGTAAGTCCATACCGCTGTTCAACGTCATCGGGCGAGCCTTGCGTCCACGTATATTCTGTGTCTTCGGCCCTTCCCCAGGGCTGGATAATTGCACGAAAAATTGATTGAATATATTCACGTATCTGCATATACCTATAATATATGCAGTGCTGCCAATAAAGTCAATTTTTTTTTTGAGAACACCTTGTGGCATTCGTGATAGCTAGGTATTTGAGGATTTCAAATAGTATTTGATGTCATAAATAATACGTTTCTTTTTATATGCTGGGGTTGCTCTATAGGCGACGAAGTAGGCGACACGGTGCGGGGTTTTGTCATAGCATACAGGGCAAAGGTCATGCCCTTTTAGGATCCCTCTTCGTCCGCACTGTGTGCAGATGATAATTTTTTTCACGGCTTAAATGCGATGAAGATATATGTAACTTTTTGTTTGTATCGCCCATGTTCTTATCGTTTCAATGATAATCAATCCTTCAGGATCATTCTGTGGTGCAAGCCACAGAGCAATACTAAAACACCAATTACAAAAAAGAAGCCTCATCTCCGTAAATATCTTTGTATTCATATTTTTCATTACATTTACCTCATTAGAATAATAGTTCTTGCCCTCCCCGTGTTTGCGACTTCGCTTTTTTCAAGACATCATGTGTCATTGGTAATGTCAAGCGTTTTCCTTCGAGCATGTCTTCGACCGTCACAATCTGGACTCTGTCAAAATTCTGTCCAGCCATCAATGGGTTTTGGTAGAACCCGGCTTCTTTGGCCTCTTGTGTCATCCCTCGGCTTGGTTGTTCAAGTGTTAATAAGATTCCGACTGCGGCCTGTTCACGTTCGATTGTTCCGCGTAAATCTCTGACCATGCTGGGCTGTAAATGCCCGGACTTGACAGAGAGGATGACCTGCTTATACTCCTCTGCGGTTTCCTGGACAAAGGCAATGCCGTCAATGCCTTTGTCGCCGCCTTTCTTTTCGTTAATCACGGCGCGGTTATTTGTATAGGTTAAGACGGCCCACTTTTCAAACTCTTTTCTGACTCGATCATCCTGCTTGTGTGCTAAGGCTGTAGCGGCTTCAATGTCTTGTGGTACGCCATTCAGTTGAATTTCTGGCAACAATTCTTTGCCGAAACTTTCTTCTAATCGTTTCAACACGACGCTGATACTTTGATACGTGATGTCAATGCCTTTCCATCTTCGCTTGAGCCGTTCTGCGACATTTACTGTTGTACCGCACCCGCAGTATGTATCCAAAATTATATCGTCTTCATTACTGCTTGCTTTGATAATCTTTTCTAATAACGTTTCGGGCTTTTGTGTCGGATACCCTAAACGCTCTTTTGCCATTCCATTGATTGTAGGGATATACCAAACATCGGTAGGCATAGCAAATTCTTTGCTTCCTGTTTTACTTTGCTTCTCAATTAATGCTCCTTTATACCGCAAACGATTCTTACTTGCTTCTGACAAGGTTCTCGGCTCTAACACTTGATAAGCATTAAATGTGTATTGATCACTTTTTGTATAACATAAAATGACATCATGCTTTCTATTCCATCGCTTATCAGTTCTCACTCCCCAAGAATATGTCCATATTATCTCTGTAATAAAATCGCCACCATGTCCACAGAATATCGCATCAAGGATGAGTTTCAAATAATGACTGCATGTCGGGTCACAATGCAAATAAAAGCTGCCGGTCGGTTTGAGTACGCGCCATATTTCCGCGATTCTGAGCGTCATACTGATAAGATAGGCCAAGAGACTACCTTTTCCGAGAACTTTTGACAACCCTTGCATCAGTTCAAGCGTCTGTTTGGTCAAGATTCCTCGGCTATTTGTCAAGATGTCGTCAAGCCCTTCTATCGCCATATTATCCCATGTCCAGGTATCAATGAACGCCTGCGCTTGCGCCAGATTTTCTTTGCCGATATTATTGTAAATTTGGTTATAGTTCCGCTTGCTGTTGAATGGCGGGTCAATATAACACAAATCTATCGTTTCGTCTCGGAAATACTTACGAAGAATATCTAAGTTATCTCCGTAATACAATTCACGTTCATTCATATTTCGCGTTCTCACTCACTGTGATATGCTGCGAATGCAACGTGCACAAAGAGCGCTAACGCCTGCATTCACAAGCACATCCAGCGCCGTGACCGGAAGTACACAGCCTGAACCAGCACAATTTTTAATAGCGGGCACGTATGCTGAAACTACGCCGCGCTGGTTGTGTCTTGTGCAATGCTTTGTTAGCGCTTGCCTGTAGTACACTTTTTGTTGCACCATTCATCCAAAAAATCACGTAATTCAATCACATGATCTCGTGTTATCACTCCCCCGATAAATATTTTTAATTCATCATCAAAACGTTCAATCCCCATCCCCCAATCTTTCATATCACCCGTTTTACAATTTTCAGTAAAAGAATATTGCACATCACCTAGCGGGGAAAGAATGCATCGTTTGATAGAACGAGTATCATTATTTCTTGCTATTTCAAGGTTTTTTATCATAAAATATCTCGCTTTATTATTGTCTTCCCAAATTGAGTTAACACAAACATATTTGGGATAGCTTCAAGTTTAATTAAATGTTTTTTTAATAATGAATCAACAGCCTGGTTTATGGCTGAACGATCTGCATTAGCTATTCTTTTTATATCATCTTCTATCGCATCTAAAGAAACCACCCAGGGGTTATTGGTTTAGAATTCTTCATAAATACGTTGTAAAACGGCTCTTTCAACAATACTTAATTTCATATTTGCTCCTGTCATTATTACCTGTCATATTTAATAAGTTGAGGAAGAGCGGATGACAGGAGAATCCGCTCGTTCGGTTGGCCGACCTATCCTCATGAGTTCTTATGATTTTTTCTTATTTTGCTTCTCTTCGGGTTCCTTCATATCAACTTTTTTAGTATCGATCGGCTCTCCTTTTAAAGTTGTAAGCTGTAATGGCAATTTCTTAGGTTTTTCATGTTTGTTGTTGACGATTCCCCATAGTTTTATGATAGCAGGGTCGGAATCAGATTTATTCATATCTAATTTTCCTCCCCATTAGCAATTAAAGAGATGTATTCAAGGTCTTGATTAGCTGGAAAGTATAGTAACGGGATGGTTGGAGATAACTCTTTATGTTCTTCTCCTATGACTAGATGTGCGTTTTCAATAAGCATTTCATTATTTATTGAGTTGAAATTTCGTATTAAACCAATGAATTCCTTCCCATCTTTAAATCCTATTCTTTGCCATCCATTACTCATTTTTTCGGCAGCATCCAATGAATATATTCTATCGTGAGAAGATGGGGCTACTTTACGATTATGAAAGAAGATAAAGGGCATCCATCCCTTATTTTTAGATTCTCCACTTATTGACCCAAGTGGGATGGCAATAAGTAATGGGATAAGCAGGCTTTCTTTTTGTAATATCTCCTGAGATTGATAGACAAAATTCGTGATAGCGTAGATAATCATGGCATAGATGACAGCTTCAAGTACATAAAACTGGTAGTCTTTCCTAATCATGTCAGTTTTAAACTCGACGATCCTCATACAAAAGAAACCTGGGATGAGGAAAATAATAAGCTGTATAACATCTGATGATATTTGCATAATTTCACCTCTATTTATTTTAATTACAATAATTCCACATCTGTCATAAAATAACCTATCATCTTTAAATTGCAAGAAATTTCTTGCCAAAGTTACAACAAAACTTGACGGCAAGAGCGCTAACAAATTATCGTTTATCAGGATGCACCCACGTCCCTTGCTCATCAGGAATGCCGCCTACAATTGAATGAATTAATTCCGTTACGGGAATCCCCGTAACGGAAGAAAGTTCTTTGACAAACTCTATTGTTGTTTTTAGACGGCTGTAATCATTAAACTTTTTACCAACTGCTTTACACATTGCCGTTGCATTGACATATCCAGTATAGGTGATCGGCTAACCATTATAATATCACATAACCACCTTGTTTTAAATATGTTAAGGTGATCGGCTACACGCAAAAAGCCCCGAAGAGGTGTTATCGCCATAGATATGGTTTTGCGTTCGTCGCCGAGACGCAACTCTTCGGGGCTAAAATTATTTCATATTCCACATCGTGACGATAACGTCTCGAATATGAAATACCTGTGATTTTACGTCAAGAAAAATCTGAGCGTGTGTATATAATTTCAACTGCTTGCATCAACCAACTGACTTGACGGCAAGAGCGCTAACGCCAAAATAACCGGCGGCACACGCGCTTGTAGACTGCTGATAATACCGACAAGCGCGGGGCGCGGGTGGCGTCAGGTTGATTTTTTTGTTATATGACGCCTTGGTCATTATTCATTATCGTACATTTCTTGTGCCTCAGCATACCCACCCCAATTATCAACTCCGGCAGCATTTAGACAGTCCAAAAAGTCTGAATCTTCTTCAACCCCTTTGATTTTTTCTAAGACAGCATCAAATTCGGGGTCCCATCCATCACGCGGAATAATGATTCCAATCTTATCTTCAATTGCGTTGATAAGTTGCTCTGTTAATTTCATGAAATTTCTCCTTGCCGAAAGGCATATAACACCCTGTTAACCGGCGCGGCTGTTGGCGTCCGGTTGAACAGATTGTTATGATGTACGGTTTTATGCGATAACGCTAAGAGATACCGAAGGATTCCCAACCTTGACAAACTGCGACATAATGTCTTCTGGCGGCGACAACTCTTTGACAAGTTTCGTCCAATCAGTGATCTGTTTTGTCTGCGTATGCGCGTCCATGACTTCGGGCGGTACGTCAATTACTTTTGCGATTCCTTCGTAATTATATGTTTTTCGTCCGTTTGCGAAAGACGCTTTCACGTTGCCGACTTGCTGAGTTTTACCCAACGACAAAACTTCTTTTTTAATTTCAGCCTCAAGTTTTGAGATTTCGAGTTTTAATTCTTCCCAACGTGCCATTTTTTCTGTTAACATTATAACTCTCCTTGTTAGTACTCATAACGATTAAGTTCTCTGGCGCGTCTTTTTGCGTCCAGAGCAACGCCTTGTTATCCTTCCTTCCCGAACACCTTCAAGCTCTTTGTTCTGTTCACGCCTACTCAGGCGGTCGAAGAAGGAAATTTCTTTTACGACATATTCCGGCACATCACGTTTTCCAGATTCCCACATGTGCCAGGCTGGTTGTCTGACGCCTAAAAGCTGTGATATTTGGTCTTGAGTCAGGTTCCAACGTGCCCGAAATTGTTTTAGTTGCTCGTTCATCCTATGCCTCAAAAACTAATTCAGCGTCAACATGTTCTTCGGTCACGAAAAACTTAGCTTCGCCGTTTAAGTATTCCGGATCATCATATTCGGGATCGTCTAAAGTTTCGCCATCTGCGTCAAAGGCATAAATGATAAAATCGCCGCCATTTTCGTATCCGAATTCTTTTGCATCCTCAATGTCTGTAAAACCAAAAAGTCCACAAATATCTTGACCCTGAAAAGTTTCGTCTGCATTTGACCAGTTTAAATCAACTTGGTTGCCAGGAGCTAATTGAGGTCCACCATTCCATTCGATTAAACTTTGATTTGCTTTTTTTGTTGTATGATATAATTTCATGTTGCTTCTCCGCGTTGAGTTATTATCAATTACTTAGTATAACCTTAATATATAACATATTTATAATTTGTCAAGTAAATAACACAATTATTTTATAAAAATGTTATTTTTTTATTTCAAACGAGCAACCAACACGAAAGAAGGATAACGCCGCATTTCAGCCGCCAAAGACACGCGGCCACAACAGCCCGAATAACACCATAAAACTTTTCCCGCGTGGCTTTGGTCGGGCTGCAAATGCATTGTTATAATGCTTGTTTCTTGAATTCTTTCCATAGACTTATCATTAAATCGGCAAGCTCTACTTTTTCTTGTCGTGACAACTCAGTCTCGTAGTCATCTTCATCATAAATAACTCCGTCGTATCCTTCCCAAACGCTCAAATCTTTCGTTATTCCAATAATTCCATTATTGGCATGAATATCTTTCCCTGTTGAAAAACATATTTTATTATGTTCTGGTATTATTGTTGCTGGCATAATGCCCTCCGTATAACGCCGCGATAACCCGCCTTGAACCCCATGAAATGCAGCTTCTGTCATGCAAATGCGCTGAGGGGTTCAAGGTCGGGTTTATCGTATTGTTAGCAGGTACGTGTTTTGAAAAAAGTTTTTTGTTTTTGTATGTCTGCTATCTGTCCTTTTGATAACAATATGAATTCTATCTTTCTGCCAGCTTCATAACATTTGCCACATGCACTGCATTTATAATACCGCAAGAACTCACCGTCAAAGTGCTCTTCTTCTCCACATATACATGTAATCGACAGACAGACATCTGACTCTTTCCAATTAATTGAAACATTAGGTTTATCGGACATAATATTTATTCTGCAAGTAGTGCTAACGGCACAAATAACGCGCACAACACGCGCCTGTACCAAGTTTAAAACTACGACAAATCTTCGCGCGCGGGTTGTGTCGCGTTGATTTGTTTGTTATGCGGGATTGGTGTCAACTTTTCAGTTCCTTTATTCGGATGACAAACCGAATCACACCCATGCCAATCAAGATTTTTCTTAACAGAAACACCAACCGTTTGAATAAAATTACAAACCATCTCTGCAAGTAAAAAATCAGGCATGTCAACTTCATTTTCAACGCAATATGTGTTGATTAACTGCTCCAACTCTTTTTTAAATTCATCCATAATTTCTCCTTTTCATAGTGACGTATAACAAATTATTAACTTGACAAATACTGTAATAAATATAGAGCACATATGTGGAAAAGTCAAGTATAAAAGGTAAAAATATAAAAATAATTAAAGCGGAAATGTAGAAATGCGTATAGACGGGGACAATCACGGCTTTGAACAATTAAATAAACATCGACTTTCCAGCACTTTGAATTCTGGGGAGTTCCCCAAATTTCCCCTCACAATAGGTGTCTAACTCCACCAATGCATACCGAGTCCCATCAATTAGATGATCGTTTTGTGGCTTTTTAGGCTCTTGAGTCCCCGGTTTTGACACGTAACTTTCAATCTCTTCGATGGTTTTTGGACAGTTGTCACACACAAAGAGAGATGGCCTCCCGTTCTCATGGACCTTTAAGCGCCGCCTGAAAATCTCGATGCCAAGTTGGACGCTTTTGTTCGCCGGAGTACACGGGATCCCATGCGCTTCCAACTCAAATCGCTCTTGAAAGGCATGGTCCGTATGTGTATCAATAATTTTGTGGGAAAACGCATATCCGAACTCCTCTTCAATGGATATAATTGCCTCTGCCATGTCCTGAATTGAACATTCATCATTCTTCCACTCCGCCAGGATATAGGCATCTTCATCGTGATCGATGCCGACCCATGAGCAGGCTTTCCATCGCCCGAAATCAACTCCGCGAATAATATACTGAATCCGTCCAAACAACTCAATATCAAACGGGATAACATGCACATCTTCATTGAAGGTTTTGTATATTCGTCCTTCTAAAATTCCCCATTCGCCATAGACTCTGTAGGGGAGTTCTTCTTCGCCATAGAAGGCAACCTGCATATCTCGTGCCTTCGGATCTAAATAGATATTGTCATAGAGTGAAATAGTTCGAGAAAAAACATTATCATTCAGAAACAAATCCTTATATGACCAGTGCGTTTTTCCTAGCAGGGGAGTGAAGCTCAATAATATTTGGCCGCCGGTCATTGTTGTTCTTGCAACGCAGGAGGTAAAGACCATCTTGCTTTTCAGCTGCTCATCTATCCAGACAAGATCACATTGAGCCGCCTCAAACTTACGAAATCCGGCCTCTTCGCTTTTAAAAACAACACGACCGCCATTTTTGTGTGGTTGCGAGTATGCAATGCCTTTGCCTTTTGCCGCCCATATCGGCTCACAAATTTCATCTGGATGAAAATATTCGTCCAGCTTGTCGAAACATATCTTTGTCATTTCAAAATTTGGAGCGACCGCCCACACCAAACATCCTGGATGATTCCGCACGTAATCTGCAACGTACGCGCCGGCTGTTGTTGACTTGCCTGATTGATTGCCGCCGACAAGCATTTTGATTTTATTCGGGGCGTCCCACCATTCTTGGACCTTCTGGCAGGAGGGAGTGAATGGAGGAAGGATAATGGGTGTGTCTTGTGAGGTTATATGTTGATGTATGACTTTTTGTTGATCATAGCGACCTAAGAGGAGCATTTATTTTAAAAATGACAAGAACTCTGGTTTTGCTTGTGGATTTGTAAGGAATAATCCACGAATAGCACTTGTCACCAGTTGGCTGTGTTGTTTTTTAACACCTCTTAATGAGTTAATATTGACTTTTTGTAGGTTCACCGTTTTCCTCTATGAGTTTCGTTTGAAGACCACGTTTCTGTAGTTCTTCTATCGCCTCATTCTTCCATATCTGCAGCCATTTTAGAAATTTCATTTGTTCACTCTCTCCCATGCCTGATGAGAGGACGCTGTCAATCTGGTTACTGACGACAAATAGAATTGATTCTTGGCTCCACTCCGCGCGCGGGTGCAAAACGTCCCATTCCCACTTTTGCAATCCAAAATTTTTATATGTTTTTCTGACGACTTTTTTATTGTCATCATACTCATAAAAAACCTGGTTGCTTCGTCCTGACCTGATCCCATCAGAAAACTGTTGATAGGCATCAGCCTGAATTTTTGGGTCTTGTGCTGGATGACGATGGAGAGTCTTGTAGTCACGGAAAGCTTGCTGGACGCCTTCATGAAATGCTGGAAAATAATACTGACTTTTAGAATCAAGAGCTAGCGTAACCGTACGAAAACCGAGTTTAATTGGTAATTCGTGTGTACAACCTGTCAATTTGCCCTTATCTCGAATATAAGCAAAAATAAGATTTTGTATCTCTTGTGTAAGTTTTTTAGGTGCTCCCATATAGTAAAAAAAGCAATAATTGCAATTATTGCTTTTTTATTTTGTCTCTCCAATGTTCAGGCAACATTGACACGACTTCGGAAGTTAACATATTACGACTTGTGTTGCCCTGTGTGATGCTTTTGACAATATCTAACACTAGCATGCTGGCATCATACATTTCTTCGCCTGCCTTCACTACGTGGTCTGATGCTTCAATTAGGTGTTTCCGGTTTTCATCATTAAACACTTTTTCAACCGCGTGGATCACTTCTACAATTAATTCAAATTTTATCATATTGGCTCCTCCTTTTCTGTAATATACAAGGTTGTGAATAATTTGTCAAGTTGATTCTAAATCAGCCAAACTAAAAAATGGTTTTTGATGTCTCGCTAAGTGGATATATTTCTCGGTGGTTCGTGTGTCTGAATGTCCAAGAAATTCAGACACCTCCTTCAGTGTTTTCCCCATC
>Ga0307378_10003116_pt1 | contig 24551 bp, 14 predicted proteins | sample UN1MG_FD_202238 | JGI IMG/M metagenome (GOLD analysis project Ga0307378, IMG submission 202238) | Soil microbial communities from Risofladan, Vaasa, Finland - UN-1 | ecosystem: Environmental > Terrestrial > Soil > Coastal area > Acid sulfate soil | place: Finland: Risofladan, Vaasa | collected...
GTCCAATCCTTCGTGCCGGTCACTGGCGGCGTTCGGACATGCTGCAGGTTCTGGATATTCAGCAACGCACCGACGGCGCCGCGGACGTTGCGGGTCTTGATCCAACCCGAGAGCTTGTAGAACGTGTTAGGCGCGACGGTCACTGTCGCCGTCCACGCAGCGTCCGTACCTGTGTCCGAAGAAATGGAGGCACAGCGATCGCCCGTTCGGCCCGGCGCTGCGATGCTCCACCGCCCATCCGCTTCTCCGCTCCAGGCCCGCGATATCCAGCCGCGGACGCCGGCTTCGGCCTGCTCTTCGAAGGACGGATTTGGCAGCAGATTGACGGCCGGGCCCGGATCCTGCGCCGCTGCCTGCGATATGGCAGCGACCAACGGAGGCAGCAGCAGGGCCTGCAGAAATCGGGGCGACTTGGTCCACATTGGCTTCTTCATTGTGCTGCCTCCGTTTGGCTGTCGCTCGCTGTTGCCACTTCCAGGGCGACTGGGCCGAGCAGGCCGGAGGTCAAGTCGCCTCGGTAGCGGGTGGGGATGGTCGCGTAGTGGTTGGCGAGCGTGTTGAACACCAGCACCTCAATCCGGTTTTCGCCGGGCTTCACCCGTTTCGTGATGTCCACCGTCCATGGCGGCGCGACGCGGATGCCGGCCACCTGGCCATTGACGCGGACTTCCGCCGTGGCAACGAGTCTCCCGAGGTCGAGCGTGGTCTGGCCGCCGGCCTGCCGTGGCGTCAGCGCGACGGTCTTGCGATACCACGCGCCGCCGGAATAGCATTCCAACGCACCCATTTTCGACCAGTCGCCCGGCGTGGCGAGGCCGGGGCCGCACTCCAAACGCACGGGCTCCGGGAACACCGCCGCGCCGCAGAATCCTGTTTCGGGCTTCACGCGCAGAGCAACGCGAGCCGCGCGCGGCAGCGGAGTGGCGGCCTCAAAACGGCCTTGGCCCGCGGCCCGCATCGGCTGACCGTCCGCCCAAGCCTCGACGCTTCCCCGTGCGGTTACCGTCATCGCGTGCAGGCCGGGCGGTGCGGTGAAGCCGAACCATTCGGCGGGCCTTCCGCCGGCATGCACGTCGAAACGAATTACCGACGGATCGTCGAACCACGTCATCGACAGTGGAGTGCGGCTCGGCGGGGTGGAAGAGACTCCGTCGCGCTTCAGGACAAAGTAGCCGCGGCCGGCCTGATCGTAGCGGACGAGGATCGGATTGGCGCCGGTCCGCAGCGATACGGCCTGTTGCGGGCCGTCAACGCGCTCGCCGTTGAGGAACACCGCCGCCGGCGTGAGCACCTCGGAGGCGTGCGGTGTTTCGTCTTCCCGGCGTGCGCTGGTCACGATGCGGGCCGTTGTCGGGCGATCGACCGTCGCGCCGGTCCACAGGTAGTAGCGGTTGCCCGCCTCTTCGGCCACGTATTTGAACTCGTTGAGCGCACTTTCACGCTTGCCAAGACAGAGGAAATGGTCGGTGACGTTTTCTTTCAGTCCGTGATAACCCTGATGGCCCGGATCGCCTTCGAGTCCCTGACGCCAGGAGAAACAATAGGGCCGCCAACGGTACGGCTGGCCGTCGATGTAGACCGCTTCCGTAGGGTTCACACGGGTGAGGTTCGCCAACTGGGCATCGATCACGTCGGCAGCCACATCGTCCGGGATCGGTCCAAGCAGCCAGAATTGCGGCCCGAAGTCGTAGGTGACTCGCTCCCAGAGGTGGTCGTCGAAGTTCGGCTCCTGCCAGGCGGCCGCGTTGCCGGTCTCGGCGGCGTGGCGGAAGACGCGTGCTTCCGGGCCGATGAGATTGTCCGTGACGGGCAAGCGGAAGTCTCCGTAGCGGTTATCCATCGTCGGCTTCAGCTCGAACTCCCAATCACCGTCCAGGACGATTTCCTGCACCGAGCGCTTCGAACTCGGCGGCGGATTGACGTGCCCCCGGCCCGGCGTGAACACGACGATCTGGGCTTCGCAACCTTCCAGTGGCAACTGCACCTTGGTGCCGGTCGTCGTCTCGCCGAGCACTCGCAGCGGCCGAACCGCGCCGGTCCACGGATCCCACAACTCGGCCCGACCCTTGGCGCGGAATTCGACCATCGCATTCTTCGGTGCCCCCATGACCATGTACACGTCGCGCGGACCGACCTTGCGGTGCGTTGCCTGGATGGCTTTATCGCCTTGAACATCGCGAGGGACAAGGTTTTCGATCCGGCTAACCAGTGCGTTCCATACGTCGCCCGCCGCGCCGCCGCGATGCAGCTCGTGGACGTTGGTTGGGTCGGGAACGGACAGCCCGGTGATGTCGCGATTTGTCCGCCAGGCCTCATCGCTCGGCGGCGCGAGTGTGTAACGCAGGTCTTCCGTGGAGAGGACCGTCTTGCCGTCCTGGACGATCGCCAGAAACATACCTGCGGTGCCTTGTCTTCCCGGCGGGTCGTGATCACGCGCATCCATGGTGATCACGTCGCCATCTTTCAGTGCGATCTTGCCCGTCCAGCCACTTGAGTAGTCCGCGTCCGAGCAAACCTGGGCGTCGTTCAAATAGAGGGCCCCTTCGTTATCGCAGAAGAATCGCGCCTGGCACGTGGACTTCACGCCGGCCGATGCTCGCCACACGCCCTTGAAATAGACGCGCTGCGCGGGCTCTTTCGACCAGGCCCAGCGGCCGACGAAGCCGCCGTCGTAGCGTCTTACGGGGAACTGGTCGCCCGGCAGCATCGCGATGCCGATCCCCCCGGCGTCGCTGCGCTGGACCGGGGGGCGGGCGCCGGCCTTGGTTTCCGCGGCCGTCGCTCCGAACAGTTCTTCAACGGCCGCATCGAGTTCCGGGTCCTCGCGGCCTGCGCGATCGCTTGCCTCGGGCAAGGCCCCGCCGGCGATCACGATCCCACCCGATCGGAAGAACTGCAGCGCCTTCTGCAGCGTGGACCATCGCGCGGCACGCATGGCCGGCAGGACCAGCACACGGTAGGAAGCGTCCGCGACGTGCAATCGCCCGTCGCGGAGTTCGGCCCGCGCCAGCGATTCGAAATCCATGAAAATGAAATCGTAGCCTTGATTCATCAGCGTCGTGCCCGCGGCGAAGGCGGCCTCCGTTGCCTCGCGCCCGCCCAGTCCGGCCTGGCTGGGAGCGACCGGGTACACCACGGCGACATCACACTGATGTACGCCCTGGCTCATCAAGTACGAGAGCCGCTCGAAGTATTTCAGGAACACGCCCATGTGCTCCCAGTACGGCATGCGGAAATGGTAGCACGGCGGCGCCCACTCCCAGAAACTGCCATGCGTGGTGTAGTACAAGCCGTGCAGGTTGAGCAGATTGCAGCCGTATAGATAGTTTTCGCGCGTGGCGAACATGAGCCTCTCCGGCGTCGCGCCCCAACCGAGACTGTGGTACCCTTCCAGCCACACGCGCGGGCGCCGGTACAGATGGGCGATCGAGCTGGAAACCTTGCCTTTGATCAGATCGGCTCTTCCGCCCGGCGTATCGTGGCCGGGGGCGGTGTACCAACGCACGGCGCTGAAATAGTCGCCGAATTCCAGCGGGTTGCGGCCACGGCTGCCTTGATCGCAGCCGTAGATCTTGCCGCGGCTCCAATGCCATTGGAAGATCGGGATAAAGTAGCGCTCTTGGGCCAGTTGCATCTTCACGTCCATGAAGTCCAGTCGGTACTTGACGGTCTTGGGGCCGACGTCCTGGGACATTGCCGGCAAGGCTTCGAACAGATCGTAGCCCTTGCGTCGCTGGAACTGTTCGGGTAGATCGTCGGCCCAGACGCGATCGCCCACGCCGAAATGCAATTCGTCGTGGAAGAAGTAGTTCAGTCCAGCGGCCGACTGCCCGGGGGCATGGTCCTGGAACACCTGGAAGAAGTTCTCCACGACTCGCCGTCCGGCCAGCGGATGGATCGGGTTGAGCGTGCCGGGCTTGCGCGCGGCGGTGAAGACCCAGACTTCCCAATCGCCTTCGGCCGGAGTCCACTCCAGGCGTTGCTTGCGGATCGAATCGACCAGGTCGATGCTGCCGGGCCCGATTCCCGGTTCGCCGCAACGATACGCCCGCACGGCCACCGTGTCGGCCGGCAGGTCGCGGGCCAGCGCCTGGCCGGCCGCCACGCGCTGTTGGTGGGCGATCGCCATCTCTCGACCCTGGATTTCCGGATCGCGGTAGATGGTGCTGCTGATCAGGCTTCGACCGTTGGGCCAGTCGAGCGTGTAGCCGCTCAGTCCAATCCCCATCCCGCGCTTCCCGCATTCGCCGGCGACGAACCTCCAGACGTCCCACCAGGCGTCGGAAAAGATCGCCGGTTCGGCAGCGTAGGTCGGCCAGCCGCTCGAGTCTTCGTGGGCATAGTTCACCTGCATCCCGGAGATGCCCTTCGCGTGGAGCTGCTCGATCTGCCAAAGCAGCCGCTCCTTATCGAGCGGATCGCCGGTCCACCACCAGAACGGCACCTCACCGTACCCCGGCGGCGGATTCTGGAACCCCGGCAGCGCGTCCAGGTTCGGATCGCGCGAGGGAAATCCGAGCGCGTCTTCGGGCGGCGTCGGAGAGTTCTTCGGGTCGGGGAACGTACCGTCAGCGGCCTTCTGGTCGGCCGCTCCCTTCGCATGGGTCGGTTCGCACTTCGGCTCGCTCGGAAGGGGCTTGGCGCTCTTCAGCCCTCGCAAGACCGACTCCGTCACCATCTGTGCCAGCGCCTCATAAGCCGGCGCCGTCCAGTGAAAACGATCGCCGCGGGCGAGCTCGAGCTTCTCGACCAGCAGCGAGTGGAAATCGTTCACCGGCACGTTCATTTCCGCCATCACTTCAGCGGCCATGCGGTTGTGCTCGACGATGATCGGGTTGATTTCCGGTTCGAGCTCCGTCGGCTCTCCCTGCGTGGTCACGGGCGTGCTGCTGGCCCAGATGAGTTTCGCGTTCGGCAGCTTTTCGCGGAGCACTTGGACGTAAGCCTTGGTCAGCGGCTTGAAAGCACCCTTTTCGATGCGTCCCTTCTGCCAACCGTGCAGGCCCATGTTGAAATGCACCACATCATAGGGTCCGTGCTCCAGCACCTGGGCCAGCAGCTTGTTGACATATTCCGACTGGTGGTAGGGATTGACCCATACGTCGACGTAGGCTTGTCCCTGGAGTGCCTCGATGACGTGCCTCTTGTAGCCGTTGAGAATCGAATCGCCGATCAGCAGAACGCGCGGACGGTGCGGACCGGTGACTTTCGCCTTGTCGAGTCCCCACCCTTTGCCGTCGGCATGGAGACGCGAGTCGGTCTCTTGAGCGGCTGGGAGCGTAGCCTCATCGTCGGTGTTTGATTCAAAGGCACAGGCAACCATGCTGCAAAGGATGAGCGTGAAGAGGTTTGTCATCGCGGGTGTTCCTTTCCTTCAGTCCCTGGACGCAGTGTGGTCCAGCATCATCTGCTTGGCCGCGGAGCCTTCCATCAGGAACAGAATTGATTATATCGCTCTTCGTGGCCGTGCATACCTCTATCTCGCACGGGCGGTGAGACCCGCCGGGCCGGCACACCTCTTGATTGGCGAACGAAGACCAGTTCTACTTTAGGGGGAGACGAGTGCCCCGTCCTCACCTAGACGAAATGAGTCAAACATGAAGCCAATTGCTGCCGCGCCCGCAGCTTCAAGCCCAACAGTGTCGAAGGAGTTCAAGGAATGGCCGTGAGACGAAGCCTTCTGGTTCTTGCGTGCGCCTTTCTCACGGCTCCGGCGGAAATACCTGCCGCAGATCAGGCAAATCCAAGCAGAAAGGAAATCAGCAGCCATGAGACGACTGTTTTTCTTGGTCCTTTGCGCATCGCCGGTATGCATCTTGTCGTCGCCGGCGTCCGCGGAACAGAACCCCAACATCGTCCTGATGATGGCCGACGATCAAGGCTGGGGCGAGACCGGCTACAACGGCCACCCGCACCTCAAGACGCCCGTGCTCGATGAAATGGCCGCGGAGGGCCTGCGGCTCGATCGCTTTTATGCGGCTTCGCCGGTTTGCTCGCCGACCCGGGCGAGCGTGATGACGGGCCGGCACGCGAACCGATCCGGCGCCTTCGCGCCGAACTGGTCCACGCGGCCCGAGGAGATCACCCTCGCGCACATTCTCAAGCAGGCAGGCTACCGCACCGGGCATTTTGGCAAATGGCACATCGGTGCGGTGAAGAGGGAGTCGCCGCTGAATCCAAACAAGATGGGCTTCGACGAGTATCTTTCGCATGACAACTTCTTCGAGATGAATCCGCCGCTGAGCCGTAACGGTGCACCGCCGGAGATCATCCACGGCGAAAGCTCGGAGATCATTGTCGAGGAAGCAGTGTGCTTTGCCCGCAAGGTCCATGGGGAGCAGAAGCCATTCTTCATCGTCGTCTGGTTCGGTTCGCCGCACGGGCCCTATTCAGGCCTGGACAAGGATGTCGCAATCTACCGCGACGTGCCGAACGAACAGATGCGTCTGCGCTTTGCGGAAATCACGGCGATGGATCGGGCTATTGGGGCCTTCCGTGCCGCGCTCCGCGATCTTGGCGCGGCAGACAATACGCTACTCTGGTTCAATTCCGACAACGGTATCCCGGTTGCCAACGAGGAGGACTCTTTCAACGGGGGCTGGCGCGGCAGGAAGGGCGACGTCTACGAAGGCGGCCTGCTCGTGCCGGCGATCATCCAGTGGCCCGCGGTCATCCGGACGCCGCGAGCCTCGTCCGTTCCCTGTGTCACTTCCGATATTCTGCCCACCGTGCTCGATCTGCTCGACCTCGAACACCCCGACTCGAAACGCCCGCTCGACGGCGTCAGTTTGCGCGAGCTGATCGTCGATGGAACGATGACCGCACGCCCGTCGCCGATCGGTTTCTGGAAATATCCCGCCGGTGGTGAGAAGAAGAACGGACGGTGGGTCAGCGAGGAGCTGTCCCGCGGCACCACCCCCACGACGAGGAACCCCGCAATCGATTTCACCAACTACAGGCATCCCGTGGCCAAAACCGAGGATTTCGGCGGCGATGCGGCCTGGACCGACAACCGTTTCAAGCTCGTGACCGGGCGGCCCCGTCGCGGCGAGCCGCGCACGGAGTTGTTCGACCTGGTGGCCGATCCCAAAGAGACGACGAATATCGCCGAAGAACATCCCGACGTGGTCGAGCGAATGAGGGGTCAGTTGCACCAGTGGCAGCGATCTGTCGAACAAAGCCTTACCGGGGCGGATTACTGAAACCCGATTGAGTTCTGGCGCGGATTTGGGAGCGTATGTGACTTCCAAGCCGGACTTTCGCGTCGGCGTAACCCCATTCGAGAGGTGGATCTCGAACACCGAGTCCGCAAAGCCGTTCGGAAGGGCCGAAGCGAGAACGATACGCTGGAAACAAACACCGGCTTCCTCAGCACGTCTGTCGAAGAACCATGAAACACAACATCACATTCCTCACCGCCCTGCTGCTCGCTCCGCTGGCGGCTCTGCATGCTGCCGATGCACCAAAGCAATCTACGTTGCCGCTCGTTGTGGAGGGCAATCCCTCGGTCTACGCTGAATTTGCCACGGCATTCGCGAATCCTCCGACATCAGCCCGACCTTGGGTGTATTGGTTTTGGATCAACGGGAACATCAGCAAAGAAGGAATCACGGCGGATCTCGAGGCGCTCCAGCGAGCCGGCGTCGGCGGCGTGCTGTGGATGGAGGTGAGCGGACCTTGGTGGGCGCCCGAGGGGCGGGTGGCGGCGCTCAGCCCGCAGTGGCACGAGGCTTTCCAGTGGGCGGTGCAGGAATGCGACCGTCTGGGCCTCGAGTTCGACGTGTCGGTTGATTTCGGCTACGGCAGCGGCGGCCCGCACATCACGCCCGAGCTCTCCATGCAGAAGCTCTACTGGAGCGAGACGGAGGTCGAAGGCGGACAGAAAGTCGACCTGGTCTTGCCGAAGCCCGAGGTCGCGAAGAACCTCTCCGCATGGCTGAGGCCCGGCGCCGAGATCAGCGCGACAGTCCGCGAACAGATCGAGGACACCGATTCCTACAAAGACGTGGCCGTGGTTGCGATTCCCGCGCCGGCATCGCGCCAAGCCCGTGCGTATCGCCTCCCGGAGGTCAATCTCAAGAGTGGAACCGACTGGCGATTGCCCCGCAGTCGAGAGGCCGCCTCGCCGCCACCAGATTCCGTGACGCCCTCCGAGCGCGTGGTGGATTTGACCGGCCGGATGGGACCGGACGGCCGCTTGACGTGGGATGCGCCGCCAGGCAAATGGTTGCTTTTTCGCTGCGGGCACGCATCCAATTTCAAGATGACCAGGCCCTGTCCGGCGGCGGCCGTTGGCCTGGAATGTGATCGCCTCTCCAAAGCCGGCATCGAGGCTCACTACGCCGCGTTCCTGAAAAAGATCTTCGAAGGCGCCGGCCCGGCCGCCGGCAAGGCGCTCAGTTATGTCCACATTGATAGCTGGGAAGCCGGGGGGCAGAACTGGACCGCCACGTTTCCCGTCGAGTTCCAGGCGCGGCGCGGGTACGATCTGCGTCCGTGGCTGCCGGTCCTGACGGGGCGTGTGGTCGAGAGCGTCGAGTTGTCCGAACGGTTCCTTTGGGACGTCCGAACGACCGTGAGCGAAATGATCCGCGACAACTACGCCGGCAGGCTGCGCGAGTTGGCGCGCACGCACGGCATCAAGCTGTCCATCGAAGCCTACGGGCATCTGTGCATCGACAATCTTGCCTACGCCGGCGTCAGCGACATGCCCATCAGCGAGTTCTGGGCCAGGGGCGAGGGATTGTTTCCCAGTCCCGGCGGCTATGAAGCGTCCACCAAGGTCATGGCCTCCGCGGCGCACACGTATGGCAAGCCCGTGGTTGGCGCCGAAGCATTCACCTCCGACCGCGGCTGGCGCGACCACCCATTTCTCTTGAAAGCGATGGGGGACAGGAAGTTCTGCGAAGGGCTCAACCGGATGATCTTCCACCTGTCGGCACATCAGCCGTACGACAACATGGTCCCCGGTCTGACACACCGGAAGTGGGGCGAGCATTTTCAACGGCACAACACGTGGTGGGATTATAGTCGGCCATGGATGGATTACCTGTCGCGCTGCCAGTATCTGCTCCAACAGCGCGAATTTGTGGCGGATGTCTGTTACTGGCCCGGCGAAGGCGCGCCCTTGAACGTCAACGATCTGAAGCTGGAAATGCCGAAAGGCTACGACTTTGACTTCTGTTCGTCCGAGGTGGTGGTCCAGATGCGGGTAAAGGAAGGCCGGGTCGTCTTGCCCTCGGGGGCGAGCTACCGCTACTTGCTGTTGCCCGACAGTGACTGCATGACGCCGCCGCTGGCCCGGAAGATCCGTGAGCTGGTCGACGGCGGCGCACGCGTCATTGCCCAGGGACGACCAAGAGCCGCGCCCGGCCTGACGGACTTCCCCGGCTGCGACGCGGAGATTGAAACGATCGCCGGAGCGTTGTGGGACGCCAACCGAGTGGTCTCCGGCAAATCACTGGCCGACGTCTTCATCGAGGACCGGCTCCAACCGGATTTCGAGGGCGCAGACCTACAGTACATCCATCGCCGGGTCGGCGAGGCGGACGTCTATTTCGTATCCCACCAGGAGAATCACCCGCTCGACGCCAGATGCACCTTTCGGGTCGCAGGCCAACAGCCGGAGCTTTGGGACCCGGAGAGCGGCGCGATCCGCGAACTGCCCGAGTTTACCGAGAACGACGGCCGGATTACCGTCCCGCTCCGCTTCGAACCGATGCAAAGTTGGTTCGTCGTGTTCCGGAAGAGTAGTCTTCTCGCTCCGCGAGACGCCGGAACGAAGAATTTCCGATCACCGGGCGAGGAGACTACGGTGGCGGGCCCGTGGCAAGTCTCGTTCGATCCGAAATGGGGCGGCCCCGACAAGCCGGTCGCCTTCACGGAACTGACCGACTGGAGCAAGCACACCGACCCGCGTATTTACTACTATTCCGGGACCGCGGTCTATCGAAAGTCCATCGCGCTCACCGAGGCGGACGTCCCGGGAAGAAATGGCCGACTTTTCCTCGACCTGGGCACGGTGGAGGTGATGGCGCGGGTGCAGCTCAACGGCCAAGACTGCGGCATCGCATGGAAGCCGCCCTATCGCGTGGACATCACCGACGCCGTCCGCGCCGAAAGCAATGACCTGGAAATCGCCGTCGTCAACCTCTGGATCAACCGTATGATCGGAGACGAGCAACTCCCGCTGGACGGCAACTGGAAGGATTTCGAAACGTTGCTCGAATGGCCCGATTGGTTCAAGACCGGGAAACCCCGCCCGTCGGGCCGTTACACCTTCTCGTCGTGTCGGCATTACAAGAAGGATTCCCCGCTTGTTTCCTCCGGCCTGCTCGGACCGGTGACGATCCAGGCAGCCGGTTTGTCCAGGCCGGAACAGCAATTGCCGTTGCCGGGCTTTTTCCAAAGCGAAGAACTCGTCAACTTTGTCACAACCTGCGCCAAGCCATGAAACACATCCTCATCATCTTCGCCGTCCTGCTGCTGGCGCCGCTTGCGGCGCTGCACGCCGCGGATGCGCCTTCTGCCGCGACACAGGCTGCTGAGCGCGTGCTCTACGAGCAGGAGTTCTCGCAAACCGCGTATGGCCGCACGCCAATGGGTTGGCGCGACTTGGTCGGCGTCCGTCCCAGTCGCAATTGGGCCGTCGATGGCGAGGGATTCTTGAGGCAGGTCATCAAAAACAAAACAGGCCTGCTCGTGTATGACGGCTACACGGCGGAACTGAAACCCGCGCGTGCGCTGGCCGATGGCCGCATCATCGCGGAGTTCAAGAAGGTCGAGGACGAAACGGTGTCCTTGGGCATCGCGGGACGGGTGCGGGATCGCGACAACTACTACCTAGCGCGCTTTGCCGGCACCCAGCGGCTTGAGTTGCTGCTCGTGAAGACAGGTGTCGAGACGGCACTGGATTTCGTGGCGCCGGTGGGGACGAAGGAGACTCGACCCACGGGCCGAATCACGCTGCGCCGCTATCGGGAAGGCGAGACAGTCGCCGATTCGGATTCTGCCGGGAATGAGGCGATGAAGCCCATCACGGATGAACCGGGGCTGCCTCGTGTGCTCCTCATCGGCGATTCGATCTCGATCGGCTACACCTTGAGCGTGCGGGAGAAACTGAAAGGCAAAGCAAACGTGCATCGCATTCCGCAGAACGGCGGCGCCACCGAGGTTGGACTCGAAAAGATGAAGGCCTGGCTCGGCGACGGGAAATGGGATGTCATCCACTTCAACTTCGGCCTGCACGACGCAAAGTATTGCTCCGCGACCACGCAGCGGACATCGCGCGAGCAATATGCCGACAACCTCCGCAAGCTCGTCACACAAATGAAAGCCACCGGCGCGAAATTGATCTTTGCCACGACCACCCCGGTGCCGAAGGGCGGCGTGCTGTCGCCGACGCGGAAATTCGACGGCATCGAGGAGCGGAACGGAGTCGCCCTGCAAGTGATGCGGGAGAACGGCGTCACCCTCAACGACCTCTACAGCGCCGTGCTGCCCGTGCAGGAGAAGGTCGGGCGGCCCAACGATGTCCACTATCAACCCGAAGGCTACGAAGTGCTCGCCACCGCCGTGGCCGCGAGCATCCAACGCGCATGTTGCAGGACAAACCCGTGAAACACATCGCCACCCTCCTCACCGCCCTGATGCTCGCACCGCTGACAACCCACGCTGCGGAACATGGACTGGCTGCCAGGCTCCTCGCCCTCACTCCCGACGCCGCGAAACGGTTGGGTGAAGCTGAGAGGCGTGGCCTGCTTGAAATCGCTCCCGTCCATCTCCCGCCGCCGGACGCGGGCGACTGCAATCACTACGGCTGGCCCATCGCCACGATGACGGGCGACACCCTCGTGGTCATGCACCGGCGGATTCCTGGTCACAAGGCGGTGGGGGCGGGCAAGCCGGATGCATCCATGTCCTATGGCATCGTGTTGGGAAGCGAGGATGGCGGGAGGACGTGGTCGGAACCTTACGATCTGCGCGACTGCATGAAGCCGGAGGACCGCAGCCGGGGCGGCCTCGTACCGCTCTCGCATCGGGCGAAGTTCGACCAAGGCAACAAGTCCAAGAAAGGCTACAAAGTGCATCTGCACGCCATCGGCACCGCCCGCGATGGAGGAGTCGTCGCGATCAACAACCACGGCGTCTTCCGCTCAGACGATACCGGCCGGACGTGGAAGCACTTTTCCGCCGCCCTGCGTGACGACACGTTCCCGCACGAGATCATCAATGTCGGCCCGCGAATTGTCGATCACCCGGAACACGGCCTGCTTGCCTTTGGCAACTGGTTTGGCAAGGTGGACAAATCCCACGCTCTCCGGCAGCAGTTGGTCGCCCTCTGCTCCACCGATGGCGGAGCGAACTGGCAGGTCGAGGAACACGCCGCCGGTTTTTCCCAATACGAACCCGCGGCGCTGCTGCACGACCGCAGATTACTTTTCGTCACCCGTGACCAGACCAAGGTGCGAGCCCACAAACAGATGAGCTGGTCTCCAGGGCACAAGCCGGAGATCATCGACACCAATCTCCAGGACCCGCGTTACGTGGACACGGTCGATTTTTCATGCAATCCGGTTACAAAGCGATTCGAGGTCGTGCGCAGCGAGCGCTACCGAATGGAGCTCTGGCTGTGGAGCATGGACCCGGCGGACTGGGACAGAGCCCAGTGGACCCGCGAGTGCCGCCTGCTGGGCCGCGAAGGCCGGTTTTACTCCACGGCGGACGGCTTCCATCCCGCCGGCGCCGTGATCGATGCAAAACGCGGCGTGCAGCACGTCTTCATCTACGCCGGCCATCCCAACGGCCCCGCCGGGGTGTTCCGCGTCACCCGCACCCTCGACACACCGAAACTGAGCGCTGCGCTCAGGCAATAGAAACCATGAAACACATAAGCGCCCTGCTGCTGGCGCGGCTGGCTACCGTTTCCGCCGCCGATGATCTGGTTTTGAACTACCACCTTATGCATCCCGGCGGCGAGAGTTTGCCGGGCGATCCGAACGCCGCCTTTCATCTTGATGGCGTTTACCACCTGCATTACATCCTGGCCCATCCGTGGAAGGACAAACGCTCCTTCAGCTTTGTCCACGTCGCGAGCCCGGACATGCTGCACCGGACTTGGCAGACCACAAAACTCCAGCCTGCCTTCACCGGCCACGGCATGTTCAGCGGCACCGGCTTCGTCACCAAAGAAGGCAGGCCCGCCGCCATCTACCACGGCCAGGGATCCAAGAGGAATCAAATCGCCGTCGCCAAGGACCGCCAACTCTCCGCCCGGGAGAATCCGTATCCCGTCGAGGTGCGAAATGCCGACGGCTCGGAGGCCGAGATCCAACGACACTGGGATCCCGACTGCTTCCTCATCGGCGACACGTATTGCTCGATCTCGGGCGGGGAGAACCCGCCGCTCTTCAAATCGGGGAACCTGAAGGACTGGACCGCTGACCGCCTACGTATCCGACGATGACGGAAGAACATGGCTCGGCGGTCTAATGCTCGACGAGCGCTCCAAGGTCACCTGTCCCGACGGCGTGCAGGCTCCGGATGGAACGATCTACATCATCTACGATCATCAGCGTACTCCGCTGGGCGAGGTGCTGATGGCGACGTTCATCGAAGAGGATGCGCGCGCCGGGAAGCCGGTGACCGACACAGTGAAGTTGCGCCAACTCGTGGCCCGACTGCCAGACACCCCTGAACCCTGAAGTGCCTGCATGAAACGCATCCTGCTCTTCGCACTCCTCCTTCCGGTAACGGCTGGTGCAGAAATCCGGCTCGCGTCCGATGGCGCGACCGACTACGAGATTGTCCGCGCGGCGGATGCTTCGGGGGTTGATTGCTATGCGGCGAAGACCCTGGCCGGGTACCTTCGCCAAAGCACGGGGGCGGAATTTCCGCTCGTAACGCCGGACGAACGGGCGGCGGGAAAACCGGCGATCTTCGTGGGTCTGAGCGAGCCGGCGCTTGCGTTGTCGGGACCAGACCCGCTGGCCGGGCTGAAGGATCAGGGACACGTCGCGCGCAGTGTCGGGCCTGACATTGTCCTCTATGGCCAGGGTGTGCACGGCAACCTGTACGCCGTCACCGAGTTCCTCGAGAACTCGGTGGGCTGGCGCTGGTATTCGGTTTACGAAGAGCCTGTCGTGCCCGCGCGTCCGAACCTGACACTGCAACCCTTTCACCGCACGCGCGGGTTCGATTTCACCTCGCGCGAAGTTCCACTGCGATACGGAACGGACTTTTATTTGCAGAACCGAATCAACATGGGGCTCGAGCGCGAACTGCGCCGCAAGCAGCAGCCCCTTCCGCCCCATCTCGTTTCGTGGCTGCCGAACGAGAACTTCGTCCACAGTTCCTTCGCCTACATTCCGCCGACGCCCGACGCCCGCTATGCCGGCGATTTTCAGTGGATGACAAAGAGGAATTACTTCGAAACGAACCCGGAGTTCTTCTCCGTCGACGAATCCGGCCAGCGCGTTTCGAATCTCCAGCTCTGCTTCAGCAATCCCGGTCTGCGCAGGGAGTTGACCGCGAATGTTCGCGAACACATTCGCCTCTCCGGCGAGCGGCAGGCTATCACGATCGACGCCGCAGATCGACCGGGCCGATTCTGTCACTGCCTGGATTGCATCGCGCTGGAGGACCGATATGGGAGCCCCGGCGGGCCGCTTTACGATTACTTGATCGAGCTGTGCGCGACGCTCCAGCGCGAGCACCCGGCCACGATGGTAAAGACGCTGGCGTACCGTCGCAGTCAGACGCAGATCCCGCCTCGCCTGCCCGCGGGCGAGAAGCTGCCCGACAACCTGATCGTGGCCTTCGCGCCGATCGAGGATTGCTATTTCGCGGACTGGACGCACCCGGCCCCGCGGATCCAGGAGACCTACCAGCACCTCAAGGACTGGGCCGCGATCACGAAGCATCTCTGGGCGTGGATCTACCCGAACCCCTGGGGTTCCGGTCACGAGTTGCCTGTCGGCAATGTAGGGCGTGTTATCACGAACATGCGGGTGATGCACCAGGCCGGTGTGACCGGGATCTTCGCCGATCACCATGGCTTCAATTCGCGATCCGGCTGGTCAGAACTGCAAGCGTGGCTCATCTACCAGCTCGCCCAGGACGTCGATGCCGACGGGGATGCGCTTATCGCGGAGTTCACCGACCAGGTTTACGGGCATGCCGGACCGCTCGTCCGGCAATACCTTGCCGAGTTGGAAGCCGGACGCAAGGCCATGATCACCCTTCCGCCGGGCGTGACCTACAAGTCGCGCCATTATGACCAACGCACCTTTCCCTACCTGACACCGGAGAACATCCACCGCTGGCAGTTGCTGTTCGACCACATGGAGCAACTTGCCGCCGGCTCGCCCCGGCATCTGTCGAACGTGCAAATCCTACGCCGCGAACTCGACGTCGCCACGCTCTGGAAATGGTTCGAACTGAACGCGGCATACCCGACTTCCTACGTCGATCACCGACCCGTCGCCGAGCGCATCGCCGCTGCCAACGTGGCCAAAGCTCCTGCCGGCTTCACACCCGCCTGGACGCTTGGCGAAGAGGTCGTTTCGGACTTTGTGACGCTGATCGAAAGCGGGGGCGAGAAGCCCCTGCCTGCGCAATTCGCCGGTATCGCGCCGGACCGTATCCGCACGTTCCTGCCGCGTCACACCGGCAGAGGTGCCGTCCGGCGTACGGTCAAAGATCCGCAGGCCGGGTTCGGCCTCGCGGTGATCATCGATCAGCCCGGCGATCCGTTCCGGTGCGGATTCAGCCAGTGGAAATCCCGCGTGCCGAATTCCGTCCTGCACGGCCCGAAACTCGAACTCAGTCGGGAGCAGATCACCCCGGGCGAGTTTCGCCTTTACCGGCTCGGCGAGATCAACCTGACCACCGATGACAGTCTTATCTGGTTCGGCCGCAGTTGGGCCACGCATTTGGAGATCGGCTCGCGTCTGTATTTCCCCGGCGAAGAGAACCGCTGGGAAGCGTGGATCTCACTGAAGTTCACCGGCGAAACCTACGGCGGCGAGGTCGAGGATCTGGTGGTGTGCGACCGGGTGATTCTGGTGAAGCATGACTTCTAACCTGGTTGAGGCCGTGGGCCGCACTCAGGCACAGAAACAGGAAACGATGAAACATACACTCTTCGCCGTTCTGCTGGCCCCGCTGATACCCGGTGTTCCAGCTTTCGCAGCGACACCAACCGCCGCCGAGAACGCGATGGCGGAGAAGTGGATGCAGAACGCTCTGCTGGCGGACAAGCCGGGCAACCCCTTCGGCTTCGTCTATGACGGAAAGCCATCGAAGGGTCTGCTCGATGAATGGAAGCTGAGCCGGCACACTCGTGGGTCGGATGCACAACGCCGCGAGCATGCGCTAACGTGGACCGATCAAGCAACCGGGTTGCAGGTGCGCTCTATTGCGGTGGAATACGTCGATTTCCCGGTCGTGGAGTGGACGATCTACCTCAAGAACACCGGCAAGGAGAACACGCCGATCCTTGAGAGCATCCGAGGACTGGACGCGCGATTCGAACGTCCCACCGAGGGTGAGTTTCTTCTACACGGCATTCGCGGTGATTCCTGTGCGGCCGAGAGTTTCCGGCCTTATGCTCGCACGCTGGGTCCTGATGACGAGGAGCGATTTTCACCACCCGTCGCGGGTGAATTGGTGTCGGGCAAATCAACCGATGGTCCGAATGGCTGGCCTTACTTCAATCTCCAGAAGCCGGGCGGCGGAATCATCATTGCCGTGGGTTGGCCGGGACAATGGGAGGCTTCGTTCGCTCGCGACCACGACCGCGGCGTGCGCATCATGGCCGGGCAGCAGCTCACGCATCTGTATCTGAAACCGGGCGAAGAGATTCGCACGCCATTGATCGCGCTGTTGTTCTGGCAAGGAACCGATGTCGTGCGGGCGCAGAACCTCTGGCGCTCGTGGTATTTGGCGCACAACCTGCCCCGTATCAACGGCACGCCGCAAGCGCCCATCACTCACATCCAGGTCGACGGTTCGCTCGCGTCCTGGCCGAAAGTCGGGGCTTATCTTGAAACCGGGATCAAACCCGACATCTGTTGGCGGGATGCCGGAGGCCGAAACACGTGGTATCCGAGCAGCACCGGTCCCTACAAAGACGAAAAGATCTGGCTCAACACGGGCACCTGGGAACCCGACCCCGCGAAATATCCGCAGGGGTTCAAGCCCTTCAGTGACAGGGTGCGTGCGCACGGCATGCAGTTTCTCCTTTGGCTCGAGCCAGAGCGCGTCGGCGATCCGGACTCATGGCTCGGCAAGAACCATCCCGAATGGCTCATACCGGGAAACAGCGCCGGCTTGGTGCTCAATGAAGGTCACGCGGAGGCATTGAAATGGCTGATCGAGCATGTGGACGGCATGGTCAAATCCCAGGGACTCGACTGGTATCGCGAAGACATGAACGGCGGTCGCTACGGAACGGCGTGGCGAAAGAATGATGCCGAGGACCGCCAGGGCATCACCGAGAACCTCTATGTGCAGGGGCATCTCGCTTTCTGGGATGAACTTCGACGCCGAAACCCACACCTGCACGTCGATTCCTGCGCCTCCGGCGGACGGCGCAATGACCTGGAAACCATGAGACGCGCGGTGCCGCTGCTGCGCAGTGATTGGTCGGTCACGGCATTTGCCGATGCTCCGCTGCAGCGGGAAGGCAACCAGGCGCAAACCTACGGCCTGTCATTCTGGCTGCCGTGGCAGGGCGCCGGTGTGCCCTTCTTCCTCGATCGCTACTCCGTTCGCAGCTACTACCTGCCCGGCTTCGGAATGATTCAGAACGACCATTGGAGTAAATCGGACAGCAAGCGGGCCGATGTCAAGAGAGGCTATAATGAATGCCGCCGGGTCGCGCCGCTGATGCTCGGCGACTACTATCCGCTCACGCCCTACAGCCTCGAGACAAACAACTGGATCGCCTGGCAGTTTCACCGCCCCGATTTCGGTGCCGGTGTCGTCCAAGCCTTCCGACGGTCCGACGCTGCGAACGACACGCTGACTGTGAAGCTCCACGGCCTTGATCCCGAGCAGCATTACGAGATCGAGAACCTCGACGGTGGCACATCAACACACACCGCCACTGAACTGATGAACGGACACACCATCACGCTGCGGGAAACACCCGCCGCGGCGCTCCTCGTTTTCAAAGCCATTCAGTAAACTCACAACGTCATGGCATCTAACACGCAATCACGCTCAGGTGACCCGATGTGCTTGTTCCGCAGTCCGACTATGAAAACGATGCTCTTCATGCTGTTTTGCGGCCTGTTACTGGCAGCACCCATCCAGGCCGGTGAATCGTGTCAGGCCCCCTTCGATGTCGTCAAGCCTCGGGTGCCGGACAAGCTCTGCCGCGTGGCGCTCAACCAACAGGAACTCGGCGGAGAAATCGATCGCCGTATCAAGAACCTGATCTATCAGAACTACATGGTGGTCGATCTGGACGGCAAGTGGCTTGATCACTTTCGCAACCGCACGGACCGCGGCGACCGGCAGTACGTCTACTACGGTATTGGCAAGGTATTCGACGCCGGCAGCCTGTTCGCCGCCTACACGGGTGACCCGAAGGTTGCCGCACGCACCCAATACATCATCGACGAACTGGTGAAGTCCCGCGACGCCGACGGGTACCTGGGGTTCTGGAACGTCGAGCCGGAGAACCGGCAAAACCACATCAACTGGATTCTTCACGAGCAGGAATACATCAACCTGGCGCTCGTGCGGAATTATCGCTCGACGGGCAATCCCCAATCGCTGGCCCACGCGAAAATCATGGGCGACTACATCCTCAAGACGTTCCCCACGCCGCAGAATCCGTGTTACGACGCCGGCGAGATCTGCACGGCGGGCCTGCCGGAAGGGATGCTGGAATTGTACCGCGTGACGGGCGACAAGCGGTACTTCGACTTCGCCGCCGACGTGCCCCACGGGAATAGCCGCGGCGAGGTCCAACTTGCGTCGCTGCGGACGTGGGAGCAGGATGTCAGCCGCCGCCCCTGCCACGTGTACGTCATGCTCGCACGCTGCTACGCCCAGACCGAATTGTACCGCCTCACCGGTGAGGAAAATCTCCTGAACATGAGCCAATTCATGCGAAACGAGTTGCTCAAAGACGGTGAGGGCGGCATGCTGGTGACCGGCTCGTGCTCCGAAGGCGAACATTTCACCTACAACCAGAACGGACGTGGGGCCATCGGCGAATCGTGCGTTACCGCCTACGTGTTGCGATGGATGGACAGCCTCATGCGGCTGGAAGGCGACATGCGCTATGGCGATGTGCTCGAACGAACCATCTACAACGCCCTGCTGGCGGCCAACTCGCCCGACGGACGCTGGATTCGCTATTTCACCCCGTTCACCGGCGACCGGCAGTACGACACCCGTGACTTCTTTTGCTGCTGCGGGAACTATCGCCGGGCGGTGGCTGAGCTACCGCAGAAAGTATATTGCCGCACACCGGAGGACGGAATCGCGTTGATTCTGTTCACCAACTCGAAAAAGTCGTTCGACGTGAAGGGGCAGGCCGTCACAATTCTGCAGGAAGCCGCCTATCCAAACGACGGCAACGTGAAACTGACGTTCTCAACCCAAAACCCCGTAGCGTTCGCGTTTCAATTCCGCACGCCGCGCTGGTGCGAGAAGATCACGCTGCGGGTGAACGACGAAGTTCCGGTGACAATCGACCCGTCGGGGCAGAAACTCGGGTGTTACGTGCTGAATCGGACGTGGAAGGACGGTGACGTGGTAGGAATCTCGATGCCAATGGCGTGGCGATTCCTGCGAGGTCGGGCGATCCAGTACGGCCGTGTGGTGCTTTTGCGCGGGCCGATTGTGTATTGTATCGGTAAAGACCAGAACGCCGAACTGCTCGTGAAGTGCCCCGAACCGCGGAATCTCGTCATCGACCCGGCTTCCGTCAACGAACCGGTGAGAGATGATTCGATTCGTCCGAACGGCTTGAAAGTCGTCGCCAAAGCGTGGCTGAATCAGGATTGCACCGGCGAAAAAGTCGATGTCACCCTGACCGAGTTTATCGACCCGAGCGGCCAAGACGTCTATTTCTGCGTGCCGAACCTAGCGGACACGTCGCCGGTGGGGCTGACGGACGACGAAATCGTGTCGTGGCCCAACGAGTTTGTCAACGCACACGTGCTGAAGGCGTTTTACGGACCGAAGGCGACGGGTGACCTCGAAGGGATATTCGAAATCCGGGGCGATGTCGTTGCGGATTTGGCGGCGGATTACGTCAACCCGGGCGGCAAAACCGGGGTCACGGCGGAATTCCCCGACGCCGCGGGCGGAAGGTGGGCGTTTTACAACTGCAAGAACGGCGGGCTGCTGTCCACCGCTTCGGCCAGCGATGTGAAACCGTTGAACTCGCGATTCAAGGCGTTCGGCTCGCCGCTGGGTTACGCCTACGGGCTGGAAAACCAGGGCGATGAGCTCGGCTTCGCGTCGAACTACGCCCCCAGCGATCGGCAGGAGGATGCCTGGCGGGATCACTACACCGAACACATGTTCGATCAGGTGCTCGCCGACGGCGAGCGGAACGAATTCCTTTACACGCACCCGATTTCCGACACGGCGTGCTACAACGTTTTCCGATGGACGCCCTCTGCCGACGTGCAAAAGAAGGATGTAACGCTGTGCGGCACGCTCTTCTCGAATCTGGGCAACGGCGTCGAACTCCGCGTTATCCGCTGCAGCGACGACACACGGCACGAGGTCCTCGGCACGTTCAATACCAAGGACCTCACAGTCGGCAAATGCGGCACCGCCCAATTCGTCCTGCGGCTGCGGCCCGGCGAGGTTAGCAGGCATCTCGACTTTGTCCTGCACAACGCGGGTTCCCATATCTGCGACGCGACCGCCTTGAGAATCCGGGCGTACACCAACGTCGAGCGGGCCGCCACCGACACCGACGTGACGGAACAGGTGCAGGCGAAGTTTCACAACCGCCTTGTCACGCCGCTTGGCCCGTACCCCGAACTGTTCGGGAAGGTAGCACCTGGTGCGGAAAAGACGCTGAAAGTCAAACTCCACTTCTGGCGGGACGGCGTGGTGAAATACCTCGAATTCCCGCAGGACGCGGCCCTGGATTTGACCGAAAAGTGACGGAGAAACCAGTTCGATGAACAAGCAAAGCCACCCAACGATGGAACTCACCCTCACACTCCTCATCGCCCTGTTGCTGGTTCCGCCGGCCGCGCTGCACGCCGCCGACACGCCCAAACCTCAGTGGGGAACCCCCGCCATTCCCTCTGAACCGCTGGCTGAAAAAGGCGATCTGCTCTTCACCGACGACTTCGAGAGGGACGATCCGGGCGAGTGGCGGATCGTGATCCCCGCCTTCGCCGTCACAGAGGGAGTTCTCGTCGGCAAGCAGGACCGCGCTGACCATGGTGCGGTAGGGCGAGTCTATCGGCCGATGAAGGACGTGGTGGTCGAGTTCAGGTTCCAGCTCGAAGGTTCCACGACCTTCAATGCCGTATTCGACGACCAGAAATGCAAGAGTTCCCACGCGGGCCACATCTGCCGCGTTGCCTTCACGCCAAAAGTAATCCGCCTTGGCGACGACAAGGAAGGAATCATGCGCAACGACATCTTCGCCATGCGCAGGGATCCCGCCCGCAAAGCCGAGGCGGACAGACTACTTAAAGGACGAAGCTCGTCGGCACCAGCGACCCTCGAACAGAAGAAATGGTATCTGGTCAACATCGAGATCGTTGGCGATCAGATGCGTGTCTGCCTCGACGGCCGGGCTGTCGGTTTGCTCCAGTCGCCCGGCATCGCCCACGAGACCAAGAGCAGTTTCCACTTCACTGTAAACGGTCCCGGCATCCACTTTGACGAGGTTCGCATCTGGAAGGCCCGCTGAATGACATTTACCTTTGGGCACACGCCATGAGGCGACTTCCAAGTCCGGAAAGGTTTCTCGAGGAAAACGACACTCGCACTGGTTGCCTTGCTGCTCGCTTCCTTGGTCTTGCCGTCGTCGAAGGCTCCGGCGGCCGAAGGGCTCAACATCGTCCTCTTTCTGATCGACGACCTTGGGTGGATGGATGTGGGCTGCAACGGGAGCACGTACTACCGGACGCCGAACATCGACCGCCTCGCCCGAGAGGGAGCCCGGGTCACCGACGCCTACTCGGCCTGCGCCGTCTGCTCGCCCACCCGCGCGGCAATCCTCACCGGAAAATACCCGGCTCGGCTGATGCTGACCGACTGGCTCCCCTCGGGGCGCTGCAATCCCAAGACGCGGTTGCAGAGTGGGCGGTTCGTCCGCGCCCTTCCGCTCGAAGAGTTCACGCTGGCCGAAGCTTTGCGTGAAGCCGGCTATCGGACCGCCGCCATCGGCAAATCCAGCACCTCGATGGCATGAACTTGCAGCCGTTGCTCCAGGGTGAGGTCTCGCTTGGCCGCGAGGCGATCTTCTGGCACTACCCGCATTACAACCGCCACCCATCGAGCGTGCCTTCCAGCGTGATTCGTAAGGGAGCGTGGAAGCTCATTGAGACCTTCGATCCCGAGGGCGTGGAACTGTACAATCTGGCCGAGGACCTCAGCGAGACCTGCAATCTCGTCGGGGAACGACCTGACCGGGTGAATGAACTTCGCCAGGAGCTCGACGCCTGGCGCCGCGACGTCGGCGCAGAGATGATGCGGCCGAATCCCGAGTACGATCCGGCCGTGCAGAGTCCCGTGAAGAAAAGGAAGAACAAGAAGGCGAAAACGCAATGAAGACGCTGCTTGCCCTCGCACCGCTCCTGCTGACCCCGCTGCCCGTACTGCACGCAGCCGATCTATCCGGCTCTGCCCGGCCCAACGTCCTGTTCATCGCCGTTGATGACCTGCGCACCTCGCTGGGCTGCTACGGCGACCGGCTGGCCAAAACACCGAACATCGACCGGCTCGCGGAAACCTCGCGCCGGTTCACCCGGGCCTACTGCCACCAGTCGGTGTGCGGTCCGTCGCGGACGTCGATCCTCACGGGCCGGCTACCCGACAACACCCGGGTCTGGCACAATCGCAACCTGTTCCGCGATACCCTTCCCGATGCGATCACGCTGCCCGAATACTCCAAGAACCACGGTTACCACGCCCAATCGCTGGGAAAAGTCTTCAGCGGAAACTCCCGTGAGGCGGAGCAGGACCCACAATCGTGGTCGGTGCCGCTGCTGAAAGGCCCCGGCTGGTCCGACTATGCCCTGGAAGAGAACCGGCGTGGGAAGGGCAAGGGGCCGGCCACCGAGCAGGCCGATCTGCCCGACGAGGGCTATTCCGATGGCAAGTTGGCCGCCCTGGCGGTCAAGACGCTCGGGGATCTTGCGGCGCAGGATCGACCGTTCTTCCTGGCCGTGGGATTCTTCAAGCCGCACCTGCCGTTTTGTGCTCCGAAGAAATATCGGGATCTGTACGACCCCGAAGACTTCCAGCCGGCCGGCAAGGCGGTGCGGACGAAAAACGCGCCCGGCGTGGCCTACCCGGATCATCTCGAACTGGGCGGTTATAAGGACGTGCCGAAGGACGAGCAGGTCAGCCTTGAGCAAGCACGCCACTTGCGCCACGGATACTACGCCTGTGTCAGCTATGCCGACGCGCAAGTGGGAAAACTGCTGGACGCCTTGAAACGGCTCGGGTTGGAAGGAGACACGATCATCGTGTTATGGGGCGCTCACGGCTACTCGTTGGGAGAGGCCGACCACTGGTGCAAGGACACGAACTTCGAAATGGATACCCCGACGCCGCTCATGTTCCGTTTCCCGGGCATGCCGGAGCCGGGTGTCGCGACCGAGGCCATGATGGAATACGTGGACATCTCTCCGACGGTCGTGGAACTAGCGGGCCTTCCGGCTGCCGCCGACCTGGACGGTACCAGCCTCATGCCCGTCCTGAAGGACCCCCGGCAACCCGGACGCCAATTCGCTCTCAGCCAGTTCTCCCGTCCCTTCAAGCCGAGCATGCCCGAAGTCATGGGATATTCGATCCGCACCGAGACCCACCGCTACACGCGCTGGGTCCAGTGGCCGACGCGTCAGACACTTGTCGAAGAGCTTTGCGACTACGACTCCAGCCGCAGCGCGGGCCGCCAGGGCGCTTTCCTGGTCGAACGGAAAAACGCCGCCGGTGACCCGGGCTACGCGGAACTGCGCGAGCGACTCGGCGCCATGATGGATCAGTCCTTGCGCACGCGAACGAACCTGGAGGCGCTCGATATTCCGGCGACCGAGAAGCGGGCGCGGAAGAAGAAGGGAAAGGGCCGCCAGGAGTCGGTAAGGTGACATCGATTCTCGTACGAAGCAGCCTGCTGCTTGCCGCCGTGCTCGGCGGAGATTCCTGGCTTGGGAAGTGATGAAGGCCAGATTCTCAAAGGATTTGCAGGTCGGCTGAAAAAGTTGACCTCACGCCTCCGTCGCTCCTACGCGATCCACGGCGCACGCATCGCGCGGGAGCGGAGCCGGTTGGCCTCGGGGTCGTTGACGAATTCCTCCTTGACCGGGTCGTATTTCAGGTTCCGCTTC
>Ga0307378_10003117_pt1 | contig 24550 bp, 29 predicted proteins | sample UN1MG_FD_202238 | JGI IMG/M metagenome (GOLD analysis project Ga0307378, IMG submission 202238) | Soil microbial communities from Risofladan, Vaasa, Finland - UN-1 | ecosystem: Environmental > Terrestrial > Soil > Coastal area > Acid sulfate soil | place: Finland: Risofladan, Vaasa | collected...
TAAAGCACTTCCAGAAATTTTCTTTCTATTTCTTTTTAGAACAATATCATTTATTGGCTGGAATTCGGTTTCTACATTTAATAGTTTTAAACCTCTAACGATTCCCCCACATATTTTCTCATAAATTTTTGTTATATCTTGTGGTATAGTCTTATCACTATCTAAACAATTAACTGAATATGTTAATTCACCTTCCAAATCATGAAAAACAGCTCCTCCACCTGTAATTCTTCGAATATAATCAATGCCTAATTTTTGACAATTTTCTATATTAATTACTTTCCTCATAGATTGAAAGTAACCAATTGAAACAGCTGAGGGATTCCAACGATATAGTTTTACTGTGTTTGGTACTTCTCTTCTAGCAACTGCTTCCATAATTGCTTTATCTAAACCCATATTATAGTAGCAGTCCTCAGGTTGCTCTTGCCAGATTAATCGCCAATTTTTCTCAGTCATTAGCACCAACACACTTTTTTTTTAGAAATTACCTTTTAAAAAATTGATTCTTCTCTTCATAAATTCCTTGTTAACCAAAGAAACCAAAATTCCAAAGGTAAAATATAATTTGTACAACACCTACAACAGTTCCAACAACAGCGAGTGTAATTGCAAAAGTAATTTTCGGATCTCTACTTCCTAATTTTTTTGCACCGAGAGCATAATATAAAGTTAATCCTAAGAAAATAGGAGCTAGAATACTAATACAAAGAGTTAACCAAGCAAATATATATGCTCTTTGAATTTTAGTTCCAATTTCTGATTGAGCTAACAAATCAGAATCTATATATGTTGCAGTACCACTTTGAGTGTAAGTTTGCTGATTTCTAGATGGTGGAGGCATTTGATAGCCATATGTAGGTTGTGTTGAAGCTGGTTGTTGTGGTTGAATAGGTTGTTGTTGATAAAAAGGATCTACTTTTGGTTTATGAACATCTGTTCCACAATATCCACAAAAAGTATCATCTTTATTTACAATTGCTCCACATTGTGGACAAATAACGAATTTTTCTTTTGACATATCTCCACGATCATATCAATGTTATTTACTGTTTTTGAATAACTAAAACCACTATTAAAATAGTCCTATTAACTCAAAAATATATTATTCAATTAAATCCAAAAAATGGGACCTTACTTTTGAAATTTCTTCTTGAGTCAAATCTTTTGGATAATTATATAATTCACTTCCAGGAGATTCATTATAGAATGGACGGTTACAATGTGGACATCCTGTAGTTTCAAATGGTTTTCCAGAGAAAATAATTTTCTTAATCTTTTCTTTATTAATGCCAAAATCAGTTATCCTCTCTTCTTTTTCTTTGAATATCATTTTCTCAAATGAACATAACTCTTTAATGATTAGATATCTAGCAAGTTGTATTCTTCTATAGGAATCAATTGGTGGTTGTTTATAATCTTCCATTTCAGTATTTTTTATAGGGGTAAAAGCAAATAATCCAATTGTAATTTTTTGATTATTAAAATGTTGTATAAATTTAACAGCTTCCTTTTCTGTTTCTCCTAAGCCAATTATTAAATGGGTGCTAACAAATCTATTACCAAAAACTTCAATTGCACTTTTTAATGATTGTTCCAATAAATTCCAAGATAAATCAGATTTTCTTTCCTTTCCTTTTATTTTCTCAAAAATCTTTGGTGTGGCACAATCAAACGAAATACCTACTCTTGATACGCCTAATTCCTTTAATTTTAAGAATTCAGTTTTTGTCATTGGATAACTGCATACTGTAATTGGGATGGATAGTTTTGTTTTGTTTATCATTTCTATTATTTCATATAATTCTTCAGTTGAATTATCAAATTTCACAGTTTGGATACAAATTCTCTTTATCCCAGTTTTCTTTTCCAGCAAATTGCTAATTATTTCAGAAATATCGTAAGTTGGCCATAGTACTCTCGAGAGTTGATTAGTATTAGCAATACTTTCCCTTGCTTGAGGGCAAAACATACAATTGGATTCACAATGTGATTCAGAATGGAGCATCAGATAGGCAGTAGTAGGTTCTACTAGTACTCTTATCCTTTCCAAACCTATAGCTGCTGCAGTACCAATCGAAGCTCTTACTCTCATAAAATATCTCTTCCAATTTCATCTTTTAGAAATAAATTTTACACTTTTTGTAGTATTTTCTCAAGATCACTCAATTCGTGGATATATAATTTTGATTTAGATATTTGATTAAATTGCTCTTGATTAAACATTCCAATACGACCGACAAATAATATGTCACTATTTTGGGCTCTCTCACAATCTTTTAAGGAGTCTCCAACGTAAATGATTTCCGAATTTTCTAGTTTGAATTTATTAATTAGAAAATCAAAATGATTTTTTCCTTTTTCAAATCCAGGTTTGTAACCTAAAATTTGGTCAACCTCTAATCCTTTCATTTTACAATATTTTTCTATTATTGGTTGAGTTGTTGAACTTGAAATTGCTACTAAATAACCCATTTTTCGAAATGATGTAATTGTTTCTATTGCATCATCAAATAAAGGTAAATCAAAAATACTCTCAATTTTCTCTTTTTCAAAATTTTCTACTACTAGTTTATTTTCTTTATTTTCCGGGAAAAGTATTTCCATCTGTTGCTCAAAAGGGAGTCCTGTTGTGGAACGATATTTAGTTCTTGCATCCTCTTTCTCTAATTTGTAATGATTGGTCATAAGTCTAATAGCTATTGTTTCCAATGTTGGCATAGTATCTGCAGTCGTCCCATCAAAATCGAGGGTAATCATTTTTATCATTATTTTTTTCTCATCCATTTTATTTTACCATGAAAAGAAAATAGAAAGTTAGTCCTATTTGATTGTTTCTACAAAATTCTTTCAATTTTTTGTCTGTAAAAAAGAGAAAAAAACAAAAAGGACACAAATAATTAGTAGTAAATTTCATTGTTAAAAACAGGAGAAATAATTTTGAAAAAACTTGTTGTAATAACTGGAGCTTCCTCTGGTCTAGGATTATCCCATGCAATTTATCTAACTCATAAAGGTTATACTGTGTTTGGTACGACACGTGATTTAGAAAAAATAAATTTCGAGGTGCTAAAAGAAACCTATTCTCAAGATCACACTAAATGGAAATTTACTGACAAAACTAAGCTAAAAGTTGAAGCTAAAAAATCTATTATTCCAAAGAAAATAGCTAATAATTTAGAAGAAATAATTAAAAAAATACGCTTTTTCCAAATGGATGTTAATTCCGATATCTCTGTGAAAAATGCTTTTGAAGAAATTCAAAAAACCGCCAAAGACTTGGGATTTGAAGGAATAGATGTTTTAATCAATAATGCTGGGATTAGTTATTTTGGAAGCGTAGAAGATCTTTCAATTGATGACTGGAAAAATACTTTTGAGACAAACTTTTTTGGTGTTTTACGAACCATAAAAGCTGTCCTTCCTTCGATGAAGGAACGAAGAAAAGGGCAAATATTAAACACAAGCTCACTTGCTGGATTAGTAGCAATACCTTTCCAATCTCATTATTCAGCATCAAAAGCTGCACAAAAACTTCTAACAGAGGGTTTAAGAATGGAATTAAAAGAATTCAACATCAAAGTTTCTAGTATACTTCCATCTGATATTAATACTAATTTTAATAGAAATACTTTGGGATTAACAAAAGAAAGAGCGAATAAATTAGCTTCTTTTGAGGTTGGAAAAATACTTGCAACTTTACCTGTTGATCAAAAATCAGATTACTTTAATTCTTCAAAGAAAGTATGGAAAGTAATAATTCAGAATCTAATTATGTCCCCACCACCTAAAGCTATTTCAAAACAAATTAATCGAATATTAAAGAAACGATATCCAAAAGTCAATTATAGTTTTGGAGATCCATTACAAAGGTTTTTATTATTATTTGTAGCTCGTCGACTTTTCCCAGATAGGTGGATCTATTTCTTATTACCTTTCTATTATGGTATGTAAAAAAAGAAGAGAATAAAGCACCTATAGGTGCTTTTATTTTTTTAATCTTGTAAGTCTTTAATAAAAGGCATTACTTCTTTAACTATCCAATCTGGCCATAGTTGTTTTGCTTTTTCTACTTTGATAACACCAGATTTATGATTCCATCCTCTTTTCTCATAGACAGTGTCTTGAAGTTTATTGTACCTTTGTTCACGATGTTTGCGAGTGAGAGAATGACGTTCCTCAAGAGATAATTTGCGAACTTCCTCAAGAGATTTGCTAAGATTTTCAGCTAATAGTTTATCGTAACGATCTAGCCTACTTTCATATTCTTCAAGAGTTACAGGTCCTACAGAACGATAGGGAACATTACTATCATCAGCTCTACGACCATGACCTAATCTGACATTAAAGACTCTTTGGAATTGATAAACACGCTCGCTCATATTAATTAGACTTTTTTCGCGTTCCTCAGGTGTTTTACCCATAGGTATGCCTGTGATTGATTCATAGAGTTGAGCGTAATTTTGAATATGTTCTGGAACTTTATGTGGTTCTTTTGTTTCCTTATTGTCAGCAGGAACAACATCATTCCAAGGTAATTTACAAAGACCATTAAGAGCAAACCAAGTGCGCCAATATGGGAACCAACAAAGAGCATCTGCTTTATTTTCAAAAGTAGGCATGTAATTGTGAACCATATCTAAGAAAATTAACCAAGCTTCATCATGTTGTGGTCCTTTAAGTGTTAATCCATAACCACCTTGTTGAGCTAAAGATTCTTTGGTCATATATTCGGAATATTCAAGGCCTTTATGTTCCATACCAATATCTTTGATAAAGCGTTCTTGTTCTGGTGAAAGGTTATAATTGGCAATGAAGTATTCTTTCATTTTCTTGATGCCTTTACCATAGACGGTTGGAAAACCTTTTTCTCCTTTTGCTAAGCGGTGAAGTAATTCCATAGCATCATCCCAATTGCCAAACTTAAGATCTAAACCACCAGTTCTTTCTTTGTTAAGAACTCCCGCTTCATAACATTCCATTACAAAAGCTAAAGCTGTTCCAACACTAATAGTGTCAATGCCATAAGTATCACAATAGAAATTCATTTCAACTACATGTAAAGGATCAAAAACACCTAAATTACTGCCACAACCAGCTATTGTTTCATATTCCGGACCATCAACTAACACTTTTTGTCCCTTAAATGGTCCAGTTTTTAGTTCATAATCTTCTACACAATGAGCACAATTGATTGCACATCCTCTCCAACACCCATCCCATCCTTTACCTGTGTTGCTAAAGATTGCTTCATATGCATCTGCCCATAATGTTTTATCTTTTCCATCTTTATCACGTCCATATTTGAAATTATATGTTGGTAAAAGATCGAATTCACTCATAATTGACGGCAGATGTGCTGTTCCTACAACCCTCATTCGATTTTGTATTTTATCTAGTTGGATAATTTCTCTTGAATGTTTTTGTCTTACTTCTTTTAATGATTCTAAATCAAATGGTTCGTTTCCTTCTACTGTTCCAGGTTTACAATGAGCTACAATTGCGACTATGTTTTTGTCTCTAAAGATTGTTCCTGTTCCACCTCTACCTGCTTGCTTCAAATGGTTTGCTTGTCTTTTAGTGTCCCACCAAGAGAAGTTTAAACAACCAAAATAAGCATGATTTGCTGCTGGTCCTGCTGAAACAACTGAAACATACAATTTATCATCACTTTGAGTTTCTTCATCAAAAATTGAATATTTCTCGTTTAATTTTTCTGCTAAAATATGTGATTCGATTGGGAGGTCACCCGCTGGTTCAACCCACACTTTTCCTTTTGGACCATCAATAACGATTACTACAGGTTCTTTTGCTTTTCCTACAATTTTTAAAGCATCAAAACCAGCAAATTTCATCCATGGACCAAAAAATCCTCCGACATTGGAATCAATTATTATATCCGTTAAAGGAGAAATTGCTGTTACAATGGATTTTCCTGCTCCTGGATAACCACGTGTTCCACCTAAAGGTCCGCTTGAAATACATAAAGGGTTTTCTGGTTCATTCCATTTTACAATACGATCCTTTGGTAGGCTTTCCCACATAAGCCACAAGTCATAACCTTTACCACCGATGAAAAATTCTCGAACTCGATTAGGTACATCTGCTTCATGAATTTTCATTTCAGAGAGATCGATATGAAGAACTTTATTGGTATAACCTTTTGTCACTTCTAGTGGCGTATAATCCATTTCTATTATTGTTTTAGTCATAATTCATCTTCACCATCTAAGATTTTTTCCAGTAACGCTTTTAGTATTTTTACTCAATATTTCTTTTAACTTTAAATCTTATGGCAGATTGCCGATAGGACTGTTAAAACATAACGTTTGTACATATATACTGATTTACATTTGAAAATTCAACTAATTCGTCCTTTTTACCAGTAATAATTAATAGTTTATCAGCTTTTATTTTTTTAAGGAATAATTAAATAGAAATAAAATAGGAGGTTTTTTTGTGGAGAAAAACAGGAAAAAAATAGAAATACATAACTGTCATACTCATACATTTCTCTATAAGGATGTACCAAGTAAGTTTTTACCACTAGGATTAGTTCGTTTTATTGCAAAAAGAAGTGTAAGAATTGCTCGTTTCCTCAATAACATTACACCTGGAACTGATGATGATGTTTATGATAGGTATGCAAATTTCTTAAGATTAATGAAATGTCCAACTCAAGAAAAATCATTTCAGTATCTAACTCGATTTTACCCATCGAATGCTAAATTCGTTATCTTATCCATGGATATGAATTACATGGGTGCAGGAGATGTTCCGAGACATTTTGAAAAACAACTTGATGAATTAGTTGCTTTAAAACAAAAATATCCCACTAAAGTTTTTCCATTTATTGGTATAGATCCTAGGAGAAAAAATATCGAAGACTTAGTTGAACGATATATAGGCAATCAAGGTTTTTGTGGATTGAAACTTTATCCACCATTAGGTTACTTTCCTTATGATGACCGATTAATGTCTATTTACAAATACGCAGAATCGCATGGAATTCCTATCATTGCCCATTCCTCTAAAAGTGGACCTATATACAGTCGCCAAAAAAAGAAAGAACTAATTAAGACCATTAAGGAAGGCTTGGACCCTGAGACAGGTATTTTACCTTCTTTTAAGTATAAGAACGAAAAAGAGTTATGTAATTATTTCACACATCCATTAAACTACAAGATTCTATTCAATAAATTTCCGAAATTGAAAATCTGTTTGGCTCATTTTGGTGGTCAGTCACAATGGACAAAATTTCTGAATCCTTCTACTATTGGAATTTGTGAAAAAAATAACAAACAGGAAAAAGAGGATGAATGCTGGTTCGATATAATATACGATATGATGAAAGTGGAAAAGACTTTGTATACTGATATTTCTTTCACTTTAGAAAATAGGGATTTCTTCTCTTGCCTATATGTAATATTAACCAATCCACTAGTTCAAGAACAAATTTTATTCGGTACAGATTTTTATGTTGTAGAAGCAGAAAAATCTGAAAGATCGTTTGGTATTGATTTACATGGATATCTTGGAACAGAGGTTTTTAGGTTAATTTCAGAAACAAATCCTAAAAAATTCTTAAGTAATTGCTTACATAAAAACCTATAATGAAATAATTTGATTGTGGAAATCTAAGAATAGATTTCCAACTATTTTTCTCAAAATAAATAGGGTTGAGCTGTTCGCCAAAGAATTTTGTGAAACGCTTCTGCATATTTCACTCCAGCCATACGCCCATTCATTGTAAGCTGCGCTTCGATATATTTGTTAACTGGCCATCCACCATATGCTTCACTATAAACTTCTAATACTTGCATTATTTTATTGAATTGATTTGTTACATCTACAAAGAATGGTTTTCCCAATGTTGGATTATAATCAAAGTAATTTGTATAAAGACTGACTACCGCTCTATGTGGTTCTAATTTACTATCTTTTTCTTTATAGCGCATATATGAAATCGCATCTAGTGTTATTTGATATGTATATCTATGATCTGGATGACCAATACCCAATTGTTCTGATTGTGTCCATGTAATTATTATATCTGGTTTTATCTCCTTGAAATGTTCTGCTAGTTTTTTTGCATTTTCAACTGAGGGTTGAACTCCTGAATCTGGTAAATCAAGTAATCTATATTCTGCTCCAAGTATTTTTTCTATCTTCCTTGCGTGTCCTGCCCTTATTTCCATTATTTCCTCTGGTGAGCAACATAAAGATGAGGCATTCTCCCCTCGTGTTAGAAAAATAGCATAAACATTGTCTCCTTTCTCACAATGATTTGCCATGGTTCCAATTACTCCTGCTTCATCATCTGGATGAGCAAAAACTACTACAACATTCAATGGATTTTTGTTTTTGATTGACATAAGTTACTATATTACTTCTTAATTAAAAAATTTTAAACTATGTAATCTAAGAAAATATTAGCTTTTTTCCTATTTATCTTAATTATTCTAATTAAATTAATCAAAAACTCATTTGGATTTTTTAAGAAAATAGGCTATTTTTATTTAAAAAATCCTTATAAAGGATATCGCATTTGTATTGGTAAGCTGTAGAAAATTTTACACTGGAGTGTAAGTTCTTTGAAATTAAAAAAAACAGTTATCTTTTTAGCTATTACAGTGCTAATGTTATCAGCAACTGTATTAGCAGTTAGTGCAGTCGGAAATATTCAATCATCTTTGAATGCTACTACTACAAAGAAAAAACCTCAACCTCCTCCTACTCCTGTTGAGTGGAATAAAGCAGATCTACCTCAAATATTACCATGGTGGAATGATGTTATTGATGTAGAAAAGCAATCAAATACAGGTGTGGGTTCTGTAGTAGTAATCATAGATACAGGTTTAGTTAGTAATTGGAGGGATTATTTCCCTGAAGAAAACATCTTAACAGATTACTGTCGTTCCTATACTCAAGAATTGGGTAAGGATAAAGTTGCTTATGATGCTGATACTGAAGGACATGGCACCGCTGTTACGGGAACAATCATAGGTTATCGACTTGATTCTGATACAGACTATTGGGTTAATGGTGTTGCTGAGGATGCTAAAATTGTAATGCTGCGATGCTTATATTGGATAGGTGGTAGCAGAAAGAATGCTGTTACAGCTACAGAAATGCTTGATAATTGGGCAACATGTATCAACTATGCTCGAAATCTCCATTCAAGTGATTTATCGGGTTACAATATGGTTATCTCTATGTCTTTAGGTTATGAAGAAACAAATGCAAACTTAGGAGCAGCAATTGATGCTGCAGAAGCAGAAGGAATTATTGTTTGCACTTCTGCAGGAAATGAAGGTCCAGCCTCTGATACTACTGCTTATCCAGCAAATTATGCTGATGTGACTTCTGTTGGAGCTTGTGGTGTTGTTGGATTAACTGAAGCTTATGGTTTAGCTGGTATTATGACAGATATTCCTGAAGAAGATTTCTCTGATGTATTCTTATCTGAATTTTCATCTAGAGGAAAAGTCGATGTTTGTTCAATTGGTCAAAACACAATTATGCCATATTATGGTGGTTACTATTATATTAGTGGTACAAGCTTTAGTTGTCCCCAAACTTCAGCTGTTTTTGCTCTTATGTTCGAAGCTTTTGGTTCTATGACTGTTGCTTGGATGGAAGGTCACTTACAATCTACAGCAGTAGATTTAGGTTATTTAATAACTGAACAAGGTGCTGGTTTTATTCAAGCAGATGCTGCAACATAGAAATAGCAGATGTATAATTTGCTATTCTTTTTTTTCTTTTTTTCTTGTAAAAATTTCTATAATTGATTTTTCTGCTTGTTTTTTCACTAAAGGTTCATAATCTTTACTTATTGTATCTTCTAATAGATCAATTGCTTCTTCTACATCAAATTCTCCTAATGCTGCTGCTACTGAAATTCTAACCCAATCATCTGAATCATTTTTTAAAGCTTTACCGAGAATAGCTACTGTTTCTTTTTGTTTCAACATACCAAGAGCCCAAGCTGCTTCTGCTCTCACCCAATAAGACTTATCTTCTTCTAATGCATGAATAAGAGCTTCTATAGATTTTTTTGAATGCAATTCCCCAAGAGCGTATGCTGCTTTTTCTCTAACTTCAGGTTCAGGATCTCCTAATAAACACCCAATTAGTATTGCTTCTGCCTCATCTATTCTAATGTATCCAATAACTTTTGCAGCTTGTTTTCTCAATTCTTTATCTTTATTAAATTTTAAAATAGAAATCAGTTCTTTGCTCATAAAATCTGAATTGTCAGAAAAAATTTGTTGAAATTCATTTAAGATGACTAATTGTTTTTCATAATCATCTTTTACTTCTTGAGAATCACTTGTTAAATTTGTAATTAAATTTTGAATTGATTGATTAAAATCATCATCTATTTTCCATTTACTCATTTCTTTTAATTTTATTTCTGAAAGATTTCTCATTTGCTTCAATAGCTTTCTAATTTTTATTTTTGCAATATGCTCTTCTGAATCCAATATCTACACCAATAATAAATATAGATTATAATTGTCTAATAAATAGTTATTTTTAGTAAATTATGCAAAGATAAGAATCTAATAAATAATTTTTAAAAATATAATTTCTAATTTCCTCAAATTGTTTAGAATTTTTTTCATCAAAAAATAGTGGTGAAAATTAGCTTGTAACTAATTTTCTTACATCCCTTGTGCTCTTTCAACTAATTTTTCAGTAATCATCTTGAATGATTCATCTACATTCTCGCCAGTTTTTGCACTAGTTTCTATATAAGTTAATGCTTTAATTTTTTTAGCAAAAGCAATTGCTTCTTTATTTGAGACACTTCTTAAATCTTCAAGATCGTTTTTATTTCCGACTAATATTGTAAGCACATCTTTACCTGCATTTTTAATTAAATCTTCATACCAATTTTGTAATTTTGAGAGCGTTGCAGGACGAGTTAAATCAAATACTAGTAAAGCTGCTTTAGCTCCTCGGAAAAACATGGTGCGAAAAACATCGAATCTTTGCTGACCTGCAATATCCCAAATTGAAAGTGTAACTGTATTATTACCAACTGTAATATATTTACTATAAGGTTCCATGCCTACAGTTAATAGATAATCAGATTTGAATTTACCATGAACAAATTTCAATGTCAAGCTGGTTTTACCAACTGCCGCTTCACCTATTAATAAGACTTTGAAGATATATGATGATTCTTTTCCCTTGCTCATTTTTTTGACCTCATTTCTTACCATTTTATGAGCTTGCAATTCTAGTCCCTAAATAGACTAATCTTGGCATCTCAATAAGCATTATTGCTTGTTGATCTGAATGCACACCGGTATTGATATATTGTGCTTCATATCGTGATCCGCAGATTGGACAAGCGAATTGAACGATTACATCATTCATGATTATTGATGGTGAGAATATTTGCCTACATTGTTTATTTCTACAACGAAATATTACTAATGGATCTGTTCCCGTTAGATTATTGTTCACCTAGATTTCACCGGCTTCCAGGGAGTATCTGACGCCATTTAATCCAACGTATTTTGTATTAAATGGTTCTCTATTATAATTCTTTACTTCTGGACATTTTTTATACAATATTCGTTAAATGCACTTTTATTTTAACCTTATTGAATAAATAAATACATTCTTTGACTAATATTTACTCCTTTTTCGAAAGAAATTCTTTAATCTTTTCAGACCATTTTGTTGTAAATTCTCTCTCGATATCCTCATTTCGTAATTCTGCTTTTAACATCATAGGAATTTCATCTATAATTGGATAATAGTTATGACAATGGGTGCATTCGATTATTCCATCAATTATTTCTTTTGAAAGACATTCCTTACAATCCTTTTCATAACTAATTTTCTCAGCATCCTTTGTTTTGATTTTTTTCTTCTCATCCAATAATACCTTTTGATGTTTACCACAATAATATCTGCAGACAAGATCAGTCATCTCATCCTTTTGAGGATATTTTGCATCTTCAATTTCTCTATACTCAAATTCATGTAATATTAAAGGCCAAGTTTTATCTTCTGGACATGCTAGAATGTCGAGTAATCGTATTTTCAATTAAATCCACTCCAATGAAGAGTAAAAATATTCTATTCTACTTAATCATTATTATATGAAAGCTTTTGTAACATCCTTAAAAATAATACTTATGCTTTAAGAAATTTGGGTAAACGTCATTTAAAGCCTTTAGATGTGAATTTTGATAAAAAATTTTTAACATTTGTCCTAAACTATAATACAAAAAATGCTTTCTACGAACCATTCCAAGATTTTCCGGTTGAATTTTTAATTTATCTTGAACTAACCACTTAATTGCTTTTTGAGCAGTTTCTTTGTTTTCATTTAACCAATAATTCTTCACATGAAATTCCCAAGGTTTGAATTTATTTGGATATAGTGCATTTATTGCTAAATATGGAGAACTATTGAATAAAGTTTGTAACATGCCTCCAAGACCATAAGCTTTGAAAGTTGTATAATTTATTTTTCTTGGAATATCCTCAAAAGAAATATTTAGATCATTAATCATATGTTTTAATGCTTCAAGTGCTCTCATTTTCCCTGTCTTTCCATCCCAAATACCAGTCATACCTTTAGGAAATTGCCATGGTTTAAAATGACCGGGATAAGCATATTCAAGTGCTTTATAATATGAAGAATCAAAATATTCTACTAGCAATCTGAATAATCCTACTTCATGGAAAGTTTTTGCTGTAACTTTTTTTGGAACTTCTTCCAACGAAATCTTAAGATGTTCTTCTACTAAAAACCTAATTGCTATGCGTGAATGCTCTTTTCCTTGTTTACACCGCCAAAATCCATAAGGTAAGTTATCAATCTTGTTTTCCAATTTAGCTCGAATAAGTTCTTTTACATCTCTTTCTGTGAAGATACTTTCCCGTTCTATATTTTCATTATTTATCATAATCAATTCCCTGTTTTTTTTTCCAATCAATAATATGTTCTACTTGTGTTTGTTTTTACGCGCTCAAGTGTCTCTCGAATTTTTTTACATTTAAAGATATAAAAAGCTCATATTGGAGTGCTAATAACATTCATATACGAGATTTTTCTGTTACACTTCTAATTTGTTGGGGATGTTCTGTCATGCCAACTAGAGAAGAAATTTTAGCACAACTTGCAGAAGATTTACACGCCTTCTGTTCCGCTGATTTAGCTGGAGCAGATCTAAATAGCGCTTCACTTGAAAATGTAGATTTTTTTGATACTGATTTATCTAATGCTAATTTAGATGGGGCAATACTTGATGGAGCTTGTCTTGATGCTGCAAATCTCGAAGGAGCAAGCTTAAAGAAAGCCTCTCTTAAAAAAGCTAAACTAGAATCAGCTGTTTTAAATAAAACTGATCTCACAGAAGCAGATTTTACTGAAGCACTTTTACCTGATTCGCAAATTGATGAAGCAAAAGTTGATGGAACAATTTTTGTAAAATGTGATATGGAAAATTGTTCTCTATATGATACAAAAGGAAAGGGTGCAAAATTTAATAATTCAAAACTATATTTGGCTAGTTTAGACTATGGTGACTTCAGCCATTCTGATTTCACATACTGTAATTTACAATTTGCTTCTTTTCGGGAAACAAAATTAATTGGTGCTATAATGATAAAAGCTTTATTGAAAGAATCTAGATTAATAAAAACTGATCTAGAAAATGCTGATTTATCTGGAGCAATTATGGAAGGAGCAGATTTACAAGGGGCAAATCTGAAAAATACAAAATTAACTGGCGCTGTTTTAAGAGGAGTAAAAAATAAACCAACAGAATAAGTAGCTATTATTTAATTTTTTGATATTCTATTTTTTTCAAATGTTAGTGAAAAGCTTTTTGTATATTAATGATTATCTATAATTTACCGACAATATTCATTGAGTGAATGTAAGAATGAGTGAATTTGAATATTTAAAAATGCTAGAGCAAATTAGGAATGAAAGGGATCAAAAACAAAGAGAAGAACTATTTAATTTTATTGGAGAGAATGGTGATGATCGTTTTATTGAACCATTAACCCAATTGTTAAAAACAGACGATAGTCCTGAAATGCGTTTTTCATTATATACTACTTTTGCAAAAATTGGCAGCGAATTAGCAGAAGAAGTTATCAAAGAACAAGTGAGAACAAAACTCCCAAAAGATGATGGGAAGAAAATAACTAAAAGTTCTTGGAGTGAAGCAGTTGAATTTCTAAACAAAAATTTGGAATTAAGTTTTATAAATAAAGTTAAAGAGATAATTGCTTCAGAAGGTCGTTTGTGGGGTTTTAAAAATAAAGGTGGAGTAGGTGTTTACATACGAAATCTTTTGAGAAATAATGGTTTTAATTGGGGAGAGCATGCATTAGAAACATATTGGTCTTGGGTTGTAGAAGACGTTCTTAATAAAAAGAAATAAAATAAGATTATAGGAGATTTTTTTTCTCCTCTTTTTTCTAAATTGCATTATTTTAATCTTCAATTGGTGCTTCTTTTGCAGGAATGAAAAGTGTTCTTGAAACTTTAACTAATCCTGTTAGGAATAATGCTGCTAAAAATGGAAACAAAACAATTGTGAAATAAATTAATCTTGCTCTTCCCATTTCTGTATCACCAAACGAAACAAGATTCACAAAGAAATCCCAGTATCTGAAGTATAAGAAAAAGCAAGCAAAAGCGCCAAATAACAGCACAAGCTTAATGATATCTTTTATTGATACTCGGTCCATGAGGGATTCTTTCTCTACGTCTTCAAGATATTCCCATTCTTCTTCATCTTCTTCATCATCATAGTATTCTTCGTCATCATAGTTATCAGAGCTCATGATTTAACCTCAGCACTAATTCATTAACAACAAGAAGAATAAACATCAGTTTAAAAAAGTTATTTCCGTGAAGATTTTTAATGTAAGTTCTTTAAAAGCAATTTTTCTATTTAGCATATTTTATATGTGAAAAAATACCTTTGTTTATTAATTATGTTTTATAGGATGTAATATCATTGTTTGGTTCCAAAAAAAGAAAAATACCATGTAAATTCTGTGATAAAACTGCTGAATACCTAAAGGTTTACAATGACTTCTTCTGTGTAAATTGTCAAAGATTTCAATCTGAAGTTTCTCCTAAAGAAATTAGGACTTTGCAGATATTTAAATTGAAAAATTATCTTTTTGCAGCGCAGAAATATTCTTACATAATTTACAACGAATTAGGATCAAAAATTGCTTATGCAGAAAAAAGAGATATTACTAAATTTGTATCTGATAAGAATTTTGGAATTAGATATTATTTCTTTAATGACTTGAATAGCATTATTGGTTCACTTGATTGTAAACCAATTCGTTTATTGAATACAAATGATGGGCTTTGGAAAATTTATGATATCGGTCGAAACTTCTGTGGTGAAATTCGACACCTTTCAGAATCTGATACTTGGCAAATACTAACTTCTAATGATCAAATAATTGCCTTAAGGGATCCAAAAGATAGCAGAACATTACAACAAACTATGAGGCAATTCACTATTATTGATGCAAATGATCCTGAACACTTGTTGTTTCAAGTAAATAGAAAAAATGGATTTCAAATAATAATGTTTGATCAAGATTTTGAAACATTACTTGCATGGAGTTTTGTAATTGCCCTTCATCAAAAATATTATTCATGATATTTAGGTTCTATCAGAATAACGTCCTCTGGAAGAAATATCAATTATTCTTTCTTCTATGACATTTCCATATGGGGAAGTTTTTTTATAACCCAGAATTACTTCTTTCCACAGATTTTCATATATTTCAGCATGCGTACTAATGAAAGCACGTTCTAATAAATAAATATCTATACCAAAATCCTCTAATTTATCTGTAATATACCCTAATCCAAAATCAATAAAAACAAGATCATTTTTTTCAGGTAAAAGAATTATATTTGAAGTAGTTAAATCTCCATGAACTATACCAGCTTTATGTAATAATCCAATTAAGTAGCCTATTTTCTCACAAATATCCTTTTGTCTTTTTATTGATAGACTAGGAAGAGAAGTTTTTAGGATTTCTCCTTCAATTAATTCCATTACAATAGTAGTGTTTGTGGTATCAATTTCATAAATGAAAGGAGTTTTTACTCCTGCTGTTTTCGCACGAGAAATCAATCTTGATTCATAGATTGTTCTCTGTCTGCGAAAATAAAAATCTAATTCAGGGATTCTATATTCCTTTGGTAATCTCTTTTTTACTATTGCAGGTATACCTAACCATTCTGTAATAAAAAGTTTAGATTCAGCTCCCCGATATTTTTCTTCTAACAATAGAGACACCAATTTTCCTTTGATGAATTGTTAAATGAGGAAATTTTATTGGATATTCAATTTACAATTATTTTTTTGGGAATGAATTCAAAAGATAGGGATAAACTTAATTCCCTTTTGTTTTGAATTCTGTGTAACTACAACTACCACAGGTTCTTCTATCTTTATGTTCAGCTAAGAAGGAACCCTTGCAACGTGGACATTCTTTTCTAACACGTTTTATTCCTGATTTTTCTACGTTATAATATTTCCAAACTTCTTGATTTTTTTCTTTGGGCATTTAAGTCACCTTTACTTTTATTCTTCCTTTGTAGGAGGAGGAGGAGTGTTTCTTTTGATTAAATGCTCAGGTTCTACATTTTTGAGCACTTCTTGAGTTTTATAAGCGTGAGCTATACCAACACTTCTTTTCATACCAGTTAATTGGTTGATTGTTTTTATTACTACAAGACTAGATTCATAATTGATCATTGCTGCTAGTTTTTCTTTTACTTCTAATCTTTTTGGTGTTTCAGCATCTGAATCAATTTCAAATTTAACTTCAAGTCTGTCTAGAAGCTTATTGGTGTTTTTTTCTAAGACTTTAATCTTCATTTTTCCTTACCTTCATTCGTTCGATTAGCTTCTTGAATTTGAACTTTACGTTTACTGTTACTTTTATTACAACCACTCCTTCGTGTGGTTGACCATAAACAACATATGTACCAATTGGACTTTCTAGTACTACTGGGAAAACAAGTAGATCTTCTTCTCCTTGGACATATAGAACAATAGGTTCTTTTTTTCCATTTGAATCTGTTTCTACTAGTTCTTCAATTATAGTACGGATAGTAATCCATGCATTTGTTGTTATCATCGCCGGAGGATTATTGGTATTTATTACTTTTGCGTTATGAATTGTGATTTTTTCGAAAGATTTTCTTAAATTTTTTCCATCTATTATTGATATATTAGGTATGTAACCTTTTGCTAGAACCTCTTGTACACAATAATCTCCAATAAATATTACAAGTGATGGTTTCTCTTCAGCTAGTAATCTAATCAAATTCTCAGTGGGATTTTCAAATAATAGAAAACCTAATGGTTTTTTTAATTCATCACGCATCTCTTCAGGCAAAAAAAGATCATTTATTATTTTTTCATTTTCAAGAGACATTTGATTGACAACCAGTTTTGATAAAAGGAAAGAATGTTAAGAGAAATTTTATAACCTTACCTTACTCTCAAAGCGTAAACTCCAGGTTTCTTAATATTTAATTTCTTAGCAATAATGGAATTTTCTGGATCTATAATATGTACTTCACCAGAATAATCTTTTGAAAAATTGTGAGTTTTACAATTAGGACATTGGTTTCCTTCCTCAACTATTCTGTGACAGGTTTTACATGCTTTTCCCATTTTTTTATCACTTCTTAATTTAGATTTGCTTTAGATTATTTTTTCTTTTCACTTGTAGATGCTTTTTTAGTTGAAGTTTTCTTTGCACTCGTAGTGGATTTTTTAGTAGTAGATCCTTTTTTGGATGTAGATGCTTTTTTGGTAGTAGAAGTTTTCTTGGTTTCTGGTTTTTCTTTATCAGTACTATCTTTTGCAGTTGCTTTCTTCTTTTCAGTCAATCCACTTTTCTTCCATTCCTCAACCCAACTTTCTACTCCTAATCCAGCTTGTCTCATGGTCACTCCAACTCTTATTTGTGACTTGCCTATAGTGACAGCTATAATTCGAGCACGAACTCGATCCCCTACACTAATTGTTTTTCCACTTTCCCGTCCAATTAATGCACCCTGTTTAGAGCTATATGAGTAAAAATCATCTGCTACTTGACTTACATGGCAGAGGGCATCTACACAGCCTAATCTAAGGAATACTCCAAAATCTGTAACCTCTACAACATCTCCAATTATAAATTCTCTATCTTCTGGGAGATAGTTCAAAGTAGTAAATTTAACATCATAGAATGCTGCTCCATCTCCAGGAACTAATCTTCCTGGTCCAATTTCGAGTAAATCAATTACGACGATAGTTAATCCAAGATCTTTACTAACTGTTCCCTCGAAAGTTTCCCGACAAATTTCTAATACTACTTCTTCAAGATCTTCTCCAAATCGTTTAGGAATTACTCTAATTGTATCTCGAACTTCAGCAACGTAATACATGCACTTGTCTCCTACCGATTTTTATCGGCTTTTCCCTGCCTATGCTCCCTGCCTTCTCTATCAACGAGTTGGATGTCACTCTCCTGAGTCAGCTTTGTTCATGGTCAAGGATTGGATGCTTCTCAGCATCTTTAGCACTTTTGCAGAGGTATTTATTCTTTTGTATTTCTCCGCTTCAAGTTGCCGATTCTGAGATTGATTTTTTAGTCTTTTGGTTGTTATTTCTATTGACTATTTTCCCTTTTCCTATTACTATTTTTCCTTGATAGTAGTCATTTATTGTCAGATTGACCATTAGTAATAGGTGATTTCTTAAACTATTGTATCCATAGGTCATTGATTCTACTATTCGCGTTAATTCTCTTGAATTGTAGATGTAGTTGTATAGTTTGTATGCTGAGTTTTGTTTTTGTTCGATTTCCTTTGCTAGTTCTTCGAATTTTATGTCCCCATTTTGGCAGTCAAATCTTGTTAGTGTTTTGAACGGTTTTTTTCTTGTGATGTGTGATGCTAAGTGATCATAATATTTCACTATTGGTAGCAGATCGTTCTTACTTTCTTCTCCGTTATGATGATTCAAACATGCTTCTCTTATTTCTTCATCTTCTATGGTTATCTCTTTGAATATCTTGCTTGGATGTCTTTCCGTTTTCACGAAATCGTGGAGCATGAGCGCAATTAGTAGTCGTTGTAATTCTTTTGGATAGTTCGGTCCTAACCCTTTCCTTAATTTCAACTTCTTTCTCTTTTGTTCTTGTTCTTCTTGCAGGTATTCCTCTTCTCTGTAGTTTACCCATTGTATCTTTCCGTATCCTTCTGTTGTTTTCTCACCAAGGAAATCTCTCAAGAGATACTTGAGGATATTTTTTCTTCCTCTTTCTTCGTTCCTATCTATCGTTGTTACTCTAACGAATCCTCTATAGGCTAATTGTTTTGTTGGTGTTTTTCGTTCCCCTTTTGTGAGTTTACCGACATAAGTTCTCAGTGGTTTTTTCTCTGAAGATAAACCTCTGATTACCCTGCACCAGCACTTTCCTTTCTTAGTAAGAGGAGATGGTGTAATTATTGGCGAAAGCAGTTTTCCCTCGAGAGTAAAGATCTTCTTTGTTACCATGAGTTCATTGCCTCCTCCATCTCTTTCCAGAGGTTTCGTTCCTTTTCTTCTTCAACCACTTTCCCTTTCTTTATAGTCCTCGTTCGCTCTACTTCTTGTAAGGCTACTTCTTCTAGGATGATTTTTCCTGCCCCATTGTTCACTGACCCGCCGAATCCTAGTTCTGACATGAAGAGAATGCTTTGTAATAAGAATCCCAGTTCCTCTTGAGTGATTTCTTTCAGTAGTTCTATTATTAGTGTGAACTCTCCTGAAACGTATCGTTCCCCAAAGTCTTGTATTGCTCTCTTAGACCCTTGCACCAGGCTGTTCCTCTTTTCTGTTGCTATGTGTATTTTTTGAGCGGTAGTATTTTTGGTGTTTCCACTTGCAGAAACGATCACTACCGGTTCAAATCGTAAAACTGATTGCTTGTTTATTGACCCCATTAATCGGTGACGAATACACTCATTTTCTGGATAACATGCTCCGTTTGGATGGAAACCGCTTGGGAGCAATTTTTCTCCGCTTTGTGTTTCTTCTTTATCTGATGAGTGACAGACTTCTACTCCTTTTTGTTTTGCTAGTGCCATCATGGAGTGATTGAGTAATCCTCTTAATCCTTTTATGAGGTAGATTTTCCCTTCTTTTTCTTCTGTTCCATTACTTATTAGCAATAGATTGTTTATTTTTCCTCCACTGATCTGTCCGTTCCCTGGTTTTGCTATTGGGGTATTAGCTACTATTTTTATTCGCTTAAATTTTCGTGAGACGATCATGTTATTCACCAAATTCAAGTAATACTTAAGTATTACTTAAGTAATATGTAAGTAGAAACGTACATATAAATCTTACGCATAGTGTAATAATTGCTTAAGTAATACATAGGATGACAAAAAATGGCAAAAATAGTATTCAAACGGAAGCTAGTGCAGAACAAGGCTTCATTACAATTCATTGTTCCCAAAGAAATTGTAGATTCCTTAGATTTACAAAAAGGAGATACAATCGGAATCACTCTTGAAGAAGATGGATTCTTATGCAAGAAACTAAAAGAATAATTTAGTAGTTTTTAGATCTTTTACGGTGAGTTAATATTACACGTACAAACAAAGCTTAGAGGAATTACTCCATGGTAGTGATCAATTGGCAAACTGATCCGTTACTATTGGATCAAGAACCAACACCAATGAATGAGTGGCTTACTGCGAATAAGATCCTTGAGAGTGATTCTTATATAATTGATTCTTTTATAGATCTTGAAACACTAATTTTGAATCTGTATCCTATTCTTGTTCGTAAAATTGATTTTGTTCGCGAAAAAGACAGTAACCGAATACTCTCGCGATTTCCTTTCCTTGTTCTTACTGATGAAGAGATAACTCTCATCAAAAGCAAGATCCTCCTCATTGCAGAATTCGCACGAGATTATTTCTACAAATCAACAAATTCCGGTATCATGGAGTGGAAAAGAAGACTCCAAACGTATCTTAAACGAGGAGCAATGCCATATCCGCTGTACCGGTGTGCTTGTACAATACTTGATTTTCCAATGACTAATCCTAATATCGAGGAGTTATTCTTTGAAAGTGCACGTGGAAAACGATATTCCATCCCTACTAGATTAACCAATACATTGGCTTATCTCTGTGGAGTAGCAAATGGTGACGGTCATCTCCACAGGCATAGTTTTCGCGTTACAGATGAAACAAAAGAGTTCATGTCGTTATTATCAAAACTCTATGAGCAAATGTTCAATGATACCGGAGAAATATTTCAAAATGAAAATGCTTGGAACGTAGAATTGCGTTCTTCCGCTGTTGTTCGGATCATTAATTTCTTGACTGACCAGACTATCGAAGGAGCAAAGTATGATTCCCTAAGAGAACCGCTTCTATTCAAACAACTTGGTGCACCGTTTCGTAACATCTATTGGCGAGGTGCAATGGATGCTGATGGCTCATTTAAAAATCAAATTACTTTTACAAGTGCAAGTGAACGATTTGTTTTGGATTTCAAGATATTCCTTGATTCACTTAATATGGATTGTACTATTCAACAAAAACCAAGTGGACCGTTTAGTTTGTATCTCTATGCAAAAGAAAAGCTTCAATATGTAGAATTAATAGGTTCTCTTAATCCCAAGAAAAGTGACGATTTACTTGATTATCTTCAAAAGAAAAGATCTTATGTAACATTTATTGGTTTAAAGAAAGGTGTTCTAACAAAGGAAGGTTATTTTAATTTAGATTTACTTGATACGTTATTTATAATTGGTCTTGGTGATATCTTAAAGGACTATCGTAACAATCAAAGTTACTTAATAATGGATGAGCAATTTGAGATAGCTCAAGGAAGTTATTCAAATATGGAGAGGAATGAAAGAGGTTTACCCTATTTCATGCTAAAAACAATAATTCGTAATCAACGAAAAGACGAATCCATTATTTATGATATGCTAATGAAAAATTTTGATCATATAAGATATAATGTTGCGGGATCTGGTTCGCTTAAACTTCCACTTAAACCAAATGAAAAATTAGAGAATATTTTATCTTTTGTTGAACCAAAACTAAACAATGTTTTGCTATCAAAAATGGATAAACAAAATAAACAATACTTTGAAGAGATTTTCGGATTACCGATAAAAGATAATTATGTAAATAGCAGATTATTAGTACATTTTCTCTTAACTTTTTATAATTTTGATGAAAACACGCCAACATTAACTGTTAAAGAATTTTATAATTATAAGAAGAAATGGCGAGAAGAAATTTTCTTATAATCTCCGGGAAAAACTACAAAATAGAAAAAAATAGCTAATGTTCAAAGAATCGAACAGCAATTTAAGAGACGGCTGACCGCCTTCCTCGCTCAAACCTATTTCTCCATCTTACGATGGAGTCCTCTTTTACGGTTTGACATGCAAGCTCCTCTTAATAGTTATTCAGCTTTTTTGCTTTTTATAACAATTTCCCAGATAATTATGAAAAATTAGATTAGGATAGGTTTCTGTTACTCTTCTAATGTAATAGGGAGGTAGTTCCGTGGGAAAAAAAGCATTTAGAACATTCTAAGTGAGAAAAATCTCATCTAGAATTGGAGTTCGTTTTACAAACTCTCGATTTTTTGTGATTGATGGAAAAAATCCCGATTTTTTGTGACTGAAAAATGCTTATTCCACAATTTTTTGTGATTCATTCGAAAGTAAGAGGGTTTCTGGTATATTTTTGCATATTCGTTTGAATTTACAATTAGTATCTCGCATATCACATTCTTCTTTTCTCACCCAGTTTGGCATAAATATCTCTTCTTTGATAGATTGTAAATAGTTTTTAAAAGAAGCTACTTCATCTTCCATCAATTTTCTTCTCATTGTTTCTCCAGTCAAGTAGTAGTAAACTTCTACCTCAGTAATCTGTATAAGTGGTTCTTCTTCACTAATAATCCCATCTACTTGATTTATCAAGCAAGCATAGAAGAGCAATTCTTGTTCATCGAATTGGTTTTTCTTTTTCTTGTACTCGATCAATAAACAATCTCCTTGTTCATTGAGTTGATCTATGCGGTCTACCTCTCCTCTTAGGTTTTCACTCTCAAGATATTGTTCTGTTGTCTTAGGAAACCAAAAGTCGGGTTGTTTAGTGAACCGTTCTCGTTCTTTTTCGTAAAACAGCTTCATAATTTTCGTATTTTTTTGCGTCTCTCCTGCTGGTGCAGGTTGGCCATTGCTTATATCCTTATAGTACTTGTCATGGAATCCTTCAAACCACCAATGCCAAAACATACCATCTTTAGCATCATCCGAGAATTCAGAATAATCCCTGTCACCCCTCGAACCATAAGGTATTCCTTGATTCAAACTTCTAATGATGTAGAATTGTAATGGACATTCCAAGTAGGCTATGAATTCTGTTTTGCTAAGGTTAAAAGCTGACATAGTCTTCTTTCAGACAAATTTCCTTTTAAGGAGCTAATTGGTTTAGCTCTTTTTATAGCAAATTTTATCAGTAGTTAATCAAGCGCGTACCGACAAAACTCCCTTGCGGGTAGCACAGAGGGATGATTCGCCTTGGAAAAGAAACAACCTGTTGATCATTACCTGAAAAAAGTAGAGTACAAGATCTATAATTTCTTCATGCTGCGGTTACTTGAACAAAAAACAAATACGTTTCCCGGGGGGCAAAAAGCTCTCGCAAAAGCTATTGGTTGTCACGAAAACTCTATTGGTAATAATATTAAATCTCTTATAAAAAGAGGTTGGCTTGAGAAAAGAAGAAACGGTAAAGGATATTCGTTGATCTTCACCTTGCCGGAAGAAGATTTGCAGTGTCGGATCAGTTATTGTACGGGGTTGAATTTTGAGCCTTTAAATCGCTTGAAAATGAGAAGAGAGCTAAAAGGAATTTTTGAAAAACAATCCAGTGGTCTTGTGGAACTTGAACAAGAGGTTCTTCTTCTTCGGAAGAAAGTTCAAGCAAAGCAATCATCAAAAATTACTCTTTCTAAAGTTCACATCAACGATTTTGTTGACGGATTGTTAGTCACGTTAAGTAGCAGTCTTGATCAAAGGTCTTTCAAAGACAAGGTCCTCTCTGAAGTAAATGCTTTTAAGAAAAGGCTTTCTTCTGGTGATACCGAATCAAAAGAACAGTCTACAAAAAGAGCAAATAAGGACCCCGAACTAGGTTTCGAAGCAAAAGATTTCCAAAAAGGTTTAGAGGAAATCTTGGCACTAAAAGGGAATAAAATAAGGAGAGTATGAAATGGTTGATCAACTCGGGGAAACAATCTTATCATTATTAAAGAATCATGAAGGAACTTATCCTGTATACACCAAAGAAATTGAGTTAGCGTTAAACATTTCTAATCAAAAAGCTACCACAGCATTAGCTAGGTTGCGAAAAGCAGGGTTAATCTTCACTCGAGAAGTTACCTGGATCAAAGGGTACAGATCCTTCCACATCCTTGCTGACCAACAATGGCCG
>Ga0307378_10003119_pt1 | contig 24548 bp, 21 predicted proteins | sample UN1MG_FD_202238 | JGI IMG/M metagenome (GOLD analysis project Ga0307378, IMG submission 202238) | Soil microbial communities from Risofladan, Vaasa, Finland - UN-1 | ecosystem: Environmental > Terrestrial > Soil > Coastal area > Acid sulfate soil | place: Finland: Risofladan, Vaasa | collected...
CCGAAGTCGGTGAACCGCACGACGATGAAATCCTTGTGGACGCCCGGGTCGTTCTCGACTATTTCGCGTATGCCCGCGACGGCCGCTTCCATCTGTTCAGCGGTTGTTTCGTACGTTACGCCGACTGTCTGGACGATGCGGCGTTTCGGCATTCGCGACCAGTTGTCGATGCTAGCCGACGCCAACGTCTTGTTGGGGATGCTCACGAGCGTTGCGGGCCAGGTGCGGACGCGCGTCGAGCGGAAGCCGACCTGCTCGACGATCCCTTCGACGTCGCCGTCCACCTTGATCCAATCGCCGACCATGAACGGGCGATCGGAGAAGATGGCAACTGAGCCGAAGAAGTTGGCGAGGATGTCTTGCAAGGCCAGGGCAACAGCCAGACCGCCGATTCCGAGGCCGGCGATTATGGTCGAGACATTGTAGCCGAGAAGCTGGATCACCCACACCGCGCTGATCAGCCCGATGGTCAGCTTGGCGGCCTTGCGGACAAGCGGCAGCATCTGCTCGTCCAGTTTCGATTCTGTCCGCTCGGCCAGTCTGCTGAGACGTTCGACGGCGCCGTCTATCAGGCCGAACAGGAACCACACTACATCCGCCACGATAAAGATTCGAAGAAGACCGTCCGCCACGCCGCGAACATTCGGCTCAGCAGGCAGCGGCAACACACCCACGGCGCCGCCAAGCCCCAGCAGCAGGAGGAGATAGCCCAGCGGTTTACCCGCCGCATTCACGACGATCTCGTCAAGCGTGAAGCGCGTCCGGGCGGCGAGCGGCTTCAGCTTCGATTCAACTACATGATCGGCAATCTTCTTGAGCACAAGCCCCGCGAGGATGAACGCAAACGCTGCGATAAACTGCCACACAGCAATGCCCGCGATTTCGGTCTTGAACCAGCGGGGAAACAAGCCGGACATATCGAACTGTGCTGACGGCTCCGTCGGCTGGGCAGGCTGCGTTTCTTCCTCGGCGAGGGCGGCCGCCGGCAGGAGCAACCAGACCGTTGCGATCATAAACAAGACAGCGATCGGTTTCATCCATTCGTTTCGTAAGCGCATTTGCCTGATCCTTTCCGTAGCTCGGTGCTCGCCGCGGCGGGCGCCCGGGTGCATGATCGGTTCATCGCGGCTGTTGTGCGGAATTGCTTGAATTGGCCGCGGGTGGCGGGCCAGGTATCGATCCAGAACTCGCGCGTGGTGAGCACGTTGTGGTTCGAGTGGAAATGCAGCGCGTCGGGGTGGACTCCGGCCTGTTCGGCTGCGGCAAGCTTCTGCTGCTCGGTCATGCCGAAGACAAACGGCCCGGCCGGCACGCGGACCATCGAGTTGTCGAGTTCTTCAATGTAGTGTGTCATCCCTGATCGCCTGTGGACAATGGGTATGCGTCCGATGCGTTCGAGAAGCAAACGATAGCGCACGCAGCGGCGGATTTCAAGGCAAAAAGCGGCCGCATTGGGATGCGCCGCCACATCAGCGCACCGGCACGGGCACGAAGCAGACGATCAGGATGACGATGCAGAGGATGCCGACGAGCTTGCGGATGGGGTCGAGCTTGACCGAATCGTCGAGTGTCGGCGGATGGGAGGTACGCATGAAGCTGCGCACGAACAGCACAAACAGCAGCCACGGCCAGAACGCATATATGCCGGCGGGAAGCAGGCCGAGATCGGAAAACAATCCCAGCACGCCGAGCGTGATAAGCAAGCCGAATGCCGCCTTGGCCAGTTTCGCCTGGCCCTTTCCGAAAAGCGCAAAAGCTACGTGGCCGCCATCGAGCTGGCCTATGGGCAGCAGGTTTACTGCGGTTATGAGCAGGCCGAGGAACCCTGCGAAGGCGAAGCTGTGCAGCATCACGTCGTGCCCCGGCTCCAGCGGCCCGAACATCAGGTAGATAAGGCCGCGCGTGAGCAGCGAATTGCCGAAGATCGGCATGTGCGATGCGGCCGGGATCGGTTCAACGGAAGACATCAGCAGGCCGATCACGAGGAACACGAGCGACGGCACCGCCCCGCTGAGCGGGCCGGCAGCGCCCACGTCCATCACGGTTCGGCGGTGCGTGAGCGGGCTTTTTATCTTGATGATGGCGCCTAGTGTGCCGATGCCGAGCGGCACGGGAATGAAAAACGGGAGCGTGGCGTTTGCTCCGTGGCGCCGGGCCATCAGGTAATGCCCCATTTCGTGGCAGCCGAGGATGGTCAGGATCGCGAAGGAGAACGGCATCCCTTCGCGCATGATGGCGGCGATAGCGGCAAGGCCGTCGCCGGCGCGCAGCAGCCACGTGTATGCAGTGTCGAGGTTGCCGGTGAATAATCCGCCGGCGGCATTTGCCATAGACACGATCATGAAGCTGAATATCTGGTAGAAGCGGGCGAAGCCGAGGTCGCCGCCGCCGATCATCGTTGTGAAAACCGCCACAATAAACAGCCCCGCGTGAAGAGCGGTGCGGCGTTTGGCCGGTGTTTCGAGTACCGTGCAGTTGAGGTATTCCACGCCGTCGATATGCTCGAACCTGGTGAGCCAACCGAGCGATTCGGTGCGCGTCTTGACAGCCGCGACGGCGAAGTCGGTCATTGCGCGCAACTTGCCCCTGATGACGTGCCCTCCCCGGAAGGGGATGAGGTAGTATTCCTTGTATATGTTGTCCAGGAATTCCTGAATGGTTTCCAAGCTCGGCTCCGTGTTTCTAAGGCTCCTTCCATTGTATTATAAGCGAAAAGCGAGGGCGGATAAAGGCTAAAAGATGAAACAGTGGTTTGCGGGACGGTCATCGCTGCCGGCGCACGGCGGTTCCCGCGTTTCACGGGTGCAATATCCGACCGTCCATCTTCAGCCGGGCGTGGGGCGGTTCAGCCGCAGCCTTGCGCAGATCGAACGCCGCCCGGGTCCATATTCTATGGGCACCTATTTATCAAAACGTTTTTTTGCCGCCTGCAAGTCGAATGCCTCAGGGTCCCAGCAGCCCAGCCATTCACGTAAGCACTCGATATCTTCACGGTCCTCGTCGTCAAGGCTATCCAGTTGCTCTTCGCTGATAGTTGCAGCAACACAACATCTTTCATAGCCGCAAAGGCCTCCGGAATCGTCCGGTGGAAAATTCCGCTCGCCGCCTATCAGGCGGCGCCGGAAATTCTCCGGCAAGTCTACCTTGCCTTTCAACACCACGACATGATCCCATGAATCTCCGAAGTCGTACAGATACCCGCACTGCCTATGCGTTTTGAAGTACGACGCGAGAGTCACTTTCCTCGCCGGCGGTGCATCCGAGTCTTCGAGATACTCGGACGCGGCTATCGAGTTTCGCGGGCTGCGTTTGCTTCCGGTGAACTCGAAGAGATGGCTGTCTGTCCATCCGCACGCATCCTGTATTGCTTCGTGCAGGTGTTGGAAAGTGGCGGCCGGGAAAAGCAGGAACCGTCGCCACATGCGCGGTTGGCAGCTTGAAAGATGAACTTCGAAATCATAGTAAACAGGCATTCATTTATCCTCCGCTTGCTGGTTTCGTTGCCACTACTGCATCTAGGGTATCAGTATGAGATTGCCTTCGATCCTGCCTGGAGCCTGCCGTCGATTTCGCCGATTTCGGCGTCCTTCATGAACGGGCGCAGGCCGATCATCGCGGTGCGCGCGAGTATGTCGAGCGTGCGCGGGAGCATGTCCTTGCTGTAGTTCATCCGGCAGCCCTGGTTCTGCGGCATCGTGAATGGATCGAGCGCGGGGTGGTGGCTGCCGCGCCGCTCGAGGATCGGGTCCCATTCGTTGTAGGTGTGGCGGCCGGTGTTTCCGGCGATGCCGGCGCCGGCTGCCTCGGCGAATTTCTGCGCCTGCTGCGGCTGCTGGAACTGGATGAGCAGGTTTGTGCAGCATTCGTGCTCGAGGCTGCGAGCCGGCGCGGGAGTAAGGCCGGCGGCTTGCGCGGTGCCGACGAGCAGTTTCTTGGTCCGGCGGAGGCTGTCGAGCATTGCCGGCAGGCGCTCGAGCTGGACATTCAGCATGGCGCCCTCGAACTCGCTGGCGCGTACGCTGGTGGAGCAGAACGGCCGCGAGTCATCCTGCCGGCCGGTCCAATAGAAGGCGCAGGGATCGATGAAGCACGAGACCCGCTGAGCGATGCGATCGTCGTTGCAGACCACCGCCCCGCCTTCGCCGCAGGTGATGTTCTTGAAGTAGTTGAAGCTGTAACCCGCCGCAGCGCCGAATGTGCCGACCATCCTGCCTTCGAACGCGCCGCCCACGCACTGGGCGCAGTCTTCCACGACGATCAGGTTGTGCTTCGCGGCGATCTTCATGATTGCGTCCATATCGCACACCGCCCCCCACATGTGCACGGGCATCACGGCCCGCGTGCGCGGCCCGGCTGCGTTGTCGATGGCTTCGGGCGAGATCATGATCGATTCGTCGATGTCGACTATCACCGGTATCGCTCCGACGGCAAGGACGGCGAGCGCGGATGCCATGTATGTGTGGCCGGGCACGATGACTTCGTCGCCGGGGCCGATGCCTGCACCTGCGAGGGCTGCGGTGAGGGCGAGTGTGCCGCTGGCGGTGAGGGCGGCGTTGCTGACGCCGAGGTATTGCGCGAATTGCTGTTCGAAGCGGCCGCATTCGCCGTTTTCGCGGTAACGGAAGAGCTGGCCGCTGAGGGCGACCTTCGCAAAAGCGTCGATCTCGTGCTGTCCGAACTCGAACATGATTGTCTCCTGTGCGTCGAGGCGGTGCTGATTTCGGCCCTGTGCCGCTGAGCATTATAGCGCCCGAAGAATTCGGATTCCACACACAATTCGGCCGGTCGGGCGGCCTGCCGGCATCGGACTTGGCGCAGCGTTGTTTTCACTGGAAATGCTTGGGCGAAAGCTGTAGGATGTTGCGGAGATCGGGCGGAAAATGCAGGCCGATGATTTCGGAGCGCTCAGATGGCATCGATCAAGCAATTCAGGCGTGTGAAGCTATCGCTGGCTGACTTGTTGGGCGGCGATTTTGCCGAGGCGGCGGCAGCGGCGCGCTGCGCGCTCACGGGCGAGGAAAGCGCAAAGCTGCGGCGGCTGATTCGCGAGAAGGTGGATTTTTTCCCGGCTGATTTTCAGCGGTCGCTCGCCGCGATGCTGCCGAAGGTCGGCTCGCGCGTGGTGCAGCCGCCGGCTGTGTCGCCTCGCGGTGCTGCGACGTTCACATTCGACGCCGCCGCGCAGTTGGACGCGGCCCCGCTGAGCGCCCTGGGCTGTTACCGCGTCGGCGAAGACGGCATCCTGCGGCTTGTGTCGAAAAGCGAGCATTACCACGCCCCGCTGGGCCACGGTTTCCCCGGCTATCGACTGATCGAGCACGCCAGGCGTGTGGGCATACCAAACGCCACGCACAACAACACGCGCGGTTGTATCACGCGAATGCTCGAGGAGGAGTTGGTTCGCACGGCAAACGGCCTGGCCCGCGATGACCGCGCCGGCTTGGATCGCGTTCTGAGCGCGCGCAGGAAGCGGGTGCTCAACAGGGTGCTGAACCTCGAAACGGGCAGCCTGGCGGTCGAGGCGGGAATCAAGATGATGCTCGCGCGTTTCTATCGGATTCAGCCCGACTCGCCGGAGCCGCGATACGCCGGGCGAACGCCCGTGATTCTGGTGCTGGCCGACGACGAGCGCGGCTTGCAGGCAAACTATCACGGCACCACGATCGTCGCGCAGGTTCTGCGCGGAATGTGGCCGGCGCTTGGTTCCGAGCTTGATCGACGCGGTCTGCTGCGTGTGGTTGGGGTGCGGCCGGATAACACCGAGGAGCTTGAGGCGGCGTTTCGCACTCACGACGCCGGCCCGAGCAAGATTGCCGGTTTTCTGCACGAGATAGTGCTGATGAACTACGGCGGCCGGCTGGTGAGCAGACGCTTCCTGAAGCGGGCCTATGAGCTGTGCCGCAAACATGACGTGCCGACGCTCGTGGACGAAATTCAAACTTGCCTGTGGAACCCGAGGCTGTACATGTTTCGCGAGTATGGGCTTAAGCCGTCGTTCGTGGTGATCGGCAAGGGATTTCCCGGCGGAGAATACGCGGCATCGCGGATTTTGTTCTGCAGAGAAATGGACACGCTGCCGCAGTTCGGCGCGCTCGTCACGAACGGCCAGGAGGAGCTGGCTTCGCTGGCGTACATGATCACGATGAGATGGGCCGAGGAAAACAGCGACATCACGAGCGCCATCGGCGACAGATATCAGGCGCGGCTGCACGAGCTTGTCGGGAAGTATCCGAACCACCTCGCTGCAGTGGAAGGCAACCGGCACATGGCATCGCTGCATTTTCACGATCTTGCCGCAGCGAAAGCATTTGTGAAGATGCTGTCGGGAGCGGGGCTTGATGTCTCCGTGCAGTCGTACAAAGCGAGTTGCCCGCCCGGCGCACTTACGAAGCTGCCGTTGATCGCAGACTGCGAGGCAGTCGACATGGTGATCGACCGGATGCAGAAGGCGCTCGCGCAACTGTGAAGGAACGCCGTGCGGCAGCGAAGCTGAGGCCCGCGACCTGCTCAAGCGGGCCGGGAAATGGTCGAAAGACCGGCGAATGTAATGCGGGAGCACGCAATGGCGGCAAGGATATTGATCGGCATCGACCTCGGCACAACAATGCTGAAGCTGGGCGCGTATGATTCGCGCACCGGCGCGCGCGTGGCCGATGCTGCCGAGCGGCTGCCCTTGCAGACGGGGCCGGATGGTTTGCGCGAACAGGACCCGGTTGCGGTCGAGGCGGCGTTGGCGCGGGCGGCATCGTCACTGCGGCGCAGATTGGGCGGCGATTGGTCGCGTGTGGCGGGCGTGGGCGTTGCTGCGCAGGGCGGCAGCGCGACCATCGTGGATCGCCGCACCGGCGCTGCTCACACGCAGATGCAACTATGGAGCGACACGCGCCCGCTGCATCTGCTGCCCGCGATCGCGGCCCGCAAGCCGCCTGGCTACTGGCGGCGGTTGTCGTGCATGCCGGACCCGGGCGCCGGCCTGGCGCGGATGGAGTGGCTGCGGGCGCGGCACGCCGGGCTGTTCTGCGAGCGGAACATGTACGTGGGCGCCGGCGAGCTGATATATTTCCGCCTGACAGGAGTGTGGCGGCAGGACGCAGGCAGCGCGTTGCAGGCTGGCTGCTATAACGCGCGCTCGCATAAGCTGGCGCCCGGGCCACTGCAGGCTGTGGGCGTTGATGCGTCGTTCGTGGCGCCGATGCGGCAAGGCCACGAAATGCACGGTTTGTGGCCGGCCGGCGCGCGGCTGCTGCAGTTGCCGGAAGGCCTGCCGGTGGCGGGGCCTTACATGGATCACGAGGCGGGTTATCTGTCGGTGGCGGCAGCATCGCGACGCGTGTTGCAGATGTCGCTGGGCACGGCGTGGGTGGGCAATTTCGTGATGGAAACGGGCGCGGCGCCCGACGGTTTCAACCTCGTGCTGCCATCGCCCGTCGGAGCCGGTTCGCTGGTGGTTCGCGTGATGCATGCAGGCACGGCAAGCTGGGATTGGGCGGTGGCAACGTTTCTCGGCGAGGATGCGGCGCCCGCCGATGCGGACGCGGTTTTCCGCGAATGCCTGCTGCCGCCGCACGGGCTGACGGCGTTGCCGTGGCTGACGCGCCCGAATCCGCTGGTCCCGGGCGCCTACGGCGGCGGCGGGTTTTTCGGAGCCAGCGTGCATTCGACAAGGCTCGACCTGCTGCGGGCACTGGCCGCGGGCATGTGTTACGAGATGGCGCATGTTTTCGCGCCGGTGGTAGACGCGGGCATGGTCGATAGCGTAGTGCTGACGGGCGGCGCCGCACGAGGGGAGCACTTCCGGGCAATTCTCGCCGGGCTGCTGCATCCGTTGCCAGTGTTCTGCGTGGATGACGACGAATCGCCGGGCGCCCGCGGTGTCTTGTATTCGTTGAGCCGTCGAGCAGCGCGCGTGCGGACGCATCGCGTGCGGGCGCTTTCCGAAAAACTGCGCCGCCGACTGCACGACGGCTATCAGGCGTATTGCGATCTGTGCCGGGCCGTGCCGGCCGCACCGCTGCACGACATTCCGGGGCCGGCGAAACGAAGGAGCAATCGATGACACGAAAAGCGCGAGCGGGCCTGCTGCCGATGTATCTGAAACTGTATGACGACTTCCTGCCGGAGCGCCGGCGCACGCTCGAGGAATTCCTCGAGCAGGTGGTGCAGCGTCTGACTGCGGAGGGGATCGACGTGACGCCCGCCGGCGTGTGCCGCGTCGCGGAGGAGTTCGATGAAGCGGTAGCGGCATTCGAACGCAAGGAGGTGGACGCAATCGTAACGCTGCACCTGGCGTATTCTCCGTCGCTGGAATCGATCGGAGCCTTGACGCGGACGGCGCTGCCGATCGTTATCCTCGATACGACGATGGATTTCGATTTCGGCCCGGGGGTGTCGCCCGACAGGATAATGTTCAATCACGGCATCCATGGTGTGATGGACATGGCTTCGGTGCTGCGCCGCCGCGGGCGAGCCTTCGAAATCGTCGCCGGGCACTCGAGCGAATCGGACGTTATGGCTCGCGCGGCCGATCGTGTGCGCGCGGCCGTTGCGGCGCGGATGCTTGCAGAAACGCGGGCGTTGAGGATCGGCGAATCGTTCGCGGGAATGGGTGATTTTTTCGTGGCGGACGACGTGCTCGCCGAGCGTCTTGGCATCCGCCTGGCGCAGGCCGCGCCCGACGCACTGGAGCCGTTCGCTGCACGTGTTTCCGACTCCGAGGTCCAGCAGGAAATCGAGCTTGACCGCGGCAGGTTCGTCTGCGATCTGCCGGCGGCGGTGCATGAGCGGTCGGTGCGGCTGGGGCTGGGGCTGCGCCGCATGCTCGACGAGGGCGGCTACGACGCGTTCAGCATCAATTTTCTGGCGTTTCAGAACTCGGGCGGGCCGGCCAACACTGTGCCGTTCCTCGAGGCGTCGAAGGCAATGGCGCGCGGGATCGGCTACGCGGGCGAGGGCGACGTGTTGACAGCGGCACTCGTCGGAGCACTGCAGCGGACGTTCGGCCGGACCACCTTCACCGAGATATTCTGCCCCGACTGGAAGGGCGAAAGCCTGTTCCTGTCGCACATGGGCGAGGTGAACCCTGACGTGGCATCCGGCAAGCCGCGTCTGATCGAGAAGCAGTTCGATTTCACGCCGGCGCAGAATCCTGCCGTCATCACGTGCGCGCCGAGGCAGGGGCCGGCGGTGTTTGTGAACCTGGCGCCCGGCCCCGACGATTCGTTCAGCCTGATCCTGGCGCCCGTACACGTGCTGCCCGACTGCACAGGCGAGATGCAGAATGTCGTTCGTGGATGGATCATGCCGGAGCGGCCTGTTGCGGAGTTTCTCGAGGCCTATTCGGCTTGCGGCGGTACGCATCACAGCGCGCTCGTTCTCGGCGACAGGCTCGAGGCGCTCGATGCGTTTTCGTCGTTCGCGGGGCTGGAATGCACCGTCATCTGATGCAGAAGCACCCGGCCGGTTCGGCCATTCTCGAAGGAGACACGCAATTATGAGCAAGGGCGGGAAACTGAACATCGGCATTGCAGGCGCCTGCGGCCGGGGTGCGAGCTTCAAGGCAGCATGCGACGCGCTCGAGTCGGTTCGCATTCACGCGGTATGCGATGTGAACAGGGACGGACTCGATGCGGCGGCCGAACGCCTCGGCGCCGCCGAGAAGTACACCGACTACGAGACGATGCTCGAGAAGTCGGATCTCGACGCGGTGATAATCGGCACGCCGATGCAGTTTCACGTGCCACAGGCGATATCGGCGCTCGAGCGCAACCTGCACGTGCTCAGCGAGGTGCCGGCGGGTGTTTCGATTGAGGAATGCAAGCTGCTGGTGCAAGCTGCGAAGGCAAGCCGCGGCGTGTACATGATGGCCGAGAACTACACCTATACGCGATCCAATGCCATTGTGCGGGAGATCGCGCGGCAGGGATTTTTCGGCACGCCATACTACGCCGAAGGCGAGTATCTGCACGAGCTGAAGCAGCTCAACGAGGTCACCCGGTGGCGGCGGCGGTGGCAGACGGGCATCAACGGCATCACGTATCCGACACACAGCCTGGGGCCGATCGTTCAGTGGATGTCGGCGGCTACAGGCGCGTGCGAACGTGTGGTGTCGGTCTGTTGCGCGGGATCGGGCCGCCATTACAGGGATCCGAGGGGCGATTTCTACGAGAACGAAGATTCGTGCGTAATGCTGTGCAGGACCAGCAGCGGCGGCCTCGTCAAGATTCGCGTGGACATGCTATCAGACCGCCCGCACGCGATGACCAATTACTCGCTGCAAGGGACAGACGGCTGCTACGAGTCGTCGCGTGCAGCGGGCGAGCCTGATCGCATCTGGCTGCGTTCGCGCTGCGAGCCGAACCAGTGGCTGCACCTTGCGGATATCGAGGATGAATTCCTGCCGGAGTTCTGGCGCGAAACGCCGGACGCCGCACGCATGGCCGGGCACGGCGGCGGCGATTACTTCGAACTGCTGGACTTCGCAGACGCGGCAGCCGGAAGCCGCCCTCCTGTGATCGGAATTCACGAGTCGATGGATATGACCCTCCCGGGGCTTGTGAGCCAGCAGTCGATCGTTGAAGGCTGCCGGTGGCTGGACGTGCCTGATTCGCGGGAATGGTGATCCCCGTCAAGTGCAATAATGCGAGTGAACAACATGGCCCGACAATTGCAGATGACAATTACGCAGCAGAAGCTGCATGCAGCGCCGTCGCCTGTGCTGCCGGCCGGTTACGAACTGCGAACATACCACCAGGAAGACGCGACGGAATTCGTGAAGCTGATGGAATCGGCGGGTTTCGAACGATGGAACGAGACATCGTTTGCGACCGCCCTGATGCATGCGCTGCCGGATGGCATATTCATTGCCGTCGAGGCTGCAACCGGCGATCTGGCGGCAAGCGCGATGGCAACGCATAACCCGGCCGGGCTGCATCAGTTCGGCGGGGAACTGGGCTGGGTTGCGGCGCATCCCAAGCATCGCGGCAGGCACCTGGGCACGGTCGTGTGTTCGGCTGTGCTGAGGCGATACGCAGCAGCAGGCTATCGGCGCGTCTACCTCAAGACCGACGATTTCCGACTGCCGGCGATCAAGACATATTTGAGGCTCGGGTTCGTACCGCTGTTGTTCTCGGCCGACATGCCCGGCCGCTGGCGGGCAGTCTGCGATGAACTCGGCATTCCGTTCACGCCGGAGCGATGGGAATCGGTGCCGCTCGAGGCGGAGCCGGAGCCGGCGCAACCCGGCAGCGCGCAACCAGTCCTGGCGCGCACGGCCGAAATTCTGCGCGAGGCGCGGCCGGTTCGCATGGTGCTGTATGGCGATTCAATCAGCGAATCGGGCCGGACGCAAGGCTGGTTCGGCGGTGCAGCGGACGCCGCATCGAACTGGGGCAGCCGGCTCGCGGCGCTGCTGAACGAAAGCCGCACGGCCGGCGCGTTCGAGGCGATCCATTTCGGCATAGGCGGGCAGAACACCTACGAAGGGCTGGGGCGGCTGGACGATCTCGCCGCGCTGAAGCCGGACCTCGTGCTGGTGGAATTCGGCGCCAACGATATGGGCTGGCATCACCTGCAACCGGACGAAACCCGCGTGGCGCTCAAGACGCTGGTGGAATGGATCCGCATCCGCCACGGCGCAGACGTTGTGGTTGTGGGAAGCGGCGGCGACAATCCGCTGCAGCCGACGCTGACTCACGTTGCCGAGACGCTTGCCGCCCAATGCGAGGCGGCGCAGGAATGCGGCGTGCCGTTTGCTGACGTGCGCCGCGACGTCCTTGCCGCCACGCTCGACGGCAAGCTGTGGGAAAGCTTCCACAATGGCCAGCAGGATTGCCATCCGAACGACAAGGGCCACGCCGTGTGGGCGCGGGCGGCATTCAACACAATCGTCAGCCATCTGCCGGCCGGCGGGGAGGCGGAACGTGGCTGACCTGATCGAGGTGAAGGCGGTGGACCGCGAGTTCTACGAATCGCGCATACGCGGATTCGTGCCCGGCCGCGCGATCGACGTTCACACGCACGTGTGGGAGGAGCCGCGGGCGGTCGAAGCGTCGGGACGCGTAGCCGCCTGGCCGTCGCGCGTGGCCGCCTCCAACCCGATCGGCGGTCTGCTCGAGACCTACCGCCTGCTGCTGCCGGGCAAGGATGTCGTTCCGCTGATATTCGGCTCGCCGACCGCTTCGGGCGTCGACGGGGCCAACGAATATGTCCGCCGGTGCGCCGCAGATCACAACCTGCCGGCGCTGCTGCTGGCGCGGCCCGAGTGGACGGCTGCGCAGTTGGAGCAGCGCATCGAGGCGGGCGGTTTCATCGGCGTGAAGGTCTACCTCAGCTATGCGCCGGCGTATCTGCCAGCCGACGAGATTCGGATTTTCGATTTCCTGCCGCCGCACCAGCTTCAAATGCTGGACGAACGCGGCTTCGTGGTGATGCTGCACATACCAAGGCCGATGCGCCTGCGCGACCCGGTCAACCTTGCTCAACTGCTGGAGATAGACCGGCGTTATCCGAATGCGAAGGTGATAGTTGCGCACGTGGGCCGCGCCTATTGCGAGGAAGACGCCGTCGGCGCCTTCGAGGAGCTGGCCGGAACCGAGCGGCTGATGTTCGACATTTCGGCGAACACCAACGAGGCGGTGTTTCGCAGGCTGATCGCGGCCGTGGGGCCGAAGCGGATATTGTTCGGCAGCGATATGCCGATACTGCGAATGCGGATGCGGCGCATCTGCGAGAACGGCCGCTACGTGAACCTGGTGCCGCGAGGGATGTATGGCGATGTGTCGGGCGATCCGCACATGCGCGAGGTCTCCGGCGCGGAAGCCGCCGGGCTGACATTTTTCCTGTACGAGGAGATTGATGCATTCCGCCGTGCTGCCGACGCCGAAGGGCTGACGGCGCCGGACGTGGCCGACGTGTTCTGCAACAACGCGCACGAACTGCTGGGTTTCGGCCAGCGGTGAACGGCGCAACGACAAATCAGGAGCCGAACGAATGAAGGAACTTCGCGCGGGGATAATCGGATTCGGATTCATAGGCAAGGTGCACGCCTGGAGCTACCTCAACGCGCCGCTGTTCTACTCGGGGCTGCCGCCGGTGCGCATCACGCACGTGTGCACAAGCCGCGAAGAAACGGCCAGAGCCGGGGCCGACGCCATCGGCGCACCAAACGCGGTCACCGATTACCGCGCGGTGACGGAGAATCCGGACGTGGATATCGTGCACATCTGCACGCCCAACCACCTGCACAAGGACGAGCTGCTATCAGCTATGCGGCACAACAAGCACATCTACTGCGATAAGCCGCTGACGGCAACGATGGCCGAGGCCCGCGAGGTCGAGGCCGCCCTCGGCTCGTATACGGGCACCGCGCAGATGACGCTGCAAAACAGGTTTTTCCCGTCGACTATGCGCGCGAAGCAGTTGGTCGAGGATGGATTCCTCGGCAAGGTGTTCGAGTTCCGCGCGGCATACCTGCACGGCGGCAGCGCCGATCCGAACGCGCCGATGCGGTGGAAACTGTCGGGCCGGGCCGGAGGGGGCGTTCTGGCGGACCTCGGGCCGCACGTGCTGGATATCATCAACCACCTGATCGGGGAATTCGAGGAAGTTTCGTGCATCACGCGAATCGCATACGCACGCCGGCCCGACGCAGCCTATCCATCGCGGATGGTGCCCGTGGACGCCGAGGACTGCGCGATGATGCTCGTGAAGATGAGCAACGGCGCCGTCGGGACCATCGAGATGACCAAGATCGCCACCGGCGCGGAGGACGAGTTGCGATTCGAAATACACGGTTCCAACGGCGCCCTGCGGTTCAACGGGATGGATGCCCACCACCTGCACGCATACGACCGCACGGCGGCGGATGCGCCGATCGGGGGCCTTCGCGGTTGGACACACATCGACGCCGGCCAGCGTTACCCGGAGCCGGCGATGAAATTTCCCGGGCCGAAGTTCAACATCGGCTGGATGCGCAGCCACATGGCGTGCCTGGCGAATTTCATCCACAGCCTCGGCCGAGGCGAACCCGCACAGCCCGACCTGCGCCAGGGAATCTACCTGCAGCACCTGATCGAATGCGCCCGGCAGGCAAACGAAACCGGCGGCTGGGTGGCAACAACGCGGCCCTCCTGATGCGAGGAGGGCCGTATTGCTGCGTCGGATGTTTCAGGAGCGTAATACTCAGATCATGCCTTTTGTCGACGGTATGCCGACCTTGCGCGACGTCACGGTGATAGCGTGATACAGCGCCCGCGCCAGCCCCTTGAAGATGGCTTCGCAGACGTGGTGCGAGTTGCGTCCGTATGGCACTGTCACGTGCAGGGTGATTCCCGCATTGTGGCTGAACGCACGCAGGAATTCCTCGGTCAGTTGAACGTCATAGTCGCCTATGCGGTCCTGGGGGAATTCGACGTTGTAGACGAGGAAGCCGCGTCCGCTGATATCGAGGGCGACGTCGGCGAGGGCTTCGTCCATCGGTGCGGCGCTGTGGCCGAAGCGGTTGATGCCGTGTTTGTCGCCCAAGGCCTGGTTGAGCGCCTTGCCCAGGCAGATGCCCACATCCTCGATGGTGTGGTGATAGTCGACCTCGGTGTCGCCTTCGGCCTTTACGGTGAGGTCTATCAGCGAGTGCCTGGCCAGGAGGTCGAGCATGTGGTCGAGGAATGGAACGCCGGTGTGAACCTTGCTGCTCCCTTCGCCGTCGAGGTGCAGCGACAAGTCGATGACTGTTTCCTTGGTCTCACGCCTGATTTCGCTAATGCGCAGCGTCATGTGCAAGCTCCTGTCATTCTGCCTTGTCCAGTATCCGCCGCACGGCCTCGAGCAGTGCGTCGATTTCCTGCCGGGTGCCGATGCTGATCCGCACGCCGTCGGCGAGCCTGGGTTTGTTCCAGTATCGCACGAGGATTCCGCGTTCCTTCAGCCTGGCGTATAGCGTGGCGGCGTCCATCGGCGGCCGTGCAAACACGAAGTTCGCCTGCGACGGCAAGACGCTGAAACGCAGCTTCGCCAGCTCGCCGGCCAGGTAGCGACGGTCCCTGCATATATTCTCGGCATTGGTTCTCATTTGATCAACATTAGCCAATGCAGCCTCGGCGCCCACAATCGCGAGGCGGTCGAGGTTGTAGGAATCTTTCACGTTGAGCATGCCGCCGATCAACGGAGCACTTGCGATGCCAAGCCCGATGCGCAAGCCGGCGAGCGAATACGATTTCGACAGGCTGCGCAGCACTATCACGTTGTCGAATCTATGCACAAGGTCTATGCACGACCGCTCGGCGAAATCGACGTAGGCCTCGTCGACGGCCACTATGCCTTCCGAGCGCGCGGCGAGGTCGGCCACCTCCTCCACAGGCGTCACCGTGCCCGTGGGGTTGTTCGGGCTGCAGATGAAAGTCAGCTTCGCGTCGGGCTGGTGGACGGCATCGGGCAGGCGGAAATCTTCGGTGTATTGTACCGGATGAAACGCCGCGTTCTGAATCTTCGCAAGCACTTCATACAGGCCGTATGATGGGCTGAGGGCAACGACCTTCCCGCCTTCCCCCGCGAAGCAGCGCATGATGATCGTCAGGATGTCGTCGGAGCCGTTGCCGGCGATCACCATATCGGGGTCGACGCCGTAGACGCGGGCGGCCTGCTCGCGCACGCGCATGGCGGCGGGATCGGGATACAGCCGCAGGCTGTCGTTGACGGCGGCCCGCATCGCTTCGATCACTTCGCGGCACGGCGGATACGGATTCTCGTTGGTGTTGAGCTTGATGAATCCGCCGTTCTGCGGCTGCTCGCCTGGTGCGTAGGGCTGCATCGAGCGGATGTTCGGTCGGAAGTATTTCATGGCTTGTGCCTGTGCATTGCCCGGGTCGCGCCTTGGGAATCACCGCTTGCTGTTTCTGATTTCGGCCGACAGCGCGTGCGCGTAAAATCCTTCCGCGCGCGCGATGGCGGAAATGTCGTCTACGTCTTCGGCCAGTGCGTCGGCCGAGTAGCTTACGATGCTTGTTCGCTTCAGAAAACTGTTGGCGGAAAGGCCGCTGAAGAAGCGGGCGGTTCCGCCGGTCGGCAGGATGTGCGACGATCCTGCGATGTAATCGCCCACCGGCTCGGGCGTGTGCGGGCCGACGAATATCGCGCCCGCATTTTCGATACGCTCCACGTATTGCTCCGGGTCGTCGAGCAGAATCTCGAGGTGCTCGGGCGCGATGCGGTTGGCCAGATCGATGCACTGGTCGATCGATTCCGCCACGATGGCGGCGCCGTACAGGTTCATCGATTCCTCGGCCGTCGCGCGGTTCGGAAGGATCTCGAGGTGCTCGCCGATCTTGCGCTGCACGTTTTCCGCCAACTCCCGCGAGGTGGTCACGAGCAAGGCCGACGCCATCATGCCGTGCTCGGCTTGGGACAGCATGTCCGCCGCGACCCAGGCCGGGTCGGCGGTGTCGTCGGCCAGCACCAGGATTTCGCTGGGGCCGGCGAATAGGTCTATGTCGGCCGAGCCGTAGATTTCCTTCTTCGCGAGCGTCACGAAATAATTGCCCGGCCCGACTATCTTGTCGGCGCGCGGAATGGTGGCCGTGCCGAATGCCATCGCGGCGATCGCGCCGACGCCGCCGAGTGCGTAGATTTCATCGACGCCGCTCGCCCTGGCGGCTGCGAGGACGGCCGGGGCGACAGCGCCGCCTCGAGCCGGCGAACACACGTATACCCGCTTCACGCCCGCGGCAACGGCCGGCACGGCGCCCATAATCACCGAAGACGGATACGGCGCAAGGCCGCCCGGCACATATACGCCGGCAACGTTCACCGGCCGATAGCGGGCGCGCATCCTCCTGCCGCCTACGCGCAGCTCATCGGGCGGCCGCACCAGCACGTGCTCCTGGTAGCGGTGCACATTGCTTGCAGCCTTCTGCAGCGCGGCCCACAGCTCGGGGGAAATCCGGTCGACCGAGGCATCGATGGCGTCGGCCGGCACTCGCAGCGCGGCGGCAGTGCCCGTGTAGCCGTCGAGCTTCGCGGCGTACTCGAGCACGGCATCATCGCCGCGTTCGCGCACGGCGTCTACGATGGTGCATACTACCTCGGCCGGCGCCAGCGGCTTGCCGAAGACTTCGATGGTCTTGCGTTGTGCGGCGGCGGGCTGAGCATCCTGCCCGGCGAAGCGGCCGGTGAGGCGCTCGAGCTGGAGGCTGAAATCGGAGTCGGTTGTCGAGATGATTCGCATTTGCAGTTTTCCGCTCGCGCCTGAGCTATTCCCATTCGATGGTGCTGGGCGGTTTTGAGCTGATGTCGTAAACCACGCGATTGACACCGCGTACTTCGTTGATGATACGGTTCGAGATTCTCGACAGCAGGTCGTGCGGGAGGCGCGACCAATCGGCCGTCATGAAATCCGGCGTGTCCACGCAGCGTATCGCGATCACATTCTCGTAGGTGCGTTCGTCGCCCATCACGCCCACGCTGCTGATGGGCAGCAGCACGGCAAACGCCTGGGCTGTTTTGTCATACCAGCCCGATTCGCGCAGCTCCTCGATCAGGATCGCATCGGCTTCACGCAGCACATTCAGGCCCGCCTCGTTCACCTCGCCGACCACGCGCACAGCCAGGCCCGGGCCGGGAAACGGATGCCGCCCGATCATGTCTTCCGGCAGGCCAAGCTCGCGCCCGACCAGGCGGACTTCGTCCTTGAACAAGTAACGCAGCGGTTCGATCAGCTCGAGGCCCAGCTTCTCGGGCAGCCCGCCTACGTTATGGTGGCTTTTTATGGTGGCGGAAGGCCCGCCCACCGGCGACCGGCTCTCGATCACGTCGGGATAAATCGTTCCCTGCGCGAGGAACTTGATGTTCGGCAGCTTGCGTGCTTCGCGTTCGAAAACTTCTATGAACTTCGCGCCGATGATCTTGCGTTTGATCTCGGGATCGGTCTTCCCGGCCAGTGCCGCAAGGAACTCGCCGGCGGCGTCGACCGTCTTCAGCTTGATGTGAAAATGTTTGCGGAATGCTTCGGCAACCGTCTCGAATTCGTTTTTCCTCAGCACCCCGTTGTTCACGAAGATGCACGTGAGGCGCTCGCCCACCGCACGCTGGGTGATGGCGGCGGTGACGGCGGAATCGACTCCGCCCGACAGCCCGCACACAACGCCTTCGCTGTCGTGCATCTTCTCGCGGATTTCCTCGACGGCGAAATCGACGAACGACGACATCTGCCAGTCGCCCGAGCAGCCGCAGATGTTGTACAGGAAGTTTTCGAGAATCTTCCCGCCCAACGGAGTGTGCGTGACCTCGGGATGAAACTGAACACCGTAGAAACTGCGGGTGCGGTGGCGGATCGCGGCGTTGGGGCAGTTGGGCGTTTGCGCCAGAACCTCGAAATCATCGGCAACCAGCGACACGTGATCGCCGTGGCTGGCCCATACTTCGAACGTCTGCGGGAGGCCCTGCAGCAGGCCGTTGGCGGCGACAACCGTGGCCATGGCCCGGCCATATTCGCGGCCCCTGGCGGCCGTGACGTCGCAGCCCAGCATCTTGCAGCCATACTGCATGCCGTAGCAGATGCCCAGCACCGGCACGGGCTGATCGAACACCCACGAGTTGCACGTGGGCGCGTTATGGGCATAGACGCTCGCCGGCCCGCCGGACAGTATGATGCCTCTCGGGCGGCGCGCCGCGAGTTCTTCCGGCGGGATGGTGCAGGGATGTATTTCGCAGTACACCTTCAGCTCACGCACGCGCCTTGCAATAAGCTGCGCGTATTGCGAGCCGAAATCGAGAATGACGATCATATCATTGGCTGAGCGGATGTCGTTTGGGGTCATTTTAGTCACGCAAGTTCAGTGTTCTGCTGTACCGCCGGGCCGGCGAGCAACGCGCGGGCGTCTCCGGCGAGGTAAAACGATCCGCACACGCAGATGAGGTCATCTTCGCGTGCAAATGCTTCGGCGGCGGCAATGGCGCTGCCAATGTCGGGCCGGGTGGTCACGCTCGCCACACCGAGCTTTCCGGCGGCCTCCGCGAGTTCCTCCGGCAGGCATGCCCGGGGATTGTTCATTCGGGTGAAAACAACGTACTGCGCGTCGGAACATATCAGCCGCAGCATGGTGGCCACGTCTTTGTCGCGGGCTATCGCCACCACGCAAACAAGGCGCTCAAACCGGAAGCTCGTGCGCAGCGTCGCCAGCAGGGCTCTGATCGACGCCGGGTTGTGGGCCGAGTCGACGACGGTTGCGGGCCGGCTTCGAACCATCTCGACGCGCGCCGGGCAGAAGGCGCTGCTCAGGCCGCCGGCTATCTGCTCGTCGGTCAGAACAGCATGGCCACGCTCGCGCAACGACAGCAATAGTCCGGCCGCCGTGGCCGCATTCGTTACCTGGTGCTCGCCGGGCATTCTGAGGCTGATGCCTTCCACACTGCCCGCCCAGGTGCGCACGGCAAACGATTTTTCTGACGATTCGATGGCGATATCCTCGTCCAGCACGTGCAGCGGCGCGTTGCGTTCGCGGCAGGCGTCGCGAATCACTGCAAGCGCCTCCGGCTGCTGCCGGCCGCAGATCACCGGCACGCCGGGCTTGATGATGCCGGCCTTCTCGCCGGCGATGGCCGCCAGCGTGGGGCCGAGGACTTCGGTGTGGTCCATGCTCACCGGCGTAATGCCGCAAACCAGCGGTTGCAGCACGTTGGTGGTGTCGAGCCTGCCGCCCATTCCCACCTCGACCACCGCGAAATCGACCGCTTCCGCCGCGAAATGCATGAAAGCGACGGTGGTGAAAACTTCAAAAAACGTCGGCTTGTAGATGCCGTCCTGGCGCGTTTCGCTGCGCCTCAGGTAATCGTACATGCCGTTGACGTGCTCGCGAACCGCTTCCTCGGGAATCCAGCGGCCGTCGATCTGTATCCGCTCGCGCACGTGCTCGACGTGCGGCGAGACGAACAGGCCGGTCTTGTAGCCCGCTTGTGTGAGCGCGTTGGCCGCCATTGTGGCGGTCGAGCCTTTTCCCTTGGTGCCGGCTATATGCACCGCCCGCAGGCGCCGCTCCGGATTCCCCACAAACTCCAGCAACCGGGCTATGCGTTCGAGGCCGAGCTTGGGCGTGGTTCGCGGCTTGTGGACGATGCCGCGCTCGTAGTTTGTGAGTGTAAACAGGTATCCCATCGCCTCATCGTAGGAGGCGAATGTGCGGCTATCGGCATCCACGTGTTAACGCCCTCAACAGCCAAAATGGAGTCGCAGGGGGAAAACAGACATGTTAACACAAACACCGCTCAAGATTCAATCAAAAACTGCGGAAATTTGGATCATGAGGCTCCGCGGCGGCAGGATGTCGTTTGTCATGCACAAGCGCCCGCCATTCCGGCGGTTTCAGCCCATCTCACGCACGGCCGCCGCTATCTTGTCGGCGTTTGGCAGCACGGCCTGTTCCAGTGGATGCGAATATGGAACGGGCACATTGGCGCTGGAAAGCACCCTGATGGGCGCATCGAGCGAATCGAACGCCTTGTACGTGAGCCAGTGGGCGGTATCGGTGCCGAAGCTGCAATGCGGCCAGCATTCCTGCACGATCAACGCCCGCCCTGTCTTCTCCACCGAGCGCAGTAGCGTCGGCTGATCGAGCGGCATCAGCGTGCGGGGGTCGACGACCTCGGCGCTGATGCCTTCCTCCGCGAGCTTGTCGGCCGCCTTGAGCGCCTCCAGCACCATCCTCGAGTGCGCGATTATGGTGATGTCGTCGCCCTCGCGTTTAATATCTGCCTTTCCGATCGGTATCAGGTATTCCTCGTCGGGCACCTCGCCTTTGCTCGCGTAGATCATCTCATGCTCGACAAAAATGACGGGATTCGAATCGCGGATGGCCGTCTTCAGCAGGCCCTTGGCGTCGTATGGTGTTGAAGGTGCGATCACTATCAGCCCCGGAACGTGCACAAACAACGACTCGAGGCTTTGTGAATGCTGGGCGCCCATCTGCAGCCCGCCGCCGCCCGGCGTTCGGATTACCAGCGGAACTCTCACCTGCCCGCCCGACATATACCGCAGCTTCGCGGCGTGGTTGACGATCTGGTCCATTGCCAGCAGAATGAAATTGATCGTCATTATCTCGGCGACCGGCCTCAGCCCCGCCATCGCGGCGCCGATGCCCAAACCCACGATCGCCTCCTCGGAAATGGGCGTATCGCGGACGCGCTTCCCGCCGAACTCGTCCAGCAGGCCCCTGGTGACGGTGAACGAGCCGCCCCATCTGGCCACTTCCTCGCCAAACACAAACACCCTGTCGTCGCGGTGCATTTCTTCGCGCAACGCGCTGTTGAGCGCCGCCGCGTATGTTATCTCGGGCATCCTGCAATCCTTTCAGAGGCGCCCACCGTTGAAACGGTGGGCTATGGTTGGGTCGTCCTTACAGGACAGGGCCGCTGAAGCGGCGGGCCTTCCCACGATGCAAAATACCTCGCAGAACCAATTCCAGCCACCATTCCAACCGTGAAAACCCATGGATGCCGGAATACCTCGCAGTCCCGTAGGGACGACCTGGTTCTAGCCCACCGTTTTAACGGTGGGAACCCGTTTTCGCCCACCGTCTTAATGGCGGGAACCCGATTCCACGCCTGTCACCCCCCGGCGATGGTTTCGGCTTCAGGCTTCCTCGGCGATCTGCTCCAAGCGGCGCCCACCGTTGAAACGGTGGGCTACGATTGGGTCGTCCTTACAGGACGGGGCCGCTGAAGCGGCGGGGCGTTCCCACTATGCAAAATACCTCGCAGTCCCGTAGGGACGACCTAGTTCTAGCCCACCGTTTCAACGGTGGGAACCCGATTCCCCGCCTGTCACCCTTCGGCGATCTGCTCCATGTCCCAGATGTCGCTGCAAATGTCTTCCTCGGGCGGAAATTCGCTCTCGAGTGCAAACTTGACGGCGTCTTCCACCTCCTCACCTGCGTCATTTTCGATCTCGTCGAAGCTGCGGGGCAGCTTGATATCGCTGTCGGAGATGGCTTTCTTCAGCTTCTGTATCGGGTCGTTCTCGCGGGCCTTCGCCACTTGCTCTCTTGTGCGGTACACCTGCGGATCGGTCACGGAATGACCGGCAAACCGCTGCGTGATAGCCTCGAGGAATATGGGCTTGCGCGTCGTCCTCACGTATTCGACAGCCTGGGAAGCGGCATCGTGGACGCCAAGCACGTCCATGCCGTCGACCTGCTCGATGCGCATGCACAACCCGCGGGCCCGGTCGGTGATGTCGATGCTGCAGCTCGCCTCGGCAACGGGCGTGCCCATGCCCCATTCGTTGTTCTCGCACAGGAACAGCACCGGCAGGTTCCACAGCGAAGCCCAGTTGAGCGCCTCGTGGAACGCTCCCTCGTTGACGGCGCCTTCGCCGAAGAAGCACAGCACTATCTCGTCGCCGCCTCGATACTCGACGGCGAATGCAAGCCCCACGGCGATGGGCAATTCCCCCGCAACGATGCCGTCGCCGCCCAGGAAGCGCTTCTCGGCGTTGAACATGTGCATCGAGCCGCCCTTGCCTTTCGAAACGCCCGTGCGCTTGCCGAACAGCTCGGCCATGATGTGCCGCGGCGTGCTGCCGCGCAGGATGGCATGGCCATGATCGCGATAGGCTCCTATGACGTAGTCGTCGTTGCGCAGCACGTTGAGCGCGCCCACGGCCACCGCCTCTTCTCCGATATACAGATGGCAGTAGCCGCCGATGTGGCCCTGGTGGTACATCTCGTTAGTCTTCTCCTCGAACTTGCGGATGAGCACCATCTCGTGGAGAAACCGGGCCAGTTGTTCGGGCGGGTATCGTTTGAGTTGTTCAGTGTCCATTTTTCAAGAAGTCCGGTGTTGGTTATGGCGAATCCAATGGTTATGGGGCCGGTTGCTGTGGCTGCTCAGCCTCCGTCCAGAAGGCCCTGCTCCTCCCACAGGAACCAGTCGCCGGAGTTTTCCAGATACTGGTGGGCGTTCTGCAGAAATTCGAAATGCTCGTTTTCTTCGTCCTGCAGCCTGTGGTAGATTGTTCGGACGGTTTCGTTTTCGGCGTTTGCAGCCGCCTCGCCATAGAAGCGGAAGCCGTCGCGCTCCAGTTCCATCGCTGTCGACAGCGCCTGGAGGTCGTCGGCGTCTGCGGGGATGCGCTCGTCGAGGTGCTTGCGGGCTTCGGAAAAAACGGTCGAGATTCCAGACTTGAACGTCTTGCCGCGCGAAGGCAGGACCTCCTCGACCGTCCCGTGCGGGATGCTGTTTTCAAGCAGCGTTTTGACGGCGGCCAGGTGGCGCTGCTCGTCTTTGATCAATGATTCGAAGACGGACCGGCCCAGTTCGTTGCCCGCTTTCGCGGCGGCGTCGGTGTAGAAATCAATCGAATCAAGCTCCAGTTTGACGGCGGTTTCGGCGGCTTTCTTCATCTCGCTCATGCCATTGCTCCTGTATGCTGAAAGGCTCGGCTTGTGAAGCATCGGCCGGCTCGAGCAGCTCCTGTGCTCGAGCCGGCCGGGAAATGTCGATCAAGTTACTTCGATCTCCTTTTCGGATCGCCACACGCCATGGATGTTGCAGCTCTCATACGCCTTCAGCTTGCCGCTGCCGGGCACCATGATCGTGAACGTTACAATCGGCTCGGACTTCCTGGCCTGGAGGTCGGCCCGGCACAGGAACAGGTCATCCATGTACAGATCGAGAAACTCGATGTGGTGGGTAGGCTCGTTGGGGTGCTTGAGATACTTGCCAACGTGCACCGTGCACTGGAACGGCTCGTTGGATTTCACACTGTCGGGGCACGTGATCGCGGGAACGTGCTTCTTCTCCAGATCGGTCATGTTCGACGGATCTGCAGCAGTGTTGATCTGAGTCAGCAGGTCCATTGTCTGTTCCGTCATCTTCCGGCTCCTTTCAACCAAATCCATTTCGATTGAACCGCACTATATCGCCGGCGGGCGGGCGCGGTGTCTGCTTCCGTGGCCCACGCAGCCGGCGCCTCCCTCCGCCTCGTTGCACGCTTGTGCAGCGGCGAAGGCCTTGAATTGAGGTTCGACACTGCGCCGCTTGAGGCAAGCTCTTGTTGCGAGCGCTGCGCCCGGCTAACCCTCCCTCACATGGATCGCCTCAACCGGGCAGACGTCCACGCAGGTCTGGCATTGAGTGCAGGTTTCCTGATCGATCACAGCCTTGTCCTCCTGCATCGAAATCGCTTCCACCGGGCACTCAGGCACACAGGTTTCGCACCCGACGCATTCTTCGGGGTCGACTTCAACGTACACTCGCAGTCTCCTTACATTTTCTTGTCCGCAACTATCTGAATCGGCCCGCACAGACGAGCCTGTCGACATTTTGCAATCTATTGAGATGCCGACGCGGTAAGATCCACCTTCACAGGGATCAGCTTCCGGGCGGCCCTGATCACCGCTTCATCGCTGAAAGACTCGTGATCCATCTCGCGGCAGGCTGTGCACCATTCTGCGGTGAAATCGATCATCATCGGTTTTCCGGTCTCGGCCGCTTCGCGGCTTGCCTCGGCGAACGATTCACGCCATCGAATGCCTTCCTCTGCGTTCCGGCCCGGCGCGGCAGCG
>Ga0307378_10003123_pt1 | contig 24525 bp, 15 predicted proteins | sample UN1MG_FD_202238 | JGI IMG/M metagenome (GOLD analysis project Ga0307378, IMG submission 202238) | Soil microbial communities from Risofladan, Vaasa, Finland - UN-1 | ecosystem: Environmental > Terrestrial > Soil > Coastal area > Acid sulfate soil | place: Finland: Risofladan, Vaasa | collected...
GCAGAGTTCCCGGCAAGGCCGTGGTCTCAGACAACGCCGTCGAATACGGGTTCCTGGCCCGTCAGCGCGGAATCAGCGGAGAAAGCGGCGCCGAGAAGATCGTCGCGGCGATATATCGCTCGGTGCGAGGTTCGTCCAGCCAGTAATAGATCGTGACCAGTTTGCCGTCCGGCCGTTGCACGGTCCGGGTATAGCCAATGTCCGGTTCGCCGGCAATAAATAAAATGCAAACCATCGTGAATAAGGAGAAGGACATGAGAATTTCGTTACCGTTCATCCTTATCCTCACTATCCTGCTATGGACCTGTGAAGGGAAAGGTGATAATGCGAATGAAGCAAATAATATTGAAACAGGTATTATCACGACACATTCCGGCGGTCTGCACGGGTATATTGGCTACAGCGCATCCCGCCCGCCGGCCCGCTCCGTCTACAGCGCGGGCATGGGTTTTTATTCCGCTGTCTGGCCGCTTATTGACAAGCCGATCGCCAACTTTCAGATCGGTCTGCCCAGCGCCTGGATAACGCCGAACAACTCCGACAACAAAGACAAGCCGCTCGCTCCGATCGGTACGCATGCCAGAGACAACTGGCCGGAGCGGGGGCCCACCTGGGGCAGTGTTTTTCAGACCGTCGAGGGAGGCCTGGGCTATTGGGCACGCAATCACTTCCGATACGGTCCGCCGAAATTCAGCATGAATGCAACCCCGCAATGTTACGATTATGAAGTTGGGTCACCCGGGTGGTCGTTTTTCTATAGCAATGAAGCTTTGCCGGACAATCGCCTTGGTATTGCCCAACTGAGCAATCGGCTGCTTATTCCGCCGGACGCACTGCCCTTCGAGGGCAATCCCAACGGCAAGTTCCTGGGCTACACCTACATGGCCCTGCCCTTTACCAAACCCACTACCGGGGACCCTCCCACCGGCGATCAGGCCTGGACCTGTTTCCTTAGTGCGGCTAACTTCAAAGGACCGATGGCCTACTATATTCCGGAGACCTGGAGCAAGATCGGCAAGCTCTTCAACTATCCCTTTATCTACGGACGGGGACTCGACGCCCGGCCGGGCAACATGGGTGGCGGCGCCATGGAGATAAACACCGTGCCGCGCTTCGAGGCCAAAGACGCCCGGGGTGTTGTTTATTCGAAGTTGCCGAAATTGCAGTTCCCTGTGGACGGCCAGGGAAGATCTCTGCTGGTTCAGGACGTGACATATTACTCCAGGGCGGCCCTGTATGACGCCTTCGAAGCATGGCGGGACGGCGGCCCGGCATGCTCCGGGCGGTTCGACGAGAAGGGCGCCTGGAAGTCCACGCTGACGACGCACACCCCGCGTTTCGATCAGGCCGGCAAGAGAATGACCGGCGTCGAGAAGGTCTTCAACACCAATGTATTCGAATCCAATGTCTGGGGTCTGGAATGGTACGATGGCACTGTCAACGCCAATGGCTATTTCCCGCAGTATTTCAAACATGTCGGGGAGCAGCGCGTGGCTGTGTCGGCGGCGGATGTGCCGGCGGAAACGAAACTCCTGACAGCGGAGTTCAAACTGGCGGGCCGGGGACAACCCTACACCTCGCCGGCCGGCGGCGCCTGGGGTAATCCAGGCCCGGCACGCGGACCTTACAAGGTCGATCTCGCGGACGGCTCGACCGTCACCTACTGCTGGTATCGTTTTGTCGATCAGCCGTCGTTCCAGCAATACAATTGGAGTGAGGAAAAGAAGGCTAAATTGCAGTCATTCGTCGAAAAAATCCATGCCGACTGGCCGATCGACAGGGACTACATGGCGCCGCCCAGCAGCGGAAAACTGGCGAGACTCGATCCTGCTCTGCTTGTGAGTCCCCCCGAGGGCCTGGAAGTCGGTTACGTGCCTATCGTGACACATCAGGAAGATGCCGCCGATCAGTAATGCCGAAAATGCGGGATTGCCCCCCAAGAGTTAGGATTGCAGATTTTCTCATTTGGTGGGAATGATGTACAACATTCCGGTTTTTTTGCAGGCACAGTGTTCATTTCGCTACCTTCGGTTCATCGGTGTATGCGTTGTTAAACACCTTGGTTTTGCCGGACGAGCGCACAGCCTGTCCGGCTTTACTATGTCTCATAAACCAGTTGTGGTGCACCTCACACTTCTCCTCGGGTACGCCACGAATTACCACAGGAGTTTGCTGAGCCCGGAACGTATTATTATAGATATCGATCGATGTTCCCGCGATGTTTGTGCCGTCCTTGCGATCACGTCCACCATGCATGTCGAAACAATGGCTCAGCGATGTCCCGAGTTCGACGTTGTGCCGGGCCACATAACTGTTGCCGGGCCGGCCCGTGCCTGCGATCGAGTGCCGGTTCCAATCGAACAAATTGTGCTCGATCAACGACGATGCGGTGTTATGGCATACGCCGTAGCCAAGACCCTGATACTGGCAGTGGTGGATATGGTTGTGATGGATATGGTGTCCCTGGGCTATGATCAGATCGACGCCCGCGTGGGAGAAGCCCGATATCTCGCAGTTGTCCACTTCGAGCCGGGCGTGTCTGGTCGATATGCCGTTTGATGTAGGCAGCTTGTAATAATACTTGCTTCCGGCGCCGCCTTGACCGAACGAGCGGCGATGATGGTCAAGATATCGCCTGGGATTGGGGCCCTGGATGCGCAGGCCCGTTACGCGCACGTCCGGTCCGGCTGCACGAATCATCACCGGTGTCTTCAGCGCATCGCTGGTGAGCAGTGCGCCTTTGGATTTGCCGTGCCCGCGATCCCCGGCTAACGTAACGCCTTCGGGGATTTCGAGGACCAGTTGATCGATATAGATTCGTGCGGTCAGATCGATTAGAGTCTCGGCGGGTATGAAAACGACCTGTCCTGCTTTTGCTTTCGATAGCGCATCCAGCAATGCATCAAGGTTTGTCACCGTGTAGTGGCCTTTGGCAATGATGTTAGCGTAGCCGTTTCCACCGCCTGTCGGCCCGCGAGCATCAGGTTTCGCTCCGTACACGATGCTATCGATTTGAACCCATGTCGGCTCATCAGCAGCGACGCATGGCAGCGCGACGCAGAACAGTACCAGTACTATTGCGAGATGTTTCATCCTGTCTGTCACCTCCTATTTGACGGCGTTTAGCGCCCTTGTGACTATTTGCTTGATTTCAGAATCGATGTTTTCGGTGAACGGTGCTGGGAGCAAGTATGCGTGCTGCGAGGTCATCCGCCGGAATGCCGTGCTTATATCTGATCGTGCGGCGAATCGCTTCAACCATAACTCGATCGAGGTCGAGAATGTCAGCCGCGATGAGCACACCGGTATTATCTTCTCCGTCACGCAGGACTACAACCTGGGTCAGTAGTGACGCCAGCGCACCGCGGGCATATCGCTCGCGCCCAAAGCCCGACATCTGAACCTGCCCCGGCGCAGGCGTAATGTCTGCTTCGGCGTAGCCAACCGACCACGGCCTCTCGTCCGGCCGTGACTGACTCGCAAACGCCGCTGCCGCTATGATCAAGAATAACACGTTCCTCATGATTGTCTCACTTAAAGCATGTTAGTTCATCTCGATTAATGCGACGTCCTCGCCGTCGAGAGTTAGTTCTATTCGTTGATCGCGCCACGTCATGGTCAGACCATGAATTAATTCGCGCGAAGCTTTCGGCGCACTCCTATCCAGCGTGACAGAAATGGTCCGCCGTTCAGCGCTATCGTTGAACACGGTGAAGAGCCTGTCGCCGAATCTTTCCACATAGACATGACTGTCGCTCGAATGAGCCAGCGTGACCGGTTCCCAGCCGGCCTCGGCGACCAACTTGCATAAGGGAATATATTTCTTGAAAAGGATACGATCTCGTTCGTAGAGTTCCGGTCGAGAGAAATAATGCCCTTGCGAAGCATTGTGGCTGAAAAAGCCCGGAAACATGCCGTAGGCGATCGACCGCTTCATGTACTTCTCGACGAGTTCGTGAGAGAAATCCTCAAAACGGGAGTTCATCAGGAAGCAGAAAGGCTTGCCCTTGCATAATGAACGTTTATAAAGCATGTCACGGTCGGACATCGGCTGCCATCTTCCATTCGGATTCCAATTGGTCTCAGTGCCTATTACATCCAACTGCGGCACCAGCCAACATAGATGATGAGGAGTAGAATTCGCCATCATTAATTTATTCATTGCATGAACATCTCCGGCGAGGGCGCGGGCATACTCGAACGATATCAGGCCGCGGAAAATAGCCGGCTTTCTGCTGTCAAGTGAAAAGGTCAGAGGTGTTTCAGCAGCGGCGAAGTGGTCCCGTCTAAAGTCAAGTTCGTCTGTGACATACCCTTCGCTCGAATCAATATACTCGCCGTCCAAATCGCCTTTGGCTTTGGGACCGTAAAGTCTTTCTCGTTGTTCCGTGCTCCATTTGTTCTTGAAATCCGTAATGTCACCTTTGATTTTCGGCATGGAGTTTATGCTCCAAACAGCCCCATTGCACCAGGGTGTATCCTGCAGGCGGGCGGGGAACTGCCCCGTTCGATCATGAAAGCCGCTGGTGAATAAGGCCCCGGCCCGCGGATCCGCTTTTTCAACGGCAAGACGCCGAGCCTCGGCCAAGGCGCTTTCGAGAGTGCGGGGCATCTCTTTGGGCATGGACATCCACCATGTCATAGGCTCTGTGTAACGGAAGGTAAGGATACGGTTCTTATCGTCCCACCCTGTTTCGTTGGTACCCTCCTTGAACTTGAAGCCGAAGTCATGCCAGTCGTTAACGTCGCTTATCCTGGCGAAAGGCATCCAGAGTCCCTGATCAGGCGTACGGCAACGGAAATGATCCGGGAAAATTTCGTAGTATCGCGCGAGGGCGGCACGAAAGCCCCATTCCGGATCGAACGTGAATTTGCAGAAACGCAAACGAGCCTTGGGTTTCTCGGGCGCCAGCCCGATATCGTAAGCCAGGAACAGCTCTTTAGTTTCTGCGTTGTAGCCGGCGCGGAAAAATGCCGGCCGGTCCATGTCAATACCAAGGCCGATGCCCTGATTGGCGCTAACCAACGCAGCAAACGGATAACGTGACAGCCGGCCGTTTGCTCCTGCCGAGAAGCTGCCGGCATTCACGTATTCCTGATTCGCCTCGACAGTCAGGCTTCGACGTGGATCCTGCAACCAACTGCACTTTTCTGTAGGTATTGGAATAGCATAAACCAAAGTGATGGCTCGATCTTTGCCGGTCGTGTCGGATATGGTAACTTCAAAGAAAGTAGCTTTGCCCGTTTGCTCCTGGCGATACTCAAGTTCCAATCCTATGGCACGGTGTTCGAATCGGACGAAGTCGGAATCAGCGGCCACATCACGAACCTGAAAACCTTCTACTTTTAAATCTGATAATGAAACAGGTACGCCATCGAACAGGCATGCGCCAGCCGGCGGCTTCAGAACGCGCAGTTCAGGATTGCGGAACCAGGCTTTGCCCGGATGCCGTCGTAAGAGCATGTGAAAAGACACCGATTTTATGGGCTTTTCCGGAAATACGATGACCTGTGCTTTTTCCCAATCATGAGTCCCGACATTGAAAGGGGCAACCTGGCCCCAGAGGGTGGTGCCATCGGAATAGACAAGGTCGAGATAAAGGGAGTAGTCACTATCTCGACCACCGCGTACCGCATCGGCTTTGCTCCAGGCTGCCGCCACAATCGGCTCGGGCCTTGTCTGGTTTAGTGCGACTGTCTGTGAAATGCCCCGCTGGACCTGGGCGTTAGATGCGTTGTCACAAATGAAGACATCATTCCTTCTTTCGAAACCTTTTTGCCAGGGTCTCCAGGCACCTGGGTCGAGCAGATTCTCGCCGGCATGGCCGGCAGCGAGGACCTTCTTTAGAGGTGTGCCATCGGAAACGGCTCGAGAGCCCAAACTTCTCTCAATGGTCGCTGCATGTATGGCGTTCAGTGGTGCCAGGAAGACACTCGCTGAAAACATTAAGAATATGTTTTTTATAACACTTATGCCCATCGCACTTTAACCTTTCATATTACCACCTTAATAAGCCTGGCTTGTGACTGCTCATATTACCTTATTCGCTGCGAGATTGCACAGCATTCTGTAAACTTCGCTTTTGCCGAAGTCCGCGTTTTGTGTGGCAGGGGGCTTGCCTTGCTCGAGCTTCTTTGGTATTCTCTTTTTCACTTGAAAGGTGTTTTTTTATGATACGCAAACGCAGAATCCCGCTTATCCTGATGGCCTTTCTTGCTGCCGTCGCCGGGTGCTTTGTCACTCTTATAGGGCCCTGGCCTACGTACAAAAGCGGCTTTAAAGATAAGCCTTATTACAAAGAAGCCATAGCTGCAATTGAGCAACATGGCAAGCTTTCCTCCCATAGTTCTGCCATCGGCCGGTTCGAAGCGGGCTGGAGCTCGCGTTCCATTACGCCGCCGATAGGCACTCCCCTGGCTGGATTTGGAGACCGCAAGGGCAAACCATCGACCGGCGTGCACGATGAAATCTTTGTCAAGGCGCTGGCGGTCAGCGACGGAACAGACAAGGCCGTGATTGTCGGCGCGGACATGCTAATCGTCCCCGAGAACGTGGCCGAACTGGTTCGGATCCGTGTCTCTGAGCAAACGACACTCACGGCGAATGATATCCTCTTCAATGCCAGCCACAATCACTCAGGCCCCGGTGCATTTGCCCTCGGATTTGCCTCGAAGGCCTTCAACGGGCCATACGATCCGAACATTCCCGCTTTCCTGGCCGGAGCTTTCACAGAAGCGATAGTCGAGGCCTGCCGGTCGCTGGAGCCGGCCAAACTGATGCATGGTAGCCTGGACGCTCCGGAGTATATCAGGAATCGCACCCGCAGAGACGGCACGGTCGACAGTGAACTGAGCTATATGCTTGTCGAACAACAAGACTCAGATCGCTGTTTCCTGGTAAGTTACTCCGCACATCCGACCATTCTCGGCGCAGACAACATGCAGTTCACAGGCGAATATCCCGGTTTCCTCATGCGCCGCATTACGGATAAAACGGGCGCCGAGGCGATTTATCTCGGTGGATCTGTCGGCAGCATGAGCCATCGAGCCCCCGAAGGAGAGAACTCCTTTGAACGCTGCCGCGCCATGGGCACTGCTTTGGCGGATAAGGTGCTCGAAGCGGTTGTAGATACCCCACTATTTAAGGATAAGGTGGACGTTGCATCCATTGGGATTCCTATCCGGCTGCCGCCATTTCAACTACGTCTCAATGAAAAATGGCGCATATCGAAGTTCTTGTTTCCCGTTCTTGGCGTAGATGCCGATGGCTGGATGCAAGCCGTGCGAATTGGAGATATCGCGTTGGTGGGCACGCCGGCCGACTTCTGCGGAGAAATCAGCGTGGACCTGAAGTCCCGGACGCAAAACCGCATTCGCAATCTCTGGGTGCTGAGCTTCAATGGTGACTACGCCGGATACATCTCGCCTGACAGGTACTACTACGACAAAGATGAGGAAGGAGGCTATGGATACGAGAGAGGTATCATGTCATGGATCGGACCGGACCAGGAAGCTTTCACTGTATCACTCATTATGCACATGATTGATACACTGTTCCCTGATTCCCACAAGAGCCTGTGAATTTCAGCATCTGAAGGGCAACGATGACGATGTGACGGAGGGACAGTTCATCGAGCTTTTCATAGAAAAACTCTCTTCAAACATCCAAAAACCGGTGTTGTAGCGAATCTGTTACCGCTGTCAAACTATTGGTAAAAATTCAAGAATTTGGGCTTATTTACGCGGATGGAGCGGAAATTCTAAGCACTAAATCCTAAACTCTAAACAAATCCTAATAACTTAAAATCCAAATTTTAAACGAATACCACCGGCCTACGTTGCGTTTCTGTCATTTGTATTTCGGATTTGATCACAGCCGTAAGGAGGGTCCATCCAAACTTGGACATTCGACATTGCCTGTTCGATACCTGTCCTGAGCAGTGTCGAAGGATTGGATATTCAAGAGTTTCGATTTTGGATGCCGGATGTTTGGTGTCACCTCGACCGAAGGACCGGCTGTGTCGAGCCCGTTCGGCTTCGCTCAGGGCAGGCTCTGAGCGAAGCCGAATGGGCTCAGCATGACAAAAAAACGCGACTGTCAGAATAGATGTTTGGAATGACCGCGTTTCAGTCAACATTGAGACCGAGAGAAACACCCGGAAGATGTACCGTCCTTGCTCTGTAAAAAACATAAGGCTGGAGTATGTCATTGCGAGCACCTGACCTGATTCTCAGGATGCATAGAAAAGAAAATAGCCCACCAATGTCATTGCGAAGGAGCGCAGCGACTGTGGCAATCTCAATCCTTCCGCAGTAAAAACCGTCTATTTTCTTAGGAGCCCTTCGACTATGCTCAGAGCCTACCCTAAGGAATTCGAAAGGGTAAACTCCGCGAAGCAATCTCAAACGCAACGATAGCTTTTTCTGCTTATAACGCAGGAGATTGCCACGGCCCTTCGGGCCTCGAAATGACAGATTGTGGAGCTTTTATACAGAACACTCCTGACCCCTTTTTTCCCCTGTTTCGTGTCTATTTGCAATGGCAGGGCGAAACAGCAACTTGCATAATTGTATAAACATACCTACACTTGCAGGGTTATATCGTGCTGATCTTTCATTCAGTGGTTTTGTTTACTGGCGTATCTATCCCGCTCATTCAAACAGAAAGACCTTTAGATATTCGTTGTCTGCAGCGACAAGTAGACGTTTGCCGTCCGGAGAAAATCCAACTGCGTTAATATCCACGAATCCCGAAAATGATCCATCGTGTGACTTGATCATTTTGACCCATTCGCCACTTTCCACACTCAATATGTGCACCTGCCCGTATGCGTCCCCGCTCACTACGTAGTGGCCAGTGGGTGAAAACTCGACGCACCGTGCACGAGGCAGAAATGCGTTCACCATAGCACTATCTGCTTCAACATCCCAAATCATCAGTTTGTTCTCCCAGTACTCGCACGCTGCGATATAGTCGCCATCAGGCGAGAAGGCCAAAGACTCTACGGTGGAAGTATGGCCTGTCAGCGTTTTCAGCAAATTACCGCTCTCAGCATCCCATAGCTTTATTGTCTTATCACAACTGCCGGAGGCGATACGCGTGCCATCAGGTGAGAAGGCCACAGAATAAACTCCGCGGCTGTGCCCTTCGAAGGCTCTGACGAACAATCCGCTCGCTACATCCCACTTTTTGAGAATTTTGTCGTCGCTTGCCGAGACGATGAATCTGCCGTCAGGGGAAAAACAAATATCAGTGAGATCTTTACTGTGTTCAGTGTCAAATGCGAGCAGGCATTCGCCCGTGTGGGAGTCCCATACCTCTATGACCTTCTCCCATTCGCCGCCGGATGCAACCAGCTTGCCATCTCCTGAAAAACACACAGCCTTGGACTCTCCCGTGTAGCTTTCGAGTGTGTGCAGAGGTGTGCCTCTCGTTGCATCCCATATTCTCACCAGCCCCCTGTCCGCTGATGCGATCCGATCTCCAGTAGGAGAGAAGCACGCATCTTTCACGTAAGCGTCACCTTTCAAATCCAAAACAAGACGATGATTCAGTGAAGCATAATCAAGCGGGGCTTTGGCGTTTTCAGGACGGCGAAGCACATCTTTTTCTGCCTGAAACGTCGTAACGGCAGAGTCCAGCCTCTTCTGGGTTGAAACTACATTCTTATACGAAAGAGCCTTCTTGTACAAACTGATAGCAGCTTCGAGGTCACCTTTCGATTCAGTTTCTTGGGCCTGAGATAAATACAGGTTGTGCTGACAGGTGGCAAGGTTGTCCACTATGCTCACGTCGTTGGGTTTGATCTCACGTGCCTTAGTAAACGATTCTATCGCCTTTTTCCAAATTTCCTCCGACATATAGGTGGTGCCAGCTTCACTGAATCTTTTGAAATCCTGCTCTCTTGTCTTTTCAGCAAGTGCCTCTTGCCAGGCAGCTTTCTTGGCTGAGGCTTGCTCGGCATATTTGGAGCCTGAATATTCGTCAAGAAGTGTGTCCGCTATCTCAATGGCCTTCTCATAATCGCCATCTGAGGCAAGAGTCTCGGCTTCGGACCAGAGCTGCTTGGCTTGCTTTTCGTTAGTCAACTCAGTGCGTAAGCTCTTAGCCTGAGCATTGTTTGGGTCGAGTACGAGGACCTGTGCAAAAGCCTCAAGCGCATTATCGAATTCATCCTGTTCTTTGAACTTTTGGGCCTGGGACAACTGAAATGCTATTTGTGCCACACGTTTCTCTTCGACATCTGTCTTCTGCCAGGCAGCTTTCTTGGCTTGTGCATCCTGGGCATATTTCGAGTCTGGATATTCGTCAAGAAGTGTGTCCGCTATCTCAATGGCCTTCTCATAATCGCCATTTAAGGCAAGAGGTTCGGCTTCGGACCAGAGCTGCTGGGCTTGCTTTTCGTTAGTCAACTCAGTGCGTAAGCTCTTAGCCTGAGCATTTTCTGGGTCGAGTACGAGGACCTGTGCAACAGCCTCAATCGCATTATCGAATTCATCCTGTTCTTTGAATGTTTGGGCCTGAGACAGTAGTTCTGTGATTCGTTTCTTAGCAAGTGCCTCTTGCCAGGCAGCTTTCTTGGCTGGCGCTTGCTGGGCATATTTGGAGCCTGGATATTCGTCAAGAAGTGTGTCCGCTATCTCAATGGCCTTCTCATAATCGCCATTTAAGGCAAGAGGTTCGGCTTGGGACCAGAGCTGCTGAGCTTGTTTCTGTTGTCTTAGGTTGCTTCGATGAATGCTTATGGCAAGAAAGGCGGTAACAGCCAAAACTGCGAACATCAATATTGCAGGAAGGACTTTTACAAATTTGCCAACCGTTTTTTCATTCTCTCGTTTCCGATCTATCGTCTCGTCCGGGTCCGGCAAGAGGTCCTTTTCAAGGGCCGATTCTAATCCTTCCTCTTTTGGCGTGTCTTTCCGCTCGCCAGGAATTACATTTGCCGGTTCTTGCTCGTCTACGGTTGATTCTAATTGTCTAATCAATACGGGCTTGCCGATGATTGCACTAACAGCATCCAACAATAAGTCAAATTCCGAATGAGGCACTCTTTGGTCCCAATCAACCAGATTTGCAGCTTGGATCCTCCTGAACTCAAAGGGTATTCCTACGTCGTCAATCAAAGCCGGCACAAGAATATTTTGGCGTGCTCCTGTATCGGCCTCATTTTGAACCCATTGCGACTTTACCGATGCCTTTGACCACAGAACTATTACACATTTTGCTTCATTTAGTGCCTCTTCGATCCACTCTGCGAATGGTCGCCCAGGGGGAGTTTTGCGGTCCCACCAAACGGACCATTTTTGGCGTTCAAGTTCCCCAGCGAGAACCTGAGCTCTCGCTCGATCTTGACTTGCATAACTGATGAATATATCGCTCATCGTATTTCAGGTAGGCAGATGAGAAAAATCGGGACAAGCGTTCTTGTCCTCAGGAGTATTATGACCAACTTATTTCGGATTTCTCTTATGACACTGCATATCTCTGGTCAACGGCGGCGCGCATAATCTCGCCTTGACATACTGCCGAACCCATCCAGAAAGCTCAAGATTTCCGGCATCATTTCGAATATCTCTAAGTCTGCTGCTCTCGATTGAAAAATTCCGTATTTTCAATCAGAAAGCTCCCTGTGTTCAACAAATAGTATATATGAAGGATTTTACGTTGTCAAAAGAAAAAATAGCCGAACTGGAAAAATTTCATCGCTGGGGAATTAAAGGAACGGTATGCTCTGTAGAGAGTAACTTATTTACCGAGTTCGAAGACAGTTTGACGGTGATAGTCGATCCCGAGCAGCTTACAAATAATCTGCTGAGCAAATTACATGGGCTGTCGATAAACATGCTATGCCCGCACCAATTGGGGATAACCAGGGACAGTCACTGCGGATTAACATCCTATTGGGTGTAGTGCCATTCTTATGTGTTGTATTTGTCTTTGGGTTTAGCAGGATTATCAGGAAACAGAAGACATATCTTTTAAGTACCACGTATGCAAGAGACAAGGGGTATACAGGTGATCAAATATGAATTGGATAACATCCGGCTGGAGTGAGACGCCGCAGTCGCGTCGCTTTGCAGCCGAGGGGAATTAAAGGTTCCCGGTCAGAATGAAGTAAGGTTTTCACTAAAGTGGAAGAAATTAAAAAGAGATTGCTTGACAAAGCCCAATAATGTGGTATAAAAGACTACATAAAGATTAGAAATCTTTAGGCCGCAGACGGAGACAACTAACCTTTAGAGCTTTTCTGTCTGGTGATTTACCTAATAGGAGTTACGATGGCAAAAACACTAAAGACTTCGGTTAATGGCAGGAAATGCACGTTTCCGCACTGTAAGCGTCTCTTGAGTATCTATAACCATGAGGCTTACTGTCATATACATCGCGATCAGGTGGCTCAGAAGCAAATGCATAAGACTCCATATCACCATGCTGTATAAACCCGTATATCGCAAGTATAAGAACGTCAGATACAACATGACCAATCGAAACTACACCGGGGAACCGTCCGACACATTCTAATGTGTTTCTTTCCTGCCCAATGGCTGGGCCCGCGTCAAAGCAGCCACATCGCCAATGCCCGTTCAAGTTGCCCGGCGTCTTGACACTTTCCGGCGCCGCCCCCGGCCGGTACGCGGCTTTTTGCCCGCAGCCGGACCTTTCCGTGTGTGCCGCACTGATTTCGATTTGTCCGCCGGTCGCGGCTGTGACGAATCGGGTTTGGTGCTGCTAAAGCCCTCACATATTTCAAGCTGGAGTTTGCGTCCTATGAACTTGCCGACCTCGCGCAGGTATTTCTGCTCTTCGCTCGAAACGAACGTGATCGCGTCGCCGGTGGCCTCCGCCCGGCCTGTACGGCCTATCCGATGGACATAATCCTCGGCGTGAGTGGGCACGTCGTAATTGATGACGTGTGATATCCCCTCGACGTCGATGCCGCGGGCGGCGATATCGGTGGCGACCATGACATGATACTTGCCGCTGCGAAAGCCGTCGAGGGCCTGCTCCCGCTGGTTCTGGGTACGGCCGGAATGTATCGAGACCGCGACGACGCCGGCGCGTTTGAGCCGTCGGCTGATCTTGTCTGCCCCGTATTTGGTCCGCGAGAACACCAGCACGCTGAACATCCGCCAGTCCTCGATCATGTGCAGCAGGAGGTCCATCTTCAGCGCCTTCTCGACCGCGTAGATATGCTGCGTGATCGTGTCGATCGGATTGCGGGGCCGGCCTATCTGTATCACCTTCGGCGATTTCAGCATGTCGGCCGCCAGGGTCTTAACCTCCGGCGATATCGTTGCCGAAAACAGCAGCGTCTGGCGTTTCTTAGGCAAAGTGCCTACAATCTTCCGCACATCATTAATAAAGCCCATATCCAGCATTCGGTCGGCCTCGTCAAGAACAAGCACTTCGACATGCCTCAGGTCGATCGTCCTTCGCTGCATGTGGTCCATAAGCCGCCCCGGCGTCGCAACAACGATATCGATTCCGCGGCGAAGTGCACTAAGCTGGGTCTGAATATTCACGCCCCCATAAACGGCCAGCACGCGCAAATCCAGAAATCGCCCGTACCCGAGTATGGACTTTTCGATTTGCAGCGCCAACTCGCGCGTCGGTGTAAGAATAAGCGATTTGATAACCTTCTTCTTACCCGCCTTCTCGTGGCAGAGCCGGTCCAGAATAGGCAGCACAAAGGCAGCCGTCTTGCCCGTGCCCGTTTGGGCGCAACCGATAACATCTCTGCCCTCAATAGCAGCGGGCATTGCCTGGGACTGAATTTCAGTAGGGGCCGTGTATCCTGTCGCAAGAATACCCTGAACAAGCGGGTCCGAAAGACCAAAAGTCTTAAATGGCATTGGATAATCCTAAATAAACACAGATGTTGGTTTGAGCTGACATTTCCAATATCAGGCCCTGGGCTGCAAACCAGGCTTCCCAACTCCGAGATAGTATCAGAACCTTCATCAAATTGCACTTAATAAAACGGGATTTCCCATAATTCCCAGATGAAATCGAGTAAATAAATTGAATTTTGTTAAAATAGACCCTACGGATGCTGTTCAAGCCGGTTTTACTGTTCTGATCTGGAGAACCAAATGGGTGAAAGCAAAAAGGATGCTATAAATCGATCAATCTGTCTCTTGAACCGGTTAATGAGCAGGCACCCCATCTTCTTTCGGATTTCGGATTTCCGGCCAAAGGCCGGCATTTGGCTTTGATTGGCTTTGATTGGGTTTGAATTGGCTTTGTTTTTTGGCGGAACAAAACCACAAAATTACTCATAATCCCCTTTCAAATAGATACTTAAGTTCATTTCGGCCTTTGAAAATTGGCTTTGTTTTTTCAACCCCCAGAGCAGGTCTGGGGGCTAACTGAGATTGGCTTTGAATTGGGTTTGTTTTCACCAAGTGTCCAATCCAATATATTTCTCGTATCACCTTGTTATAATTGACTTTACATCATTTTGCCCCTTGAAAAATTGGGTTTGTTTTTTCAAATAGCACTCCATATAGACAGGATTTACACGATAAATATGGATTCTTGTGTTAATAAAAAAAGATTTTTCCTTATTTAGTTCTATATCCCTGTCATCCTGTTATCCTGTCTTCTATATTCAGTTTGTTGCGTATTATACTAAAATATTCTTAAAAATCAAGCAAAATCTAAATAAATCTCCGTGAGACGGCGTCCTTAGTTTTGCCGCAGACGCCGTCCTGAGCGTAGTCGAAGGAGGCCACAGAGAATGAATATTTTTAAGAAAAGGGAAAAACAAGAATTTTTTGACAGGATAACGGGATACACTTGATAATTTATTGGGAACCCTTTTGTTAATCCTGTTATCCTGTCTATAGCTCTTTTTCTGTGTAAATCTTGTAAATCCTGTCTAAGAAATAGTCTCTGTTTTTTTTTAGACACTGATTAACACTGATGAACACGGTTTCTTGATTATCTATGTTCGAATTCTGAATTCTGTCTCCTGTCTCCTGTCTTTCTTCATCCTGAGCGGAGTCGAAGGACTGCTTTTTTTGCCTTTTTTTCACTTTTTTACATGATTTTTCAATTTTATTATCAACATTTAGCCCGTGAGATACGCTATGCTTATAGATAGTAGGTTTTATTTGAGTTATCTCATGGGCTGAATCCCGTGAGACTAGCAATTATAATATAGGAAAAGTCCATGGAAGTGTAATCGAATGCGTCTACTTCAGCGGCGGATCTTGAGATTGTTGTTTTGTAACTTGATTTTTAGCTTTGGAAATTCTATTTGTTTTTGGCGATTATAGTGGTAGGATTTAGAAAACAAGTTATTTTTCTCGGTGAACAAGCTGGCTCAGAGAATACACCGTATTATTACCCATTACAGACGTATGAATGTATTGAACGAAGTTGGGATCATTATGAATCAGATATACACTCGTATGCTTCTGTGTTGGAAATTATTCATGTGTTGAAAGCCAGAGGATGCACTCCGCACATATCTGGACGTGTGCACATAACCAAAGTCATGACAAGCAAAAGTAAAGCAAAAGCAGGTTCTGTGGAGTCCTCGATAAGGAAATTGAGCAAAAGATCTAGGGGTCAACTCATACGTAGGGTTTGTGATGCTTTGGAAACGAGATACCGAAATCCACGACATCGCAATCCTAAGAATCCTCTCGATGATCTAATATACATTATCCTCTCAAATAAGACGGGGCAAAGCAGGGCTGTAAGTGTTTATACTGCATTGAAGAATAAGTTTGAATCATGGGACGAGTTATGCAGACGTCGAAATTCAGTTTTGGAGAGGATTTTGCGGCCTGCCGGATTGTCGCGCATTAAATCTGCCCAAATACGATCAGCCTTGAAGCAAATAAGGTCCGACTTTGGTTCGTGCAGCCTTAGACGTCTTGCGAAGCTTACGACGCATGATGCAGAATCATACCTTACATCACTCCCAGGAGTCTCGGACAAAGTCGCCAAGTGTGTATTGATGTATACATGCGGCGCTCAGGTGCTTCCAGTGGATGCTCATATACACCGCATCGCTAGGCGACTTGGGTGGACCATTAGGAAACGCGCCGATCAATGTCACTCAGAATTGGAATCGCTCATTCCACCACAAAGAAGGTACTCTTTCCACGTCAACTGTGTGGCTCATGGAAGGTTAATATGCAGGCCATCAAATCCCAATTGCAAAGACTGTTGTATTAGCAAGTATTGTGACTATAATAAGCACGAGTTTATATGAGAAAAAGTAGACCTATCGCTATAGATTTATTTTGCGGCGTCGGGGGCATGTCCCTGGGCTTCAAGCAAGCAGGTTTTCGTGTCATCGGCGCGTTTGATAGCGAGGGCCGTCATGTCAAAGCATACAAAAAGAACTTCCCTTCGATGCCGGCCTTCTCCGTCGACCTTCGTCGAATGAAGGGCTATCAGCTCATGGAGTTGATAGATTGCAGAAACGAAATCGATTTGGTTTTTGGCGGTCCTCCATGTCAAGGCTTCTCCATCGGTGGAAAACGCGATGTTAACGATGAACGAAATTTACTGATATACGAATTTGCCAGACTCGTTCGGCAGATCAAGCCCAAGTATTTCGTTCTCGAGAACGTAGAGGGTTTGATGCTAGGTTATGCGAAAAAGATGCTTGACTCTTTCGTGCATCGCGTCCGCTTGGCCGGATACGATGTGGTTGAAGACATACGCACGTTAAACGCCTCAGATTTCGGTGTGCCCCAACGACGCAAGCGCACGTTTGTAATGGGTTATAGGTCGGACATGATGCGACCTACTTATCCTCAACACACGCCGATAATAGATCAATTCGGTAAGGCATATTACCCTGTGGTGCGTGACGCGATTGGTGATCTGCCCGTCGTGGAAGAATTCGACGAGTTGTTCGACGAAGACGGTTATGTTGGCACACTAGGCGAACCGTCCCATTACGCAAAACTCATGAGAGGAGAGATTAAGGAATCATCGGACGCTTTACCAAAAAGAAGGCGCAACGGCAATCCTCTTACCGGTTGCTTGAGAACTTGCCATACCAAGCAAAGCATTACTCGCTTCATGGAGACCGCGCCTGGGAAATCCGAGCGAGTGAGCCGGTTTCACCGCCTCAACTATGAGTCGTTCGCGCCAACGATCAGAGCCGGCACCGGTACCGACCGTGGAAGTCACACGTCACCGCGTCCGATTCATCCTGAGTATCCACGCTGCATTACAGTTCGAGAGGCGGCGAGACTTCATTCGTTCCCAGATTGGTTTGAGTTCCACCCAACGCGTTGGCACGCATTTAGACAAATAGGTAACTCAGTTCCACCTCGGATGGCTAGATTTGTTGGAATAGAAGTCCTCAAGGCGATGGGCTACTGATTGATTATATAGTTTGTGAGGAAAACTCTATGGCAAAGCGAGCTACAAAATACGAGGACGTTTCCGCAGAACCTGTCAAATCCTTCTTTGTGGAGATGCTAACGCGAGACATCTCTCTTAGTGATGCGATTCTGGACCTTCTCGATAACTGCGTCGACGGGATTTTGCGGAAGAAGCGAGGTCGTATCGCGGCAAAACAGCCTTACAAAGGATTTCGCGCCGAAATTAATTACAATGAGAACGAATTCGAAATAACAGACAACTGCGGTGGGATTCCGTGGAGCCTACACGAATATGCATTTCGCTTGGGAACTGCAGATCCCGAGCGAAGGCGCGGCGCGCCAACAGTTGGAGTCTACGGAATTGGAATGAAGCGCGCGATTTTCAAAATTGGCCAGCATTCACTCATTCAAACTCAGCACATGAAAGACGCCTATGATGTGGAGATAAAGCCAAGTTGGCTCAAAGATGAAGACAACTGGTTGATACCTGTCAAGACTTCCGGAATCCACATGAGTGAAGACGGGACAACTATTCTTATTTCGGATCTCAATTATAGTGTAAAATCGTTGTTCGGCGATAACAAGGCCCTGTTCGATAAAGATTTTAAGACGAAGGTGGCGAGACACTATGCCTTTATCATTAACAAAGGATTTGAAGTAAAGGTGAACGGGGACGTGATAAAGCCCAGACCGACAGAGCTTAGATTTGAAGTGGGTGAAGGCAAAACGGCTATTAGGCCGTTCATCTATGAGACCACAATTGACGGGGTTGAAGTATTTTTGACAGTTGGATTTACACACCCTATACCATCTGAGGATGATATTACTGCCGAGCAGGAGCGCAAACAGTACTCGTCACTCGATGCAGGATGGACAGTTGTTTGTAATGATCGCGCTGTACTTTATTGTGATCGAACGGAACTTACTGGCTGGGGAGAGGCAGGTGTCCCCAAATATCACACGCAATTTATCGCTATTTCGGGCATAGTTGAGTTCCGAAGCAGCGATGCATCTAAGCTTCCTACTACAACGACGAAAAGAGGTATAGACGCTTCTTCACGTCTCTATCTTCAAGTGAAGAACAAGATGCGCGAGGGACTCAGCATATTCACTAGCTTTACAAATAAGTGGAAAGGCCGCCAGCTTGCAAAACAAGCTCAAAATCGAATTAAGCGTGCAAAACCTCAGTCTTTTCACGAGATAAAAAAATTGTCAGTGGGATTAAACCTCAGTACTGTCTCAACAGGCGCTAAGGGCCATCAGTTCAAACCAAAACTACCAATGCCTAGGAAAAGCATCGGTGATATGCAAAGGATATCCTTCGTTAAGTATACAAAGGATATCAGAGATGTTGCAGATTACCTTTTCGGCGCTTCTGATATAGATGCGTCAAAGGTCGGCTCAAAGTGCTTTGATCGTATACTAAAAGAGGCGAAAAAATGAAACATCCTGCTTATCAGCTTAGGCCAAATAAGGCTATTGATCGCGCGCTTCTGCTCAAAGCCATCGAGATAATGGAAAAATTCTGTGACTTGTCCAAGCATACGTATATTGGTTTTGGGGGTCCCTTTCTAGATGACATGCGACTGATTTCTCAACATTTTCCACAAATGCGTTACGTCTCCATCGAGCGCGATGAAGACACGCATAAAAGGCAAAGATTTCATTGCAATTCCAAACGACTACGTTTCGTACATAGTACGATAGGCACTTATCTGAAACACGAATTTAGTAGCGACACTCTAAGTATCTTCTGGCTCGATTACATAGGTGACGCGTCACCGTCTAATCTTGAAGAGTTTGCAGAAGTCCTCGAGTTAGTTGGATGTCCGAGTATTGTCAAAGTTACTGTTAGCGCTCAGTTCGATCATACCCTTTTGGATGCCGCTCAGCATTTTTTAAATGAGGAAGAAGTCAATAAAATCAGGCGAGCTCAAATTGAAGATATCCAGCGTAAATTCGACGATTACCTTGACCGCGAAATCACAGAAGACGACTTGGAAGTACGGCAGTTTGCAACAGTCGTGCAGTCGATGTTCCGAGTTGTGGCGCAACGCACGCTACAGTCGCTTGGAGGTAAGGTCTTTCAACTTGTTCATTCTTGCCGATACGCTGACGGACCACAAATGCTTACATTGACCGGATTTGTCTGTGAGACTTCCGAATGCAAGCGAATTCAGCGCAAATACCGGAAATGGAGCCATGCGAATCTTGATTGGAATGAGCCCGAACACATAGATGTGCCAAACCTCAGTCTGAAAGAAAGGCTGCTGTTAGAAAAGCATTTGCCATCATTCGAAGGTACGGGCAAAGCCCTTCAACGATGTCTTGGTTATATGATAGACGAAAATCCAACCTCCTCAGAAAGAAAACTTCGCCAATACCAAGACTTCCACCAGTTTTATCCAATGTTCGCCAAGATTCATGTGTAAGAACTTATGCTATCTTTCTGCTGGTGATTTGGTAGTAAATAGGGGAGTAGGAAAAAATAGGGACAGCGGAGCAGCCGACAAGGCCGCCATCCAGCGAGTGAGAGTCCCGCCGTGCCAATTGCCCGATTCAGGCACGTAGCGATACCACAGTTCATGGTGGGCAACCGCATGGGTTCGTCGTAACGATGAGGGTGAACTAATGTTAGTGATTTGTTCGAAATCATTCGCTCGGCCGTAGAATCCTTCTTTTGCTTGCATTCCCACATCCACTTCTGTTATAATCATGGCAGAGAAGCGTATCGAAAAAACTAAATCTCTCTCAGAAGTGAGGGACAAATGCTATGCGTAAGCGAAACGGATTTACATTGATAGAACTGCCGGATGAAAAGCAGCCAATTAGCATCAGAGTTAATGACTGCAACTGAACTGATTGCTTATCTACGCATTCCGGAAGTCAGCAAATCGAAAGAAACGAGGCAGCCAACTCAAGTGTTTGACAGTCAAAAACTTATAGAACACGCCCGGCAGGATTCGAACCTGCGACCTACGGATTAGAAATCCGTTGCTCTATCCAACTGAGCTACGGGCGCTCAACTTAGTAAGCATGTGAAATATAACAATTTATAGCTCATCCTGTCAATCTTTTCGCTGTCCGGGATCGCAAAAATCCGGCAGCGGCGTGCTTAAATCTTTCGTGAATTGTAGTCTCGGTTGCATAGCGAACAGCCTTCACCCCGTCTCGAACATTAGCCGCAGGACATATTTCAGGGTAGCGAAATAATCACGGCCAAAGATGAAAGAAAAGGAGTAACTGACAAACGCCGCTGTAGTAATAAAATAATACTGGGAATTTAGACTTGGGAATAGTGAGGAAATCTTTTGTAAAACATTGTTTTTCAAGGACTTAACTCTGACATGGCGAGGGTGATTACAGGGATTTTTATGAAGAATCGACGAATCAACTGCCTTTTTTATTTTTTTAATGAAAAAGATGCTGTTTTGGTATATAATGTAGTATAGAGACTTAGGGATTTTGATCTTTTTAACCGGATGGGTTCTTTGCAGTTTCGACGTTTAAGAGGAGCAATAAAAACTTCTATATTTGAACCTAAAGCTCATAGCGGGCTTTCAAAGGTAGGAGGTAAAGCCAAATCGTTAGAAATCGTTCTTGGCAGACAAAGATCGAGGGCGAGGAAGGTGCGATTGTTATCGATCATTTGGTCTGCAAGTTGCTTGAAACAAGCATATTCATTAGTGGAGATCGAGGTATTCATTGAGGATGACAGTTTCGTTTAACGTATATACAAAACACATATTTTTGAAGGAGGAATGTTATGTTCAGAGAATTGAGAAGTTTAGTAACAATCTGTGTGCTCGTGGGATTGATTGCATTCGTAAGCGACGCTGCACGGGCTAACTGGCTGGAAACATTCGACGGCGACGAACTGGATATACCCACATGGGAGTTCAACTGTTTTCCCGACATGACTAAGACGTTCACGAATACCATCGTGACCGACCCAAACGGCAACAAATATCTAAGCCTGGATGAGACAAGCACAGTGGGTATCGGCGGCTCGGCGTTCGGCTCGGGATTCGGAACCGACGAGGTCTTCACCGATGTCCGTGTCGGGGCAGTTGTCAATGTCACCGGCGATGCCTCCAGGAGCTTCTGCGGCCTGGTCGCACGCACGACTTACTTCGTTGACCCGGATGGCTCGATGACCGGCGTGGCTCCCGGCTTCGTTGCGGCCCAAACTTATGTGATGCACGTAAACTGGGAAAACGGCCCGGCCAACCTGCGAATCGACATCGAAAAGGTCGTCATGATGCAGAACATCATGAGAAACCAAGAGGAGCTGGGTCTGGACGTTCTCGTGCCGGGGCTCAATCATGCCCGGAGTTATTATGCCGAAATGGATATCGTCGGCTCAGGGCCCGTGTACGTCACCGGCTGTCTCTATGAGTACAAAGGCGGGCCGCTCGTCGCCAGGACGGCAACTATGGTGGACACGAATGGAAACGATCCTTGGGAAGATCCGGATGAGAATGATGAAGTCTTTACGAGCGGTGCAAGCGGGATATTCGCACAGAATGAAAACGAGGAACCGGTCGGCTATCATACCACTTTTGACGATGTCTTCTCTGTTTCCGATGGTCCGGCGGCGGTGAATCCCGGCCCCGCCGATGGAGCGATTGATGTGCCCGTCGATGCGAGCCTGAGCTGGATCGAGGCGGAGTTTGCGACCGGCCGTGAGTTGTGGTTGGGAAAAGCCGGAGCGATGGAAAAGGTTGATCCCGCACCGACAGGAACCACCTACACGCCCGGTAATCTCGAATTAGGCCAGACGTACCAGTGGAGGGTCGATCAAGTCGGCCCCTCCGGCACGGTGACAGGCCACACCTGGACCTTTACGGTAGCGGATTATCTGATCGTGGATGACTTTGAATCATACACCAATGATGAAGACATAAGGAGCGAATGGGTCGACAACATTGAAGAAGCTGGAGTCGAATATGTCCTTCTGGCAACAGGCGGGAACAACTCCATGCGGTTCGAATTCCAGAACCAATATCCACCCTACTTTACTGAGGTCACGAGGACATTTAACAGTCCGCAGGACTGGACGGCTCAAGGTGTTGAGGAGTTGTCTCTGTCATTCGTTGGTGAAAATGAAAACATGGAACATCTGATGTATTTGACGCTGGAGGATGCATCCGGCCAAAGTTTCAGGGTTGAGAACCCATACACCCATGCGTGTCAGTCCGATTCATGGCGTCAGTGGACTATTGCCCTTGGATTGTTTAGTGACGGCGGCGTAGATTTGACCTCTGTAAATAAAATCACTATCGGCTTAGGTGACGGCACCGTTTCCGCTCAGGGCGGTGAAGACAGAGACCATATATATATTGACCAGATTATTTTAAGCCCGGCTGGATTATAGAATATTGAGCAGTAGGTTTTAGCCGGCGATAGAAAAGGCAGAGTCAGCCTGTGACTTTTACAAGGTTTCGGGGTCTGTACCGATTGATTCGGTATAGGCCCCGATTGTTTCTTGGCTGCTACGACCTGGCCATTACCTCATTCATCGCCGCCAGCGCTAAGTCGATATCCTCAGCGCTTATGCCGTAGTGAGTCACCGCCCTGATGCGTCCCGGTCCCACCTGCAGTATTTTGATTCCTCTATCGGCAAGTTGTCTCACAAGTGTCTCGGCAGTGAATCGATCGTCTGCCATATCAAAATATACGATGTTCGTCTGTATCCTGTTTAGCTCAATAGATAGCCCCGGGATGCGAGCGATGCCTTCGGCCAGACGTTTCGCATTTTCATGGTCCTCTGCTAATCGATCCACCATCTGTTCTAAAGCTGTAATTCCTGCTGCTGCAATGATCCCTGATTGCCGCATACCACCTCCCAGAACCTTTCGATTGCGACGAGCCTCGGCAATGAATTGACTGGATCCACATACAAGCGAACCCACCGGCGAAGAAAGCCCCTTGGAAAGACAAAAGCTCACGGAATCAACGTGACAGGTCAGTTCTGTTACGTCCACTCCCAGGGCCACCGCGGCATTGAATACCCGGGCGCCGTCGAGGTGAACGCGGAGGCCTCGATCGGCTGCCAATTTTGCAACCGATTCGGTATAACGTGGTGTCAGAGCCGAGCCGTTGCAGCGATTGTGCGTATTTTCCAGGCAAATCAGCCGGCTCCGTGGAAAATGTACGTTGCTGCCGCGGATCGCCGCCTCGATATCCTCCAGCATGATTGTGCCGTCAGGCTGATTAACGATTGTGTGCGGGTGGATGCCGCCCACGGCCGACATACTGCCGGCTTCATAAAGGAACATATGCGACCGATCGCCCAGGATGACCTCTTCGCCGCGTCTGCAATGGGTTAGCGCACACACTAAGTTTCCCATTGTTCCGCTGGCGACCATTATTGCCGCTTCTTTTCCCATACGCTCGGCGGCTGTTTTCTCAAGTCGATTTGTTGTCGGGTCCTCGCCGAACACATCGTCGCCCAATTCGGCATGATAGATCGCTTCCCGCATCGTTTGTGTTGGCAAAGTCACAGTATCGCTGCGTAGATCAATCGTTTTCACCTGCTATCTCCTATGTGCCGGGAATAATATCATTTCTTGTCCAAACTCTCACGGTACCGATAATAATCTTCTCTGTCATTAAAGTATCAAATCCGCCTGACAAATAAAGCTGTTTTTGATATTTTTTAGGCTAATTATGATGATAAAGATGGTTTCTTATGCTCTGAAAATTTGTATGAAAAATACGTAGTCACCACAATAGAAATATTCAGATTTTATTTGTATACTTAAAGTAGCGCCATATAAAGGAAGGGCTGTAAGTGCGGAGGCTTGCAGCTCTTCCTTAGTTTCTTTGCTCAGTCAAGCTCACAAAATGTCACTTAGAGCAGTTCCACAGAAAATACTGAGCAGGTCGAAGTCTCTATCGTATTATTCATGTGGAACGCGTCTGCTTTTGTATTGAAACAGCCGGGGCCTATACCGAACTGATTGGCATAGGCCCCGCCCTTCGACTTCGCTCAGGGTGAAGAAAGGGCTTTCTTCATGCCGAGCGTAGACGAGGCACGAGCGTAGACGAGGCACACTATTCAGCAGCCTCTATCGGCCGGTACAGGCGGATGTCATCGAAGAACATCTTGCCCGAACCGCCTGCTACTGTAATGTTGCCCTTATTGCCCAGGCCGATCGCTAT
>Ga0307378_10003124_pt1 | contig 24510 bp, 17 predicted proteins | sample UN1MG_FD_202238 | JGI IMG/M metagenome (GOLD analysis project Ga0307378, IMG submission 202238) | Soil microbial communities from Risofladan, Vaasa, Finland - UN-1 | ecosystem: Environmental > Terrestrial > Soil > Coastal area > Acid sulfate soil | place: Finland: Risofladan, Vaasa | collected...
TCGAGGATACTGAAGCTGTTTATCTCGGCGTTGCTGGTCATTACTGCCCTTCCGCTAACCATTTCGGCTCGGCTCATGGTATATCCCCACCATTTGAAATCCTAGCTAATACTTGGGAAAAGACAGGGTTGTTCCATGAGTGGCGAGATGAAAGATCGATCCCACTCCGGGTTCGGGCTGATCTCAGTTGCCGCCTTATAGTCGTTGATCAGCTGCCGACATGCTTCTGGCGCACATCGGCCCGCAGGAAAGCGATCACCGCGAGCAGGACGATTATCGTTGTCCAGAGAATCAGCCATGCCGCGGGTTGCAGCGCTTCGCCGAGGCGTTGTGCCAGTGGGAGCTCCTTAAAACCGAATCTCGGAATCTGGGCGACGTCCTCGACCGGCCTCTGGGAAAGCCAGATGTTAATATCATTGACGAAGTAAACGTGTGGGCTGCCGGTGTCCCTGCTGTCGAGCGCCTTGATCGCCGCCCCGAGCTCCTTGCGGTAGTTCTCAACCTCGTCAAGGAACCTGCGCCACCGCTCGATGTCCGAGCCAGTGAGCTTGGCTGACGATTCCCTGAAGAGCTCGACCGGCGACCAACGCGCCAGGTCGAGCCCAAAGCCGCCCTGGTCGAACAATTGCTCCTCGTATTCCCCCTGCAATCTCCTGAGGGCTTCGTATACCTTCAAGTAGCCGTTCGCCACGTGCGTTTCGACCGCCGTGAACGGTATGCGGCTGTAGTTCACTATCGTAGAGCCGTTGACGACCGGTCGCGTGCGATTGTTCTCCTCCATGATCTCCCCGATCACCTGATCGCTTGCGCGTTCGCGCTCGTCGGGCGTGGGGATGCGTTCCAAAGCGCCCGCCGTCACGCGCGCCGCGCTCGGCAGGACGAGCGAGAAAGCCACCCAGATGAAGAATAACGCCGTCAGGGCCAGGCTCGGTGTTCGCGTAAGCGTGGAGATGAAGATGCCGAGCGCTGTTACAAATGCCAGATAGAGGATCGAGAGAGCGAAGAAGATCACCATGGTCAGCGGGGCGTCTCCGGCCAGGATGGGGACGTCGGTGAAGGCCAGGATGAGCATCGACAGCAGCATGCCCGAGGCGACCAATGCGGCGTTGATCGTGACCAACGCAAGCAGCTTGGCCGTAATCACCCGCCAGCGGGTAAGCGGGTTGGAGAAGATCAGGCTGATCGTGCCCTGACGGCGCTCCTCGGCGATCGAGTCATAGCTGAGCAGGATGGCGATGAAGCCGCCCGCCATCGCCAGGATGAACTCCCAGGTGAAGGTTTCGCCGGCGTTGAGCAGGGGGTTGCTGCGCATCGCCTTTTCCATTTCACGGTGCCGGGTGGCGTTGACGACTATCCGCTCGGGCAGTCGTGTGCTCGAGAGGTCTCTGATGTAAGGGTAGGGGGAGGGAGGCAGCAGGGCGGGTTGCGGGAGGGCTGCGACGCCGCTCAGGTTGCCCATCTGATCCATCAGGTTGCGCGTCGCCTCGGCGTCCCGCTGGCGGAATTCGGCCAACTGGTTGTGGTAGGAAGCCGAGCCCATGATGCCCGAGAGTGCGAATGCGGCCATGATGATGGCCAGTGCGAGGACGAAGCGCGTGGAGCGCAGGCTGAGCTTGATCTCTTTCCGATATAGCGTCCAGAACATGGTTCCCCTCCCTATCGCACGTCGTAGCGTTTGAAGATGAAACCGACCGCGAGGAAGATCACGATAAGCGGGGCGATCAGCAGTGAGATATCAAGAGCGGAGTCGGCCAGGACGGTGGTGATGTTCCATTCGAAGCGGGGTAGGGGCGGCAGCCCGCTGAGGTCGAGCGGTTGCTGGTCGCGGTGCTGGTCGGTCGTGAAATCGAGGCTGCCGTAGCCCTTCGAACGCTGGAAGGCGACGTATTCACGCCGAAGCTGGCGTGCGCTCTCGACGAATCGTTCCATTGAAACCTGGTCGGTTCCGGCGGCCACGGCGCAGAGGCGGCGCAAAACCGACGCGGGCGAGACGCTGCCGAGCAGGGCCGCCTTCTCAACCTGCCGATTCATCAGGATCTCCTGCTCGCGTTGAAGCTGCTCGATGCGGCTCATCGCCCGCTCGCGCAGCGGTTCCATGAACGCGCGCACGTCGCGCCGGAAATCGATGACCTCCTGGAACGGGGAGCGGACGACGAAGTGCGCGTTGCGAACTCCGTAATCGAAAATGTTGCCGGTGTTCCACCCATAGTAGAGGTTTCGATTGGTCCTGAAGGGAGAGTGCTCCTGATTGTAATTATTTAACTGCTGCTGGAACTCGATGTCGATTTCCCTTGTTGTTTTCTCCAACGATTCCATCGTCGGCAGCGGATCGAGCTGGACCACGACCTGGGTCGCCAACGCGGGCACGGCCAGCACCAGCACGACCCAGGCCAGCAGCGCGAAGAGCAATGAGAGGTTGGAGCGCCTGCAAAGGCAGGAGCAGAGCAGCCCGATCGCGTAGAACAGCAGGCAGTAGAGCAGGATTTCGAACGTGATTATCGCCAGCCCGGCGAGCACGCCTCCTTCGAGCTGGATCTGCGAGGCCCACTGCAAAGTGGCCGCGACCGCACCGATACTCAGCAGGACGATCAGGGCCAGCGTCGCCAGCCCTCCTAGTGCCAGGCCGGCGAGCAGTTGCAGCCGGCCGACGCCGGCCGCCAGCAGGGAGCGCAGCATGCCCTGTTCGCGCGAGCCGCTGATCAGGTCGTAGGAGAGCAGGATCGCCAGGAAGCTGAAGAAGAAGGCCACGATGCCGGCGACGTCGGGGTCCGGCAGGAAATCGAGCAGCGGATTGGCGGCGTGGTAGTATCCCATCTCCAACAGCGTGGCCGGCCTGCCGGCGCTGATCTCGATGTTGTTCGGGGCGGCATTGGAAATCCCCTTGGCGATGAACGAGAGTTGCGAAGGTGGCACCTCAAGCACGGTCCGCACCATGCTCCAAGCGGTCGTCCGCTCGCGGATTTCCAAGCGTGTGCGCTGAAACTGCGCAGCGGCTTGCGCACGCGCTTCGTAGTCCTGGATCTGGACCAGCGTTACGGCGACGACCATCAGCACAGCCATCGCCACACCGATCGCAAACCTGAGCGTGAGAATGTGATTCTTGAACGTCAGTGCGGCAAGGCGTCCGATCATGTTTCCCCCCTCCGCTGAGCTAATTGAAGCTAGCGCAACATGAGAATTCTTTCACAATTCTAAAGACGTAAAAGCGACAGCCAAAGTTGCCTCCAAATTCGAATGATGCTCGGGCTTGTCAGAAGGGATTGAGTTGTCCCCCATTTCGCTATAAACTCCTTATCAACACCTACAGGGGAAATCGATGGATGAATCCGAGCATAATCAGTCTATAGCTTCGGAGCCGGAGCGCGAGGATACCGAGCCAGCCGAAGAAAAACCTAAGCGCAAGCGCCGCCGTTGGCCTTGGGTTCTGTTGATAATCTTTGTTGCCATGTTCCTGCTTGCGTTCGGTTTCTACGAGTACAGTAATACGCCGGGATTCTGCGGCAGTTGTCATATCATGGAGCCTTATTACAAGGCTTGGGAGACTTCCAAGCACAATTTCGCCGCATGCACCGAATGTCACATTTCACCCGAGCAAGGCGCGGTTTGGGACGCCAAAATCCAGGGGATGCTTCAGGTCTTCAAATACGTCACCCGCACATACAGTTCCAAGCCCTACGCAGAGATCGAAGACAGTTCCTGCCTGCGCTCCGGTTGCCACAGCAAGCGGCTGGTTGAGGCTTACAGCACCGAGGAATTCAAAAACCATGTCGTTTTCGACCATCGACCACACCTGACCCAGATCCGCCGCGGCAGGCATCTTCGCTGCACTTCGTGTCACGCGCAGATGGTTGTCGGCACCCATATGGAGGTTACCACTTCCACTTGTTACCTCTGCCATTTCAGGGAGTCGATTACTGAGGATGTGGCAAAGCTGTCGGCCTGTAGGCTGTGCCACAAGCGCCTGCCCGACAAGACGTTAGAGCACAAAGTACCGGATCCTACCGATGCCTCCAAGACCGTGGATACCGTCTCGTTCGACCACGGCGAGTTCATTGCTGACCGCAATGTCGATTGCCGCAGTTGCCACGTAAACGCAATTCAAGGCGATGGCGCAGCGAAAAAGGACCGTTGTTTTGATTGCCATAACGTGCCGGAGCACCTGAACAGGTTCAACGATATCGAGTTCATCCACGACAATCACATTACGGAGCACAACGTAACCTGCGAACGCTGTCACGAGGCGATCCGCCACGAGGTACAGACCCAGTTCCTCGGCATGGAGCAAGCGTGTAACCGTTGCCACGACTCGTTGCACAACGGCCAGCGGAGCATGTATCTCGGCGTCGGTGGCCGTGAAGTTGAGGAGCGGATGCCCAGCGTCAAGTACAGCCGCATGGTCGATTGCTCCGGCTGCCATTACGGCGCAGTCGACAAGAGCAAAGGATCGCAATGGCTCGGATACAGCCGCATGATCTCGCGCGAGGGATGCAACAATTGCCACGGCGAGGATGCAGAAGATTACTGGGAAGCGCTTCAGGACTATACCAGCGGTGTAAAGGAGCGCCTGAGAGAGGTAAAGGGACTGCTGGGCAGCGCTCGCAGCTTGTCACGTGTGGCAACGGGACCCCGCGGTGAAGCGCTCCGCAAAGCGGTCGACGACGCGGCTTACGACATCGAGTTCATCGAACAGGCGCACGGCTGGGCGCATAACTGGGGCTATTCCGAAGCGCTGCTGGATGCGGCGGAGGAGAATCTCAACGCGGCAATCGGACGCTGAAATTTCGAGCTTTTGTTATCAGTTTCCCGTCAATGATTCCAGCTGTTTCAAAAGCTCCCCGGCTTTTGTGAGGATTGCTTCGGCGGCGGGGAAGTTGTGGTGATACTTGCCGCGCATCACCGCGTTGACAGCCTCTGATGCCCGGCTAAGCAGCTGTTTCATCTCGGCGGTGTCCCTGCCCTGCCTTTCGAGCGTGTCGACGGCGACACGGCTTCTCTCCAGCTCAACCAAGAGCCTGTCGCTGCTGCGCTGCAGCGCGACCTCGTTCTCGACGAAGTAGTCATCGACCGGATAGGGCTCCGCTTCCCATTCCTCATGGCACTTGTTGCAGCGCTGCAGAATTGTCTGCAGTGTTTCGCCCGCAGCAGAGACCTGGTGGCAGCCGACGCATGAGACGTCGCTCTCAGCCATCACATCGGGCTCGATCTCCACGCCGGGCACGCGCGCTGTCCCTTGGTAAAGCGCAGCAACGGCTCCATGGCAATCGCTGCAGCCGACGCCGTACTCCTGCCCTTCCTCGGTGTGATGACAGGACATACACTCGCCCTTGCTGATTATCCTCTGCTTGTGTTTCTGTGCCGAGTGGCAGCGGGTGCAGGAGACATGCTCATGCGCTTCGTGATCGAAGTCGATTTCCATTTCCGCGAAGAACTCGACACCATGGCTGGCGATGCGGTTGTGGCAAAGGGAGGTGCAATAGCCGTCGGGCTTTACCAATACAGCCGGCCTCGCGCCCGGGCTCAGCCTTCGCCCGAGCTGCTGGTGTGCGAGAGAGATCTGGTCGATGCCGGTGTCGATCATCTTGATCGCGTACTCTGCGTTGTGGGCTCCGATGCCGCTGCGAGCGAGGTCTATGTTAGCAAGAGCATCGCGAATGAACTCGGCGGTCTCGGCATCGCGCGGATTGGATTGATCGAGCGATGCAAGAATGTTGTTTGCAGACCGCTCCAACGGCGCGACGTAGTCGAGCGCGTTTTTCATCTCGCGCATCCAGTCGTCGAGCATCAGGTCGTAGCCCTCACCGTGGCAGCGCACGCAGGCCTGGCGATGTTCTTCATAGGATACTTTTTTCGCCGCGCCCGCGCCGGCGGTGTGGCAACCTTCGCAGCTGACCTTGGCGGCGAACATGCGGCTGGGCACATCGGCCAGTCCCTTGCCACCGACACCCATGTAGAGTTCCTTCTGCGGCGAGTGGAGCTCCGAATGGCAGTTGGCGCACTGCACGTCGAGGACGCTGATGAACTCCACCGAGCCGTGCTCGATTTCGCTGTGGCAGCGGAAGCAGCTGATTCCTCTTTCCGAAACGTGCTTGTCGTGCATCAGCTCGAAGTTGTCGAAGCCGCCGAGGCGCTCGGAGTGGCAGTCGTGGCAGCGGTCGGGATCGGCGTTGGCGTCGCCGCGGGTGATCTTTATGTGGCACTCCTCGCAACTGACGCCGAGAGAGACGTAAGCCTGGTGGTTGAAGCGAAAGCCGGAATGCTCCACTACTTCGGCGGGAGCGGTGTGGCAGGTCGAGCATTCGGTGACCGAGCGGCCCTGCTCCGCGCCCTTGAAGTGGCAAATGAAGCAGGTGGCTTCGTTGGTGGCGAAATGTGTTCCCTTAGATCCGTAGGATGAATGGCAGGAGGTGCACCAGAGTTTCTCTCCGCGCCGCATTTTGCGCAGGTGCGAGCGGTGGTCGAAAGCGACTCGTTGGCGCAAGCCGGTCGAGCGGTAGACCACCTGGAGTTGATGGCAGTCGCTCTGCAGGCAGGCTTCATTTTTCACAACGGTGACGGGGCGCGGGTTGTAGAGCCCGGTGGCGGTCTTGAACAGCGCGCTGGTGAAGTAACCGAAGCCGAGGTCGTGGCAGCGGACGCAGGCGACGCCCTCGTGAGAGCTCTGCTGCCAAGAGCGGTGATAGGGGGTGATGAAGTGGCACACGGTGCAGGAAGCGTCGCTCATGGAGACGGCATAAAAGCTTGCGTTGAGCAGGATGTAAAGGCCGACGAAGACGGCGAGAGTAACCAACAGCCCGCGTTTATGGCTGCGCAGGAAAAGCGTGAAAGAGCGCCAGAGCCTCATCCCTTACCCTCCGTTTTCGCTTCGGCTTCCGCCGCTTCTTTGGCTATGATTTCCTCATACTCAAGTGGGTGCTCTTCCTTTATCTCGTGCTCCGGGAGGCGGCCGTGGAACCAGAGCAGGCTGCCCGGGAAGACTGATGGATTGAAATGAACGTTGTAGAAATGCCAGATGACAATGGCCAGCGTCGCCAACAACGCTTCGTCGCTGTGCACCTCTTTGGCGATGTCGTAGAGATACTTCGGGAAGTAGGAGAAAGTGAATTCCGGGCTCCAGAGCAGGATTCCTGTGCCGATCATGATGATGCAACCCCAGTAGACGGCCCAGTAATCGAACTTCTCGACATAGCTGAAGCGCCCGAACCTCGGTTTTTCGCCCCGGCGGCCGAAGTAGAACATCATCATCTGCCCGAAGTCCCTGACATCCTTAAGGTTGGGGAGCATCAGCGTGAAGTCGCGTCTGCCGGGCGGGAAGAAGATGATGTAGATCAGGTGCCAGACGCCTACGGTGATCAGGCCGCATGCGGCGATGCGATGGATCAGTGTGGAATTCTGGATGCCGCCCATCAGCTGCATGACCGCCTGGGATATCCCGATGTCGGGGAACTTCAGCGGCAGGCCGGTGACAATCAGGAAGACAACTGAGACGGCCATCAGCATGTGCTGCAGGCGGACGCTGAGGCTGATACGCTGGAACTGCCGTTCCTCCTTCCGCGGTCTCTGCCGTTCCTTTATCTCCTCGATGACGGGAGCGATCGCTGCACGGGCTTCCGATCTGGCCGACTCGATATCGTCTCGCAGTCCGGCTCGAAACCTTCCGTCCAGTGTCTCGCGAATGGCATCGCGTAGCACCCGCTTCAGCTCGCGTGTGCGCCGGATTTCCAGTTCTGCCAGCAGCTCGTCCTCAAGCTCAATTGCCAGCTGCCTTACGAAAGTCTCAATGGAGAGAAGATCGCGCTCCTTTGCCATCTCAGCTTCCCTCCTTCCCGGCGGATTCGCCCTCTTTGCCGCTCTTTTGCTTTTTGATTCCCAAGAATCGCCTCCCGAGGTCCAGCGCGATGTGAACCACGAGGCCGAGTATCACCAAGGCTGTGAAGTAGCGGAAGAAAGTCGAGACGTAATAGACCATCCCCGACTCCTCTTCTTCCGGATTGACGTGCACTTTGCCGATGGCGAAGTTCGTCCCGGCGCCCTCGTGGCACGCCAGTTGACCGCAGGTTTTCGGTATGTTCTCGATGCTGACGGTGGAGCGAGGGTCGTTCTGAGGCAGGACCAGGTGATGCCCGTGGCAGCTCGCACAGTTGGCGGCCACTGTCGAGCCGAAACGGGAAGCGATACCGTGGAAACTCTTACGATAGGTTTCGATCTGGCTGATCGAGACGCCGTATTTGCCGACGATCTCCATCGCCTCGTGGCATTCTGCGCAGTCGTCGATGACATGTGAGAGATTGGTGCGGCTGCGCGGGTCATCCTTAGCGAAGATACCGTGCTCGCCGTGGCAGGATGTGCAGGCTGGTGCATCGGCGGAGCGCTTGTCGTAGAGCGATATGCCGTGGATCGACTGGCGGAAATCGTCCCAGGCCTTGCGGTGGCAGGCGGCGCAAGTGTCGGAGACCATGAATTGGGATACGAGGCTGTCGGGCGATTCGTTTTTCTGCACGTCATGAGTGCCGTGGCAGTCCTGGCAGCGCGGTGCTTTCTCGATGCCTTTCGCCAGTGCCTGACCGTGGGCACTCTCGAGGTAAGCCTGATAGGTCTCCGACTGTGGTGCCTTGACCGGATTGCCGAGGTAGTGACAGCGCGTGCAATCGACGGGTTTGGGTTTGTAGCCCTCGTGCGGTACGGTCGTGACGTCGGCGTGGCAACCAATGCACTCGCGCTCATGGTGGACTGATCCTGCCAGCACCGCCTCGTCGACGAAGAGATCGGCCACGTCGCCCGAGGGCAGGACGTAACGTTTGTACGACTGCTTTCCGTGGCAGATGGAGCAGTTCTTGACCTCCACCTGGGCCGAGCCGCCGCTCTCCATCCAGCCGAAGAGGAGGGCCAGGACCGCGAGTAGCAGGGTGAGGCTTGAGACATGCTTACTCATCGCCTTCCCCCTGTTCACCGGTCAGCCGCTCGTATTCGAGACGGTGATGCTCCTTGGCTTTGTCCAGCGGCATCTTCCCGCTCAGCCAGACCGACGACATGGGGAAGTTGCGCGGGCTGAGGTGGACGTCGTAGAGGTGCCAGATTACGGCAACAATGACAAGTAGCAGTCCTTCGTAGCCGTGGAGCGCCAGAAGCACCGGCACAACCCACTGCGGCACAAACGAGATTGTCGTTGTCGGATCCCAGAGCATCAGGCCGGAGACAATCATTGTGACCGCGAAGAATCCCGAGAGCCAATAATGCACCTTCTGTCCGAAGGCGTATTTGCCGCCGGCCGGAGGCTGTTTCCTTCTTCCGATCGAGTAGCGCACCGAGTCGGCGAACCGGCGGAAGTCCTCTCGTCCCAAAAACCTGCGGCGGAACTCGCGCGAACCATGGGCCGAAAAGAGGCTGTAGAGGATGTGAACGGCGACGCTGACCATCAACCCGATGGCGGCGATTCTGTGGATCAGGCCGCGGTTTTCGAATCCGCCCTGCAGCTCGATCAGCCAGCGGCTGATATCGGAGTCGGCGAAGAACAGCGCCAGGCCGGTGAGGGCAAGAACAAACACGCAGATCATGAAGAAGACGTGCTGCAGCCGCAGGCTAAGGCTCATGCGCCAAGCCATTCCCTCGCGCAACGCCTCTCGCTCCAGTTTAGGCTCGTCCATGCTTTCCCTCCCTGCGGCGCCTGCGCATCTCGATGAGATCGAAGGTGATGTGTGTGATGAATCCGATGGCGAGCACACCGATGAAGATGATATAGAACCAGCGGGCGATGAAGACACCCAGATTGTTTTCCGGCGTCGCCTCGGTATGGATTTTTGTCTTGATGAAATTCTCGTTGGCATTCTGATGGCAGCGTCCGCAGGTCCTGACGAGGCTGGCCATCGAGACGGTCGATTCCTGATGTGACTGCGGCAGAATCAGGTGGTTGCTGTGGCAGTCGGAGCAGGTTGCGGCGGTCGTGACACCGAAGCGGTTACGCAGACCGTGGATCGTGCCGCCATAGGTTTTCATCCGGTCCGGTGCAATGCCAAGGGCAGCTGCCATCTCGGGGTTGTCGTGGCAGGCGCCGCAGGTTTTCGGCTGGCGGCCGGGGGCCGCGGGCGAAGCGGGCGCCGTGGCCTCGAAAATTGCGTGCTCGCCGTGGCAGGTGACGCATGTAGGCGCGAATCCCTGCTTGGCTTCGTCCTTGAGGGCGTCTCCATGGCTGGAGCGGATGAACAGCTTCAGCTCGTTCTCGTGGCAGGAACCGCAGGTTTCATAGACCTTGAGGTGAGAGACCGGGGAGGTGAGGGAGTCGACCGGCTCAATGCCGTGATAACCATGACAAGCGGTGCATGGCGACAATCCCGGGTTGAGAGCCTGCAGCGGCTGCCAGTGGACGCCTCGCAGGAATCCCTTGGCGTTTTCCTCATGGCAGGAACCGCAGTCCACCGACGGCAGATCCGGTGCGTGAGCAAGGCTCACACCCTCATGGCAATCGGTGCAGGAGAGAGTGGAATGGGCTCCGCGCGTCAGATCGTCGGGATTTAACTGTGGGGCGACCTCGTGGCCGGAGCCGCCGGCGTGGCAGCTGTTGCATCCGCCGGATTGCATTCCCTGCGATGGGCCTGCAGCCACCGTGGCGATGATCACGACCGGCGCACAGATTAAGGCGAATATAACTCTCAATAAAGACTTGCTCATTCTTCCCACCCCTGCGTCGGAAACGAGCCGCCTGATCTCTGCAAAACTTCCAAGCCCCTCAGATTGCAATTCCATCCGCTTTGCCGCGGGATAATGGCCTTCCCTTGAGCGTTAGGGATTTCTACCCGGTCATTCCTGATCTTCTTCCGCCCGATCTCCGCCTTTCTCACGCCCGGCGCGTTCGGCCGCCAGAATCTCCTCGAACTCCTCGGGGTGAGTCTTGGCCAATTCCTTGTGCGTCATCCGACCCGAAAGGAAGGTCAGTGACAGCGGGGACTCGTCGGGATTGAACATCACATAATAAAAGTGCCAGACGAGAATTGCCAGTGCCGCGAGTATCGCCTCGTAGAAATGGATTACCCTGAACACTTCCCACAGCCACAATGGCACGAAGATCAGGGCAATTTCCTCGAACCAGAGGATGAAGCCGGTGATTACCATAACGGCGGTGCCCCACACCAGCGCCCAGTATTCAGCCTTTTCCATGTAGCTGAAGCGGCCGAAGCGCGGGCGTTGCTTCCGCCGTCCGAAGAAGAAGAGGATGTTGTGCCAGAAGTCAGTGATGTCCTTCAGCTTGGGCATGAAGCGCTTTCGTTGATCCTTGCCGCGCGGATTGAAGAAGAGGAACCAGAGATGATGGACCGCAATAACGGCGAGGATAACGCCGCAGACGCGATGGATGTTGGCGCGAAATGCCTCTGTGTTGGAGATCATATTTAGGGGCGCGAAAATCCAGTGCTTCGGCCAGACCAGGGCGAAGCCGGTATAGACGAGGGTGATAAAGCTGATCGCCATCATCGCGTGCAGGATGCGTTCGAGCAGCGTCATCCGCACCACGTGTGGCTCGCTCTTGTGCTGGCGGTTGCGGATGATCATCTTGCGGACAAAATCGAAGACGTTATGGACCACCATACCGCCGATGACGACAACGATCAGCCAGAAGTACATGTTGGAGACCAGCTGGGCCCAGAAGTTCTCCTTGTATTCGCCGGTGACATGGATCTTGCTGGCGATGAAGTTGGGGCCGGCGCCGGGATGGCAGTGGCCGCAGGTCGCGGCGAGGTTGTCGGGGTGGATTGAGGATCGCTGGTCGCTCCCGGCGTAGACGGCGTGGTGGTCGTGGCAACTGGAGCAGTTGGCGACCAGTGTTTCGCCGAGGCCGATGGCGCGGCCGTGGTAGCTGCGTTCGTAGGTCTGGACCACGTCGGAAGGCAGGCCGAAGCGGCGTATCAGGCGCAGGTCGGCGTGGCAGGTGGCACAGTCGTCCTTGATTGCGGTCGGGTAAACAGCCGATTCGGGGTCTTCGGGCGGCAGGATTTCGTGGCTGCTGTGGCAATCGGCGCAAGTGGCCGACTCAGTGATGTTGTCGTTGAAGAATGCGGAGCCGTGGATGCTTTCCTTGTAGACGTCGAAAACATCGGTGTGGCAGCCGCCGCAGTTCATCAGCGCCTGGCGTTTGAAGCCGGGATTCCGCCGGATGTCGGCGGGGAGGATGCCGTGGGAGCCGTGGCAGCTGCTGCAGGTTGGGCCGCCCTCCTCACCGGCGATCAGCATGCGGCCGTGAGTGCTCTTCTTGTAGTTGTCGAGGATTTCTCCTGAATGGCAGGCGCCGCAAGTGTCGGGCTGGTTAAGCCTGTGCATCGGCGAGGCCTGATCTTCCGTGCTGTAGCGGATCTGGTGCGCCGAGCCGTGGCAGGAAAAGCAATCTGGCTGCTCCTGGTCGCTACGGGCGGTGCGGGTCGCGTGTGCGCTCTTGCCGAATTCCTCGATCACGTCGTCGTGACAGTCGTCGCAACGGGCCGGACCGAGAGAACCGGGATCCTCGATGTGCTCCTCGGCGCCCGCGTGGCAACTCGAGCAGTAGACGTCGTTGTCCTCGACATGAGGACCGTCAGTGAAGTGGCCGGAATCGACGACATTCTCTTCTCCAACCTCGTCCGGATCCTGATGACAGTCGAGACAGTCGCTGTCGGGAATGTCCTGCGGTGGGGAGGGCAACGTATAGGCACCCTCTGAAAGACCCAGGGAAAGAGCCATTCCGGCGGATATCAAAATAGATAGAATAAGAAACCTTTTCATCCCATCACCCTAAAACTGCCAAGCAGTGAGTTTCAACTATTACGCGGTCATAATATAAGGACTTTAGCGCGTGTCCCGTTTGGTATTGCTCTCTATTGCACGATTATTCTATCACGGGCCCAGGCAAAAGCCAGTGTCTTATTCGCATCAAGGCGAGGGAGTTTCTGCAGCTGCGAATATGGCAGTCCTGGTTGCAGGGCTGCGCCAAGCGCTTAAAAGTTCCCGCAGGGCTGGGTAAGCGGAGGCGGAGATTTCAGAGGTTTCGATGCGCAAATAACGCTCGATAGTCAATTCAGCATCGTCTTCGTGGTAGTCGGAGCGGATATCGATCCTGCCGACGCGGTTAATGATAGATAGATTGATCGGCTGAAGCAGCGGCTTCATACTATCGAGAACCTTCACGTCGATCTGATGTTGCTGTTCCCAAGGAGATGAAAAGACGACTGGAGTTCTGCGGGTGCTTTTGAACAAGGGCAATGCGTCGGCAGGCGTCGCGAGGATCGAGGGCGGGAGGACGACGGTAAGCAGGTCGCCCGATCTTTTTCCCACGCCTTTGGCTGTCCAGCTCAGCTCGAAGCGGCAGGTAGCTGCCGAGCGGTGCAGGATAAACGCATTGTCGAAGGAGGGCTCCGATCCCGGCCATTCCAACTGTGTTTTCGCCAGGTCGCGCAGATATTCGTTTCCTCCACCCAGGACATTGACAGGATTGAAGATTCCGGAGCAAGAGGCGTAAGTGTTTCCGCTCGCACTTCCATCGGGCCTCAGACGGATTTCATATCGAGACTGCGCGGAATTCTTTTCGACCGGCAACTCATCGATTTTTTCCAGCCTGTAGCCGTCGGGCAGCATGCGCAGAACAGTTCGGCCGTAGGGCGGCTGTCCCAGGCTATTGCTCAGAGGATCGTCGGGGTAGAGCCAAACCTGCTCTTCGCCTGCCCCGATTATTATTGCGATCCTGTCGAATTGAATTGGAGCGGGAACATCGCGGACAAAATCCCGTGAGGCGGCAAGCAGTGCCGGGTGGGCTGCTACTCCTGCTCGTTTCAAAAAGGCCGCGGCCAGGACTGCGATGTCGAGATCGTATCCGAATCCGCTGTCGAACACCTGCTGTGCGCCTCGGGTTTGGTATCCGGCCAGCTCGTAATCCAGGCTTATTCTCGTAATGCGGTTATTCAGTATCTCTTCCAGCCTCGACGCAATGTCTACTTCAGTTGGCTCTCCCTCGGAAAGGCTTTCGGCCAGGGCGGCGGCCTCTCCGGATAAACCGGTCTCACTGAAATTGTCTGCCAGATGTTTGTAGACCTCCTCCCACGATCCGTAAGTGGAGAAGAGGACTCTTGAGCCAACGGAACCCCTGTCAGGGCCGAGCGGTTCCAGCGGGAGAGGGGGACGATTCAATGCGCGCCAGGAATAGACCCTTGCCGCTATTGATTCGCGGATCTGGGGCTTGCCGATATCGGAGCTGTAGGCGTAGTGAAGATCGACTCCGCCCGGCACCCTGATTGCCAGCACCTGCTCGCGGGCCGTATCGAGTTGGCGAAAGCTTACCCATCCGTTCACTCGCCGGGGATCGACATTCCTCTTGTTAAGGCTGATCAAAGATTCAACGACGGATCCCGCCTCGACTCCCGGAACAGCGATCACCGCTTCGAGGAACTCAGCGTAGTCTCGCGCCGATTTGTAAATCGGTGACCCATCGAGGACTTCCTCGCCCAACGCCTGGATCGAACCGTCGGCCATCAATGAGCGGGCGTGGATCAGCTTGACGATGCTGTCAGAGCTGGAGAAGGGCAACCTGATGATCGAGTAGCGTTGGACACCGCTGGGGGTAAATATTTTGGCGACATTATGCAACCGCGTTCTCACCACACCGTCAGCTTCTATTTGCACTCTCGTTTCTGCCAGGAGCAACAAGGCGTCGGAGGTGGGGTAGCGATCGGCAGCGGGAGCGGAAGCAGCTAATTGTCGAAGTTCCTTGATGTCTTGCTGCGGAGCCATTGCTATCCACAGCAGGCAAAGGACGGCTAGCAACTTGCTGAAGCGTTTCATTGCCCTCCTCCAACCGCCACCGCGTCGGTCCGCCATCCGAGGAAATCGTTAATGACCGATCGCGCATCCTCCAATTCCTCTGCGGGGATTGCACGAGCAGAGATTTCAAGCTCAAGGATTCTCTTAACCGTATTCTGCTCCCCGGTGAGTTCCCCGCGCAGCCGGGCCGGCCCCGATTCCAGGCCTGCCAAGGATCCTTCCCCGCGAAGCGAGTAACCATCGGGCAGGGTGATATTCTCTATAAAAATAATTTCTATCGGTGTGGCGGGATCAACTGAAACAACATCCGTTTCGGCCTGCTTTATCTCGACCAGGGAAGCGAGATGGCCGTTTATCAGGAGCTCACCGGACAGCAAAGTTGGAATCTGAATAATTCCCTTGCCGGAGGCCGCGAAAATGTCTGTGCGGAATTTACATGAAACTACAACAGGTTTCGGCGGCTGTTCGGCATATTGCGAGTCGCTGGATAAAATATCAGCACCCGGGATTATCCTGTCAAGAAAGTACCCGGCGGCCGCTTGCCGCTCGGCAGGCGGGAGGCCTAATACCCACTCCCGCAGCAGCTCGCCGGCCTGACCGGTGGCGCTGATTTCAAGTCCGCCGGAGATTCTCCCGTTTATGTCCAGCGCGCACTCGAGCTGAACATTCAGCGTGGAGCCGTTGCCTGACGCGTCTGCAGCGGTAGCAGCCGCTGCAAGGCAGAGGCTAAATATCGCAATAGTGGAGAAGAAACGCGCCCGTAACATGGATGCCGCCATTAACAAGTTATTGGCAAAGAAGAAGTATATACATACGGTAATCGATTGTGAATCGTTGCTTGTCTCAGTGCATTCACACCCCTGGGCGCTACCGGCTCACTGTTTTTCGGAGTCGGCTGCAGGCAATGCGGGGTGAAATCTGGCCCTGAAAGCCCCGATTACTTTTCCGCCGTCGAGTTCGAATTCGTATCGGCCTTCCAGCCAGACTTCTTGCCTGGCGTCGAGTATCACAATCCCTGCGCCCCTGCCTGAGATGTCGCGCTCCATCTCGGGATTGAGCCGCAACCGGACTCTCTGGATTTTAAGCTCTTTGCCTAGAAGTTCATCTACGGCTTTGATTTTCGAGAGAACGATTATTCGCAGTACGGGGTAGAAATCGGAGGCGACAGGGCTGCTGAGCAGAGTGATTCTCATCCGGTTGCCGCCCGACAACAGCTCGGCATCAGCATAGCCCCAATCGGATTTGTATTCGAGTGAATCTGCCTTAAAGGCGAACCAACCGTCTCTGCCATTCGAGGGATCGCGGCGTTGCTCGAAAAGCGCTCCCTTCTGCTCTTCGAGGCTGGAATCCCTGATTTCCTGCCCGCCGACGATTCCGGGGAAGAATAGGAGCACCAGACAAAGGGCTGCCGCCCCAGAGAATGCTCGGGCAGGATGTTTGGTATCTCTCCTCAACACTTCAGCGGAATCCATTTGCACGGATTGTGGGTTTTGCTGTGGGTTTTCCGATAGCCTCATCTAATTTATTCGGGAGTATTGAGGCGCACCTTGAAGCTACCCTCTATCTGATGCGGTGAGCCCTCAATGGTGACTTCGCCGGCGAGAGTGCCTTCGAGCCATCCTGTGCTTACTTTGCCAAAGGTGATCGTGATTTTGCCCTCGTCGCCGCGTCCTTTCTTCTTATCCATCTTGAGGACGATGGACTGACCGGCAATGCTCAAGCCCTCCAACTCCGCCGCATCTGAGACATCCGCGAAGATAACGATTCTCAGGAGCGGGAATTTCCCACCGCCGACCGGATTGTTCAGAATCACCATCCTGGTTGTGTCGTCTCCCAGAGAAGGATGGATGTCGGCGTAGCCCCACTCGGTCAGGTGTTCCACCGAATCAAGGGTGAATCTGAACCAGCCGCCTTCGCCGAGAGATTCATCCCTGCGCATATCCTTGAAGACGGAACCCATGCCTTGCGCGTCGGTAGAGTCCTCGACGATCTCGTACTGCTGCCCCCCGCAAGCCGATGCGAACAGGATTATTGAAAGCGGCAATAATGCTGCCGCGAGAGAAATAAAGGTGGTTCTCACAAGCTCACTCCTAGGTTCCATTCGTTAAACACTCAGTTTCAGGGCGTGCATTTTATCCATTGGAGGAAGAAGCCGCAAGGCGGCCGTGCAAGTTGCAGTTACTTGCCGACCGACTAATTTATCCCTCAAATGAGCAAAGGGAGCTGGTGAGGCTCCCTTTTGCATTCGAGTGTAAGTTGCACTGGTCTACTTGGCGAAGCGCTCCCGAAGAACGTCCTCGAGCGTCGGCCTGCCGATCTCCTGCAGTTCGTAGGTGACGCGGCAGGTGGGTTTGTTGACTTTGACGATTCGCTGGAGGTCGATCGGTGTCGCCACAATGACGACATCGCATTCGGTCGCGTTGATGGTTGACTCGAGGTCGCGAACCTGCTGTTCGCCATAGCCCATCGCGGGAAGCAGCTCGCCTACGTCGGGGTATTTGACAAACGTTTCAGCAATCGTGCCTACCGCGTAGGGGCGCGGATCAACCAGCTCGGCGGCGCCGAACTTGTAGGCCGCGATCACGCCCACGCCGTACTGCATCTCGCCGTGAGTCAGAGTCGGGCCGTCCTCGATCACCAGCACCCGCTTGCCGCGGATAAGCTCGGAGTTGCTGACGAGGAACGGGCTGGCGGCGTCGATCACCACGGCGTCGGGATTGGCCTCAGCGATGTTCTCGCGCAGCTCGATCACGTCGTCAGGATCGGCGGTCTCGATCTTGTTGATCACGATGCAGTCGGCGCGCCAGAGGTTGGTCTGGCCGGGGTAGTAGCTCAGTTCGTGACCGACGCGGTGGGGATCGACCACGGTGATTTCGTAATCGCTCTTGTAGAACGAGTAGTCGTTGTTGCCGCCGTCCCAGAGAATCACATCGGCCTCTTTCTCGGCCTCGCGCAGGATAGCCTCGTAGTCGACGCCGGCAAAGACCACCGAGCCTTCGACTATATGGGGCTCATACTCCTCCATCTCTTCGATGGTGCAGCCGTGCGTCTTCATGTCCTCAAGGGAGGCGAAACGCTGAACCCGCTGTTTCTCGAGGTCTCCGTAAGGCATCGGGTGGCGGATGACGGCGATTTTCTTGCCGAAGCTCTTAAGCACCTTGGCTACGCGGCGGGTGGTCTGGCTTTTACCGCAACCTGTGCGCACGGCGCAGACGCTGATCACCGGCTTGGTGGACTTGACCATTGTGTGCTCGGTGCCCATCAGGCGGAAGTCGGCGCCCCAGGCGAGCACGCGGCTGGCGATATCCATCACGGTCTGGTGCGGCACGTCGGAATAGGCGAAGACCACTTGCTCCACGTTGTGCTTGCGAATCAACTCTTCGAGCTTGTCCTCGGATTCGATTGGGATTCCATCGGGATAGAGATTGCCCGCCAGCGCAGCAGGGTAACGCCGTCCTTCAATGTCGGGAATCTGGGTCGCCGTGATGGCGACTACGTTGTACTTTTCGTTGTCTCGGAAGTAAACGTTGAAGTTATGGAAATCGCGCCCGGCAGCGCCCATTATTATCACGTTGATACTCATTGCTTCTCCTTGTACTGGTTTGCCATCTATGTTGAAGTGGTAGCGAAGATAAAATGTGGAGTCAGGCAGTTACTTGAAGGCAGCTTGCCTTCCAGGGCAGATTAGAAAACGATTCTTTTCATCTCTCAAATCGAATTCCCTCAGAGCTAGATTCTAATCCGGCGCCCGGTGTCAAAGCAAGAGGCGGCGGAAAAGAAAAAAGCACCGAGGCGCCCGAGGGCGCTGCGGTGCTACTCGGAATATTTAATCGTCCTAGTTCAGAGCGTCGACTAACTTTTTGCCGGCCTTGAACCGTACGGCGTTGCGAGCGGAGATATGAATCTTCGCGCCGGTCTGGGGGTTGCGGCCGGTTGTGGCTTTGCGGTGGCTCACATTGAATGTCCCGAAACCAACCAACTGCAAGCTGTCGCCACCCTTCAGTGACTTCTCGACAGCCGCCGTGAAACCATTGAGGGCGGCCTCAGCGTCTTTCTTGGAAATATTAGCGTAGTCTGCAATGTACGCCACCAGATCAGCTTTCTTCATTACTTTTTCCTCCCAAATATTCGAGTGTTGACTACTAATAACACAGCGGATTGAAGCACTGCAAGCGGTTTTTCCGCTTCCAGCTTGATCTTAGCTGGTGTTGGCTCTGCCGGCTTAGGATAAATTTTTCACACTGGCCTGTAAACCATATCGGCTTCCCTTGCGTCAAAACCAACAGAGAGTGAAATGAAAGCCGGCAAATACATAACGACGTTGCTTTGTTGCTGATGGTGCTGCCGCTGATGTTGAGAATTTTACTCTGACATGAGGCGGCTGAAGTCATTCGGATAGCGAACCTTCTCCGCTGGATTTCAATCCAGCTGCGGTGCCCGCGGTTCCCACTCCTCCGCTAGCCGCGGGCACCCACTTTTCAAATCAATTTTCTGGCAAAAATCTATTGTCTCTTTAAGATATAGTGTTTTCCAAGGACGGCAGACAGTACTGTTTTGTCGGAGTCCGATTTTAAAAAGAGCGGTGATGGCACTCGAGAAAAATCAAAAGGAGCAGATTAAGGGGTTTGTTATTTTGCTGTAAAAGGGCTTTGAAAACAGCGTTGACCACATCTATATTTACGGCAATAGTCGCTGTTGCAACAGATAAAGAGAGCGAGAAAACCATAATTACTGCCGGTCGCGCGGTTGCCTTGCCGGATGGAAGGCAACTCCCCGAATCGGATAGGGATGGATTTTTCATCGTGCAGTTCAGCCGAGAGCCCGTCGAAGAGTATCTCCTTGTGTATCGTCGGCGTGGGATCGAGCTGGGAGAAAGCCAAGGTAAAGACACATAACGGGCTCTCGCGGAATCCGCGGCCGAACCAGGTGAGCTGCAATCAGTCAGGGACAGGAATAATCCTTTAAGACTATTTGTAAAAGCATGCACAATGGCTCTGCCAATTGCACGGATGTGCTAGGCTTGTCGGCCGGTCTTTGATTACAATAAACTCTTGGATTTGAGTATGACGAAACCATCTCGTATGAGTATTGCAGCCGGGCTGGCTCTGTTGCTGGCATTATCGGCTATACCATCTAGCTGGGCGCAGCAGGAGGATGAAATCTGCAAACTTCGGCTCCCCGGCCGTGAGGTGACGATCGGTCACAGCGGAGCGCCCACATTTTTCACTCGAGGGCAGCTTCTGGTTTTCCGCTTCGACGGCGAACCGAGCGAGGCGTTGCTCAACAGCCTGCGGCAGCGAGGATTCACAGTCGGCGATAGTATTGGCGATTCCAGTTACTGGATTCGAACGGAAAATGATTTCCTTTCCGCAGACCTGGACGGCGTGTGGGCGATTTACAGGCCGGATGCGAAAGACAAGATACTCCCCGCTCTGAGGCGGCGGGCTGCGGCGTCCTCCCAGGATCACAGATTGGGAATCACGGTCTCCCTGTTTAAGGAGACTACGGAAGAAGAAGCTAGGGTTCTTATCGACAGGCTTGGCGGGCAAATCCTCCATCGCGGCCTGCTTTATGGCGGCCGTTTGGAGGCGGAGATTCCCGCGTCTGCGATAAACAAGATAGCTTCGTCGGATTTTGTAGTGGCGATCGAGCCATTGCTGTGGCGAAAGGAAATAAAGAACGATGTCTCCGCCGCTCGCTCAAGGATCGATGTGGCAAGGTCTACTTTCGGAGTCGACGGCTCGGGGATACGTGTGGGCATCTGGGACGGGGGCAAGGTAGATGACCACCAGGATTTTGCCGGGAGATTGATAATCGGCGAGGACGTAAGCGTTTTAGATCACGCTACGCATGTTGCCGGCACGATCGCCGCCAGCGGCGCCGGCAGGGCGCAGAGCATGGGCATGGCGCCCGCCGCGACAATCGTCTCGTACGACTATGAGGGTGATGTCGCCGGCGAGATGGCCGCGGCTTTTTCGCAGTACGGAATTGCGGTGAGCAATAATTCCTGGGGTTACATTCTTGGCTGGGACCGGAATACAGAGGAGGAAAACCGTTGGGAGTGGTACGGTGATTACTTCGGGTGGTACGGCAGCATTTCGGCAGCCTATGATGATCTGATCTTCAAAAGAAATCTCTCGGTTGTGTTTTCCGCAGGCAACGACCGAAACGATACCGGCCCGGGTGAAGGCGAGAGCTGGTGGGATTTCGACAATTATGAGGACGGCAAGGAAGTAAACGATCCACCGCCTCCACCCGACGGCCCGTATTACACAATGGACGTAAATGCCAGTGCCAAGAATGTGATTACCGTCGGCGCCACTGATTTCAGCGACAACATGACAGCGTTCAGCTCCTGGGGGCCGACGCTGGACGGGCGAATCAAACCGGAAGTCGTGACGAAAGGAAGTATTACATTATCCACAGTCTTGAACAACCAGTATTCCTGGATGGGTGGTACAAGCATGTCGGCACCCGTGGTCAGCGGCGGTCTTGCGTTGCTCGAGGAACACTGGCGCAACCTGACGGGCAAATCGCCGACGCCGGCGGTCCTGCGCGCCCTGATTACCACCACGGCCAAGGATCTGGGCAGAAGGGGTCCAGACTACTCTTACGGCTTCGGCCTGCTCGATGTATACGCTGCCGCCGCAGTGATGAGCGACGACGCCGACAAGAACACAATCGTCGAAAGCACTTTAAGGAAGAAAGCGAGCAAGCGGATCCGGTATTACAAGTTTACCCTCGGCAGCGGAACGAAGCTGCTGAAGGTCGGACTGGCATGGATCGATCCACCGGCCGCCGCGTTCGCTCAGAAGACTCTGGTCAACGATCTCGATCTCAAGGTTATGTGGCTGAAGCGAGGCAAGATCAGGAAGGAGTACCGGCCGTGGGTACTAGACGGCAGCAGACCGGAATCGCCGGCGACGACCGGCGTCAACACAGTCGATAACATCGAGCTGGTGGAAGTGAAGAATCCCAAGAAGACGGGTGAGTGGGTAGTAGAGATCACAGCTACAACTCTCGGCAAGTTCATCAAGCAGAAGTTTGCGCTGGTCGTCGTGACCAACCAACGCCTGAAGAGCGCAGTCGAGGAAACGTCAGCTCCTTGATATACACTTGGATCCTGAAAATATCTATTAATTCAAGTGTGAAGTAGCCTTACTGGCTCTAAGGCAAGAGCCAGACAGGTCTTAGATGTGAGCGCCGCACCGATCAACATGCGAAAAATGCAGGGTTTTGTGCTGATCATATTTAGTAAATAAAGCAACTGGCCGTTGTTGTCGTGAATCCCAGGCATGTGCGAAAATTATCGATATCATTACGATTTTCTGTATCTTTATTTCTTCCAAGTAACTTGTCCAAACTGAAATGAAGATTAAGGGTTCTTTATGTAATTGCACAGACGGTTCTCCTAAAACATTAATGAGTTGATAGCTGAATACTTATAATTTATAATGCAACCGCTCGAATGCATGCCTTATAAACATCGATTTGACTCGGAGGTGTTGAAGTGTCGGCCATTACATTCTGTCGAGTCGCATTTTTTCCATTGATGATCGCTGTGGTTTTTGCAATCGCTTCTTATGCGGTGGGGCAAGAGCGGGTAGAAGTGAGAACTCCGGGAAGGGTAATCGTCTTATCCTCAAAAGAATTATTGTCCAAAAAGATATCCACCGGTTTGTTGGTGTTGAAATTCAGAGGAGAGCTTAATGATGAATTGCTGAGCGAATTAGACCGCCGGGGAATAGAGGTTGTCGATCTGATCGAGAAGCATACGTATTGGGCCAGAGCCCGGGGATATGCGGATGTAAGTGATATAAAAGCCCTAGAAGTCATAGTTGAGCCGACGGCAGAAGACAAGATCACACCACTGCTGTCCGAACATCTTTCCAAGTTGAGAGACGAGGGTATGAAAATCGTCGTGACAGTCTCGTTTTTCGAAAGCACTGGAAATACCGGGGCGTTAGAGCTGCTTCGGAGCCTGGATGCAAAGGCAGCAGATTCTGCAATGCTGTACGGAAACAGGATGATTGTTGAAATCGAAGCCAGCGGGATTAGTGAACTTGCTGCTTCTGAACTAGTCTCCACTCTGGAATGTGGGCCAGGAAAAAAGGTTGGGTATAACTTCAATACTGCGAGGTCTCTGGGCGTAGACCAGGTCTGGAATAAGTATAGAGTGGATGGCGATGGGGTCAACGTCGGCATTTGGGACGGCGGCTCCGTATTCCCACACAATGCGTTCGGAAATCGTCTTGTGGTGGTGCAAAAAGTTGATCCCGAAGATCATGCCACCCATGTTGCAGGCACAATTGCCGCTGGTCGCAAGAAAAGGCAATCGAGGGGTATGGCCTACAGCTCCAGTTTATATTCATACGACTATGAGGGAGACGTTCCCACGGAAATGGCTTCTGCTGTGCGCGAATACGGCGTGCTCCTTGCCAACAATTCCTGGGGTTATGCCACCGGCTGGGAACTTATCTATTGGGGGGCGGAATATGGCAATCTTTGGACCTGGTTCGGCAAGGAGAATTTCGGGCGATATTCATCGGAAGCGGCAGCATATGACAAATTGATCTATCAGAAAGACATTTCAGTCGTGTTTGCAGCAGGGAACGACAGAGGCGACGATTTCATCGACTGGGCATGGGTCGACTATGCTTCAAGTACCCTCTACTGGGGGCTGGTCATTGGCAGGGACGGTCCATACAAAACCATAGGTTCCAATGCTTCGGCAAAAAACGTTATCACCGTCGGGGCCACAAGGGGAAAAAGCTGGATGAGCGACTTCAGCTCTTGGGGTCCTACCCGCGACGGCAGGGTGAAGCCTGAAGTTGTTGCTCCCGGTGTGAATGTGTTTTCCACCATGAACAAAGGCAAATACGGTAGATTATCCGGAACTAGTATGTCCACGCCGGCTGTGACAGGAAGCCTTGCGTTGCTGTGTGAACAATGGAAGGAGCATGCCGGCGAGTACCCAACGAACGCCGTCTTGAGGAATATTATCGCGATCACTGCGACCGACAGGAATCCCAGGGGACCGGACTACAAATTCGGATTCGGCGTCTTGAATGTGGAGAAGGCAGCGGCATTGATCGAGGCGAATAAAGAAAACAAGATAATTATCGAGAATGCCGTGACCAGAAAGGAGCGAACCCATAAGTACACTCTTTCGTTATACGGCAAGCCAACCTCGAGAAACGTCTGCCTGGCCTGGACCGATCCTCCCGCCAGAGCGGATGCGTCCTCGGCCTTGGTCAACGATCTCGATATTCGCGTGATCGATCCTAACGGTAAGGTCTATTACCCCTGGACTCTCGACGGCGACAGGCCGAGTAAAAGCGCATTACAAGGAATCAACGATGCGGATAATATTGAGCTGGTATGGCTAAAGAATGCCAAAGAGGGCGAGTGGACAATCGAGGTGACCGCCGTCTATTTCGGAAAGGGCACGAGGCAGAAGTACGCCTTATCCGTGTGCACAGTCGATAAGTAAACCTTTATCTCCCAGGCTTTTATCGAGTCTCCCAACACAGGTTGACAGGGATTCGGCCAACATGCACAATCACCGCCCGTGGGCGGTTAGCTCAGCTGGGAGAGCGCCGCGTTCGCAACGCGGAGGTCGAGGGTTCGAATCCCTTACCGTCCACCATTATTACTCCCCTGCAGAAAAACGTGAAATTTTTTCCATTTCCCGTGAACTTTCCCGGTAGTTATTTCGTTTAAAAAGTTGCTGCTAGTCAG
>Ga0307378_10003126_pt1 | contig 24494 bp, 11 predicted proteins | sample UN1MG_FD_202238 | JGI IMG/M metagenome (GOLD analysis project Ga0307378, IMG submission 202238) | Soil microbial communities from Risofladan, Vaasa, Finland - UN-1 | ecosystem: Environmental > Terrestrial > Soil > Coastal area > Acid sulfate soil | place: Finland: Risofladan, Vaasa | collected...
ATATCGGCGTGACCAGCCACAACCACCCGCCGGCCCTGGCAGAGGCGCTCAGGCGGTTCGAGTTCGATGTCTGCATGATGGGCGCCAACGCAAGCAAAGTGCCGTTCCTGTTCGAGTATGACCCGAAGGCAGATGGAAGCTTCGAGGAACTGACCCTGCCGCTTGCCATCGAGCAGGGGATCGGGGTGATCGCATTCAAGATCACGGGTCAGCGGCGGTTGATCCGCAAGGGGGATGAGACAGACAAGTCCCCGGCCCTGGAGCTGATCCGCTACGGACTGAGCCTGCCCGTGCACGGCATCCTGCTGGGTGTGAACGCGCCCGAGCAAGTGATTTCAGCCTGCGAGCTGGCCTGCAATTTCACACCCATGACCCCGGACGAGATGCGCGGCATGAACGAGCGCCTGGCACCCAGCGCCAACCAGCTCACGCTGCACTACCTGCGCCCGGACTATGTGGATGACGGCGGGCCGCGGGAGCACCTGGCTTAATTCTTTCGCCAATATACAGGGACTCCAGAATGACCGGCAGATGGCGCAATCCCCTGATGCGCGGTATTATCTCCGGATACAGGGAAAAATTGAAGGTTACCGCCATTCGATTGACCTGCCTGAAACGAGTCCGGCGGTAGCGCCCACCATATATTGGAAATTTTTCAAAAACAAATAAAATTATCAGATGCCATTTCCATTAAATAATCAAGATTAACTCAATATTTTTAGTAGTTCCAGCAAATCAAAGATATCCACTTTATTGTCTTTGTTTACATCCCCCTGGCTGCTAGGCGTAACTAATCCTCCTAGCTGTTTTAGCAGCTCCAGCAAATCAAAGATATCAACTTTCCAGTCAACATTTACATCCCCGGTTTTGTACAAGGATACATTCAGGGTGTAAGTTTTTGTTGGGGCATCGGAGGGCAAACGCTCAAGCTCACCCGCTGCACCGACAGCTTCATAGTAGTAATTTAAAACTGTTCCCAGAGGACACGCCGGCATTTTTGCTGTGTATTTGTCCTGCTCAACAGAACATGAAACCGTATCCCGGAAAGTAATCCCTCCATCTTCACTGATAATCATTTTGACTACAGGATCAATCAGCACATTGTTCAGTTTAACCCAGATATCATAATAGCCGGTGGTATCTTTGAATGTTACGTTTCCGCTGGATGAATTAAAAACAGGGGGAAGCGGGATGATAGTCCCGCCTGACCTGCCCGTATTTTGCTGGTCATGCCGGAATTTGGGCCATGAACTGGGCGATAAACCTGTATCTGTCCCGCGGTAAATAGAATACAGACAGCCATCCTCGGCTCCGACATAAACCGTGCTGTCATTGCCCAGATTCGGCGCACTGGAACTGGCATATTCCCCTATCCAATATCTCCACTTGAGCGTCCCGGCGGGATTTAAAGCATATAAAAAATCCGGACCATTAGAGCTGTAATAACCATCGCTTGCCTGAAAATATAGCGTTCCGTCACCACCGATGGCTGGAGAACTTGGATTAATATTTAGACTGAAGCTCCAATTAAGATCGCCAACCGGGCTGATGGCATAAAAAGCCCAATAGTTTCCTGTGTATATTGTTCCATCCACACCGATTACCGGGGATGAGGTAAGATCATCACTCATCTCTAATTGCCATATAAGCGAGCCGTCAGATTTAAGAGCATATAAAAAATTATCATTCGAGCCGAAATAGATATTCCCCAGGCTGTCTATGGCCGGGGAGGTAGTGACAGGGCCGCCAGTCTGGTATTTCCATTTAAGCGAGCCATCAGGATAAAGAGCATAAAAATAACTATCGTCGGAGCCGAAATTGATGTTTCCCAGGCTGTCTATGGCCGGAGAGGAAGTGACAGCGCCGCCGGTCTGGTATTTCCACTTCAGGGTGCCGTAAGGGTTAAGCGCATACAAGTAATTGTCAGAGCAGCCAAAATAGATGTTCCCGTAACCATCCAGAGCTGGTGAAGAAGTCATGGAACGGTCGGTCTTGTATTTCCATTTAAGCGAGCCGTCAGATTTAAGAGCATATAAATAATTTCCACCCGCCCAATAATCTCCAGAGCTGGAAACATAAAGCGTACCATCAGCCCCGATAGCCGGCGCTAACTTTATCCCCGCCTCAGCCTTGAAGCTCCATTTTAAAGAATCCCGGGGGTCCAGGGCATACAAAGAAGAATCCATGGAGCCGATATAGATGGTTCCATCCGCTCCAATAACCGGGGAAGAATAGATAGTCCCGGCTGTCTGATATCTCCATTGCCCGTTTCCGGCGGCTTTGTAGGGCGGAGGGGGCGGAGCAGTGCTTCTGCCTGTGTTTTGCAGGTCGCGGCCGAATTTCGGCCAGGGGCTGGCGCTGGCCAATCCCTCAGTTGTCCCGCTATGCACTGCATATAAATATCCGTCATCCGCTCCGAAATAAATAGTGCCATCCGGGCCTATGGCCGGCGAGCCGTACTCAATCCCCCCTATCCAATACTTCCAGAGAAGTGAGCCTTCCGGATCAAAAGCGAGTAAAAAAGCTTTAGGGGAACCAATATAGATAGTCCCGTCATTGCCTAAAGTCGGTGAGGATACTACACCAACGTAATATGGATACCAATCAACAGCACCTACGTCATTTTTCCATTTTAATGAACCGTCCGGGCGGATTACAAATAAAGAATAACCGCTTCTATAATAGATGGTTCCATCCGCGCCGATAGCCGGAGAGTGATTAGTCCCAGAACCACCTGTCTCATATTTCCATTTAAGCGACCCATCAGGCTTAAGAGCGTATAAATAGTTATCACCAGAGCCGAAATAGATGGTCCCGTCATTGTCTATTGCTGGTGAGGATCCTATACCACCACCTGTCTCGTATCTCCACTTAAGCCAGCCCTTGGGATGAACGGCATATAAACTGTTGTTTCCTCCTCCAACATAGATGGTTCCATCTCCGCCGATAGCCGGTGAGGTACCCACGCCACACATGTATCTCCACTTAAGCGAGCCATCCGGGTTTAGTGCATATAAATAGCCATCCGTGCGACCAATATAGATCGTCCCATCATTGCCTAAAGCCGGTGAGGATGCTAAAACATTCTCATATGGCCAGTAATAAATAGCACCTCCCTCATTTTTCCATTTCAGAGAACCGTCCTGATTCAGTGCATAGAAATATTTATCATTGGAGCCAAAGTAGATGGTATTGTCGCTGCCTATGGCCGGTGAGAATTTTATCTCACCCCTGGTCAGATAGCGCCATTTAAGGGAATCGGTTCCGGACACTGCATACAAATAACCGTCAGAGGTCCCAAAATACAGGGTTCCGTCACTGCCCACTGCCGGTGCGGAGTAGATCGCGGCCGAGGCTTGATATCTCCACTTCCCGGTTCCGGCCAATTCTCTATAGACCGGAATCTCCTGGCTGGCGCTCCGACCTGTATTTTTAAGATCGTGTCCAATTCTGGGCCAGGGGCTGTCGGTTGCCAATCCTGAACTCGATCCACTTTGCATAGCGTATAAATATCCAAAACGTTCCCATATATCCCAATTAGAAACATAAATCGTCCCATCGTTGCCTATTGTAAGAGAGTTAGGTGAAAGGCATCTCAAAGGATCATCAAAGATTAATTTCGATGTATTGTCAGCGGCTATGGAATATATACGTGACAAAGTACCCCAATAGATAGTCCCATTGGATCCAATAATAATAGCACCACTAACACCAATATCAGCCGAACCCGCTGATATTGTGCTTTTCCATTTAAGCGAACCATCCGGATTGAAAGCGCAGAAAAAATATGGGGACGAAAAATATATTGTTCCATCAGCGCCTATTACCGGAGCGCTGATAATATTGGCTGTTAAGGTTTCGTATTTCCAGACGTCGTATTTCCATTTGAGAATCCCCTCCGGGCTGAGGGCATTCAAAAAAAATTCATTGTTCGAATAAGCATGGGATATAACGGAAGTGAAGTAGATGGTTCCGTCAATACCTATGGCTGAAGCATACGTCCCATGATTGCCAGTCTCATAGCGCCATCTGAGCCAGCCTTTAGGGTGAACGGCATATAAAATGCCTGATGCTCCAACATAAATCGTTCCATCCGGGCCGATAGAAATTGAATTGAAATTAGATATATATTGGCCGGTATAATATTTCCATATAAGCTGGCCGGCTGGATCAAGCGCATACAAATATCCATTCCAGGATCCGAAATAAATAGTTCCGTCACTGCCTAGAGCTGGAGAAGCACTTATATAATTTTCGGCCCGGTAGGTCCATTTAGTTGAACCATCCGGATTAAAAGCATATAAGTAATTGTCGCCGGAGCCTACATAAATAGTCCCGTCAGCCCCGATAGCCGGGGAAGCTGTGATATCTCCTCTTGTAGCCGACTTCCATTTAAGCGTGCCATCTGGCAGCACGGCATACAAATAATCGTCATCCAAACCAAAATAGAGAGTCCCGTCATCTCCAATGGCCGGGGCGGATTTAATCTCACCGCCTGTCTGGAATTGAAAGATCAGGTCTCCGGCAGCGGAAAGTTCTGGTTGAGAGTCTTGCAAGTAGATCTTTGCAGGAGTAACGATTACTAGAAAAAGGGCACAAACAAAAATAATTTTGTCAGGAACTCTTTTTTTCAACATCTCATTCACTCCCGCTAAAGGTTTTGATCAGGGATTATGGAATTGGCATACCGTAATAAATCTCTCTGTAAGGGGAAAGAAAGTTGTCTGGCAAACTTCAGGCCTATGGATGTTATTTGTTTTTTGGTGTAAAAATTCCGGTTGGCAGTCACCGGAAAGAAATTAACGATGCAATTTCTTTCATTGCCGTAGGGATGGATATTTGTGGACAGAGTCTAGGAAGAAGCACTGAGGCCTTACGTGGATCTTGATCCACCGCGGCAGGTTGTTCCCTCCTCGGTCAGACCTGTTTGGGCATAAGTGGACTTTAACGATTATTCAGTTTCTGGTTTTCTAAATCATCCGGATTAGAGAAAGTTTTTAAGGCTGTGGAAATATAATGGCCAGGAAAAAAAATACAAGTGAGGACTCAAATTTTTCTTGACAAGATGGGCAGGATTTGTGTGCTATTTGATGATCATTCTCAGTTTGTGGCTGCTTTATCAACGGAAATCACTTTCCGACCGCCTTATACCCAAACCCGGGCGATTTATTTTTGCTTGAAAGAGACCGGATTCACAGAAATTTACTTTTGACAGCTCCAAGCATATCAAGCAGTAGGTCACTGTATGGAATCCGGTAGCGCCCACCATATATTGGAAATTTTTCAAAAACAAATAAAACTATCAGATGCCATTTCCATTCAATAATCAAGATTAACTTAATATTTTTAGTAGTTCCAGCAAATCAAAGATATCCACTTTACTGTCTTTGTTTACATCCCCCTGGCTGGTAGGCGTAACTAATCCTCCTAGCTGTTTAAGTAGTTCCAGCAAATCAAAGATATCAACTTTCCAGTCATCATTTACATCCCCGGTTTTGTACAAGGATACATTCAGGGTGTAAGTTTTTGTTGGGGCATCGGAGGGCAAACGTTCAATCTCACCCGATGCACCGACAGCTTCATAGTAGTAATTCAAAACTGTTCCAATAGGACACGCCGGTATTGTTGCAGTGTACCTGTCCTGCTCAACAGAACATGAAACCGTATCCCGGAAAGTAATCCCTCCATCTTCACTGACAATCATTTTGACGACAGGATCAATCAGCACATTGTTCAGTTTAACCCAGATATCATAATAGCCGGTGGTATCTTTGAATGTTACGTTTCCGCTTGATGAATTAAAAACAGGGGGAAGCGGGATGATAGTCCCGCCTGACCTGCCCGTATTTTGCTGGTCATGCCGGAATTTGGGCCAGGGGCTGGGCGCTAACCCTGTATCTGTCCCCCTGTAAACAGAATATAGAAAGCCATCCTCAGCTCCGACATAAATCGTACTGTCATTGCCCAGATTCGGCGCACTGGAATTTATAGAAGGCCCTATCCAGTATTTCCATTTCAGTGTTCCGGTGGGGCTTAAAGCGTACAACCCGTTATTAGAACCAAAATAGATCGTTCCATCTCCTCCAATGGCCGATGAATTTGAATATACAAATTCATAGATATTTGGCGTGAAGCTCCAATTAAGATCGCCAATCGGGCTGATGGCATAAAAACCGCTAGAGGATCCTAGGTATATCGTTCCATCCACACCGATCACAGGCGAGGCAGTACCATAATACCAACCTATCTTTAATTTCCATTTAAGCGAGCCGTCAGATTTAAGAGCATATATAAAATTATCGTTGGAGCAGAAATAGATGTTCTCAAGGCTGTCGATGGCCGGGGAGGAAGTGACAGCGCCACCAGTCTGGTATTTCCATTTAAGCGAGCTATTAGGATAAAGAGCATAAAAATAATGGTCGTCGGAGCCGAAATAGATATTCCCGCCACTGCTGATAGCCGGAGAGGAATTAACAGCGCCGCCGGTCTGGTATTTCCACTTCAGGGTACCGTAACGGTTAAGCGCATACAAAAATCCGTACCAATAGCCTTCGTTGGAACCAATATAGATAGTCCCGTCCATTCCGATTGCTGGAGATGATGCTATCTCTATGTCCGTAATGTACTTCCATTTAAGCGAACCATCCGAATTTAGTGCATAGAAATATTTATCATTGGAACCAAAGTAGATGGTATTGTCACTGCCTATAGCCGGCACTAATTTTATTCCTGCCTCAGCCTTGAAGCTCCATTTTAAAGAATCCCGGGGGTCTAGGGCATACAAAGAAGAGTCCATGGAGCCGATATAGATGGTGCCATCCGCTCCAATGGCCGGGGAAGAATAGATGGTCCCGGCAGTCTGGTATCTCCATTGCCCGTTTCCGGCGGCTTTGTATGGAGGAGGGGGCGGAGCAGTGCTTCGGCCTGTGTTTTGCAGGTCATGCCCGAATTTCGGCCAGGGGCTGGCGTTTGCCAAGCCCTCAGTTGTCCCGCTGTGCACTGCATATAAATATCCGTCATCCGCTCCGAAATAAATAGTGCCATCCGGGCCTATGGCCGGTGAGCTGTACTCTTGCCCCCCTATCCAATACGTCCAGAGAAGTGAGCCTTCCGGGTCAAAAGCGAGTAAAAAAGCTTTCGGGGAACCAATATAGATAGTCCCATCATTGCCTAAAGTCGGTGAGGATACTACAGCATTGTAAGGACCATACCCATCTCTATAACCTATCTCATTTTTCCATTTTAATGAACCATCCGGGTGGATTACATATAAATAACCGGGGCTAATATAATAGATGGTTCCATCTGCGCCGATAGCCGGAGAGGAATTATGTACAGAACCACCTGTCTCATATTTCCATTTAAGCGACCCGTCAGGTTTTAAAGCGTATAAATAGTTATCATCAGAGCCGAAATAGATGGTCCCGTCATTGTCTATTGCTGGTGAGGATCCTATACCACCACCTGTCTCATATCTCCACTTAAGCCAGCCCCTGGGATGAAAGGCAAATAAATTGCATCCTCCTCCAACATAGATGGTTCCATCTCCGCCGATAGCCGGTGAGGGATTTTCAGTACTGATCCAGTACCTCCACTTAAGCGAGCCATCCGGGTTTAGTGCATCTAAATAGCCATCGGTGCGAACAATATAGATAGTCCCGTCATTGCCTAAAGCCGGTTGAGTAGCAGCACCTCCCTCATTTTTCCATTTTAGAGAACCATCCGGATTTAGTGCATAGAAATATCCATCATTGGGTGGAGAGGAATATCTATCATTGGAGCCAAAGTAAATTGTATTGTCACTGCCTACGGCCGGTGATAAATTTATTCCACCCCTGGCCCGATAACGCCATTTAAGCGAATCGGTTCCGGACACAGCATACAAATAACCGTCAGAGGTCCCAAAATATATGGTTCCGTCATTGCCCACTGCCGGTGCGGAGTAGATCGCGGCTGAGGCTTGATATCTCCATTTCCCGGTTCCGGCCAATCCGCTATAGACCGGAATCTCCTGGCTGGCGCTCCGGCCTGTATTTTTAAGATCGTGTCCAATTTTGGGCCAGGGGCTGTCGGTTGCCAAGCCGGCACTCGATCCACTTTGCATAGCGAGCCAATATCCAGGACCACCATATATACTCCCACCAATAACATAAATCGTCCCATCGTTGCCTATTGCAAAAGAATTAGGTGAAAGGTTAACCGAAGAGAAAGGTCCCCCCTGATCATAGATTAATTTAAGCGTATTGTCAGGAGCTATTGAATATATACATTTCGAAGTACACAAATAGATATTCCCATCAGATCCAATAATAATATTACCAAAACTCACTTGTGTGTTTTGCAATTTAAGCGAACCGTCCGGATTGAGAGCGCAGCAAAAATTGGAGCACGAAAAATATATTGTTCCATCAGCGCCTAGTACTGGAGTGCTGACACTTATCTCTTGGGCTCCCATGGTGTCGTATTTCCATTTGAGAAGCCCCTCCGGGCTGAGGGCATACAAAGAAATATCACCCCCATATTGTCTATAGGAAATAAAGTAGACGGTTCCGTCAATACCTATGGCTGAAGCAGATACCGCAGGATTGACAGTCTCATAGCGCCATCTGAGCCAGCCTCTAGGGTGAACGGCATATAAAATGTCCGATGTTCCAACATAAATCGTTCCATCAGGGCCGATAGAAATTGAACTGTTATATATTGTATTGCCGATATTATATTTCCAGATAAGCTGGCCGGCTGGATCAAGAGCATACAAATATCCGTTTGTGAGGAAATAAATAGTCCCGTCGCTGCCTAGAGCTGGAGAAAAACCTATCCCACCATCAGACCGGTAAGTCCATTTAGTTGAGCCATCCGGGTTAAAAGCATATAAGTAATTGTCGGCGGAGCCTACATAAATGGTCCCGTCAGCCCCGATAGCCGGAGAAGCTGTTATATCTCCTCTTGTAGCCGACTTCCATTTAAGCGTGCCATCAGGCAGCACGGCATACAAATAATCGTCATCCGAACCAAAATAGAGAGTCCCGTCATCTCCAATGGCCGGAGCGGAATTAATCCCACCGCCTGGCTGGAATTGAAAAACCAGGTCTCCGGCAGCGGAAAGTTCTGGTTAAGAGTCTTGCAAGTAGATCTTTGCAGGAGTAACGAGTACTAGAAAAAGGGCACAAATAAAAATAATCTGGTCAGGAATTCTTTTGTTCAACATCTCATTCACTCCCGCTAAAGGTTTTGATCAGGGATTATGGAATTGGCATATCGTCATAAATCTCCCTGTAAGGGGAAAGAAAGTTGTCTGGCGAACTCCAGGCCTATGGATGTAATTTGTTTGTTGGTGCAGAAATTCCGGTTGGCAGTCACCGGAAAGAAATTAACGATGCAATTTCTTTCATTGCCGTAGAGATGGATATTTGTGGACAGAGTGTAGGAAAAAGTACTGAGGCCTTACGTGGATCTTGATCCACCGCGGCAGGTTGTTCCCTCCTCGGTCAGACCTGTTTGGGCATAAGTTGACTTTAACGATTATTCAGTTTCTGTTTTTTCTAAATCATCCGGATTAGAGAAAGTTATTGAGGCTCTCTAATATAGTGGCCAGGCAAAAAGAATACAAGTGAGGACTCAAATTTTTCTTGACCAGACAGGCAAGATTTGTGTGCTATTTGATTATCATTCCCAGTTTGTGTTTGCTTTATCAGCGTAAATCACTCTCTAACCGCCTTATTTCCAAATCCGGCCAATTTATTTTTGGTAGAAAGAGGACCGTATTAACAGAAATTTACTTTTGACAGCTCCAAGCATATCAAGCAGGAGGGCCTGTGTCTTTTTATATCAGCATTGGTGTAAATTTGTGTCATCGGTGTAATGCTCAATTTTTATGACGAATAGCTGAAGTCCGGCAAACTGATAGAATCCAACACGATACACCATCCTCAAGCAATGATTTTCCTCCCTATCGCAAAAAGTTTTAATAAACGCCTTTACCACTGTTAACTCGAACTGGCAACAAAATATTGATCTCTCGCACCAGGTTATCACAAATTAAACTGTGTCTATCATTTTTGCGATAATTGCGGGAGATTAAGGAGAATCTAATAATGCCTCTTTCGAGGTTATTCCCAGGGTTCCAGCAGGCGCTTGCTTACGCAGTAATCCTGATCGGCATTTCCGTAAGGGCGTTTGCCCAGCTTCCACAGTTGATCCCTCGGGAAGTCCTTTTCGGCGATCCGGAAATAATTAATCCCAAAATATCGCCCGACGGGACTCGCGTGGCTTATTGCGCACCTAAGGCTAAAGTGATGAATATATGGATCCGCACCATAGGAAAAAAGGATGACAGATTGGTTACCCATGAGAAGAAGCGCGGTATTACGTGGTTTATCTGGGCTGAGGATAACACCCATATTATTTACATTCCAGACTCCGAGAGTGGCCAGAGCTTTCACCTTTATTCAGTCGATCTGACCAGGAAAATTACCCGCAACATGACCCCCTTTGCCTGCGTCAATGCTTCGGTTGTGGCCACTGATCCTGACTACCGAGATCAGTTGCTGGTCAGTCTGAATCTTCGCGACCGTATTTTGTCCGATGTGTACCGGCTAAATCTGAATACAGGTACACTTAAGCTGGATACCGAAAACCCCGGTACAGTAAGGGAATGGTGGGGATGGGTCGGATGGCTGACAGACCATGATTTCAATGTCAGAGGGGCCAATGCGGTAACCCTGGACGGCGGCCGCCAGCTTCTTATCCGTAACACTACTGTCAGCCCCTGGTATCCTCTGATAGCTTGGGGGCCGGAAGATAACGAAAGCTATGCTATTGGCTTCACTCCGGACAACCAAGGTCTTTATTTGGCCGATAGCCGGAACTCCGATATGAGAAGGCTTGTTCAACTAGACATTGCCAGCGGTGAGCGGAGGGTTCTAGTATCTGATCCCGAATACGATTACGATATTTCAGGTTGGCTTACCCATCCTAAGAACCGAAAGGTACAGGCTGTAAGTTATAATAGGGAACGCAGCTACTGGCAGGTACTCGATCAAGATCTCGAGCAGGATTTCGAGGCGATCAGACGGATTCATTATGGCGATTTTGAAATCAGCCAGGACAGGGCTGGTAAGAACTGGCTCATCGGATTCACCGCTGATAACTGTCCAAAAAGCTATTATGTGTATAATCGCGAGACCCGGAAAGCCATTTTTCTTTTTAGCGAGCAATCCTTACAGAGCCGGTACACCCTGGCATCCATAAAGCCCATCATTTTGGAAGCCCGGGATGGATTGACTCTGCACGGCTACCTTACTCTTCCCGGGGGAGTCGAAAAAAGGAATTTACCCATGGTATTATTAGTCCATGGCGGTCCCTGGATCCGTGATTCCTGGGGGTTTAATCGTTGGAATCAAGAGGTGCAGTGGCTTGCAAACCGTGGTTATGCGGTATTGCAGATCAATTACCGCGGCTCAAGGGGATTTGGAAAAAAATTTTTCAATGCCGGCAACCGGGAGTGGGGCGGCAAGATGCACGATGATCTGATAGACGGTGTTAACTGGGCTGTCAGAGAGGGTATTGCGGATCCTGAGCGTATCGCTATCTATGGGACTTCCTATGGGGGATATGCGGCCCTGGCGGGTGCCGCCTTCACACAAGATGTTTTCGCTTGCGCCGTCGCTCGAAGCGGCATCAGTAATCTGATAGCTAGAATTAAAAACATCTCTCCGGATTTGGAACTTTTAAAAAAAATATACCATGAAAGGGTAGGCGACCCGGAGACGGAGGCAGAGTTCCTGAAATCCCGTTCGCCGCTGTTCAAAGTCGACCAGATCAAAATTCCCTTGCTGCTCGCCCATGGTGCGAAGGATCAAGTGGTCAAAAAAGAAGAAAGCGAACTTATTGTCAAGGCACTGCAGTCAGGTGGCAAGCCCGTGGAATACCTCCTTTTCCCGGATGAGGGGCATAGTTTTGCCACATTGGGAAATCGACTCAAATTTTATGAAGCGGTAGAGAGTTTCCTGGCCAGATATTTGGGTGGCCGTGAGCAAAAATAGGAAATTATTGACTGCAATATTGAAAAAGAACAAGCGGATGTGGATTTTGAGTGCGTGCAGGCGTTATTATCCCAAAGATAAGGATTATTTCCTTATTCGCCTCCTGCATGGATTGAGTTATATTTTGAGAGAGCTATATTGCAGGCAGGCCAGCCTCAGACTTATTGCGCGGGATAAATCACCGGTAACATTTCCGGGAGCAGGCAACAAGGCTTGCATGCAGTCTGAAAACAGAGGGCTAAGTTTGCTTGCCGTTATAAATATTTCACGCTCTTAAAAGGATCATTTATGCGGCGTAATAATCCAGAAACTTTATTAATCATTTTTTTATCGTTTCTTTTGTGCTTCCTCTCTGTTTCCCAAGCCGCCGGCCAGAGTGAATTTTCTCCCGGGATAGTTTACTATAACCTCACCGAAGTTTTCAGGCGCCTGGAGAGTATAAAAGAAAAGCCGCGGGACGAGATTTTCAGAAAGTACCTCTGGCGAAGCGATGGCTCTCTTCAACCGGAGCTGCTCATCTTCCGGGATCCGGAGACAGGCCGGGAAGTCTGGCGATTGACCCACGACTTCTCGAGAAACACGCCCCACTGCCATATCAACCGTTCTCCCTGGAACAGCGACGGGTCGCGCTTCGTTTTCAATTCGGACCGCTGGTTCCTGCCCGGGGAGACGGAGTACAAGCTCTCCAAGCGGATGTTCATCATGAACTCGGACGGGAGCGGGATGCTGAACCTTCTGCCCCATCTTGACGGCAGGCCGTACCCGGAGCTGGTTGACCTGGCGCGCCACGTGATCTGGGACCGGGATGACCCTGCACTGGTGTACTTCGTCGACCGCGCGTGGTTCTACCAGGCCGATACAAGGGGTGGTTTCGCGCTGGAGAAAATCGGGGCCCTGGAGCCTGCCGGCAGGCGGCGGGTGATATTCTCATACCCCTCGGACAATGACATTATCATGGTCAAGGACATAGGGTCGCAGGAATACCAGCCCCGGCTGTATTTCTTCGACATGCGGAAAAGCTCGGCAAATTACCGGAAGATGATCTATTCCTATCCCTTCGCCATGGGTATCGACGACCCTGACCATAAGAAGAGCGAGGAGTGGCATATCCACGATATCACTTTCCGCCGTAACCCGGACGACAATTACGTGCTGAACTATGGACCTTTCGACAAGGTAGGCGAATACGTTTTCTTCGATTTCCCCCTGGATGGGAAAAAAGACAAAATCAGCCTGGCTTACGCCCGGGACCACGGGAAACGGCCGTATTTCAGCCATCCGGCATGGCCTGCCGGAGGCGGGCAGGTGGCCTATTGGGGTGAACAGGAAAGAGGGATGGGCAACCGGGGACTTCACGTGTGGGATTACATAAACGACAGCCACCTCATGCAGCTTGCGGATGACACCGAGGCGACCGGCGGGCATATTGCCTGGGATGGCTACGACAAGGAGAACTTTTTCGCCGCTCCCGGCAAGGGAGAACAGAACCATTGGGCAGGGAAAATCATCTGGGCCCACCTGGACGGCAGAAAAGTGGAGGTGCTCTGCAACACTCATACCCAGTGGCAGACAATCCCCGGGCGGGAACACGATTACTGCTCCCTTGCCCGGCCCGCGCAAAGCCCGGACGGCACCAAGTGTTTTTTCACCTCCACTGTAATGCAGCCGGAAACGGGCGGCTACGACTGTTATCTGGTGGTGGCTGCGCGGCCCGCTCCCCCGGTGGAGCTGTCCGCCACAGCGCAGGACCGGGGAGTGCGGCTTGAATGGAAACCGCCCGAGCTATCCCGCGAAGTCAGATTATATCGCATCTACCGGATCAAAGGCGATAATTACAGTTTTAACCCCCTTGCTGAATGCCCGGCCGGGCAGCAACACTATCTGGACGGGACCCTCGAAGCGGGAAGCGTATATTACTATGCAGTGACCAGCGAGGAGTATTCGGGCCTGGAGAGCGACAGCCTTTCACCGGTGATCGAGGTCAGGGTGAGCCCGGACTGGAAGCTCGATATCAGGAAGACCCTGAGGACTGGAGTCAACTGGGACAATATCCCTCCGGAAGCGCCGATGGACCTGAGAGGGACCAGGGTGGCCCCGGGACAATACTACCTCCAATGGCAGAGCTCCCTGTCCCCGGACGTGCGCTACTACAATGTCTACTATTCCCCTGTCTCGCGCCCGCCCTGCGGCCAGGAGTACCTGATCGCCTCGCTGCCCAGAGGGGAAGTCTCCTTCTTCGATTTCAGCGCCGGGAAAAACGGGAAAGCCCACTATGCGATAATCTCTGTGGACAGGCAGGACAACCTGAGCAGTCCTGTGTTCTACGATGAGCCATGAGCCGTCGAGGGGCACAGGATAGACAGGTGAAGTGCCGAGGCGACCAAGTCAGGATTTCTACCTGTCTGCCCCAGCGAGGAGTATTTGGGCCAGCATGTTGCAGTATTCCTCGATAGCCGTGTAGCCGGATTGCATAATCCGGTCGTGGTCGCTATAGTATTCGGGGTCCAGCCCATTGGCACGCTCCCAAACATCCGGCATGCCGTCGCTATCCTGGTCCGCTGGAGGCGCCTGGACCGCGAGTCCCGCCATCAAGCCGTCGGCAGGCTCGTGCCGCCCCCAGGAGCCCTGGCCGGAGGCGACCTCCTTTACAGTTCGCAGACTGACCTCGTCCCGCGGAAAACAACCCGCCCCGGCCAGGACGAGCTTATAAGCCTCCTCCGGCTCCTGGGTGGTCACAGGCGCCACGGGGTATTCCCGCTCGGCCCTCACTCCCCAGGCTGCGTAACGTTTGAGACCGGAAAGCTTGTCTACCTCGGCCCAGGGGTTCTGGATCACTCCGATACTGTCTATGTAATTGTCCCGCAGGTAATAGGAGACACCTTCCACAAAGCAGAAGGGGAATATTTGCGGATCGCTGGGGCCGCGCTTGTAGTAGTTGCCGATCACGTTGAAACCGAGATTGTTGGGGCGGTGCCCTTCGTGCGACAGGCCGTCACGGAAGTTGTAAAAGACATTGTTGCGGATATCTGTCGGCCCGTTGGCCACGGCCGGGCAGCGCCTCCTGTGGTGGGCGAACAGATTGTGATGGATGGAAATCCGCGTCCCGCCCGGGCCGCTCAACAGGCCCACGTTGTGGGCGCGGCCGTCCGGATAGCCTATCGGGTCGGATTCCTCGAGGGCGCACCACTGGACTGTTATATCGCGGGCATTGTAAAGCCCCATGTTTTCATCGCTGCCCCACGAGCAAGAGATATGGTCCAGGATGCAGTGCGCCACATCATCGAAAGTAACTGCATCCTGGTTCCAGCCCGTGTGCGGCCTGGGTCGCACGCGCAGAAAACGCACCACGATGTCCCTGAGTTCCGGGCCAGGTCTGGTGGTCAGGGGCCCCCGGATCGTTATCCCGGCTCCAGGGGCAGTTTGTCCCATGATCGAAATCTGACCGTGTTTTATCTCGACCGGCCCCTGAATAACACCGCTCACCTCGAATACCACAATGCGCGGACCTTCCGCGCTCACCGCCTCTTGAAGGCTGCCCGGACCCACCGGGTTCAGGTTCGTCACCTTGATCACCCTTCCGCCTCTTCCCCCGGGAGTGACAGCGCCGTATCCTTCCGCTCCTGGAAATGACCGTATCCCGGATTCGCTCTTACGGTCCTGCGCCCATGCAGATGCTGCAACCATCGGGAATATAAGAAACAACCAGTATAAATGTCGATTTTTGCAGCGCATCGTGCAATCCCGCTCAATAAAAAAATACTCCCAAAGGACAACTGTAAATACTAGCCAAAAAAATTTTAAATTTATTGTAATCTATTCAGTTGATGGACCTGAGATCATTCTCACTCTGTTTTTCAGGAGAATTCAGGAGACAGAAGTCAGGAGTCAGAATATAAAATCCCCCCCCGCCCCGAAGGCGCCAGAGAACACCACGCCGCCAATTCAAAGCAATCACACTCCCTTCTTTATGGATCATCCGGATTTAGAAAGTCGATATCCGCCAAAAACAGAGTATGGCATTATAACTCTATTTTTCCTGAAATCTTTAAAATCTCAGGGTAAAAACAGTTTCCAGATTGGGTTTTGATTGGACCCTGATCGTGCCCCGGTGCAACCGCATGATCTGCCTGGAAAGGCTCAGGCCGATCCCGGAACCGTCCTGCCTGGTGGTGAAGAAGGGGATAAAGATTTTCTCCTGGACTTCTTCCAGAATGCCGGGACCGTTGTCCCTGACCTGGATGAGCGGCCTGCTGATCGTGTCCAGCCGGGCGGCGAGATCGATCCGGGCGCCGGCTCTCCCTTCCAGGGCCTGAGTGGAGTTGAGGATAAGGTTGATCAGGACTTGCTCGATAAGCTCGAAGTCGGCGGTGAGCTCGAGCGTCTCCGGCTCGACAGAGAGATGGAAGTCGATGGCTCTCTTTTCCAGATCCAGGCGCATGAGCTGCTGGACGTGGGAAAAGAGTTCGGACACAGGAAAGATCCGGAATTTGGGTTTGGGGATCCGAGTAATCTTCCGGTAGGTCTCCACGAAATGAAGCAGTCCCAGGCTCCTTTTCCGGATGGTCTGGACGGCTTCACGGATGTCACGGATAGTTTCCGTCTCGAATTTTTGTGCGCTCGGGCTGCCGGTGGAATTCAGCAGATCGTTCGCCGTGGAGGCCAGGGAAGAGATGGGCGTGATGGAATTCATGATCTCGTGGGTCAGGACGCGGACAAGGTTCTGCCAGGCTTCCATCTCCTTTTCCTCCAGCTCGCTCTGGATGTTCTGGACCGAGGCCAGGATGAAGATCTTTCCTCTCATCCTGAGCTCCGTGGCGGAAATGACCAACTGGAGCCTTTCGCCGTCGTCTTCGACTCGCACCAGGGCCTTTTCGCCGGCTTTCAGCCGGAACAGGGAATCGACCAAATCCTTGCTGAAAGCCTCAAGCTTGCTGATATTCCTCAACTCTTTCATTTTCATAAGCCGCAGGGCGGCATTGTTCACCAGCTCCACCTCGCCGTCCGGCTGGTAGCAGATCAGACCCACCCCGACATGCTGCACCACGGTCTGCAGGTAACGGTATTGCTCTTCCTTTTCTGCCCGGGCCTGACGGAAGGCATCGAATACCTCGTTGAAATTATGCCTCAACTGGTCGAATGACGACCCCAGCCCGGCCCCGGTGAATGACCTTGAAAAATCTCCGTAGCGGACGGCCTCCAGGAAACGAGCCAGCTCCCGGTTTGTTCTTTCGACATGCTGGATCATGGCGTAAATCTGATATACGGCAAGAATGCCGACAATACAAATGGTGGCGTAGTGGCTGGTCTTCATGATCAGGTAGAACAAAAGGCCGGCCGTGGCGCAGATAAGCAGCACCCGGATGATACAAACGATGCGGAAGTTTCTATAGCCCATATTTTCCCAACCTGCGGTAGAGTGCGCTGCGGGTGTATCCCAGCTCACGGGCCGCCTGGCTGATATTACCGCCGTGTTTCTCGATGGCTTTCCGGATCACCGTTTTTTCGACCTTCTCCATGTTGTATTCATCGAATACCAGGCCGTCCTCTTCCCTGGCCCCCGGCGCGGAAAGGAGAAAGCTGTCCGGCTGTAAAATCCGGCCTTCGCCTAATATTACGGCCCGCTCGATGGCGTGACGCAGCTCGCGGATATTCCCGGGCCAGGTATACTTTTTCAGCTTGTCCAGGGCCGCCGGGGCCAGGCGCTTATGCGCCTTTTTATATTTGCGGCAATAAATATCGAGGAAGTGATCCACCAACAGAGGGATGTCTTCCAGCCGCTTACTGAGCAGCGGCAGATGGATTTCTACAGTGTTGATGCGGTAGAGCAGGTCCTGGCGGAACTTGTTCTGCGCTACCATTCCGTAAATATCGAGGTTAGTGGCGCAGATCAAACGGACATCGAAAGGAACCGGCTTGTTGGACCCCAGGCGGGTGAGAGTGCGGTGCTCCAGGACATTGAGCAGCTTGGCCTGCAGAGTCAGGGGGAGGTTGCCTATCTCATCCAGGAAGAGGGTCCCCCCTGAGGCGATCTCGAACCTTCCGGCCCGCGCCTCCCGGGCGTCTGTGAATGCACCCTTGACATGGCCGAAGAGCTCGCTCTCGAATAGCGTCTCACTGACCGCTCCCATATCGACATTGATGAAAACCTGGTCTGCCCGCAATGACTGACGGTGCAGCGCCCGGGCGACCAACTCCTTGCCTGTGCCGTTTTCCCCGAGAATCAGTACATTGGCATCTGTCAGGGCGACCTTGCAGATAGTATTGAAGATATTTTGCATGGCAGTGGAAACGCCGATCAGGTCGTGGAACTGACGGTCGATGTCAGCACTGAGCTGCTGCTGGCGCGAACGTAAGCTGTCCACTTCGATCCGGGACTGCCGAAGTTTCATGGCCGATGAAAGTGTGGCAAGGAGTTTCTCATTCTGCCAGGGTTTGAGCACAAAGTCCGTGGCTCCGGCCCTGATTGCCCGGACAGCCATTTCCACGTCACCGTAAGCCGTGATCATAATGACAACCGCATTGGGATCGATTCCAAGGATTCTGTCCAGCCACTGAAAGCCTTCCCCCCCGCTGGTGGCGTCACGCGCAAAGTTCATGTCCAGCAGGATGATGTCGTAGTCCTGGTTCTTCAGCAGATTAGGGATCATCTGCGGATTTTTTTCAGTATCCAATCGAGCCGTATACTGCTTGAGGAGCAGACGGGCGGCAATAAGGACATCTTCATCATCGTCTATGACGAGAATTTTGTCGAAAGTCTTGCTCACGGCTATGCTCTCGTGGTGAGAATGAGCGGCAGGTCAGAAGGTTTCCATAACTTATAAGCAGGCATAATCCATGCCAGCCGCCTGCCCGTAGGCCAGCCTGATGATCCAGGTGAGACAGACATGGTCTTATCAGGATTAATCAATCCTGGGGCAGGAAGACAAATTCTGAACATAATTATTTTCGGTACAATCAGTTAAAATGTCAAGAAGAAAGGAGACCGGCCTTTTTAGACAGGGAAAAACCAGGCCTTGGGTCAGGTTCAGGCAATGGTGCAGCCTTTGGTTTCTTCCAGATTCCAAGTTTTGGGAAAGCTGCTCCTGTCCCATCAACGGACACAGTTGTATCGCCAGCGGACACTTCTGGCTGGTCTTTTCAGCTTCGCATTTATAAGTCCTTGAAAATAAAGGCGTTGAAGGAATGGCACGATTATCGCATAAATCGGGGGCAATTGATTCATTCGAGCTTAAACTGACAATCAAGGAGAGAAAAATGAAGAACTCAGTGAAGAACCTCTACCAGGCCCTTTATCTGGCCAGCGAGATAATGATCATAGTTATGCTTTATTTCGGGGTAATGTGCTCTATTAGCTGGATCTGAGAATCCTTTCCTGAACAGGAGAGTCCAGGCGTAGCGCAGTTGTGCTGAAGATGAAAAGGAGTGATCATGTTTCCGGTTCTTGAGAAAATAATAAGCGTATGGATCCAGGTTCTGCTACTGTCGCTCGCCACTGTTGTTATCACAGTGGGTGTTTCCGGATACTTGACATTAATTAAGCGGGGAAGGGAATGATGGATCGCATAATCGAAAAGAAACGGTTCACGCTGAAAAGGATTTTGCTTCTCTCCGGGGCCGTTACTTTCTTGGGGGCGGTGCTCTATGGCTTCATCCTGGGGGACCGCAGCGCGAAATTGAACGTTGAGTTGGAGAGAATCACCATCTCGACCGTGACCCAGGGGCCTTTCCGGGAATTCATACCGATCCGGGGGAACGTGGTGCCACTGCTGACCATATATCTCGATGCCGTGGAAGGGGGACGGGTGGAGAAAAAATTCCTGGAGGAAGGCAGCATGGTCGAGAAAGGCGATCCGATCCTCCAGATGTCCAACCCGGCCCTGGAGCTGAGCGTGATGAACCAGGAAGCTTTGCTGTTCGAGCAGATCAACAACTTCCAGACGATCCGGATAAACCTCGATCAGCAGGCGATCACCAGGCAGAACCAGCTTATCGAAGCGGACTTTCAGGTGCGGGAAGCGGAGAGGGATTATTCGCAGAAGGAAGAGTTGTTCAAGAGGAGCCTGGCACCGAAGCTGGAATATGAGAAGAGCCGGGATAATATGGAATACTGGCGTAAGAGATATGAATTCACGGTCGAGACGCTCAGGCAGGATTCGCTGTACCGTCACGGGCAGATCGCCAGCATGGAGGCCTCTGTCGAGCGCTTGCAGATGAACCTGTCGGCGGTCAAGAAGAACCTGGAGAACCTGTTTCTCCGGGCGCCGGTGAGCGGCCAGCTGACCCTGCTCGATGCCGAGATCGGAGAGTCCAAATCCCAGGGGCAGCGCCTGGGGCAGATCGACGTGCTGGACGGCTACAAGGTGCGGGCTTATATCGACGAGTACTATATCTCCCGGGTCAGCCAGGACCAGACCGCTACCTGCGAGCTGGCCGGACAGGCATATCAGCTTGTCCTCAAAAAGGTATACCCTGAAGTGCGGAACGGGCAGTTCGAAGTCGACCTGGAGTTCACCGGGGAGGTACCGCCGGATATCCGCAGGGGGCAGACCCTGCAGATCAAGCTGGCCCTGGGAGACCTGACCGAGGCGATACTGGTGGCCAGGGGTGGGTTTTACCAAAGCACCGGGGGAAACTGGGCTTTCGTGCTCGATCCCTCGGGCCGGTTCGCAGTGCGCAGGCCGATCCGCATCGGCCGTCAGAATATGGAACAGTTCGAGGTGCTCGAAGGTCTCAAACCAGGAGAGAAAGTGATCACTTCAACCTATGAAAACTATCAGGATGTGGACAAGCTGGTATTGAAATAAAATGAGTGCAGGATACCGTAGTAAATTGTCTCCCGGCTTTTAACCGTTTTACTGATCAGCTCACTTGGAGGAAAGAAATGCTTAAAACGAACAATCTCTGCAAAGTTTACACCACCGAAGAAGTAGAAACCACAGCCTTGAACAACGTGAACATAGAGGTCACAGCCGGCGAGTTCGTGGCTGTCATGGGACCCTCGGGATGCGGGAAATCGACCCTGCTCAACCTGCTGGGCCTCTTGGACCAGCCGACCTCCGGCGAACAGTATTTCAACAGCCTGGAGGTTTCCCGCTACTCCGAAAGGCAGCGGGCCAACCTGCGCAAGGCTAATATCGGGTTTGTCTTCCAGAGTTTCAACCTGATCGACGAGCTGACTGTGTTTGAAAACGTGGAGCTGCCGCTATTGTACCTCGGCCTTTCGTCCGGGGAGCGGAAAAAGCGGGTCAACGAGGCGATGGAGCAGATGGAGATCACCCACCGCAGGAACCATTTCCCGCAGCAGCTTTCCGGAGGCCAGCAGCAGCGCGTGGCAGTGGCCCGGGCTGTGGTGACCCGGCCGAAGCTGATCCTGGCCGATGAGCCGACAGGGAATCTCGATTCGGCCCACGGCGACGAGGTGATGAACCTGCTCACAGACCTGAACAAGGCCAATACCACCATAGTCATGGTCACCCACTCAGTGCACTACGCCGGGTACTGCCACCGGATAGTAAACCTGCTCGACGGCCATATCGTTACCGAGAACGTCCGGGAGGTAATTGGTGTTTAGGAATTACCTGACAGTGGCCCTGCGAAACCTGCTGCGGCACAAGGTCTACTCGGCGATCAACATTGTCGGGCTGGCCCTGGGTCTGGCCTGCTGCATGGGAATCATGATCTTTATCCGATTTGTTCTTTCAACCGACAATTTCCATGAAAAAGGCGACCGGATTTACAGAGTCATCAGCATCTTGAAATCGGAGGGTCAAAGTCCCGTGCATACTCCGAGTGTCTCCGGGCCGATCGGACCGAGCATGATGAACGATTATCCCGAGGTCGAGAATTATACCAGATTCATCTGGCAATGGCACTCGACTGTAAGGTACAATGGGAAATGGATCGACCTGGAGAAGGCCGTCTGCACCGATCCATCCATATTCGAAGTGTTCAGCTTCAAGCTGAAAAGCGGCAATCCAAAGACCGCCCTCAGGGAACCCAATAGTATCGTTCTCACGAAAACGACTGCAACAACAATTTTCGGAGATGAGGATCCAATCGGGAAAATCCTCTACTTTCCGGATGCCGGGGATTTCAAAGTCACCGGGATAATGGAAGATGTTCCCGCAAACTCTCTTATGAGATTCAATTATCTGACGCCCATTGACAAAAAACGATTCAACTGGATCGAAGAGTATGGAAGGATCGGCCTTCTCACTTACGTTCTGCTGAAAGAGGGAGCGGATCCCGGGAATCTGGAAAGCAAATTCACGGCCTTCTCGAAAAAATATTTTGCCGAAGATGCCGATAAGATCGCCTATTATCTGCAACCGATGAAAGATATTTTTCTCCATTCGGGCCACATCAGCGGCGAAACCCCGGTTATCCTTGTTCTATCCCTTATATCCGCACTTGGCCTGTTGATCCTTGTGATTGCCTGCGTCAACTACATGAACCTTTCGACAGCCCGCGCTGCTCATCGCGCGCGGGAGGTGGGCATGCGCAAGGTGTTCGGGGCACGGCGGATGCACCTAGTCAGACAATTCCTGGGAGAATCGATCATTCAGGCTTTAGTAGCCATGTTTTTGGTCGTGAGCGTGATAGAATTAGCCCTGCCGGTTTGCAATGACATGTTTAAAATGCAACTGAAACTGGATTGGGTGTTGATTCTCGGTTTTATTCTCATCGCACTTTTCGCAGGGCTTCTGGCGGGCAGTCATCCAGCCTTTGTTCTATCCTCTTTTCAGCCCCTGCGTGTATTGAAGGGGATCTCGAAGACAGAATCACGGGGAATGCTCCTTAGAAGGATACTGGTAGTGTCACAACTTGCCTTTTCCGTATTACTGATAGTCTGCACCCTGCTGATCGGCCGCCAGGTTAACTATCTCATGGAAAAGGACATGGGATTCAACAAGGTGCAGGTTGTGACCGTACCCATGACCGACAGGATTCGGAATCAATATGAAACCATTCGGCAGGAGCTTCTGCGCAATCCTTCGATTACGGGCGCGGCCGCTTCTTCGAGCAAACTTGGATGGGTCAACCAGATAGTTGCATACGATTTTGAAGGCAGAAAACCTGATGATTCCTGGATGGCTTCTGTCATCTCGGTTGATTATGATTTTGTTCAGTTCTATGGCCTCGAGTTAACTCAGGGAAGGAACTTCTCGAGAGATTTTAAGACTGATCTTGGTCAGGGCTATCTCATCAACGAGGCGCTTGCAAAGAAACTTGGGTGGGATTCTGCCGTGGGGAAAAAGTTCGGGATAAATGGCCAGATGGGTGCCGTCATCGGGGTCCTGAAAGATTTCAACTACTCGTCTCTGCAGAACAAAATCAAACCCCTGATACTGCGACTTGACCCTGGAGATTATGGAACAATGTCTCTGAGGCTCACCCCAGGAGATATTCAAGTCAAGCTGAAATTCGTTGAGGGGATATGGTCGCGGTATGAGCCTGAACGGTCTTTCAATTATTCTTTTCTGGAAGATGACATAGTCAGAATGTACCAGCCTATCAAAAGAGGTTCACAGGTGGCGGGAGCCGCGGCTTTCTTTGCTATATTCATCGCCTGCATGGGCCTTCTGGGCCTTGTCTCTTTCAGCGCACAGGAACGTTCCAAGGAGATCGGCATCCGGAAAGTGATGGGCGCCTCGGCGGCCGATATTCTTCTTCTTCTGTCCAGGGAGTATATCATGCTGCTGGGCATCGCTGTTCTAATCGCCTGGCCTCTGGCCTGGTTCGTGATCAGCATTTTTCTCCAGAACTTCGCCTACAGGATCGAGATAGGGTTGGTTCCGTGGACTGATCGTCCTGACCATCGCCGCCCTGACAGTCGGCTACCAGGCGGTAAAGGCGGCTACCGCCAACCCGGTGGAAGCTTTGCGGTACGAATAGGATATTTAAAACCAAGGAGATACTAGGTGTTCAGGAACTACATAAAAGTCGCGGTCCGTAACCTTTTAAGGCACAAGGCCTACTCGGCGATCAACATAGCTGGACTGGCCATTGGCATGGCCGCCTGCATAGTCATCTCGCTGTGGGTCAGTTTCCATCTTTCCTTTGATAATTTTCAGGCCAAAGGAGAGCGGATTTACGTAATAATCAACAAAATAGCTATCACCGGCAAGAGCCCCTTCTATGTCCAGTCGGTTTCAGGCCCTGTCGGCCCGGCCCTGAAAACTGATTACCCGGAAATTATCGATTATACCAGATTTTTACCCCTCCGGGTCAGCACTCCTTTGCAATGCGAGGGCAGGAAATTCAATCTAGAGTCGGTCTGCTTCACCGACCAATCCTTTTTTGATGTATTCAGCTTCGGTCTAATCTCTGGAGATCCCGGCTCTGCTCTGTCCGAACCGAATAATATGGTTTTGACTGAAAAGACTGCAGAGAGGATATTCGGCAACGAAGACCCGCTGGGCAAAGCCGTTTATCTGCCCGAGTGGGGTG
>Ga0307378_10003129_pt1 | contig 24491 bp, 23 predicted proteins | sample UN1MG_FD_202238 | JGI IMG/M metagenome (GOLD analysis project Ga0307378, IMG submission 202238) | Soil microbial communities from Risofladan, Vaasa, Finland - UN-1 | ecosystem: Environmental > Terrestrial > Soil > Coastal area > Acid sulfate soil | place: Finland: Risofladan, Vaasa | collected...
TGATCGCCGACTGCAGCGGGCCGTGGGCCGAGCGCAGCGCCGCGAGGGTCTGCTCTTGCTCATGCTCGGATCCGAGCACACTGACGTAGACACGGGCGTGCCTCAGGTCTGGGCTGGTGTCTACTGATGTAACGGTCACGAACCCGATGCGAGGGTCCTGCAGCTCGGAGCTGATCGCGGTGCCCAGGACCTCCCTCATGACCTCGTTGACGCGCCGCATCCGCGAGGTTGCCATGGCGGGGCAGTCTAGACATTCGCCCCTCAGAGCCGCTGCAGGGCCCGCTCGAAGGCCGCGTGGGATGCGGGACTGAAGAGCCAGAACCGGGCCTCCTCGACCACCTCCTGGTCGGCGAGCGCATCGGCGGTCGTCCGCAAAGCCACCTCGGCTGCTTGATCCAACGGGTAGCGATAGACGCCGGTCGAGATCGCCGGGAAGGCGACGCGCTCGCAGCCGTGCTCGGCGGCAAGCGCGATCGAACGTCGATGACAGGCCGCGAGAAACTCGGGCTCACCCTGCCCTCCCCCATGCCATACCGGGCCGACCGCGTGGATCACGAAATCAGCCGGCAGAGCGCCGGCCCCGGTGATCTTCGCGTCGCCCGTCCGACAACCGCCGAGGCCGACGCATTCCTCGAGCAGCTCAGGGCCGGCCGCCCGGTGAATCGCGCCATCGACGCCGCCGCCGCCGAGCAGGCTCTCGTTCGCCGCGTTGACGATTGCATCAGCCGCAACGTCGAGGGTGATGTCACCCTGGTGAAGCGTGATCTGAGCCATCACCGGGACCGTCGATGAGTGACCATCTGGTACCGCGCGGTCGTCAGGCGAGGGTCTTTTCGACCTTCTTGGTCTTGAAGACCTCGAGGAAATCGCCCACCTTGACGTCGGAGAAGCCGTCCAGGGTGACGCCACACTCCTGACCGTTCTCGACTTCCTTGACATCGTCCTTGAAGCGCCGCAGGGACTTGACCTTGCCGGTCCAGACGACCGTGCCGTCGCGGACCAGGCGAACGGCCGCGTCGCGCGCGATCCGGCCTTCGTTGACCCGGGAGCCGGCGATCGTGCCGATCTTCGAGGCCTTGAACAGCTCCAGCACCTCGGCCTCGCCGACGGACTCCTCGACCTCCTCGGGCTCGAGCATGCCCTCCATCGCCGCCCGCAGCTCCTCCGTGATCTTGTAGATCACCGAATAGGTGCGGATCTCGACGCCCTCCGCCTGCGCCGCGCGCCGGGCGTCGGCGAGGGGCCGCACGTTGAAGCCGATGATGATCGCGTCGGAGGCGGCGGCCAGCATCACGTCGGATTCGTTGATCCCACCCGCGGCAGCCCGGATCACGTCGACGCCGACCTCGTCCTGCGGCAGCTTCGCGATCTCGTCCTGGAGCGCCTCGAGCGAGCCGGAGACGTCGGCCTTGACAAGTAGGTTGAGCTGCTTGATCTCGCCCTGTTTGGCCTTGGCAAAGACTTCCTCGAGCGTCACACGGCGGGCCTGGCGGCGGGCCAGAGCTTCGGTCTTGAGCCGGTTGGCGCGCTCCTGCGCCAGTTGGCGGGCGCGACGATCGTTCTCGACCACCTGGGCGCGCTCGCCGGCCTCGCAGGCGCCGTCGAAGCCGAGCACCTCGACCGGGTCGCCGGGGCCGGCGGTCTCGACGCGGCTCCCCTTGTAGTCGTGCATCGCCTTGACGCGGCCCCACTGCGAGCCCGCGACCATCGAATCGCCGACCCTCAGCGTTCCGCGCTGGAGCAGGACGGTGACGACCGGGCCGCGGCCGGGGTCGAGATGGGACTCGATCACGGTCCCCGAGGCCTCGGCGTTTGGATTCGCCTTCAGCTCCTCGAGCTCGGTGACCAGGAGGATCAGATGCAGGAGGTCGTCCAGACCCTCCTTGGTCGTCGCCGAAACGTTGCTGTAGACGGTGTCACCGCCCCAGTCCTCAGGCGCCAGGTCGAGCTTCGCCAACTCGGTCCGGACCTTGTCGGGCTGAGCGCCCTCCTTGTCGATCTTGTTGACGGCGATCATCACCGGGACCTCGGCGGCCTTGGCGTGGTCGATCGCCTCGATCGTCTGTGGCATGACGCCGTCGTCGGCGGCGACGACGATGATCGCGACGTCGGTGACCTTGGCTCCCCGGGCGCGCATCGCCGTGAACGCTTCGTGGCCCGGGGTGTCGAGGAAGCTGATCGTCTTGCCCTCGTGATGGACCTGGTAGGCGCCGATGTGCTGGGTGATTCCCCCGGCCTCGCCGGCGGCGACCTCGGTCGAGCGGATCGCGTCAAGGAGTGAGGTCTTGCCGTGGTCGACATGGCCCATGATCGTGACCACGGGCGGACGGTCGACGAGATCGTCCTCGGCATCATCGAAGACCGGATCGGAATCCTCCTCCTCGGCGGCGTGGACGATGTCGACCCTGCGGTCGAGCTTTTCGGCCAACACCTCCACCGTCTCATCCGGGAGAGTCTGCGTCAGCGTCGCCATCTCACCGAGTTGCATCAGGGTCTTGATCACCTCGGCCGGGCTGACGCCGAACGTTTCCCCGACCTCGCGGACGGTGGCGCCCGAGTTGAGCTTCAGGATCTCGGGCTCGAGCGGATCCTCACTCGGCTTGCTGGTCGGCTCCTCAAAGACCGGGCGGCGGCGTCGGCCGCGGCGTCGGGGCGGCCGCTGCGGTGGTGGGCCACCCATCTGGTCACGACGGGCCGCCTGCGAATCAATCACCACGCGGCGCCTCTTCTTGCCGGCGGCTCCGGCGGCGGCGGCTCCGGCGGCGGCAGGAGCCGCGGCGACCTTCGTCGCCTGGCTCGCGGCCTTCTCGGCGGCCGGCTTCGCAGCACCTGGCTTCGCCCCCGTCTTTGTCTCGTCGGCCGCCGGCTGGGCCGCCTTGTTGGGCTGCGCAGCAGGTTTCTTCGCGGCGGGTTTGCCCGGCTCCGCCGCGGCCTTCTTCGGCAGCGCGCCGACCGCGGCGAGCGCCTTCAGCGCGGTCTGCTGATCGACCGAGGAGGCGGCCGCCTTGACCTCGACTCCGGCCTCGTTCAGCGCAGCGATGACCTGTTTGCTCTCCAGGCCGAGCGCTTTTGCAATCTGGTGGACTCGCTGTTTCGCCATCTACCGGCTAGGCCTCCGTCGGCTCTGCAGCGGGCTCTTCGGCGTTGCTGGCCGCGGGCGTCTCCGCCGCGTCCTCGGCGACATCATCGCCCTCGACCGCCACGTCGTCGGGTGCTCCCGCGTCGTCGAGGTCGTCCTCGACGGCCTCCGCGTCCGGCTCCTCGACAGCCTCCGCGTCCGGCTCCTCGGCTTCCTCGGCCCCGGCACCCTCAGCTTCGCCTTCAGCGGCTGCGGCGTCCGCAGCGTCTTTCGCCGCTTCGGCTTCGGCTGCGGCCTCTTCGGCGGCGGCCGCCTCGTGCTCAGCAAATGCCGCTTCGGCGCGCCCGACGATCTCGGCGATCGCCTCGTCATTGGCCTCGGGGTCGGCCAAGGTCGAGACGTCGCCGTCGCCCAGCGACGCGAGCACGGTGACCTGGCTGGTCTCGAACCGAACCAGCGCCTGATGCTGTGGCAGGCCGCAGAAGCGCGAGCCGTCCAGCGAAGCGTTCGGGCAGCGGCGGCCGGCGGAAAGAACTGCGGCGCAGCGGCCGTCAGCGGCCTCCTGGCCTTCTTCCTCGACGTCGCTGTCGTCGCCCTTCTCGGCGAACTCGGACTCGCCGACGATGTCGACCCGCCAGCCGGTCAGCTTTGCTGCGAGCCGGGCGTTCTGGCCCTCGCGCCCGATTGCCAGCGAAAGCTGGTCGTCAGGAACGATCACGGTTGCCTGCCGCTCGGCGTCATCGACCAAGACCTCGCGGACTCGGGCCGGGCTCAGCGCCTTGGCGACGAATCGGGCGGGCTCCTCGTTGTAGGGGATGATGTCGATCTTCTCGCCCCGCAACTCGGAGACGACCATGCGGACGCGCGAGCCGCGGGGGCCGACGCAGGCGCCGACCGGGTCGACGCCGTCGCTGTGGGAAACGACGGCGATCTTCGAACGGAAGCCGGGCTCACGGGCGACGCCGACGACCTCGACCAGCTCATCGGCGATCTCGGGCACCTCGAGTGCGAACAGCTTCTTGATCAGCTCGGGGCTCTTGCGGGAGACGACCACGCTCGGTCCCTTGCCCTCGGCGGAGACGTCGGTGATCACGGCCTTGATCCGGGCGCCGTGGTCGTAGCGCTCGCTGTAGACCTGCTCCGAGCGCGGCAGCAAGGCCTCGACCCGGTCCCTCAACTGGACCAGCGTGTAGCGGTTGTCCGACTGCTGGATGATGCCGGTGATCAGCTCACCGACGCGGTCTTGAAACTCCTCGTACATCATCATCCGCTCGGCCTCACGGATCCGCTGCAGGACGACCTGCTTGGCCGTCTGCGCGGCGATCCGGCCGAAGTCCTCGGGGGTGACGTCGCGGATGTCGATCTGGTCCTCGTAGGGCGCCAGCATCTCGGGATCGAGCTCCGGGTCCTCGGGCTCCTCGAACTCGCCGGTCTCGGGGTTGACCCTCGGCTCCTGCTCGTCAACCGCCTGGGCTAGCAACTTCTCCTCGAGCTCAGCCGGGAGGATCAACTCGAAGACCCGGAAGTCGGCGGTATCACGATCGAGATCGACCCGGGCGTACTTCGCTGCGCCGGGCGTCTTCTTGTAGGCGGATAGCAGCGCGTCCTCGAGCGCAACCATCAGGGTCTCGGAATCGAGGCCCTTCTCCTGTTCGAGGACCTTGATCGCATCGACGATCTCACGACTCACTGGCTTACCTCCGAAAACTCGGGAACAAGATTGGAGCGATGCACGACCGCGAGTGGAATCTCGACCGGACCCTGCTCGTCGGCAACGCTTACGGCGCGCTCGTCGGCGGCTTGCAGGCGGCCGTTGAACGTCTTGCGGCCGTCGATCGGCTCGCTGGTGCGGACCTTTACCCGCGATCCGAGGAAGCGCCGGTAATGGTCAGGTTTGGTCAGGAGACGATCGAGCCCGGGCGAGGAGACCTCAATGGCCCAGTCGTCGCTGAGGTCGGAAAGCGCGCTATTGACCCGCTCACAGACTCCGAGATCGACGCCGTCGGGGTGATCGACATAGATCCGCAGAGCCTCGGGGCCCGCCTTCTCGACCGCGATCAACTCGATCCGCGGATCGACCGCTGTGATCTTCTCTGTGATGTCTTTCTCTAGCTCTAGCACTGGTTTCTCGCCCCTTCGCGAACCGCTCCAAGGCGATAAAAAAGGCGGGCCGGCGGCCCACCTCTCGCGACGAATCAGCTGCAAAGGTGAAACCTGAGTATAGCCACGCCAGAGCGGCGATCAAGAGTTGGGTTCGACCTCGACCATCAGGGTCAACGGACCGTCGTTGAGGAGTTCCACATCCATCTTCGCGCCGAAGGCTCCGCGGCTTGCGCCGAGTGCCTCGCAGACGGCGTCATAGAGGGCCTCAGCCCGCTCCGCCGGCGCGGCGGCGGTGAAGCTGGGACGGTTGCCTTTGGCGATCTCGGCGTAGAGGGTGAACTGGCTCACGCAAAGCACCTCGCGCTCGCCGAGCGGTTCGTTGATCCGGCCGTCCGCATCCTCGAAGATCCGCAGCTTGGCCAGCCTGGCCGCCATCTTCGCCGCCGTTGCCTCGTCGTCGGAGTGGGTGACGCCGAGCAGGACCAGCATCCCCGCGCCGATCTCGGAGATCGGCCGGCCGGCCACGCTGACCCTCGCCGAGCTGACCCGCTGGACAAGAGCACGCATCAGCGACCTACCCGCTAGGAGCCGGCCAGGCGCTCGCGGTAGACGCGGTAGTCGCGGCGGCCGGGCTGCAGGTTCGCGGCGATCGCCAGGTGGCGGCGGGCGCGATCGGAGTGGCCGCTGAGCGCCAGGGCCCGGCCGAGGCAGAAGTGGGCGAAGTCGTTGACGGGATAGTGCTCGATCACCGCCTCGAACTCAGCCACGGCCTCGCGATAGCGACGAGCCCGGAAGTAAGCACGACCGAGCGCCTCGCGGACCGACGACTTCTGCGGCTCGCGGGCCGCTACCCGACTGAGCGGTACCGCCGCCGCGTCGTAATCGCCCCGCTCCAGCAGGTTGATGCCGCGGCGGTAGAGCTCATAGGTGGAGTCCGGGCCGGTGGGCTCAGAATCGTCTTCGGGAGGGCACTCGCTCATACCTCAAAGCCTAGCCAGACGATGAGGTCGCCTCAGCGCCGCGAGCGCTCCTCACGGAGAGCCGCCACGCGGTCGAGAATCGCTTCCGCGACATCGTCCTTACTGCCACGCGGGAGAGCATGCGAAACAGCAGCCTCGACCACTGTGACCTCATTCTCGCTGCTGTCGAATCCGATGGCGGGATCGGAGACGTCGTTGACGACGATCGCGGCAAGACCCTTGCGCTCGAGCTTGGCGCGGGCGCGCGCGACGAAGTCCCCCCCGTGCTCGGCCGCGAACCCGACCAGGGTCTGATCCCCCGAACTCCGCGACGCGAGCCCTGCGAGGACGTCGGACGTGGACTCGAGCTCGAGGCTCGTTGCGCTGGAACTCTCCCGAACGAGCTTGCCCGGCTCCACGACCGCAGGGCGGAAGTCGGCAACGGCGGCGGCCATCAGCAGCACGTGACAGTCAACGAAGGCCCGCTCGGCGGCCTGCTCCAGATCCTCGGCGCTGACGACGTCGACGCGATCGACGCCCGCGGGCGTCGGCAGTGACACGTTGGCGGCGATCAACGTCACGACAGCGCCGCGGCGGGCTGCCGCCGCTGCCAGCGCCACCCCCATGCGACCGCTGGAGCGGTTGCCGATGAAGCGAACCGGGTCGATCGCCTCGCGGGTACCGCCGGCGGTGACGAGGACCCTGAGGCCGTCCCAGGCCCCTGCTGCCGTCGGCAGGGCCGCCTCGATCTCGGCCAGCAGGCGCTCGGGAGGCGGCAGGCGGCCGGTCCCGTACTCGCCGCGGGAGGCGAGCGGGCCCGTGTCGGGGTCGATCACCGTGATTCCTCGCTCGCGCAATGTGGTCAGGTTGGCCTGGGTCGCGGCCGCTTTGTACATGCGGTCGTTCATCGCCGGGGCGATCAAACGGGGAGCCGTGCAGGCGAGAAAGGACGTCGTCAGCATCGAGTCGCAGGCTCCGGCGGCCAGTTTCGCGATCGTGTTGGCCGAGGCGGGCGCGACGAGGAAGGCGTCGGCACGGGTGACCAACTCGAGGTGGGAGATCGGATCGTGCTCGGGGAGCGGATCGCCGGGAAAGGTGCCGCGGGCGGGGTCGCGCTCGAACTCGTCGATCAGGACCGGGGCGCCGACGATCCCCTCGAAGGTGGCGGCGCCCACGAAGCGCGTCGCCGCGGGCGTCATCAGCACCCGCACGCCGTGGTTGGCGCGCGTGGCGAGACGGGCGATCTCGATCGCCTTGTAAGCGGCGATGCCGCCACTCACTCCCAAAAGTATCCGCGCCATGCAGCCCTCCCGGGGGCCGAAGAGATCCGGCTAGTGCCGGTACTCGTACTTGATCTTGCCTTGGGCGAGTTCCTCGAGGCCGATCGTCAGGTAGTTGCCTGTATCGGTCTCCACCATCGGTGGAGTGTGCTCCTCGTAGGTGCCCTCGCCAAGGGCGCGGTAATAGCTGTTGAGCTGACGCGCCCGCTTCGCGGCGATGATGACCGCCGCATAATGGGAGTCGGTGCGCGCCATCAGTTTGTCTACTCGGGGCTTGACCATCGGCGCGGGACCTTAGCGCTTATGGCCGGCGGCCATTACCGGTCCAGCGCCGAGCGCACTATGCCTGCCAGTTCGTTGGCCGCGCGATCGATGTCGTCATTGGTAACCCGGTGGCCGAACTCATCCTTGGCGCGAAGCTCCTTACGAGCTTCCTCCAGCCGCCGCTCGATCGTCTCGGGATCATCGGTGCCGCGGCCCTCGAGCCGCTTTCGCAACTCATCCGCGGTCGGCGGCTCGATGAAGATCCGCACCGCCTCCGGCATCGTCTCGCGCACCTGCCGCGCCCCCTGCACCTCGATCTCGAGCACAACCGGAGCGCCGCCTTCGGTCCGGCGCTCAACCTCCGAGCGCAGGGTCCCGTAACGGTTGCCGCTGTAGGTGGCCCACTCGAGGAAGTCGCCGGCGGCGACGCCGCTGTCGAACTGCTCACGGGAGAGGAAGTGGTAGTCGGATCCGTCCTCTTCGCCCGGCCGCGGCGGCCTGGTCGTCGCCGAGATCGAGAGCTCGAGCTCTGGCACGCGGCTGCGCAGCTCTCGGATCAGAGTCCCCTTGCCAACCCCCGAGGGGCCAGTGATTACGAATACCCGTGGCACGGCGGCCATTCTGCCGCGGCGATCGGATAGCGAGGCGCGTCACGGCGCGTCGCGCGGGTCCTGTCGCCGGGCACCCCCGGACCGTGCTCGGCTGCGCCTGCGCGCGGGTCCGGGGGTCCCCCACCCGGCGCCACCCGCGCGACGCGCCGTGACGTCTTCTAGGACGGCGGAGCTAGCGGCGACGAAGGAGGGCGACGAGCTCGGCGCGCTGGCGCTCCGAGAGGCCGCCGATCGTCTTCGACGGCGAGATCCGGCACTGGTTGAGAATCCGGTTCACCTTGACTCGGCCGTACTTGGGCACTGCAAGAATGATGTCGAAGACCTTGGCCGAGCCGAGCCACTCGGGCGGCTTCAGCAAGAGCGCGTCGATATTGACCTTGCCCGCCTTCAGATCCCGCTTCAGCTGAGCCCGCTTGGTACGGATCTCATTCGCCATTTCCAACGCCCTCATCCGCTGGTCCTTGCTGCGGGCGGGAATCGGAACGGCTGGCGAGGAGGTCGACGGCATCGGCGCGGCGATAATACATCCGCGACGCCCGTCCGTTGGCGGATCGGGGCAGGTTTCTATGAATTCACCTAGACCTGAGGTCGAGGTCGAGTGCGCGATTAGAACAAAGATGGGTTGTGATCGCGGTATTTGCGGATTGCGAGCGCGAGCGCTCAACTCACTGTCACATCGCGCCGAGCGCCTCCAGTTCGGTGCGGACCCGTGCGGCGGCCAGTGGATCGCGGAAGCTCGCGGTGCCAACGGCAACAACGGAGGCGCCGGCGGCGATCAGATCGGCCGCGTCGGACCCGGTCTCCACGCCCCCCATACCGACGACCGCAATGCCGACGGTGCCGGCAACCGCGGCCACCTGGTGCAGGGCGACGGTGCGCACGGCCGGCCCGGAGAGCCCGCCGCTGCCGGCCCCGAGCCAGCGCTCGCCGCTCGAGCGATCGTAGGCGGTGGCCTTGATCGTGTTGATCAGGGAGACGGCGTCCGCCCCACCTTGCTCGGCGGCGAGGGCGATCGCTGCGGGGTCGGCCACGTTCGGCGTCAGCTTGACGATCAGCGGCTTCGTGGTCAGGGGTCGGACGGCGCGCAGGAGCGCCAGCGTCTCCTCCGGTTGCTCGCCGACGATCAGCCCTGAATGCACGTTCGGGCAGGAGATGTTGAGCTCCAACGCCGCTACCTCATCGCGACCCCCGACCCCCTCGATCAGGGTCGAGAACTCCTCGGCGCTGGTCCCCATGACCGAGACGATCAACGGCACGGGCAACCTCGACAGGTGCGGCAGGTCATGCTCGAGGAAGCCCTCGAGACCCTTGTTCGGCAGCCCGATCGAGTTAATCATCCCCGCGCCCTCCTCCCACAGACGCGGGGGCGGATTGCCGGGCCGCGGCGCGGCCGTGATCGTCTTCGAGACGAAGGCGCTGAAGGGAAACCGCTCGAGCAACTCCTCGCCGAACACCCGCCGAGCGGCGATCGCATCAAAGGTCCCCGACCCGTTGATGATCGGATGCGCGAGTTCGATCCCACAGAACACCAGAGGCGACGCACTCATTCCGGCACCCCCGCAGGGCGCAGCCCGAGGAGGTGCGGTGATCGGGGCGTCGCCGGGAGTTGGGTAGGAGGCGCGCATCCCCGGACGCGAAGCGGAGGAGATGCGCGATGTGCCTGACTCATCGGTGGCCCGCTCCCGCGATTAGCGCTGTCTCGATCTGATCGCCGCGGACGACGGGGCCGTCCACGCAGAGCCGCATGTAGCCGCCGGAGGCGAGGGGCACAGCGCAGCCGAAGCAGGCACCGAAGCCGCAGGCCATCGGTGATTCCATCGCCAGTTCAGAGGGGACGCCGCGCTCGGAGCAGAGGCTGCGCACCGCCTCGAGCATCGCCGGCGGGCCGCAGGAGTAGACGACGGCCGTGTCGGCCTGATCGCCCTCGAGCATCTGTGCCAAGAGGTCGGTGACGTAACCGCGGTGGCCGGCGTGGCCGTCCTCTGATGCGAGGCCGACCTCGGAGCACCGAAACAGCTCCATCCCGCCGGAGTGGGCGCGGTCGCGGAATCCGAGCAGCGTCCGCAGGGGCACCCCGCGACCGCCCAGCTCGCGCCGCAGGATCGCCAGCGGCGCCATGCCGATCCCGCCGCCAACCAGGATCGCCCCCTGAGCCCGCGGGTTGACCTCGCGCGGAGGCGAGAACGGGCGCCCAAGCGGCCCGGTGATCTGCAGCTGCTCGCCGGGCTCGAGCGCAGCGAGCCGGGCCGTGCCGGGGCCGACGTCCTCGAGCAGGAAGTCAAGCCGGACGCCGGCGCCCTCGGCGCCACCGCGCTCGGCCTCGGCTACGGAGAAGGCGCGTGGGAGGTACGGGCGAGCGGATCCCTCACCCCAGTAGCTCTCGCTGGAGAGCATGTAGAACTGCCCCGCTGCCGGATCCGGCCCCTTACGATCGAGGGCGGAGAGGATCCGGTAACCACCTGAGGCTTGATTGGCGACAACCTCGGTGGCGCGTCGGCCCAGCGGGGCGAGGACGCGGCCCCCGGGCGCGGCGGGCGCGCTCAAGACGCGGCCCCTCCTCCGGTCGCCACCTCACCGCCGTGCAGCTCCTGCAGGCTGATCACCTCGGAGTCCCCCTGCCGTTGGGCGGAGATCGCCCGGGCCGCCGCCGAGGCCCCGGTCATCGTTGTTATGCAGGGAATCCCCTTGCGGGTCGCGGCACTGCGGATCTCATAGCCGTCGGAGCGCGCTCCGGAGCCCGTCGGCGTGTTGATCACGAGATCGACCTCGCCGCGCTCGACGTAGTCGACCACATGGGGGGAGCCGTCCTGGATCTTGTTGATCTCCTCGACCGGGATTCCCATCCGCGAGATTGCCTGCGCGGTTCCCCCGGTCGCGATGATCCGGAAGCCGAGGCCGTGCAGCAGGGTGGCGAGGCCCGTGGCGGCCGGCTTGTCGACGTCGGTGACGGTCATGAACACGGTGCCGGACTCGGGTAGCTCGACGCCGGCGGCGGCCTGCGCCTTGCCGAAGGCCGTCGGAAAATCCTTGGCGACTCCCATCACCTCGCCGGTGCTCTTCATCTCCGGCCCGAGGACGGTGTCGGCCCCTGCGAAGCGTGAGAAAGGCAGCACCGCCTCCTTGACGGAGACGTGGCCCGTCGGCATCGCCGGCACGTGCTGGTCGGCGAGGCGCTCGCCGAGCATCAGCCGGCAGGCGATCTTCGCCAGCGGCGCGCCGATCGCCTTGGAGACGAACGGCACGGTACGCGAGGCCCGTGGGTTGGCCTCGATCACATAGAGCTCGCCGCCGACCACCGCGTACTGAATGTTGATCAGCCCGATGACGCCGAGCTCGAGCGCGATCTGGCGGGTGGTCGCATCGATCCGCTCGAGCATCTCCGGCCCGAGGCTCATCGGTGGCAGCACGCAGGCCGAGTCGCCGGAGTGGACTCCCGCCTCCTCGACGTGCTGCATGACGCCGGCGAGGACGCAGTCGCTGCCGTCGCTGAGCGCGTCGACGTCGACCTCGATCGCGTTCTCGAGGAAGCGGTCGAGCAGCAGGGGGTGCTCGGGGCTCGCCTTGACCCGTTTGTCGAGGTAGGCGCCGAGGCCCTCGTGCGAGTAACAGATCTCCATCGCCCGGCCGCCAAGCACGTAGGAGGGCCGGACCAGCAGGGGGAAGCCGACGCCCTCGGCGATCACCTGGGCCTCCTCGGCGCTGAGCGCGGTCCCGTATGGCGGGTGGGCGATCTCGAGCCTGCGCAGCAGGGCCCCGAAGCGGCCGCGATCCTCAGCCAGGTCGATCGCGTCGACCGGGGTGCCGAGCAGTGGTACCCCTTCCTGCTCGAGACGCTCGGCGAGTCGCAGGGGCGTCTGGCCGCCGAACTGGACGATCACTCCCTCGGGCTGTTCCTGCTCGATCACGGCGAGCACGTCGTCGGCGGTCAGGGGCTCGAAGTAGAGGCGGTCGGAGGTGTCGTAGTCGGTCGAGACCGTCTCTGGGTTGCAGTTGACCATCACCGCGTCGCGACCGCATTCACGCACGGTCATCGCCGCGTGCACGCAGCAGTAGTCGAACTCGATCCCCTGCCCGATCCGGTTCGGACCCGAGCCGAGGATGACGACGCTCGGCCGCTCCCCGCGCCGTACCTCAGTGTGGGAGAGGCCGCGCGAGCTGCCTCCGCTGTCGGCCGCCGGGTCCGGCGCCGGCGCCCGCTCGGCGGCCGAGTAGTAGTACGGAGTCAGGGCCTCGAACTCGGCGGCGCAGGTATCGACGGCCTTGTAGGTACGGACCAGGCCCTCGGTGCCGTCGCCCTCGCAGGCCAGCGCCTCGAGCTCGCGCAGATACCAGTGATCGATCGCGGTCCGCTGGTGCAGCTCATCGACACTGACACCGCGCTCGAAGGCGGCGAGCATCAGGTCATAGCGGTCCGGGGAGGGCGTCTCCAGACGGTGCAGGATCTCGGCGGTGTCGGCCGGGATCTCCGCCGGAGAATCAAGCTCGCGGGAGCGCATCGCCTTGGCGAACGACTCGCGGAAGGTCCTGCCGATCGCCATCGCCTCGCCGACCGACTTCATGTGGGTCGTCAGGTTGCCCTCCGTCCCGGGGAACTTCTCGAAGGCAAAGCGGGGGATCTTGGTGACGACGTAGTCGATCGTCGGCTCAAATGCGGCCGGGGTTGCCTGGGTGATGTCGTTGGGGATCTCCTCGAGCGTGTAGCCGACGGCCAGTCGGGCGGCGATCTTGGCAATCGGGAAACCGGTTGCCTTCGAGGCCAGCGCCGAGGATCGCGAGACCCGCGGGTTCATCTCGATGACGACGATCTCGCCCGTCTCCGGGTGGACCCCGAACTGGACGTTGGAGCCGCCGGTCTCGACCCCGACCGCGCGGATCACCCGCAGTCCCTGGTCACGGAGCTCCTGGTAGAGCGGGTCACTGAGCGTCTGGGCCGGCGCGACGGTCACCGAGTCACCGGTGTGGACGCCCATCGGATCGATGTTCTCGATCGCGCAGACGACAACAACGTTGTCGTTCTTGTCACGCATCAGCTCGAGCTCGAACTCGCCCCAGCCGATCACCGATTCGTCGACCAGCACCTGGCCGATCGGGCTGGCATCGACACCGGCGGCAACGATCTCACTGAGCTCCGCAGAGGTGTAGGCGATGCCGCCGCCCTGTCCGCCCATCGTGAACGCCGGCCGCACGATCGCCGGCAGCGTCAGCTCGCCGGCGGCGAGGAAGGCGTCGGCCTCGGCGACCGACTCGACGATCTGGTTGAGCGGCACCCGCAAGCCCGCCTCCTCCATCGTCTGCCGGAACGCATCGCGGTCCTCGGCCCGGTGGATGGCGTCGTAGTCGGCCCCGATCAGCTCGACCCCGAAGCGCTCCAGAGTGCCGTCGTCGTGCAGCGCCTTGGCAAGGTTGAGCGCCGTCTGGCCACCGAGCGTAGGCAGCAGCGCATCGGGCCGCTCCTTCTCGATGATCCGGGCGACGACCTCGGGTCGCAGCGGTTCCACGTAGGTCGCATCAGCGAACTCGGGGTCGGTCATGATCGTCGCCGGATTCGAGTTGACGAGCACAACCCGGTAGCCCTCCTCGCGCAGAACCTTGCAGGCCTGGGTGCCGGAATAGTCGAACTCGGCCGCCTGACCGATCACGATCGGGCCGGAGCCGATCAGCATGATCGTGTTGATGTCATCCCGCCGCGGCATCAGATCCCGGCTACAACGTCGATTGCAGTCCTCATGCCGCCAACTCCATGAAGTGGTCGAACAGGTACCGGGCGTCGTGAGGTCCCGGCCCCGCCTCGGGGTGGTACTGGACCGTGCCCCCCTCGACGTCGCGCAGGATCAGCCCCTCGACCGTGCGATCGTAGAGGTTCAGGTGGGAGAGCTCGGCGGCGCCGAAGTCCGTCTCCCAGCGGACCGGCTCGTCGCCCTCGATCCGCTGCTCTCCCCCCGGGCCGGCGACGGCGAAGCCATGATTCTGGGAGGTGATGTCGATCTTCCCGGTCGCCAGGTCTTTGACCGGGTGGTTGCTGCCTCGATGCCCGAACGGCAGCTTGAACGTGTCCAGGCCGATCGCCCGGCAAAGCAGCTGGTGGCCGAGGCAGATACCGAAGATCGGGCGCTTGCCGATCACCCCTCGCACCGTCTCGACCACGTAGTCCAGCGCCGCGGGGTCACCGGGGCCGTTGGCGAGGAAGATCAGGTCGGGGTCGCACTCGAGGATCTGCTCCGCCGAGCTATCGCAGGGGAGCAGCGTCAGCCGGCAGCCGCGCTCGCGGAACTGGCGGATTATCGAGAGCTTGATCCCGGTGTCGATACCGACGATGTGGGGACCGTCGCCCTCGAGCAGGACCCGATCTGGGGGGCTTACCGTCCGCGCCAGGTCAGACCCGCTCATCAATGGCTCGGCGCCGACCCGCCCCCGCGCCTCCGACTCGGGCAGCTCAGCCGAGAAGATCCCGCCCCGCATCGCCCCGCGGTCGCGGATGTGGCGGACCAAGGCCCGCGTGTCGACGCCGGTGATCGCCGGCACCCCGCAGTCGCAGAGCCAGTCGAGCCAGCCACGCTCAGCCGTCGCGCAGTCCTCGCCGTTATGCGCGTCGCGCATGATCACACCCCGAGCATGGGCGGCGTCGGACTCCATCGCCGCGGCGCAGACGCCGTAGTTGCCGATCGAGGGGTAGGTGAAGGTGATGATCTGGCCCGCGTAGGAGGGGTCGGTGACCGACTCCTGGTAGCCGGTCATGCCGGTGTTGAAGACGACCTCCCCACAGCCGGCCCCGGCCACGTCGATAGCCCCGCAGAGCTCGCCCTCGAGGCGCGTCCCGTCCTCGAGAAGCACATACCCGGGCGTCATGAGCTGATCCCCGACGGGCAGGCCCGGACGCGAAGCGAAGCTGCTCGGTGTGCCTTCACGGGGCGTAGTCCAGCACGAGTCGCTGAATCGTCTTGAAGTCGTCGGTTCCGGCCTCACCGAGGAGTTCGAACAGGGCGGTCTCCACGCTCGTGCGCCAGGCGCCGGCCCGCTCCAGCTTGGCCAGGCCGAGGGCCTTGTTCTCGAGCGAGCGCGAGCCGACGGCGTCGCTGACGACGTGGACCTCGGTTCCCGCCTCAAGCAGGTCGAGCACCGTCTGATTGACACAGACATGGGTCTCGATCCCGCAGACGATCGCCTGCTCGCGGCCGCCAAGCTCGAAGCCCTCCGCTGCCGCGGCCGAGAAGGACATCTTTGAGATCGGCTCGGTTCCCTGCGGCAGGCGATCGGCCACTTCAGGCACAGTCGTTCCAAGACCCTTCGGGTACTGCTCGGTGACGATCACCGGGACGCCCAGCGCCCCAGCCCCACTGACCATCGTCGCTGTCGCGGCGGCGATGCCCTCAAAGCCATCGATCGCATTACGGAAGCCCTCCTGGACGTCGACGACTACCAGCGCCGCGCGCTCGGGATCGAGCTTCGGCGAACTCACGCGACGGCTCCCATGCTGAAGGCGCGCTGGCGGTAGGCGACCGAGCCGGCGACGATCGTCACTACCGGACGTGATCGCAGCCGCCGGCCGACGAAGCAGGAGTTGGCGGAGCGGCTCTCCCAGCCGTCGGCGCCCGCCTCCCATTCAGCCTCAAGGTCGACCAGGGCGATGTTCGCCTCGGCGTCAACGGCGATCGTCGGGATCTCGAGGTCGAACAGGCCGGCCCCCGCGGTCATGCGCTCGACCAGGGTGCCGAGTTCGATGATCCCCGGTTGCACGAGCTCCGTGAAGAGAACCGGGAAGGCCGTCTCGAGACCGATCACCCCCATCATCGCCTGCTCGAAGGGCACCTCCTTCTCGTTTGAGGCGTGTGGCGCGTGATCGGTGCCGATGCAATCAACGGCCCCGGAGCGCAGGGCCTCGATCAACGCCTGGCGGTCATCCTCGGTCCGCAGGGGCGGGTTCATCTTGAAGCGCGAGTCGAGGCTACGGACCTCCTCGTCGGTGAGCACGAGGTGGTGCGGCGTGAGCTCGGCTGTGATCCGGGCGCCCTGCTGCTTGGCGAACTCGATCGCCTCAACGGAGCGCCGGGCGGAGAGGTGCTGGACATGAGCGCGAGCACTCTCGTAGAGACACAGGGCCCCGTCGCGGGCGATCATCGTTGACTCCGAGACGTCGGGAACCCCTGCGAGTCCAAGCTCGGCCGAGATCGCCCCCTCCCCCATGACCCCGTCGCCCGTCAGCTCCGGATCCTCCTCGTGCAAGAGGATGTTGCCGCCGACCAGGTGCTGGTACTGCAGCGCGCGACGCATCACCCTGCCTGAGGTGATCGGTAGCCCGTCGTCGGAGAATCCCAGCGCGCCCGCCTCGCGCAGAGCAGCCATCTCGGTCAACTCCCGCCCCCGCATGCCGACCGTGACCGTCGCGACGAATCCGGTCGGCACGGAGGCCTCCCTGCCGGCCTGCTCGCGCAGCGCCGAGATCGTCTCCGGCTCGTCGGTGACCGGGACCGTGTTCGCCATCCCGACAACTCCGCAGTAACCGCCCGCCGCGGCCGCCCTGGTTCCGGTCTCGATGTCCTCCTTGTAGGCCTCGCCGAGATCCCGCAGATGCACATGCGGGTCGAAGAAGGCCGGCATCGCCGTCAGGCCCTCAGCGTTGATCAGTTCCGCGCCGTCCGGCTGCTCGCCCTCACCGGCGCCGGTGATCTCCGCGATCCGGCCGTCGCGGATGACGACGTCGTGGGCGCCATCGATCCCGGCCCGCGGGTCGAAGAGGCGGGCGCCGCGCAGTAGAAGAGCTCCTGGGTCCCCGCGCCAGTCGAGGCCGCTGATCGCCCCGTTCGCGGCGCTCACGCCGGCTCTCCGATCGTCGGTGCGCCCTCGGACTCAACCGACTCGAGTCGCCCGCCGACGCTCCGTACCGGCCGCGGTCGATCGGAGCCCGCGAGGATCTCGTAGAGAACCGCCATCCGCACGAGGAGCCCGTTCCGCACCTGAGCGGTGATCAACGAGGCCGGCCCGTCGATCACCTCCGGCGCCAACTCGATGCCGCGGTTGACGGGGCCGGGGTGCATCAGCAGCTGACGGGATCCGAGCCGCCGCGGCCCGATCTGATAGCCGGCGGCGTACTCGCGCATTGTCGGGACGAAGCTCTCGGCCATCCGCTCCCGCTGCATACGCAGGGCGTAGATCACGTCGGCGGAGCCGACCTGGTCGAGGTCGTAAGCGACCTCGCAGCCGAAGGCCTCGCCGAAGCCGCGCGGAATCAGGGTGGGCGGACCGGCGACGGTCACCTCGGCGCCCATCAGGCTGAAGGCACGGACGCAGGAGCGAGCCACTCGGCTGTGGGCGATGTCGCCGACGACCCAGATCTTCTTGCCGTCGAGCGAGCCGAGCCGGTCGAGGAGGGTGTAGACATCGAGCAGCGCCTGGCTCGGGTGCTCGTGCTTACCGTCGCCGGCGTTGATGATCGCCGCGTCCGTCCAGCCGGCCACCAGCTTCGCCGCCCCGGCCGCAGGTGAGCGGATCACGATCGCCTCAGGGTCGTAGGCGGTCAATGTCGCCACGGTGTCCTTCAGCGACTCTCCCTTGTCGACCGAAGAGCCCTGCGCCTTGATCGAGATGACATCGGCGGAAAGTCGCTTGGCAGCGAGTTCGAAGGAGGCGCTGGTCCGCGTGCTCGACTCGTAGAAGAGGGTGACGATCGTGCGCCCTCGCAGGGTCGGCACCTTCTTGATCTCCCGCTTGCCGACGGCGGCGAAGCTGGCGGCGCGCTCACAGATCCGCTCGATGTCGTCGCGAGTCAGATCCTCGATCGAGAGCAGATTCCTCATCCTTGCTCACCGCCCAGCGTCGCCGGCGCCCGCATCGCGCCGATCGTCACCTCGTCGATCCCATCGACCTCCTCGAGCTGGACGTTGACCCGCTCCTCGAACGCCGTCGGCAGGTTCTTGCCGACGTAGTCGGGGCGGATCGGGAGCTCGCGGTGGCCGCGGTCGGCAAGCACCGCCAGTTGCACCCGCTGTGGGCGCCCGTAGTCGAAGAGCACGTCGATCGCTGCGCGCACCGTGCGACCGGTGAAGAGCACGTCGTCGGCGAGCACGATGGTCAGGCCGGTGGGATCGAAATCGAGATGTGAGGCCTCGACAACCGGAGACTCGCGCGGGTCCTGAAGGTCGACGTCATCGCGGTAGAAGGAGATATCGACGTCGCCGAGTGGGATCTCGGCCCCGGAGAGTTCGGCGATTAGAGCGTGCAGCCGACGGCCGATGATCGCCCCCCGGGTGTGGATACCGACGATCGCGAGATCCTCGCCCCCGGGATTCTTCTCAATGATCTCGTGCGCGATGCGCACCAGCGTCCGGCGTAGGTCGTCTCGGTCGAGAACGATCCTCTCGCTCATAACGCTCCTTCCTGGCCTCGCGGGACCGGGTTAAAGAAACGACCCGACCAAGGTACCAGCCCCGGCAGCGAATGCAACGGCCGCGGGCCCGATCCGCACGGCCGAGGCCGGAATCCGGGGGAACTTCGCGGCTGATCGGATAACGTGCGGCGGGTGTCACAAGCCGTCGAGCAGGTGATCTCTGAGCACGAAGCAGCCGGGCGCCGCTTCCGCGCCGATGACGTCGGCAGCTTCGTCCGAGAGGAGGGCGAGGGGCCGCCGGTCGTCTGCTTCCACGGCGTGCCCTCCAGCAGCTTCCTCTACCGCAAGGTCAACGCCGAGCTCGCGGCCCGGGGCCTGCGGGGCATCGCCTTCGACTTCCCCGGACTCGGTCTCGCCGAGCGACCAGCCGACTTCGACTACTCGTGGTCGGGGCTCGCAAGATGGAGCGGCGCGGCTATCGATGCCCTCGGCATCGATCGTTGCCATCTGGTGATCCACGATGTCGGCGGGCCCGTCGGCGCCGAATGGGCCGTCCGCAATCCCGACCGGGTGCTCTCGATGACCGTCCTCAACACGCCGCTGAACGTCGCCACCTTCCACCGCCCGTGGTCGATGCACCCATTCTCGATCCCCCGCGTCGGAGAGCTGTACCTGCGCTCGATGACCCGCTTCGCCCTCACCCAGCTCTTCCAACTGCAGGGGATCGGCGATCGCGGCGCCGTCGATAAGGCCGAGATCGGTGCCTACTACGACCTGCTCAAGCGTGAGGACGGCGGCGCAGCCTTCCTGCGGATCATGCGTGGGTTCGAGCTGACCCAAGACAAGCAGGACTTCCTCTGGGAAGGATTGGCGGAGCGCGCCTACCCCGCGAGCGTCGTCTGGGGCAAGGACGACCCAGCGCTGGGGATGGAGTTCTGCCGGATCGCCTGCGACGTGCTCAACGTGGACGAACCAACGCTGGTCCCCGCCAAGCACTTCCTCCAGGAGGATCAGGCGCCGGCGATTGCCGAAGTCGTCAAGGCGATGGCCGCGTGAGCCGTCCGCCGCGATCAGCGAGCAGGTCGGCGGGGCGGATCGCTCAGGGCGTCCTTAGGTCGATGCGAGAATCGTGTCGAGCCAGTCAAAGACGCGCTGATCGCGGAGGCCGAGCGCCCGTGGCTCGCAGTGTGAGTCGGCGCCCTCGGCCTCGCTGAAAGCGACGAGAGCTTTCTTCTCGGCCGGCGTTGAGACCGCGTCGTGAAGCTTCTTTGACTCGCCGGGCCAGAACTGCTCGTTGTCGGGGTCGGTGATCAGGATCGGGCACTCGATCCGCTCCGCGATCCCGTCCAGGGTGTAGTCGGCGAGAGCCTGATAGACGTCGAACGGCGTCTCCTTACCGTAGGGGCGCATACGGAAGTCGAGGCTGCCACGCGTGGCCTTCGAGAAGCGGGTGCCCCAATCCATGTTGCGGTTGAACTTCTCGCGCTCTCCAGTCTCGAGTTGCTTCTTCATCGAGCCCGGGATATGAGCGAACCAGGAGGTGCCGACGTCCCAGACACCTGGGTCGGCGATTGCCGCGGCGATCCGCTTCTCGAAGGCGACCGCACGAGGCACCCAGTAGCCGGCTTGACTGACTCCGTGGAGGGCGACCCGCTCGGAATCAACGCACTCGAGGCCGAGCGCGAAATCGACGACGGGTTCGATCACGGCCTCCCAGTCAGGGCGGAAGTAGAGGCCCTGCCGCCACAACGCTGCGCCCTGGCCGGGGCCGTCGAAGGTGAGGCAGTTGTATCCGCGGTCGAGAGCAGCCGCGGCACCCTGCAGCCACATCGCAGAGACGGGCCCGTCGGAGCCGTTGTTGAGGATCAGCAACGGCCGCGGCTCATCACCCGCGTCCACCCGGAAGAGGTAACCCTCGAGCTCGGTGCCCTCATACGGGATCGCGAGCGGCTCGATCGCGGGATCGCGGGAGCGGGCGAAGCCCTCCCAGGCCGCGCGATGAAGCTCCCACGTCGGCCTCATCCGCCCCGGGTCGTCGGTCGAGTCGAGGAAGAAGGTGGCGGTGTCGTAGTAGGTGGCGGAGCGGAGCCAGGCGTCCCGCGCGCTGATCATGTGTGACGCCGCCTCGGCCTCCCGAGCGATCCCGGCGATCCGATCCCCGGTCGCCTTCCACTGCTCGAACCAACTCTCGGCGTCACCATCCTTGATCCGCGCCGCGGTCGAGAGGCACTCGCCGATGTCGGCGCCACGGTAGTAGGTGGCCCCGAGGGTCAGCTCCATCATGAACTCGAAGTCCTCGTGCTTGAAGAACTTGTCGCGCTTGTGATGCATGGCGGCTCCTCTCGTGGATGACTCAGGCGGCAACGTTATCCCGGCGAGCCGGTCTTGATCGGCGCGGTCTCCGGCGTCCGGGCCAGCACGATCAAGGTCAGCAAGGCGGCTGCGACGAGCATGTAGGCGGGCGCCAGGTCGGTGTCGAGGATCTTGATCAAGGCGGTGGCGATCAACGGTGCGGTGCCGCCGAAGACGGTGGCGCCGATGTTGAAGCTGAGCGAGACGCCGGTGTAGCGGGTCCGGGTGTTGAAGAGTTCGGTGGTGGTCGCGAGTGCCGCGCCCGAGAAGAGCGTCACCAGGCCCATCAGGATTGCCTGCGTTGGCACGACCGTAACCGTCACAGCCCCCGCGAGGACGAGGAAAAGTGGGATCGCCAACGCCGCCATCGAGATCAGACCTGCGTAGAGCACCGGTTTTCGCCCAAAGCGGTCGCTGAGGCCGCCCACCATCGGCGAGCCGACCATGAAGACGGCGGCGGCGATCATCCCAGCGAGGATTCCCTCCTCGGGTCGCGCCCCCTGAAAGCTGACCAGATAGGTCGGCACGAAGGTGACGATCACGTAGTAGCTCAGCGACTGGTAGCCGTTGAGCAGCGAGCTGATCACCAGAGGGCCCCGCTCCGTGTTGAACAGCTCCTTGATCGGGATCTCCTCCGCGCCGTCTCCCGCCCGCTCGTCGAAAGCCTGGGACTCGGGCGCACGCAACAGTGCGAGGACCGCGATCAGGCCGAGCACGCCACCCATCAGAAACGGAATGCGCCAGCCGAAGTCGAGCATCTGCCCATTGGTGAAGACCAGATTGAGAACGAACACCGTTCCCGAGCTGAGCAGTGTCCCGACCCCGGCTGAGACCTGGGCGTAGTTGACGAACCAGCCGCGGCGCTCGGCCGGAACGCTCTCGGCCAGGAGCGTGATCGCGCCGCCGAACTCCCCACCCAGCGAGAAGCCCTGGGCAAGCCGAACCACCATCAGCAAGATCGGCGCCGCGATGCCGATCGACGACTCGGTTGGCATCACGCCGATCATCACCATGCCGACGCCCATCACCGAGATCGACAGCAGCAACGCGGCCTTGCGCCCGTGCGTGTCGCCGTAGTTGCCTATCAGGGCCGCGCCGAGCGGGCGCATCAGGTAGCCCCCGGCGAAGATGCCGAAGGTGGCTAGCAGCGAGTCGACGGTCGACGCGGCGGGGAAGAAGAGCGTCGCGATGATCGGCGCGAGGTAGACGTAGAGGGTGAAGTCGTACCATTCCAGCGCTGCGCCGAGCGTGCCTGAGAAGACCGATCCCCGGGTGTGGCCGCCCTCCTCGGTCACGGGCTTTCTTTCGCGCTCTCGGCGAGCGCCCCCTCCTTCTGCAGCGATGGTTGCCCTCGCTCAGGGAACGGCAGCTCGATCCGGTCGAAATCGCGGGGCGCGACGGCCTCGGGAAACACCTCGCGCGCCTCGTCGAGGATCTCGGGGATGAAGTGGCGGGCCGAGATGTGGACCAGGGCGAGCATCGAGACGCCGGCATCGGCGGCGATCAGCGCAGCCTGGCGTGCCGTCGAGTGACCTGTCTCATCGGCTCGCTCGATCTCTTCCTCGGCGAAGCTGGCGTCATGGATCAGAAGGTGGGCCCCGGCGGCAGCCTCCCGGGTCGCGTCGCAGGGCCGGGTGTCACCCGTGAGCGCCACCCGCCGGCCGGGACGCTCCTCGCCCATCACCTGCTCGGGCCGCACCGTCCCATCCGTACCGCTGACCTCCTCGCCGCGCTGCAGTAGCCCGAAGTCGACGCCCTCAGAGACGCCGAGTGACGTCGCGACATCGGGGTCGAAGCGACCGGGGCGCGGCTGCTCCCAGAGTAGGTAGCCGTTGGCCGCGACCCGATGCTCGACCGCGAAAGGCTCGACCGTATAGCCGTCGAAGTTGACCCGATCCCCCACCTCCAGTTCATCCAGCTCGACCTCGTAGCCGACGCGACCGATGACCCGTGAAAGCGAGGCGTACAGGTCCCGAAGGCCCGGGGGTCCGTAGACGACCACCGGCTCCTTGCGGTCCTGCAGGTCCCACGTCTTCAGCAGTCCGGGGAGGCCGAGGTAGTGGTCGGCGTGCAGGTGCGTGATGAAGATGTCGGTCACTTGGACCAGGCCGGTCGAGCGCTGCATCTGCCGCTGCGTGCCCTCGCCGCAATCGAACAGCAGCCGATCGCCGCCGCGCCGGACGAGCACCGACGCTGTATTGCGCCGCGCCGAGGGCACCGAACCGCCGGTGCCGAGAAAGATCACATCGAGGTCCATCCCGCCGAAGCGTAGTCGGGCGCCGCGCGGCGGCCGGCGTCACGCAGGCAGCCGCCGATGCCGCAGTCACCGCGAACGGTGCCGGAGGGAACATATGTTCGTCTGTTGAATCGCCTAAGCTCCCGGCAGCGAGCGCCCGTAGCTCAGCTGGATAGAGCGCGCCCCTCCGGAGGGCGAGGCCGCAGGTTCGAATCCTGCCGGGCGTGTTGGGGAAGGGCAGGGGTCTGGATGTTGACCCCGAGGGTTGATGCCTGCGGGGCGCCTGGCACCGAGCCGGGCGCCGTGGGATCACTCATCTAGTCTGCGCTCGATGACGGCAAAGGCAGACGCCGGCCTCGAACCCGATGAGTACTGGGAGGCGCGGCTGAGGGAGCGTCCGGGGCTCGACGGCGTCGGCGTGTCCGGGCTCGGGCCCGGGTTCAACCGCTGGGCCTACCGAATCCGGGCGATCAACTTCGAGCGGGCGCTGCGGGGATGCCTGCAGGCGGGGGCGCCGGGCCGGGTCCTCGATATCGGCTCGGGGACCGGCTTCTGGATCGACCGCTGGGAACGCCTCGGCGCTCGGGAGGTCGTCGCCAGCGACCTGACCGAGGTCGTCGTTGATCGGCTGGCGGCGAAACGCCCCGGGCTCGACGTGCGGCGGCTCGACATTGGCTCCGAGGGCGCGCTCGCGGCCGCCGGACTGGAGCCTGGGAGCTTCGACTGCGTCTCGGCGATCGACGTGCTCTTCCACCTGCTTAGCGGCAGCGCCTATCGGACCGCCTTCGCCAACGTCGCAGCCCTGCTGCGCGAAGGAGGCATGTTCGTCTTCAGCGAGGACATGGCACGGGGCTCCGGCGTGCGCCGCCGCCAGATCAAGGTGACTCGCTCCGCCCGCAGAACCCGGCGGACCTGGGAGGCCGCCGGCCTGGAGGAGTGTCACCGCTCGCGGCTGTTCGTGCTGATGAACTTCCCCAGCACCGGCGGCGCCGCGGCGCGGCGGCGCTACCGGCGCCTCGATCGCCTGCTCAGCCCGCGTCCCTGGCTCGGTGGCCCGGTCGGCGCCGCCCTGTTTCCGCTCGAGTGGGCGCTGACGAAACGCGGCGACCAAGGACCGTCGACCAAGCTCGTGATCTGCCGGAAGCCGGCGAGATCCCCCGAGCCGCCAAGGCCCGCACCGGGGGACGCCAAATGAGGGGTCCCGCCCGGCTGATCCGCCGGCCGCCGAGCCGGTTTCGAACCCGCGTGCTCTCGGTCGGGCCGATCCCGCCCGAGTGGGGCGGGCG
>Ga0307378_10003130_pt1 | contig 24487 bp, 22 predicted proteins | sample UN1MG_FD_202238 | JGI IMG/M metagenome (GOLD analysis project Ga0307378, IMG submission 202238) | Soil microbial communities from Risofladan, Vaasa, Finland - UN-1 | ecosystem: Environmental > Terrestrial > Soil > Coastal area > Acid sulfate soil | place: Finland: Risofladan, Vaasa | collected...
CTTCGGGAGGGCCTGGATTTGCCGGAAGTCTCAGCCGTCGCTATCCTCGATGCGGACAAGGAAGGGTTCCTGAGAAGCCGGACTTCGCTGATTCAAACCATCGGCAGAACCGCACGAAATGTCAACGCGAGCGTATTCCTGTACGCCGATAAGATTACACCCTCGATGCAGAAAGCTATTGACGAAACTGAAAGACGCCGTACAATTCAGTTGGAATATAACAGAGAGCATAACATTACGCCCGAAACGATAAAAAAGGAAATCCGCAGGAGCCTGACGGATCAGATTAAGGCAAGGCAGACCGCCCGGCAGGCGGTTCGTTTCGGAGATTCGGAGTACGAGAAGGTCGAATTGGCTTCTCAAATTGAAAAGGAAATGCTTGAAGCGGCTCAAAGTCTTGATTTTGAGCGGGCAGCATTTTTGCGGGACCAGTTGCGGGAGTTGAAAGAACTGCCCGAACTGGTTCTCGTCAACTCAAGAAAAAAGAAAAGTGACTTCCTTGCCACGAAAAGGCAGAAAAGATACAATAAAAAAACTCCTTCGTCTGGAAATTCGAAGTAAAAGGAAAAGAGAACAATGAAACAACTTGATCTGGCAAAAGTACGGCCTCTTATACAAATGGCAATTGAAGAAGACCTTGGACGGGGTGATAAGACAAGCGAGCTTCTGTTCAAAGATGATACCACAGCCAAGGCAACCATTATCTCACGTGAAGAAATCGTTGTGTGCGGAATGGCTATTGCGAGTGAGATTCTCAAAAGCTATAATGAAAGACTCGATCTGGATGTACGCATCGGCGACGGCGAGTCGGCCCACGTCGGAAGTAAACTCGGCACAATCGAAGGGCCTTTGCGCTCTATGCTCAGCTCCGAGCGGGTCATGCTAAATTTTCTCCAGCGACTTAGCGGAATTGCTACGACAACGAGAAAATATGTCAGGGCGATTCAGGGCACAAAAGCACGAATTTACGATACGCGCAAGACGATGCCCGGCTGGCGGCTGCTCGAAAAGTACGCGGTCCGCTGCGGCGGCGGATACAATCACCGGCTCGGACTATATGACGGGATTCTGATTAAAGATAACCATCTGGCGCAATTAGGCAGGGACTTCCATCGCAAATTGCGGGGCATTGTTGCTGAGGCAAAAGAAATCAAAGGCGTCAAATTCGTCGCCGTAGAAGTTGACCACGTTGATCACCAGCTCAACTATGTCCTGGAGATTCCGGGTATTGACATTGTGCTGCTCGACAATATGGGCCAGTGGCAGCTAAAACACGCCGTCGAGATGCGAGACCAAATGTGCGGCAAACACAAAAAACCGCTGCTCGAAGCATCGGGTAACATAACGTTAAGCAACGTCTCTGCCATAGCGCAGTGCGGCATCGACAGAATTGCCATAGGCGCGATAACTCATTCGGCAAAAGCCGTTGACATTGGACTCGACAGGTAACCTATACATTTTCGATTTCCGATTTTGGATTGACGATCTGAAGCAAGAAATCTCAAATTGGCAAACGTAAACCGACAATTTGACTATCGCCTTCTGGATTCCGACAAAATAAAGGCGAATCTGAAGACCAAACGCATCGGCAGAAAAATACTCATCTACGACAGCACCTCAAGCACGAACAACATTGCCGCCGAGTACGCAAGAAATAAGCAGAACGACGGCCTTGTTGTTTTCGCCGAAGAGCAGACCGCCGGCAGAGGACGGGCGGGCAACCAATGGCTTAGCGGCAGGGCGGACAGCATTCTTTGCTCAATTGTCCTGACCGAAAACAAACTTAATGCCGAGCTGCTTTCTCTAACCTGTGCCGTGGCGGTCGCCGAAACCATAGGCACCACGGGCAGGAGCCGGGCAAAAATCAAGTGGCCTAACGACATCATGCTGAATGGCAAAAAAGTTGCCGGCATCCTGCTCGAATCCAAGTCATTGCCGATTTCAAAATCGGAAATCAGAAATCGGAAATCGAAAATCTACGTTGCCGGTATCGGAATCAACTGCCACCAGAAGAAAGAATCTTTCCCGGACGAATTACAACAGATTGCAACGAGCATCGATGCGGAAAGTCATTCGATTTCCGATCGCGTCCTGCTGGCAAAGAGACTGCTTAGCTCTGTGGACTATTGGCTTGAAGTTGCTGCAAATAACAGCGAAAAAGTGATCGACCGGTGGCGTGAATTGAGCATACAACTGTCTCACAGAGTAACGCTTATTTTCGACGGCGCCAAATTCGCCGGTCACTGTATCGGGATTGATCCGGAAAAAGGGCTGATCCTCCAATTGGATACAGGCGGCATAAGAATGTTCGACTCCGCTCATTCTACTATTGCGAAGTAATCGCGGCACGCTCATTTTAAGTTGTTTTCATTCCGGGACAAAAATATAAGCCGCGAGTTTCGCTTTCATCGCCTTTCTGATATAGTATTGTTTTGTGCAAATTTATGCTGTGTAAATGGAAAGGGTAAAAACATGTTTAGAAGCAAACAGAACAACTGCTCAATCGGCATTAATTCGTGTCTGATAATGTTTTTGCTTGCGGCCTGTTCGGTCAGTCAGGTTGGCGCCGGCAGCGTGACGGATACCGGGGATTATCTCAAAGCCGGCGAACAGGATGTACAGGCATGGCGCCAGATGAAGTTCGGCCTGTTCATCCACTGGGGGCCGGTCAGCCTCAAGGGCACGGAGATCGGCTGGTCTCGCGGCGGCGAGCGACGCGGACGAAACGACAAAAGCACCGGCTCTATTGACGTCGAGGTTTACGACAATCTCTATAAGCAGTTCAATCCCGTGAAGTTTAACGCCGAACAGTGGGTGCAGATGGCAAAAGATGCCGGCATGAAATATCTGGTTTTTACGAGCAAGCACCACGACGGCTTCTCGATGTTCGACAGCAAGCTGACCGACTACAAGATTACCAACTCGCCTTTCAAACGTGACGTTGTCGCCGAACTGGCCGAAGCCTGCCACAAAGCCGGCTTGAAGCTCGGCTATTATTACTCGCCGGTCGACTGGTATTATCCTGACTATCGCACCGAAAACCATTCCCGTTACATCGAGTTCCTGCATGGCCAGCTCCGCGAGATTTGCTCCAATTATGGTACAATCGACATCATCTGGTTCGACGGCCTCGGCGGTACAGCCAAAGACTGGGACTCGGAAAACTTATTGAAAATGATTCGGAAGCTTCAACCTAATGTAATCATCAATAACCGTGCCGGGCTGCCCGCCGACCATGACACGCCGGAGCAGAGAATCGGCACATTCCAGACCGACCGGCCCTGGGAGACCTGCATGACAATCTGCCGGCAGTGGGCGTGGAAACCGAACGACGAGCTTAAATCGCTCAAGCAGTGTATCGATACGCTCGTCCGCGTCGTCGGCGGTGACGGCAATCTGCTGTTCAACGTCGGCCCCATGCCGGACGGCCAAATCGAGCCAAGGCAGGTCGAACGGTTAAGAGAAATGGGCGCCTGGCTCAAGAAATATGGACAGAGCATCTATGCCACCCGGGGTGGTCCGTTCAGGACTGGCCCCTGGGGCGCCAGCACGCACAAAGGCAATACAATTTACGTTCATATCCTGAGCTGGCCCGGCGAGAAATTGTCACTGCCTCCAATACCAAAGAAAATCGTCGCAAGCTCCGTCCTGACCGGCGGGCAGGCCACCCTCAGACAGACGAAAGAGTCTATCGAGATTTCCGTCCCAAAAGCCTACCGGCGGGAGCTTGATACGATCATCAAACTCGACCTGGATGGCCCGGCCGGAGAGATTGCCCCTCTGAGCCTGCCATCGGCATCTCTGGCCTATCGAAAGAAGGTCGGGGCATCGAACGTATATCAAAACAATTCGCAGCACGGTCCCGACAAAGCGGTTGACGACGACCCGGCCACTCGCTGGGCCACCGACTCCGGCGTCAAGCAGGCATGGCTTCAGGTGGACATGGGAAAGCCAATAACGTTCAACCGGGTCAGGATCAGCGAGGAGTACGGGCGTGTACGGGAATTTGAGCTGCAATGCAAAGACAAAGGGCAATGGAGGACTTTCGTACACGGCACGAAAATCGGCTCGGATTATGTGAAGGATTTTGAGCCGGTAACCGCCGGACAAGTTCGTTTGAACATCCTCGATGCGACCGACGGGCCTACTATCCGGGAGTTCCAGCTTCTCGCTCCGAAGATATAGCGGGGCGATGTTTTGCTTCATTGAACGATTTTTTGGGAAGGAGAATTTTATGGATCGGCGTGGTTTCTTAAAAGCCGTGGGATTGGGGGCGGCTTCTCTGGCTGTGCCGAGCTGCACCGCCGGGCCTGCAACGCCGGCGGCAACTAACCTGCAGAAGAGGCCTAATATCGTTTTCATTCTCATCGATGACATGGGCTGGCCGGATGTAGGCTGCTACGGCAGCAAGTTCCATGAGACACCGAATATCGACCGGCTGGCGAGCCAGGGGATGAAGTTTACCGATGCTTACGCAGCCTGTCCGGTTTGCTCGCCCACGCGCGCCAGTATTATGGCAGGTCAGTACCCGGCCCGCGTTGGAATCACAGATTTTATTCCGGGCCACTGGCGACCCTATGAAAAGCTCATTGTCCCCGAAAACCGGTTGCAACTGCCTCTCGAATCTGTCACCATCGGCGAAGTGCTCAAGGAGCAGGGCTATTCCACCTGCTATATCGGCAAGTGGCATCTCGGCGGCAAAGGCTATTCCCCGGACAAACAGGGTTTCGACAAGGTCGTGTTGAGTGTCAGGAACCAGAATGACAAACAGGTATCCGGCTTCACAGATCAGGCCATAAACTTCATTCAAGAGAAAAAGCAGGAGCCGTTCTTTCTCTACTTGTCGCATCACTCCGTACATATCAAGTTGGAGGCTCCCGAGGAACTCGTCGACAAATACAAGAACAAACCGAAGCCGGCAACTGGGGTGAATAATCCTGCCTATGCAGCGATGGTTGAACACCTGGACACTAATATCGGCCGCATTCTTAAGAAGCTCGATGATCTGGATCTTGCCGAACGCACAATTGTAATCTTCTTCTCGGACAATGGAGGACTGCGTCAAGCCTATGGCGGTTACAGCGGTAAAAGGCAGATTGTCTCAACCAATGCGCCGCTCCGCGATGAAAAGGGTACTTTGTATGAAGGCGGAGTTCGCGAGCCGCTGATCGTTCGCTGGCCGGGCGTTGTTAAAGCCGGAACTATGTGCAGCGTGCCGGTTACCAGCGTCGATTTCTACCCCACTTTCCTGGAGATCGTCGGCGCCGGAGGGGATTCGAACCAGGTACTCGATGGCGAGAACATCCTGCCGCTACTCAGGCAAACCGGCTCGCTCGAACGAGATGCGATTTACTGGCATTACCCCCATTATCATCATTCGAGGCCTGCCGGCGCAATACGAGAGGGCCACTACAAGTTGATAGAGTTCTTTGAGGATGGGCAGTTGGAGCTATACAATCTCAAACGTGACATCGGAGAGAAGAATAACCTTGCCGGGACCATGCCGAAGAAAGCGGCCGACTTGCAGCGGAAGCTGGCAAAGTGGCGCCAATCGGTCGGCGCGAAAATGCCGACTCCGAATCCGGATTACGACCCCGCCAGGGCAAATGAATGGGCTAGCCGGCCGCGAAAGTAACCTTGACTATGAAAGCCCGGACATGACTGACAGTAACCATATAAAGAGAAGGCAATTCCTGCAAACAGCGGGATTTGGCGCGGCTTCGATTCTGCTCAGCCGCAAGGCTCCTGGCGCCGCAAGCTCACCTGTGACGCCCCTGCCGGGATCAAGTTCTGATAAACCTAACGTGCTTGTCATTATGACCGATCAGCACCGGGCCGACCTGATGACATGTGCCGGCAGGGATTTGGTGCCCACGCCAAATATCGACCGAATCGCTTCACACGGCGTGCGGTTCACTAATGCCTATTGTCCCTATCCGGTGTGCGTCGCTTCGCGGATGGCCCTGCTGACCGGACTTTATGCACACAGTACCGGCGCAATCACAAACCGTGACCGGCTCGATTGGCGCTACCGCACGATCGCGAATCATTTCGCCGAGAACGGCTATCTGACCGGTCTGATTGGTAAGATGCACTTTGTCGATGCCCACAACCACGGCTTCGAGTATTACATGTCTATCAACGACTGGCTGATGTACCTTGGCCCGAAGGTGCAGCACTACGCCAACGAGATTGCCAACCATCCGCTGGGGCAACACTTTTTCAAAACGGTCAATGACGGCGGCGCGGGCCTGCCCGATGTTGATGGATTGTGGCCTAAAGGCAGCCCGTGGGTGGGCAACGTCGAGAAGTGGAACTTCGATAACATGGCATCCAGGCTGGAACCTGAGGACCACCTCGATATGTTCCTCGCACGGGAGGCGGCAAAGTTCATTACCAGATACCGCCGGCAGCCGTTTTTCCTGGTTACCAGTTTTATGAAGCCGCACTCACCGTTCTACCCGCCGAGGCAGTGGGCGGAAAAGTACCCTGTTGAGAAGATGACGCTCCCGGATGTTGGTGACATTTCTAAATACCCTCAGCATATTCAACGGCGCATCAAGAACATGGCGGCCCTGGGCGAAAAGCGCCAGCGGGCCCACCGCGCCGGCTATTTAGGCAATCTCGCGTTTGTCGACACATGCGTCGGCCACGTTTATAATGCGCTCGAGAAAGAAAACCTGCTGGATAACACAATTGTTGTCTATACTTCCGATCATGGTGACATGGACGGCGACCACGGGTTGTATCAGAAATTCTGCCTGTTCGAGCCGTCGGTGCGGGTGCCGCTGATTGTCAGCTATCCGAAGCAACTGCCGGAAAATAAGGTGACCGCCGCTCTGACCGAGTATATCGGCCTGTACCCCACGCTGAGCGATCTGGCAGGGCTTGAAGCACCACGAAAGACGACGCTGCTCGATATCCCCGGCGCACCGGAGCGTATGGACGCGGCCAGTTTTGCCGGGTTGCTGCGCGACCCGGATATAGAAGGACCGCCGGCGGCGTTCAGCGAGTTCAACCTGAGGTCCCGGATATGTGAGTACATGATTCACACACGGCGTTATAAATACATATTCAATCACGGCTCGACACACGAGCTGTACGACCACGAGGCGGACCCGGGCGAATTCGTAAACCGGATTAACGATCCCGGCCTCAAGAAAGTCCGAGATCAGTTGCGCGACCGGCTCTTCGCGTGGTATGATCCGGAAAAGAATCCCTACCGGCAAACATAGAAATTTTATATAATCCGCAAAACCTTTTAGTACAAAGCAAGGAGCTATAATCATGTCAGAGACTTTTGATGTTGTAGTTATCGGCAGCGGCCCGGGCGGTTACGCCGCCGCTATCAGGTGTGCTCAACGAGGCGCTTCGGTGGCAGTTGCCGAGAAGAGCTTTGTCGGTGGGACCTGCCTGAACTGCGGTTGCATCCCGTCGAAGACACTTCTGGCCTCGGCCCACACGTTGCTTATGTTCAAGCATGCCGCTCTGATGGGCGTTGACGTTGCATCCGCCACGCCCAACTGGCCGAAAATCCAGGCCAGAAAGGATGCTATAGTTACTGCTTTTCGCAAAGGCGTGACAGGATTGATCCGGAGCAACAAAGTCAAGATCATCCCCGGCCGGGCAGTTGTCACGGCTCCGGGCCGAATCAAAATCGAATCCGAAAGCGGCCCGTCTGAGATTGAAGCCGGGAAAATAATCCTCGCGACGGGTTCGCATCCTATTGAGATTCCGGCGATCCCATTTGACGGCCAGACCGTTATCAGCAGCAAAGAGACCCTGACCTTACAGCAAATACCACAATCGATGGTAATCGTGGGCGGGGGAGTCATCGGCTGCGAAATGGCCTGTGTTTATGCTGCAATGGGAACAAAGGTGACGATCGTCGAGGCACTTTCTCGATTGATTCCGATGGAGGACCAATGGATCGGCCGGTTGATTGAACGCGAATTTAAGAAACTCGGCATTACTTCGCTGACCGGCCGGAAAGTTACCTCGGTCGATAAGACCGGCAGTCCGGCAAAAGTCGTTCTTGAAGACGGCCACGCAATTGACGCGGAAAAGGTTCTTATTTCTGTGGGCCGGCGTGCCGTCGTTGATAAAGAGACCGTCGAAGCGCTGAACCTGCAGATGAACGGTCCTGCGATTGCCGTTAATAAGAAATTAGAAACGAACGCCCCCGGCGTGTATGCTATCGGCGATGCTGTGGGTACGACCTATCTGGCACATGGCGCTTTTGCCGAAGCGGAAGTGGCCGCCGTCAACGCCACGGGCGGCAATGAGGAAATCGCCGATTATTCGCTCATACCGCGGGCCGTCTATACGTTTCCGGAGATTGCGTCCGTCGGAAAGACCGAAGATGCCTGCGCCGCCGAAGGGCTTGACGTTTCCGTTGGAAGGTCATTCTTCAAAGCGAACGGCCGAAGCACGGCACACAACGAAACCGTCGGCGAGATAAGGGTCGTCAGAGACAACGCTACCGATAAAATCATTGGTGTTACGATGGTCGGCGCCATCGTCACCGAGTTGATAGGCGCGGCCAGAGCGCTAATCGGCAGCTCGGAAAAGATTACAGGGATAAGCTTCCCGCACCCCACGGTCTCTGAGGTACTCAAGGAAGCCGCCGAAGATGCCTTCGGCCTGAGCCTGCACAATCCGCCCCGATAAAACCCTTTAGCCCCCAGGCCTGTCCTGGGGGTTTCTCTTCTTTTTTTTCAATTTCTATCAATTTTTTGTAAGTTTTCATCGCGCTGCCGGTCTAATATTGTAGCCATGGCCGAGATAATTGATGATGAATTTCTGGTCGAACAATTCAGCCGGGGCGACGAAACCGCATTCGAGAGAATTGTCGAACGATACTCGGCCGAAGTTGCAGCATTAGCCAATAGGCTGCTCGGCTGGCCCGGCGAGGTCGAGGATGTAACGCAGGACATCTTCCTGGCGGCGTTTCTCGGCCTGAAAAAATTCCGCTGCGATTGCAGTCTTAGGACCTGGCTCTTTACCATAACGATAAACAAATGCCGCACCAATCGATATAAGCGATGGCTGCGGCTGCGACGATTTTCACAGGAGATTGACAAGGTCTCATTCTCATCGGCCTGTGAAGAGAAATATGTGGACGCGGACGAGTTCAAGCATGTTCGTCGTGCAGTAGCAGCTCTGCCGGCCAAATATCGAGAGCCGGTCGTACTGCGGTATTTGCAGGAGCTTGGCACAGACGAAACCAGCCGAATCCTCGGCATATCCAAAAACACGCTGAATGTCCGATTGAGCCGAGCAAGAAAACGTCTCAGAGAGGACCTGGCGGAATTAATTGAGTCATAGATTATGACAGAAGATGAAATTAAAATACTGCTTCAACAGGCCGACAAAACGGCGGCGGGGGCTGCTCCTGTCCGGGTGAATCTCTCCGCTATTCGCCGCCGGGCCGGTCGCAAAAATATGATAACTTTGGTTGCTCCCCTCGCGGCTGCCGCTGTGCTCATGGTTGCTCTGAGCATTTCGGCTCTTATGTTTAGAACCACAGAACCAACGCAGGAGCAGGAAAAGATTGCCTTGCTCGAAACGCGGATTAAACAGCTTCAGGCAAGAACCGATGCGGCTCTTGGCTTGATACAGGAAGTGCTCGATGAGGAGCGAAGACGAAGCCGGCTCGATGAACTCCAGGCCCAGCTCGCAAGTATCCCCGATCCACTCGAAGAAATCCGGGAACAGGTGGACAAGACAGCCTTTATCCTCGTTTACCAGGCCGACCGTCTGTATAACGAGCTAAACCAGACAGATTCGGCCGTCGAGAATTACAACCGTGTTATAAAACTTTTCCCTGAGAATCGGTGGGCAAAAGTCGCCCGGCAGCGTTTATCGGAAATCGAGAACAGAAAAATCTAATAAAACCAATTCATAAGGAGATTTAAAATGGAAACCGCAAAACGCACTGTCATTCTACTGCTTTTGGCCCTCTTAACAACAGGCGCAACACAATCAGCAGAAAAACAAGCGGCGGCTGTCTCAAACACTCGTACCGCAAGCTGCCTGGTGAAAATAACATGTGATCCTGCGATACTGCCGCTGAATTTAGAGACTATTGACTACCTGCTGCACAGCTCCGGCGTTGGCGGAAGGGCCCGTCGCGAAGTACTCGGTATCTCGCCGGACCAGGACTATGAACTCTTCAATATTGAATACGTGCAGTTGTCCGCGTCTAAGGATGGCTCTCAGTGGAAGCGCACGCCCGGAACTCCATCCATGAGTGGCGAGGTCATAGATGATGAGTATGAATACGCTATGATGATGGAGATGGAGCGGAACATAACTTCTCAATTGCAGGCCGGGAACTCCTCATCCACAGGCCGGTCCAGGTCTTCTTCCAGACGCTCGACAACCGCTCCGAGATATGAGTCTGTGTCCAGCGTCAATTCCAGCCGTCGTAGCAGAGACCGGGGGAGTTCCTCCTATGGTTACTTCCCCGATGGCTCCTTCCCTGATGGACACTTCCCCGCTTTGGCAGCACCCCAGCAACGCATTGGAATCGCCGCCACAGTACCCACTGACAAGCAGACTTATCTCTTCAGCCTGAGCGTTCATCTGCCCGAGGATATCAAACCTTTAGCCAAAGAGTTTATGAAGGCCCTGGTCGATAACCTGCGTGAGAGCCTGCACGAAGCCCATATTGTTTATTCGCACGATCTTGGAATTTTACTCGAAGATGCCGAGTCTCGGCGCGACCACGCCCGATCGCAACTTGCAAAAGCAATGGAGCAAGCTAAGGCAATAAGGCCGGCCCCGGCGATCAAACAGAATCCGGCCGATGCCGCTGTGTATGAACAGTTGGAGCAGATTGTCGACCTGTCGGAATTGGCGGCTGGATTGTCTTTTGCCGATGTGATAACGATATTAGGGAATTCCGTAGATCCTCCGCTGCAGATACAGCCTAACTGGAAGGATTTGCTCGAAAATGCCGAGGTCGAGCAGACCACACCTGCTGGAATGGATCCGCTGGCCAGTATTAAGCTCCGCAAAGCGCTGGAGGTTTTATTAGCTGTAGTGTCGAGCGAATTTGCAGAACTCAAATACGTTGTGGATGAAGGAGTGATATTAATAGCAACGGAGGATTCGCTTCCAAGCAAGATGGTTCCACTTGTTTATGAAATCCCTGCCCTTGCTCACTCGGCCGGGGGAGCAAGAGACCTGATTGACACAATCCAGAAGACAATCGATCCCGAGAGCTGGTTTGATCTCGGTGAAATAGGGGAAGGAACCATAACGCCTTACCCGAGTCAACAGCCCAGGAAACTTGCCATTCTACAGACCTATGAGATTCATCAAAAGATCCAGAAGTTTCTGGAATCTATTAAAATTGATATCCCTGCCGGTACACCTTTGGAGGTTCCTGAGGAAATACTCCTCAGTGAGAAGAATAATCTGCTCCGTGAAAAACAGAATCTTGAGATGGAACTTGCTCGACTTCAGAGCCGTATGCCTGCGATTGAGGAACAAATAGTGAGAATAAAACATGAAATAGACCAGAAGGTTAATTCCGACCAGGTTCACTTGGAATTGAGAAAAATGCTTGCATTACAAATGAAGTATTTAGAAGGAATTAAAAAACTCGTAGATGACGGTAGCGTGAGTTCCAGCGAGCTTGCGGATGCGGAGGAAAAGCTCACCAGGGCAAAAATAGAGCTTGCGATGCGGCGCGAACAAATTGGCGCTTCTGCAGGTACCGATCAACTGGCAAAGTTCAGTAACGAGCTGGCTATGCTGTCGATTGATATGGCTGAAGAAAAAGCAATGCTGGAAATCGTCAGTGACCAGCTTAATCGAACGGAACAGCAGTTGACGGCTTCTACAATATTAGACCCGCAGGTTTCGCAAATACGTTTTGCAGTAAGAGCATTCGAGATTGCAGACCGGCGCGTCAACGAGTTAAATACTCTCGCTCTTAATGTGCAGCCGCCAATAGTATCGGTGATTGGCGCAGAGTAATTTTATTTAAGGGAAACTGAATCCGGCGCCCGCGCGTGTCCCCGGCGGGCGCCGGATGAAAATCCTTTATCGGCGAGATCAACACCTGTCCCGAATAACGCAATACAAGATTAATGCTTAAAGTGCCGCTTGCCGGTAAAGACCATTGCGATACCGTGTTTATCCGCGGCGGCGATGACTTCATCGTCTTTTTTCGAGCCGCCCGGCTGGACGATTGCAGTCACACCGGCTTTGGCGGCGTTATCTATATTGTCCGGGAATGGGAAGAACGCGTCCGAAGCCATCGCACAGCCTTTGGACTCGTCGCCGGCGCGTTTGAAGGCAATTAAACCGGACTCGACGCGGTTCATCTGGCCGGCGCCGACTCCCCAAACCTTTTTGTTTTTAACCAGCACGATGGTATTACTCTTGGTATGCTTTCCGACGAGCCAGGCGATTCTCAGGTCCTCAAGCTGTTTCTTCGAAGGTCTGGCTTTGGTTGGGTAAGTCAGTGCATCGGGTTCCCAGCCGGCCAGGTCTCGTTTCTGCAGGAGCATTCCGCCGACGATGCAGCGCACGTCATACTCACCACAGTCAATGTTAGCCCTGTCGATCGGTCCTGTTTCAATAAGTCGGACCCGGCTGCCCCAGGCCTTCAGCGTTCTTATAATCTCGACGGCATCCTGATCGAATGCGGGCGCGATAATCACCTCGGCAAAGAATCCGCCGGCGCCAAGTGCCTTGCCGAACCGGCTGTAAGATTCCATGATTGTCTGGGCAATCTCGACGTTTACGTTTCGATTCAGCGCGATAATGCTGCCGAACGCACTGATTACATCGCCTTCATAGGCCTTTCGGTATGCCACGCAGATGTCATCATCGACAGCGCAGCCGCACGGATTAAGATGCTTAACGACAATCGCCGCCGGCTCGGAAAATTCCTTTACCAGCTCGAATGCCGCGTTCGTGTCCATCAGATTATTGAAACTGATCCCGATGCCGCCCTCCAACAAAGTGCCGCTGCTGACCGATGTTTCGCCGCTCGCGGGCAGCTTATAGAACGCACCGGTTTGATGAGGATTCTCACCGTAGCGCAGCAAAGCTTCTTTCTTGACCGCGATGGAGATTCTTTCCGGATACTCCACAGACGCTCTGCCGTTTAGATATTTTGAGATTGCCGCATCATAGGATGCGGTCAGACTAAAGGCTACCCTTGCAAAATCGCTTCGCAAATCTTCGCTTACAGCCCCATCGTTCTTTTCCATTTCTTCAATGACCTTATCGTACTGGTCGGACTGTGTTACGATGGTCACGAATTTGTGATTCTTCGCCGCCGAGCGAAGCATGCTCGGTCCTCCGATATCAATATTCTCAATCGCGTCAGCTAACGTGCAGCCGGGCCTGGCAATTGTCTGTTCAAACGGATATAGATTCACGCAGACCAGATCGATCGGTTCGATGTCATGCTCTTTCATCGCCGCCGTGTGCTCTTTTTTGTCGCGGAGTCCCAACAGAGCCCCGTGTATCTTAGGATGAAGTGTTTTCACCCTGCCGTCCATCATCTCCGGGAAGCCCGTTACCGACTCGATTCCGTCCACATCTATTCCTGCGCCGCTTAGTTTCTTCGCTGTTCCGCCCGTGCTGATTATCTTCACGCCCATCTCGCTGAGTTTTTTGGCGAAATCAACAACGCCGCTCTTGTCAGAAACACTTATCAATGCAGTTTTTATTTTTACTTCCATTTATACTTATTCTCCTTCCTATTGGCTAAATACGATTCATTGCCGACTGTATCCTACTCAACCGGTTGTAAACAGGCAATCCGGCCGAGATTGTCGGCAATGTATATTTTATCGTCTGTTATATTTGATACGTGTTTTGAGACCCCTGCAAAGTTTACCGTATACAGCTCTTTCGCTTTGACATTATCCATCACTACCAATTTTCCGGTGTTTGTAATTACGTAGGCCCTGTTCCCGGCCTCTGTTAACAAATCAATGCCTCCGGGCACCGACCATAAGAGCGTCCCGGTTCCTTTGTCTATAGCCGTTAAGCCTTTGCCGTGGACATGCTGGTAGACGATCCCTTGTGTCACACGTGGTGCCTCATCGAGTACTGCAGCGGTCTGATACTTCCAGGCGAGCCGCTTTCTTTCAGGCAAGCCGACCATATCAACTCTGTAAACGTTTGTGTCCTTACTGGCAAAAAACATCGACATCCCTTCTCTGATAATGGGTCCGGCAATGGCCTTGGAAGCATCGAATTGCCACAGACGTCGAGGTAGATCAGGTGCGATACTAATGATATTACCTGCAGCGGTAGCAAAGAGCACAAAATTCTCGTCAGCAGTGACTGAAGTGATCATCGACTCGTTCTCAGCCGCAACCTCGAAAGCCTGGACCTTATTCTCAGCATGTATCGCATGCAGTCTTTTGTCAGTACCGGCTAAATAAAAGTAGGAACTATTACGAGCAACGGGACAACTGACGCTGAATCCGACATCGGTAGTTTTGAGCACAATGCCGGATTGAGCATTAATTTGAACGAGCTTACTGTTGCTGCTCACATATACAAGCTCATTGTCGTAAAGATTCACTCCCGTAATCGGCAAACCTGCCGATTCAATAGTCTTGCCGAATATCATATTCCCGTTTTTCTGATTCAGAGAAAGCATGAAATTGCGGTCGGAGACCGCATAGAGATGATTGCCGAATATGAGTAATCGATCTAAGTTCTCATTTTTTTTAATCGGCAGTTTGTTGTCCCATAACATTTTCAGCTTGGCGTGCTTGAGCAGTTCCGGTGAAACGAGCGGTTTAGAGCTGCTGTTCCCGGCAAAACTGTTCTGCGTAATCCACAAAGCCGAAATACTAACCAGTACAACGATTCTGAATCTGACCTTTTTTAGCATTTTGATTACTCCTCACAAGAAATACCTTTTCGTCACCACAATCTGTCATTCCGGTGAAATGTATATATTACAGATGCGGAGCATGAATCCAATTGCTCTTATTCATCCCTCTTCACGATAGTTCGACATACTCAGCCAAATCAACATTATGTTCTTCTTCAAATTTTCGCATCTGCTCGATGCGTGCGATATCGTCTTTTATTCTATTGACCAGCTTGAAGATATACGGCTTGCCCTCCATGCGGTTTTGCAGATCATCGAGCATGGGCTCCCATGTCCCACCGTATAATTGTGCCTTGAGAACGACAAGCATCCGATGCTCGTCGCTCAAGCCGGCAACAAAACCGCTTACCAGCCTGCCAGTGCCGGTTTCGACGCCCCTATGGCTATTTTTTTTCGGCTCATCCATTGGCCAAAACCTCGCCCCGTTTGAAATATTTTTCTATCATATTGCCCCGTTGGCGAGTTTCTGGCGGGGCTCGTTTGAGTCGAATACTAAAGCCCTTCGCCGGAAATTGCAACAAATTTTCTAAATTTAGTCGCTTCAGTGCGGATAAAAACGCTGCGGAGACCCGTTTTTGCTCTGTGTCGAAACAAATGGAGGAATATCGAGACCTTAAGAATAAGCATTCGGCCGGATCATTGGTCGGAGGCCATGGTTTCGTGTTGGTGTCGCTCTTTAGGCCAATCTCGGATATCTTCGAAAAACGGAGTTCTTTTTTGTTCTACGCACTCAGCGGCGTACAGGTACATCGCAGCCGACCAGCTCTGCCAGTCCTGCCCTTGCGGAGTGCCGTCCTGCGCGCGATGCCATTCGTTAAAGCCGAATTCCACGTCGGCTACTCGGGGCTGCTTTATAAGCTTTGTCAGGGAGAGCAGTTGTTTTCGTGCGAAGATGAATTTTCCAGCGGCAACCAGGGCGGCGATATAAAATCCGCAAACAAACGGCCAGATTCCGCCGTTGTGGTATTCGCCGGGCTGATTATACTTCTTGTAACGAGGCAGCCAGTCGGGGTCCTCCGGTTTGATGTAGGGGAAGAAATTGGGCGGCAGATCGACAGAGAGTTCCCCCTTTTCCCGCATCTCTTTGCACTCGGCCTCAATCCAGGTGACAAGATGGTTCGCCCTGGAAACCGATGCGATTCCGGACAAAATCGCCAGACTGTTGCCTAATAAATCGAAACGTTCGCTTCTGTATACTTTATATGACCATAAGGCATAATAAGGCTTGGACCTCAGGACCAGGCCTTCGTGGATATGGCGGTTCTGTCTGTCGCCTTTGACCGTGAACCGCCCCATGTGATCTTTGAGCATCTCTGCCTGTTCATTCAGCCCGAACAATCGAAGATAAATATGAACCATAGTGTTGACGAAAAGCCCGTATCCCAGGACCCATTGCTCATCACGCCAGTCGCTCGTTGGTAGTTGTGATACCAGGACACGATTCGTCGGACTTCGGTATTTCATCCATGCAAGAGCCTTTCTGGCGGCATCTTCGAGAAAGTCCGGTTCCTGCGTCACCTTTCTCCATAAGCCGACGCCGATCAGGAAAAGCGGCGTACAGTCACTTGAACCACGATCCTGTGGATCATGAACTAATGAGGAAATGTGCCCCAACGGCGATTGATTTTTGGCAAGAGTCTCCAGAACGCGCTTCAACGACTTTGTCAGCTTGTCATTTTTTGCGGTCAGAATTCCGAATGAGCTGATCAGCAAATCGCGCGTGTACGGCTCGGGATAACCCCAGCCTGCTGTTCTTGGCAAACCCCTATATGGTCCGTGGTTATTATGCAGTAAAACTTTAAGCGCTGCTTGTTTCGCTTTTTCCAACAGTTTTTGGTTTTTATCTTCCATACTATGAAATTCCAAGTCGCTTCGAGACGATTTTAACAAACTTCTTGGCGATGACTCTATAGTCAAAGTTTTCGACTACCCGTTTTCTGCCTTCCTTGCCCATCTGTTCTCTCAATTCGGGTTTTTTCATTAAGTCCATCATATAGTTGGCAATATCATGTACGCTGGCCCGATAATCGACTGTACGCGGCCTTCTGAAGACGTATTTGTGCCCGGTTTCGTATCCTGATTCATCACCAAGTATTGTCTCTCTTAACTTAATTTCCTGGGCCACATCTGCAAGAAAAGCTGTTTTGCCGTGTACCAGGGTATCCAGCATTCCCATCGCTTTTATACCGATAACAGGTTTTTCACAGGCGTTTGCTTCGATTTGTATCATCCCGAATCCTTCAAGGCGGGAAGGAGCGGCATAGATATCACAGGCAGCAAGGAGATAAGGCATGAAATTACGTGATACCCGGCTGGTTGTATATACTACGTTTTTTTCGATTCCCAGGTGCGTGGCTAACTGCATATCGGCGAAATTCTGTTGTTCGGTACGGGGCTGCGGCCAAACTTTGCAAACATACTTCCAATCAGGAGCCTCTGGATCATTGATAGCCAATGCCTGCATTACTTCCTGAGCACCTTTTGAGGCGGCGTCTCCGCCAACGGTCAAAACCATAATCTGGTCGTCAGCTACCCCTAAAGCTTCACGGACAGTGGAAACTTTAGGGTCTTTCTTGTCTCGTCGTATAAACGAATCGGTATCACAGCCGACGTGCAGCACTTCGATGTTTTTGCCGCTCAGGCCATCTCGCATATAGACTTTCTTGACCCAGTTGGATGTAACCAGAATAAGCGGCAGGTCTTCAAGTATTTCCTGGTAGTTTGCCATATAGCCGTCAGCGACAAGCCAGGGTATGGGGGTAATCCCATACCGTTTCGGATGTAAAACCAAATGGGAAGTGTGCCCCCAATAGCCGACCCCAACGACCACATCCGGCTCAAACCATCTGTAATACCATTCCTTTTCCTGTGCCGATTCGAAGTTTACGGAGAAAACTTCGACCCCCATTTCCTCAAGCCCTCTGTGAAGCAGTTGGCCCTGAGTAGCAAGTCCACCCGGTGAAGGTGGATAATCATATAGTACGAGTACTTTCATCTTTCAACTCCCTTATAAGAACGATCTTAAAGCTTCTGTGACGATTTGAAACACCAAAAAGCTTCCTCACGCGGAGTAGTCCCGGCCTCAAAGCTGTCCGGTTCGAAGCCATAGATGTCTGTGATTATATCATATTTTCTTTGCCATATCTCTTCCGGCGGCCTTATGTGCATATCTGCATCTTCAATGGCACGAGGAAGATACTTTCTGCCGCCGTCTTCATAGGCGAATCTCCATATTTGTCCTGCGAACAATCTATCGCTTTTCCATAATGCCATTACCGCCTTAGCCGTTTCCTCATGCCTCAAATGGCGTGTGTACTCTCCGTTAAGCCCGTGAGTAATAATAAGGTCGAATCTATTCGAAGGCAGGATTTGAAGTATCTCATGTTGCACCTGGCGGCTTGTAAGCGGGTGTTGTTCGGGGCTGTCATCAAGATCGCCCATTGCTCCCGTGGCGTTTAAGACTTCAATTGCCCGGAAAAACCTGGGTGCCCGGTCAGGATCGCTCTTCCTGCACAGCGTCACAACCGTCCATTCGCTTTCCGGATTCATCAGTATGGTGCCGCCGGCCCAGAGCGTTTCATCGTCCGGATGAGCTACAACGACGGCACACTTTTTGAAAGCCCACATTTGTTTTAACCTTCAGCTTTCGATGTTCTTGTATTTTTAAGCATGAACTTTAAAGTCGCATGTCCTAAAACGCAGCCGCCAGATGACGATATTGCCGGCCGGGGAGCTACTGCTGTGGCTCAACGTCAGGCTCCGGCTCGGGAATCTCCTCTTGCTCAACCTCTTGCGGTTGTTCCTCAACAGGCATTTGCTCCTGTATAATCTTCTCCAAAGCGGCAATGGTCGCTTCCTGCTCATTGAGGATTGCCTGTTGCTCGGCCATGGCCGCCTGCTGTTCGGCAATGGTGATTCGCTGGTTCTCGATAAGCGTATTTCGTTCATTTAATTCGTTTTCGAGCGAGCTGAGACTGTCGGGCATCTCACTAAGCTGGGCGGTCAGTTCTTTGATTTTTTGTTCCGCCTTTTGGGCGGCAGCTACTGCATTATCTCGCTCAGCAGTGATTTGTGCAACCTGCTTATCAAGCTCGTCCCGGATATCCTTGACCGCCTGCAGCTCTTCTTTTGAATCGGCCAGATTCCTTTTTGCCCTGGTCAAATCAGCTCTGATTTTGGTCAGTGACGTTGTTGCTTCGGCAGCTTCGGCGCTCGCTTGCCGGTCATTCTTGTTCCGGCAACCCATTAGGATCAGTGAACAACCCAATACAACGAGAAATCTACATACGGGCACACTTCTTGCCATCTTCGCGCTCCTTTTGCTTTTTCCTGTAAATTATTATTCGAAGATCTTAGCCCACTGGCGCTGGATTCTGCTCTCCCAGCCTCGCTGGTGGTATGCATCGCTAACAATAAGGGGCAAAACACTGCCGGCTTCCGCATAGACCATCTGCTCGTATCCCGTGTCCACTTTGCCCCAGGAGCGCGCTTCCTGCAGGGTCGAGCCTGAGAGCGCCCCATCCCGCTGGTCGGCAATGGTAATTTGTACGGCATATTTGTGCATCTGGGCGACTTCTCCGAGAACCTCGGCGCATATCACCGTATCCTGGGCAAAGTTTTTCGGAACGCCTCCTCCGATCATAAACAGGCCCGAGACCGGCGACCTCATTTTGATCTCCGTCAGCTCTCGAAAATCCCTGACCGAATCGATGCTGACGTGGTTCTCTTCATTTTCCTTCTGGTGCTTGACGAGACCCAGGCCCGCACTCGAATCCGAAAAGGCCGGACAGAATATCGGCACATGATTCTCGTATGCCGCCTGAACCAGAGAATCCGGCTTCTCGGCATTGTCGATGAGATAGCGGCCCATTTCCTTAATGAATTCCCGCGATGAATAGGGCCTTGGCGGCAGAGAATTCGCAATCTCCGTGATGGTGTTGTCGCAAATCTGCAATTGGTCTTCGTCGATGAACGTATCATAGATCCTGTCGATATGAAGGTCTCTCAATTTCTCGTCATCGACGGGCTGGGTTGCCTTGTAATGCCTGAAGCCCAGGGCCTCGAAAAAGTCCATATCGACAATCGAGGCTCCGGTGGCAACGACAACGTCGACCATGTTGCACTTGACCATATCGACGTAGATTTGCATGCACCCGGCGGCGCTGGTGCTCCCGGCCAGACACAGCATGATCGTGCACTCCGGGTCATTGATCATGGTCTTGAGAATCTCCGCGGCTTTGGCCGTGTCTCTCGCCGTAAAAGACATGTCCTTCATCGCTTCGATAATCTTGCTGGAGTCGAACGATTTTATGTCGATATGCCTGACCGGATCGTTTAGTAAATCTTTCTTTTCCATCTCAGCCTCTGAAGGGGACCCCATTTTGCAATCAGATCGCAAAATTGGAACCCAATTTGTAGCTCAATAATTTGTAAATGAGTTTCGCCGCTAAAAAATCCGGAGCCTTATTTCTCTCGTCCGGGCACAATTCAACTACGTCGAATCCTACCACATTTCTATTTTCGAAAACGGTTCTCAGCAATCCCAGCACGTCATACCACAATAAGCCCCCAGGCTCCGGAGTTCCCGTCGAGGGCATTATCGACGGATCGAAAACATCAAGATCGATTGTGATGTACACGTTTTCCGACAATTTTGACAATACATTTTTGATCCAGTTTTTGTTCGTGAAAATTTCCCTGGCAAATATAACACGGTTCGTATCAAGGGCTTTCTTTTCGGACGAATCCATGCTTCTTATGCCAACCTGTACGATCGGGCACAGTTCTAAAATCCTTGCCATTGCACATGCGTGATTGTACCTGGAGCCTTCGTATTCGTCCCTCAGATCAGAATGAGCATCGAGCTGCAGGACGGTAATGTCGGCATTTTTTGCCGCGTGGCCCCTGACCGAACCGATACTAACAGAGTGTTCGCCTCCCAAAACCACAACGAATTTATTGCCCTGGAGATACTGCCGGACTTGCCCTGCGACCATCTCGACCATATCTTCGGGAAGTTGTTGTCCATCTACAGGCTCAGACGTGAATATGCCCTTTTTATAGACCTCCGAATCGGTCTCGATATCATAAAGCTCCATGTGGGCGGAAGCTTCAATGATAGCTGCCGGACCCTTGCCCGCGCCTTTAATCCACGTGCTTGTACGGTCATAGGGGACGGGGATTACAACCACCCTTGAGTGCTCCAGGGCGGAATATTCTTCGGGCAAGTCTCCGAAATGTTCTGTTTGTCCCATGTCAGACGCCTATCACAAACTATCGGTTCAATCGTATAGACATCCCTAATCGAACAGAAACACTGCAAGTGCTACCGTTGTGGTCCACAGATCCTCTTGACCGCGAGCCGTTTGCGTGATGTTGGATGTTCTAATTATTAGGCCGCTGGATTTGTAGACCTGCTCTTTTTCCGACCATGCCTTATTCGGATCGACTTCGAGCCCGAGTGTTGTCCCCAGCATCCCGGCCGCAAGGTCTTCAGCCATATCTGCCGCGACTGGCTGATTCATTCCATGGCCGTGAACCTCACTGAGGTATCCCCACTGGTTGCGATCTCTTGGAACGGCAACGCCTATTGAGGATGCCACTATCCTGCCGTGCTCGTTTGTATCGGATCGGGCCACAACACAATAGCAAATCTCGCCGGGAGTCAGTTGTTTCAGCCCGTTTTCTCTGCTGATCATCTTGCATTTCGGCGGTAGAATCGACGAAACCTGAACCAGATTCTGTTGGGCCACGCCCGCTTTTCTGAGAGCTTCCTCGAAGGACTTCAGTTGGTATTTATGCCGGCCAAGCCCCTTTGTGAGGAATACTTTAGTGGGTACGAGATTGCTCATCTATAACTCCATTGCATTGCTATTACACGATTATAAAATTGCTCTTATTTGCATTTAGCCAGAGAATTATATATCCTAACGATGGCACCACAACGATAATTCTTAGAAAGTCAGGTATTTTTTTGCTTTTTCCAGCCTGACTCCTGCTTTTCCCACATCCTCGATAGTCCTCATACGGCTTTGTTTTCGCTGCTGAAGAATCCGCTTTACTGTTATAGGCCCGAGCCCGGGCACTCTGAGAAGTGAAAACTTCGATGCTTTATTGATGTTTACCGGGAAAAAATCTGGATGCCTGAGGGCCCAGCCATGTTTGGGGTCCGTTGCTAAGGAGAGATTTCCATCATTCTCGAAGATAATGTCCGATTCCTTAAAGGCGTATTTGCGAAGCAGAAAATCCACCTGATACAGCCGATGCTCCCGCATCAGGATATCCGCCTTGCTTTCCGGCTCAACTTGCTCGCCGGCGATAGATGAATCGCCCAATCCCCGCTGATAGGCACTGAAATATACCCGGTGCATTTTTAATCGCTCGTATAGTCCGGACATATACTTGACGATTTGTGAATCTTGCTCGCCGGCGGCTCCTACGATGAACTGTGTTGTCTGCTTGACCCTCTCATATCGCGAGCCGCGTCCGGTCAACCTGCTGATGAGCTTGATCGGTTCGATGATATCCCGGATATACTTTTTCTTCTGCGACAGTTTAGCCAGATTCTTTTCGCCCGGCGTCTCAATATTCAGTGATACGGCGCTTGCTAATGAAACAGCCTCTTGAACCGCCGCATCGCTTGCTCCGGGAATAATCTTCAGATGAATATAGCCCCTGAATCCGTGCCTTCTTCGCAGCAATCGCGCTACCCCGTTGAGCCTGTCCATTGTAGCATCGGGCGAGCCTAAGACGCCAGAACTGAGAAACAGCCCGAAGACTTTTCGCTGGTTGTAATAATCCAGAAAAACCTTCGCCGTCTCTTCCGGCGACAGACTGACCCTGCGAACGTCCATTTGCTCTCTGAGCGGGCAGTACCTGCAGTCGTTCGTGCACACATTCGACGCCAGCGTCTTGAAAAGTATGCTCCTGCCCCCGCTTGGAAGTGTGACCGGATAGATCCATTTGCCATCTCCGGTTCGCCGACGATGTTCGTCCTTACTCGTGCCGCAGGCGCAGGCAAGGTCGTATTGCGCATCGGCACTGAGTATTTCCAGCTTCTCCTGTGTACCGGGCCTCGATATGATGCCGACCATTTTCTTTACCTTCGCAGTCTTATCCGTGACTTGCTGTTTTTGCTCTCTGGTTTCGTGTTATTTACCACTTTAGCCAGTAATGCAAAGACTACAAGCCAGATTACGAAAAGTAAAGGCACATTATCCCAAAGAATGCCCATAAAAAGAAAAAAAAATGGCAAGTACTGCAACAACCATTGCCGAGAACAGCAATGGGCCGGCGAGTTTTCCTGTCGTTTGTTGGACTTCCGACTGCCGAGCCTCGTCCCATTTACTCAGAACCGATTTGGCTCCTGCGGCATCCTCCCTCGGTACCGTAATGCTGATTAAGTAAGTCCCTTCTTCAGCTCCGCCGAGAATTGCCGGCATGCTTGGATTCTCCATCGTTGCAGGATTGAATCCTTCCTTGCGAAGCAGCCCGAGCACGGTCTGCACCGACTCGGGATTAGCCTTGTAAACAACCACCATATCCATAGTTTCACGCGATGTCTAACGACTAACCATTGTAGCCATGAGCGCAGGCATGATACAGGCCACCATAACAGCCGCCTGCATCGCCTGAATGGCCTCAGAAGCGGCCTTTCCGGTTATCTCGCCGTTAACGATTTGCTTGATACGGGCTTTGCGGCCTTTCAGCTTCTTTTTATCGAAAACTACTTTCAGAAGACCCGTACTGTTGGCCAATGACAGGAGGACAACAGTACGGGGATCAACGTCGCCGGCGTCGGTGAAGATGGCGTATCTCAGCCGTTCGATCAGTTCTTTCTCCGGCTCCGGATTAACTTCCGGATAGATTTTTCGGGTGAAGATCAGCAGAACTTTGTCTTCGTCGGCCCTGAGGATGCCGCGTCTGCACAGTTGCCGGGCCGCGCGGTGTTTAAGGTTCTTTACGCCGGCAAAGCGCGATACCCATGTCTGGAGCACAGCGCGTCTTTTCGCACTGATGACTTTTTCAAGACATTGGTCAATCAACGGCTCGCCGAGAGGACTCGGGCTGATAAGGTTGACCAGCTTTCTCTTGCCGGACTGCTCAACCTCGATACGCCTGCTCAATAACAGCTCGGCCAGCAGTGCTGCGCCGATTGCGTACTGGTACATCGTCCCGGAAGCAATAGTACCTTCCTCATCCCGCAAGGCCAGCAGCAATATCTCTTCTTGTAGAAACAGAGGATTCTGCATCGTTATCCAATTTCCATTACTTGCTTGCAAGGCTCGGAAAAACGAGTTACTTCTTTTTGCCGCTAAATCACTCTATCACATCTACCCGCCAATTTCCGTCTGAGCGGCAGCGGCCGTTCCGCTTTTTATCACTGACGATGCCGCCTTAATCATGCCTGCTATGTCGGAAAGATCCGAAGGAATTATAATTGAGTTGTTGGTCTTTGCGAGTTTGCCGAATTCGTCCAGATATTGTTCCGCGATGCGAAGGTTTACCGCGTTGATTCCGCCTTTTTCATTTATCGCAGAGGCAATCTCCCTGATCCCGTTTGCCGTTGCCTCGGCAACTTTCAGGATTTCGATAGCCCGGCCTTCG
>Ga0307378_10003131_pt1 | contig 24485 bp, 21 predicted proteins | sample UN1MG_FD_202238 | JGI IMG/M metagenome (GOLD analysis project Ga0307378, IMG submission 202238) | Soil microbial communities from Risofladan, Vaasa, Finland - UN-1 | ecosystem: Environmental > Terrestrial > Soil > Coastal area > Acid sulfate soil | place: Finland: Risofladan, Vaasa | collected...
GGGAGTGGGGGATTGCCGGCGCTGCTGGCCCCTTTGGGCAGAATTTTCCCGACCGGGTACGGAGATCTTTTCCTGGGCAATATCCCGGGCTGCATCGGAGAGGTGTCCGTCCTGCTTCTCCTTCTTGGGAGCATCTATCTGTTTGTAAAAAAAATCATCACCTGGGAAATTCCCGTATCGTATATCGGCTCGTTTTCCCTGTTGATCTGGTTTCTCGGCGGTAGACCTTTTGGCGGCGGGTTGTTCACAGGGGACGTGCTTTTTCACCTGATGGCGGGGGGGCTGATGCTCGGTTCTCTTTATATGGCTACAGATATGGTCAGCTCTCCCCTGACCCGCAAGGGAATGATCATCTATGGAGTGGGTGCGGGTTTTCTCACCTTTTTGATCCGCATCTACGGATCATTTCCCGAGGGAGTGTCCCTGGCCATCATCATCATGAATATGTTCGTTCCGCTGATAAACCGCCTAACCCGCCCCGTTGTTTTCGGGTTCCTCAAGGAAGGGAAGGAATGAAAACCGTAGTACTGACAGGGGTAAAACTGTTTGCCATATGCGCCGTAGCCGCCGTTACCCTGGGCGGCATCAACGCGATTACCGAACCTGTGATTATTCAGCGTAAAATCATGGAGCTTCAAAAGGCTCTGAACGAGCTTACCCCGGACGCCGAGACGGGGCAGGCCATTCCGATCCTTGAGAATCCTGTGGTCTTGAAACGATATCCCGTTACCAAGGAGGGCGAAACGGTTGGGATGCTCCTCGAGTTGGAAGGCTCCGGATACGGCGGGGAGATGAAGATTCTGGCACGTTTCGATCGCTCCGGCTCGATCGCCGCTGTCAAGCTCATGGAGAACACGGAAACCCCCGGTCTGGGTAAGAAGGCGGAAAATCCGGCATATATGGAGAAATTTCTGGGTTCCGGATCCTCGGAGAATCCGGTTCCTGTACGTAAGGATATGCTCAAGCCCAGCGACGCCGATGCCATAACAGGCGCGACCATCACATTTCTTGGTATCTCCAAGGCTCTGGCCGACGCAGCGGCGTACGCCCGTTCTGCCGGCGAAGGAGAGTGACAATGGAAAGCGAGTTCAGCAAAGGAATATTCAAAGAGAATCCCATATTCATCATCCTCCTGGGCCTGTGCCCGACCCTGGCAGTTTCGACCCAGGTGGTGAATGCTTTGGGGATGGGTGCAGGAGTGATCTTTGTCCTTCTCGGATCTGAAATATTCGTCTCCCTGCTCAAAGACTTCATCCCCGAGAGGATCCGCATTCCCTCGTTTATCGTCATCATAGCTTCATTCGTAACGGTCGTGGATCTGGTCATGCAGGCCTATGCCCCCTCCCTGTCCCGCAATCTCGGGGTGTTCGTTCAGCTGATCGTGGTGAACTGCATCATTTTAGGCCGGGCCGAAGCCTTTGCCAGCAAGCGCAAGTTAGGAGAATCCCTGCTCGATGCTCTTGGAATGGGAGTGGGCTTTACCCTGGGACTTCTGTTGATTTCGGCGATCAGGGAGATCCTGGGATCCGGAACAATCACTCTTTTTGCTGTCGGCAGCTTCGACGGCGTGATCCTCATCCCCGGGCTTTCCAGTCAGCCGGCTCGAGTTTTGGCCCTGGCTCCCGGAGCGCTTCTGGTGATCGGATTCCTGAAAGCGTTTTTTAACTGGCTCGAGATCCGCAGAGAGGCCCGCACCGGTTGGGCGCTTGAGAAAAAACCGGCGGCCGGCGTTCCTGCGGCCGGCGCTCCGGCACCGGCGGGAGGCGCATCGTGAGCTATATTGGAATCATTATTACCTTCGTATTTATCAACAATTTCATTCTTGCCCAGTTTCTCGGGCTCTGCCCGTTTATCGGGGTGTCGCGGAAAACCGACTCAGCCGTGGGCATGGGATTTGCCGTGATCTTCGTGATGTCCATGGCCTCCCTGGCAACCTGGGCGGTCTATAGACTGATCCTGGTGCCTTTGAACATCGAGTACCTCCAGACGATCAGCTTCATTCTCATCATTGCCGCTCTGGTTCAGCTCGTCGAGATGGTGATCATGAAGATCTCCCCGCCGTTGTACAAGGCGCTGGGGATCTATCTTCCCCTGATCACGACCAACTGCGCCGTATTGGGAATCGCGTTGATCGCCGTGCGCAGCGACTACAACGCTATGGAGAGCTTCGTGGCCGGGATCGCCGCCGGCATCGGCTTCCTGTTGGCCATCGTTGTGATGTCCACGATTCGGGAACGATTGGACAAGGAGTGGGTCCCGAAACCCTTTCGCGGGGTGCCCATTTCCTTCATTACGGCGGGCCTCATGGCACTGGCCTTCATGGCTTTTGACAAAGCCCTGTTGAAGAACCTGCTCGGATAGGAGGAACCCCGGTGGTACTGGCACGCATTTCATACGCCCTGGCATCGGTTGCGGGTTTGGGGATCCTGCTGGGACTGGGTCTGGCCTTTGCCGCCCGGCTGCTTGCGGTTCGCAAGGATGAGCGGGTGGAGGCCCTCGAGCAGGCCCTTCCCGGAGCAAATTGCGGCGCCTGCGGGTTCGCCGGCTGCGCCGCCTACGCCGCAGAGATCGTCGGCGGAGAGGTCGCCCTGAACTTGTGTACGGTCGGAGGCCCGGATATTGCCGGACAAGTGGCGCAGATCATGGGCATCGAGTATCAAAGCACCGCGGCTGCCAAGCGGGTCCCCCAGGTGCACTGCCGTGGAGGTATTTCAACATCCGAGTACGCCTTCGAGTATTCGGGCGTTGAGGATTGCGTAGCCTTGTACGCCCTGTTCGGCGGCAACAAGGTCTGCAAGTTCGGCTGTCTTGGATTGGGCAGCTGTATCCGGGTGTGTCCGGTGGATGCGATCTACTACGACTCCGACGGGCTGGTCTGGGTGAACAGAGAGATCTGCATCTCCTGCGGTCTGTGTGTCAAGATATGTCCGACCGGCGTGCTGCAGTGGCTGCCCCAGGATGCGGATTACCTGGTCGCCTGCAGTTCGAAAGACAAGGGGGGGCAGGTACGGAAGTATTGCAAGGTTGGCTGCATAGCCTGCAAGATCTGCGAGAAGAAATCCCCCGAAGGGGGATACAAAGTCGAGGACAACCTGTCCCGAATCGACTACGCGGCTGCAGGTGACAGGCAAGAGGGAGTCACAGCCTGTCCAACGAAATGCATCGTGGGCAATGATGTTCATCCCAAACAATGAAGTCGATCAGCCTACTATTTGGCACGTACAATCATCAACCCGATGGAACCCCTCCGGGGCGGTTTGAAGCGGTCTATCAACAGGCCTACAAACCGTTCTTGAGCCTGCTGTACAAGTATCCGCGAATCCCCGGGGTGCTGCACTACTGCGGAACTCTCTTTGAGTGGTTGGAGGACACACATCCTGAGTTTATTATGCTGCTCAAGGAGATGATCCGGCGCAAGCAGGTGGAGCTTCTGGGCGGCGGCTATCATGCGCCGGTGCTGCCCCTTCTTCCCGACGGCGACAAGCTGGGCCAGATCGAGAAGATGAGCACCTTCATTCGAACCACCTTCGGCACCCGGCCCCGCGGGAGTTGGATCACCGAACGGGTCTGGGAACCGAGCCTGGCGCGAATCTTGAGCAACAGCGGTATCGAATACACCTTTCTCGATGACCATCATTTCCATGTCGCGGGCGTAGAGGAGAAGGACTGCTACCAGCCCTATCTTACCGAGGACCAGGGTAAGACCATCACCGTACTCCCCCTCCATCTTGCCCTGCAGCGCATGATCCCCTCCAGTAGTCCCGAGGATCTGATACTGGAGCTTCACGGAACAGCCGGTCAAACCGGAGGGAAGACCGCCGTGATCCTGCTGCCCGGCGAGACTCTGGCGGAGGAACAGAGAAATCCTCCCATCTATACAAACAACGGCTGGCTGCCCCGCTTCTTCGATCTTCTTGAGGAAAATCGGGAATGGCTTCACCCGAGAAATCCCCGCTACAACCTCGAATCCGTCCAACCCCGAGGGAGACTGTACTTCCCCTGCCTATCTTCGATGGAAACCATGAATTGTGCGCTATCGCCGAAGCGGCAGAAGGTTTTTCAAGAAATCTCTAAAAGGGTCCGCAAAGCGGAAAGCGGGGTCTATCTGCAGAGGGGTTTTTTCAGGCAGTTCTTGACAAGATATCCGGAAATCAGCCTCTTGTACTCCCGGCTCATGTATACCCATGTGCTGGTGAATCAGATCCGCGGCGACAAGTACAAGAAGAAGGCCGCCCTCAACGAGCTGTGGAAAGGCCAGAGCGGGGCGGTGTACTGGCACGGCCATCACGGCGGCGCCTATGCGAACCATCTCCGCAAAGCGGCTTATCGAGCCTTCATCGAAGCCGAAAAAATTACACGAAAAGCCGGTATGTTCATGCCGGCGATCATTGCTACGGACTACGACATGGACGGCCATGACGAGTATCTGTATCAGGGTAAGGTGCTCAACGCCTTTGTCAGCCGAATGGGGGGGGCGCTGATAGAGCTCGACTATCTGCCGAAGGGTTGGAACTATCTCGACACGATCGCCCGCTGGCCCGAGCGCTACCACAGGTACAAATACGAAGGCTGTGACTGGTATATGCGCAGAGGATTCATCGATCACTTCTTTGCTCCGAATACGACTCTCGAGAAGTTCGACAGGATGAGCTACCAGGAGATGGGGGATTTCATCGATCAACCCTTCGAGTTGGAGGAACTCAAACGGGAGCAGCGGAAGTTGATAATGCTTCGCCACGGGCAGGTCCGAATCAAACGCAAGAGCTATCCCGTCACGTTGAGAAAGAGCTATCGTTTTAAGGAGAACGGGATCGAGTTGTCCATAACGGTTGCAAACGGCGGATCCGCTCCTATTGAGCTTTGGTACGGCCTGGAGTTCAATCTGGCCTTGGCAGGCAAGGGAGATGAATTCTCTGATTTCTCGGCACAGATCGGAGAAAAGGAAAAACGGGTTAGCTGCGAGGCGACGGCTCTCGATTCGATAAGTAGCGTGCGGATAGATGACAAGGCGAACGGTGTGCGTTTGGCCTTGGGGGCGGACAGGGCGTTTTCTCTCTGGAGCCTGCCCGTAGAGAGCGTATGCTACGAGCGGGAAGAACGGACTACCGTATACCAGGGTTCATGCTTTGTATTCCAGTGGGAGATCAACCTGCAACCGGAACAGCAGGACGAATTGAAAGTCAGTATAGATTTGCGTAAGGGATAGCTTTTTTTCTACGGCTTGTTCCAAAGCCGGCGGAAGCAGGACTCGAGCCAGGGTTGGACCGGAGCGTAGAGCTCGTCCTGGGCTAGAACAAACTCCAGAAGAGCCTCCTCGTACAAACCTTGAAAATAATAGGCCTGGGCAAGGTAAAAACGCACCCGGGCTTCGGTATATGCGGACCGCCGGAGGTTCAGGAAACCATGCAGTTTCGATTCAACGCCCCGATAATCGCCGGTCAAGAGATGTTCCCGGAGGATCTTTTGCAGACTCGCCGACTCGCCTGCTGCCAACGTGCCCTTATCCTCAGGCAGGATGACAACGGATCTCTGCCTGGCCTGAAGGGGAGGAGCATCAGACAGGATTCGGGCAATCGCCGTCTCAGTTTGGGGATCCAGCTGCTGCACGGTTTGAGGAAGGGCGAACCTTCCGCTTGAATCCAGGCGGAGCTGCAGATAGGGAAGGGGGAGCGATGGAGCAGCCCTCAGACCTTTCGCCGCCGCCGGAGGCAGGGCAACCCGTTCCACCTCGAGGGGAACGCTAACCGGTCGATCGGTACTATTCTGGCCCGCTACCAGCTCTTGCTTGCCCAGCTTGAATACTTCGGTGTCGATCACGGCGTAGTAGACCTCTACCCCGGGAATCGGATAGTCGGTGAAGCGGGTGGTGCCCGCCTCTATCTGAATCGGAGCAAAGGCTTCGAGCAGGTCCTCGGTACTGCGCATCGGTGTGTTGCTTCGAAACAGCAGCAGCTCTCTATCCGGATTCGAGGATTGGAACATGACCTGAATCGAATCTTCTACGATCATTGCCTGAATGCCGATAATACGGGAAGGAACACTTTCCTCGGGCGGTTGAACCGCAACTCGAACACTTTCGGAGGTTTTGTTTCGAAAGGGAACGAACAATTCATGGAGTTTACCCGCCGAATCTTCGATCAACACGGCGTAATAGTAGGGACGAAACTCCGGCGGGGTGTCCTCGTAGCTCTCCCGGCCGGGGGCCAGCCTGGCAAGAAGTTGAGCCTGATCAAGGTTCTCCCGTCCTATTTCGTCTGAATGCCTGTACAGGAGGGCAAACCCTTGAAGGTCTTTGGGGTTCCGCCAGGACAGCAGTATATGGGAGTCAACGGCTTTGGCTTTGAGTTTCGATACGAAAGGGGTGGCTGCCTCGGTCCCTGCTTCTTGGCTGAATCCGGCAAGGGAGATGTGAAATACGAGAAGAAGCAGGATCACTTTCTTCATACAGCTTACTCATCGGCGAGGATTTTTCATAGTTTGACACAAAATAGGAGAATCTTTAAACTTAATCAAGATGTTCGTAGCGGTGTCTTGTGATCTAGGCAGTGAAAATCATCGGGATCGAGTGCATTCGACCTTTCAGGAATATGGTTTCAAGAAGGTGCACGAAGGCCTGTACGAGTCTCTAAGGATAAACGAGCAGGGATTGCTTCGTCTGAAGAGGGAGCTGGATCGTCTGACCGATTCCTACGACTGCTTGCGTTTCTATCAGTACCCCATGGAAAACACCCTGGTCATCTCCGTTCTGAAGGAGAAGAAATGGCGTAAGACCGTGGTAAACACCAGCAGAACCAAGGAAGGATAGTAATGATAGTGGAGTTACAAACCGAAATTGACCGTCTCGAGGAAAACATCGAAGAATCTTGGAGGCATCTTTGACCCCGAAAGGCTGAACTCTAAAATTCACTCCCTGGAGGAACAGACAGCGGCAGCCGATTTCTGGCAAAATCGTGAACACGCCGAGAAAATACTGAGCACCCTGAAGCGACTAAAGAGTACCTACGATCCGTGGCGAGAGCTGAAGACTGGTTTCCAGGATGTGAAAGAACTGTTCGAGCTGGCCGTAGAAGAGGCCGATGAATCTGTGGCGGAAGAGATCAGGGCCGGCGTGAAGAGCATGCAGGCAAAATATGAACAACTGAAGCTCCTCCAGCTGCTGGGGCAAGAGAACGATCCGTTTTCCGCTTTCGTGACCATTCACTCCGGCGCCGGGGGAACCGAAGCCTGCGACTGGGTGAGCATGCTTCTGCGCATGTACACACGCTGGGCCGAGAATCACGGTTTCAAGACCGCCATCATCGATATGCTGGAGGCTGAAGGCGGAATCAAGTCCGTAACCGTGGAGATGACCGGAGAATACGCCTTCGGATTACTTAAAACCGAGACGGGAGTACACAGGCTCGTCCGCATATCCCCCTTCGATGCTTCCCGAAGAAGGCATACCTCCTTTGCATCGGTTTTCGCAACCCCGGTAATCGATGACACTATCGACGTAGAGATCAAAACGGAGGATCTGCGAATCGACACCTATCGTGCCGGGGGAGCCGGGGGGCAACATGTGAATAAAACGGATTCTGCTGTACGGATCACCCATTTGTCGACCGGAATCGTGGTACAGTGCCAGAATGAACGGAGCCAACATAAAAACAAGGCCCTGGCTATGAAGGTGCTCCGTTCCCGGCTCTACGAGCACTACAAGGAACAGCAGGACGAGGAGAGAGAAAAACTGGAGAGCGAGAAGAAAGATATCGCCTGGGGTAATCAGATCCGTTCGTATGTCTTTCATCCGTACTCGATGGTGAAGGATCACAGAACCAAGATCGAGGCGGGGAATGTCCAAGCTGTGATGGACGGTGATATCGACCGATTCATCGAGGGCTATCTCATGAGCGCCGCAGGGGCCAAGAAACAATGGGCATAAATATCCTCATTGCCGATGATCTCCAATTCATCAAGCTCGTGCTTCGAGATCTCTTGGAAAAGGCCGGTTTTCGCGTTGTAGGGGAAGCCTCCAACGGCGAGGAAGCGGTGGAGTTGTTTCAAGACAAGCGCCCCGATGTCGTGCTTATGGATATCACCATGCCGAAGATGGATGGATTGACCGCCCTGAAAAAGATACTGAAAATTGATCCGGGTGCGAATATCATTATGTGTTCCGCCCTGGGACAGCAAACCCTAATCGTTCAGGCGCTGCAGATGGGCGCCAAGGATTTTATCGTCAAACCCTTTCGGCCCGAACGGGTCATCAACTCGATCAAGAAGATCCTCGATATCGAATGAAGTTCCTTGCACTCCTGCTGCTCGCAGCCGTACCGATCACGGTTTGCCCCCAAGACAACATCCCAGTCGATGACAGGGAGTATTGGACCGTTGGTGTGGCCGCTTTCGAAGGCCGGGCCCTAAGCCAGGAGAACCTCTACCTGACTCAAAGCTTTCCCCTCTTGATTCGCGAAGGTCTGGAGATGATTCCGACCCATTTCTTCAGTGGCGCGGAGGCGAAAGCCTATCGAAGGCGGATCATTCGGAGGGAGCAGCGACGCCTGGCAGAGCTCATCAGCGCCGACCGGCGTGCGCGGGATGAGCTGTTTTTCACCCCCGGTAAAGGGGAAGAGGAAGTTGTTTTGTATGAGGACCGGATAGCAGTAAATCTCCTCGCCCTCAATGATCTGCGGGAGCTGGATCCGGAGGCTATAGTACTTCCGGAGAGTAAGCCCCTGCGTTTTGCTTCAGGAGCAAGTGGACGGTTGATCTTCGACCAGCCCGTCCGCAGCCCGCTTCAGTTGACCAAGCAGGAGAACCTGGATTCACTGCTTTGGGGCCGCTTTGAAGAGATTCAGGGTTATATTTACTTCGAGGTGAATTTTTTCGATGCCGCCCTGGGGGAGGATGTGTTTTCCTACAGCGATGCGGTGCTGCCAACGCAGCTGTACGAGATATCCGATGAGCTGACCGGCAAACTTGCTTCGATCCTGTGGGGGCGGGACTGGGCCTCCCTGCGGGTGGACACGGAACCACCGGGTGCCTCGGTCTGGCTTGATGACAGCTTTCAGGGACGCGCTCCTCTCGAGGTACCCTATCTGATTCCTGGAAGCAGGGAACTGAGGGTACAGGCGCCCGGGTACCAATCCGTGGTCCGATTGATCGACCTGCATCCCTATACCGAGGCGGTACAGCAGATCGTGTTGCCTCTGGAACCCGGCGATTCCTTCGAATTGGACAGCGAACCGGCCGGCGCCGAGGTATACGCGGGATCGAACTGGCTTGGCACCACCCCACTGTCCGTGGGAAAACCGGACGATCTGAACCGCTTTCTCCTGCGCAAGGAGGGATACCTCGATTTTCCTCTGTATGCCGGTTCAGGGGTGGCCGAGACGGTAACAGCTCGTCTTACCTTGGATGAAACCGATCCCCTGCAAATCCAAAACCAGAGACGGGACGAGTTATACAGAGCCTTCGGATTCTTCGCCCTATCCATCCCGATCCCACTGTTCTTCTGGGGGTATGCGAACGATTACGCTGTGGGGTACAGCCTGGCAAAGGAAGAACGCTTCAGGTCTGCCGGCCTGGTGTTTTACTACAGCTACTACGGGACCCTGGCCGTCAGTACCTCTCTGTTCATAAACATGATGGTGCGCCTGGTCCGCTATCTTCGAGCCGCGGATCGGAAAGCCTAGTTTCGGGGAGTTTTTGGCGATGAGGAAGTTTTCCTTGGGCAACAAGCTCCGCAACCTCTTCGGTGCCGTGAATGTGGAGTTCTACGATGAACTCGAAGATATTCTGATCGAGGGCGATATCGGACCGGCAACCGCCGCCAAGATCGTCGAGTCCCTCCGGGCTCAGCTCCAGGGTACGGGGAGCAAGGATAGGGATCGGCTTTTCGGGATTCTCAGGTCCCAGCTGGGATCAACTCTGCGGGTTGAGCCTCTATCCCTGATCGAAAATACGACGAACCTCCTCTTGATTCTGGGCGTCAACGGTGTAGGAAAAACGACAACGATCGCCAAGTTGGCTCAATTTTTTAGAAGGGAACAAGGAAAGACGGTGCTCCTTGCAGCTGCGGATACTTTTCGAGCCGCCGCCATCGATCAGCTCGTTCTGTGGGGCAACCGGATCGGTGTGACCGTGATCCGCCAGGATCCCGGAGCCGACCCCGGAGCCGTGGTGTATGACGCCATTTCCAGCGCAGAAGCAAATCGGACCGATCTGGTCATAGCCGACACAGCGGGTCGGATGCACAACAAGGCTCATCTGGTAAGGGAGCTGGGAAAAATCAACAGGATCGCCGGTAACCGCATCTCCGGATCTGCCTACAAAAAAGTCCTGGTAATCGATGCCACAACCGGACAGAATGCACTGCGCCAGGCAGAGGTGTTTCAGGAGGCGATCGGTGTGGACAGCATCATTCTGGCCAAGTATGACTCCACGGCGAAAGGTGGAATCGTGGTCGCTATATCCAGCGATCTGGCTATTCCTTTTTCATTCATGGGAGTGGGCGAGAAGGTAGAGGATCTTGTACCTTTTAATAAAGAACTATACCTGAACAGCTTGATCGGGACGCAATGATCGTCTTCGCTTTTCTGATTCTCTCCGTTCTGCCGTCGTTTCCGCAAGACTCCTCGGTACGTTATTTCGCCTCTAATGATTTGGGAATGGCTCTTGAAGAAATCGATTGGTACCGGCGGGAGGAGTTTCCCTACCTGCTCGTTGTGCAGAAGGAGAATCAGTGGGAGAAGCGCACCCTTCTGCATAAGGGTGAGGAGATCCGCCGTTGGGAGGTTGAACTGCAGGAAGAACGAGTCTTTGATGGTGGGGTGATCCAGGAGCGGCTCCGGTACGAGCAAACGGGCAGGTTGACGGAGGAGCAGCTCTTTCAGGACGGGGAACCGAGCCGGCGTAAGGTCTATCATTACAGGGGAGCAGTCCTTGCTCTGACAGAGACTTTCGATTCAAAGGGCGAGCTCCTATTCCGGGACCGCTACTATCTGTCACCGGAAGGGGAGCTGCGACGGGTCAGCCGGGAGGAGAGGGAACCTCAAAGCACTCAGGAGTTGGCCCTGAGCGGCGGAGGCGGCAATCTGGCGGAAGAGCGCTACGGAAATGTTCGGGATAGAAAGGTCAATCGCTACGATCTGGAAGGAAGGCTGATCGAGAGGGAGAGGTGGAGCCAAGGAGAGTTGATCGAACGGGAGCGCTTCGAATACCGTGGGGAGGCAGACGCGCCCGTGCGCTCGCAACTCGAGCAGTTGCAGCTCCAACGCACGATTCGGCGTAGTTACGATGAGCAGGGCGGGCTGATCCGCAGTGTGGTGGAACAAGAGGGTGATGAGATCGAACAGACCGTCCACCTTCGGGATGAGACGGGGGCAATTGTGGAAACCACCAAGCGGAGTGCACGTGGACTCGAGCATTGGTTGTTTGACTACGGTCCGGAGGACAACCTTAGGCGGGAGGAGTACCGGATTCGAGGTGCTTTGGAAAGAATAACGACCTATTCAACCGACAGCGGGGGAAGCTCCCGGACGGAAGAGCTGTACAGAGAGGGACAGATCTTCATGAGGATCTACTTCGAAGGCGAAGAAAAGGTGAAGGAAGAGTTTCTTCGCGACGGGGAGGTCATTCGGGAGCGGCAGTTTCAATGAGGTACGGTTTTATTGCCTTTATGGGCTTTCGTTACTTTTGGTCCAGGCGTCGCGGGGTCGGCGCCACCTCCACCGTGCTTTCGATTCTGGGTGTTGCCGTCGGGGTGATGGCCCTAACGGCGGTGATGGGGGTGATGAACGGTTTTCAGCTGGGTTTTATCGAGAGTATCCTGGAGATCAGCTCATACCATATGCAGATAAAAGAGGTTCGAGGCGACGGCACCGGCCCTGCGCTTGTGGATGTCCTGGACCGCCTGCGCGCTCAGCCAGATGTCCGATCCGTGGTACCGTTCAGCGAACACCAGGTGATTATCGAGGGCAGGTTTGCCGAGCTGCGGGGTTGCCTGATTCGTGGAGTTCCCCCCGACGTTGAGAAATTGGATCCTACGTTTATGCGGACCCTGGAGATCGTGGCCGGGGATTTCGGGATAGATCGACCGGGAGCTCTCGTGCTTGGAGTCGAGCTGTCCCGGCATCTGGGTGTGAGTGTGGGTGACAGTGTGTCGATCCTGTCACTGGAAGGCCCCTCCTTCGGCGATCTCCAACCTTCCCGCCGCTTCTATCAGGTAGTCGGACTGTTTCGAAGCGGGTATTACGAGTTCGATCTTGGCTGGGCCTTCTTCTCCCTCGAGGAAGGATCCGCCCTCAACTCTGAGACTCCCGCTCCGGTCACCATCGGCGTGAAGATTCGCAATCGCTTCCGGGATCAACAGGCTGTCCGGGAGATTCAGAATGTCCTGGGCAGTGAGAAATACAGAATCGTCAGTTGGAGGGAATTCAATCGGGCGTTTTTCGGAGCTCTGCGAATGGAAAAAATCATGATGACCGTGCTGATCGGACTCATTTTCGTTGTGGTGGGCTTTAACATCCATCACAGTCTGCAGAGGGCCGTCCGGGAGCGATTCGAGGAGATCGGCTTGTTTAAGGCTCTCGGTGCATCTGAGGCAGCGGTTCGTCGGATATTTGTACTTGACGGTCTGTTGATAGGAACGATCGGTGCTCTGATCGGACTGCTCCTCGGCCTTCTTATATCCGTCAATATTAATACTGTCTTTAGGCTTGCCGAGATGGTTGTCAACGCCGGGCTCGCTCTTGTGGACATGCTGATGTTTCCCCTTGTTCGGTCCACCAGCACCCGTTTCTCCCTGTTTTCCCCAGCCTATTTCTACATCACCGAGGTGCCGAGCACGGTGTTGTTGAGGGAGGCGGTCCTGATTGTCCTTTTTGCCGTTTTTTCCCCGACGGCTGCTGCAGTCTCAGCGACAACGCGGGTGAGAGATGTCAAGCCGGCGGAGGTGCTGCGCTATGAATGAGTCGGGTTCGGCGATTCTGGATGTCAGGGATGTCAAGAAGGTCTACCGCAGCGGCAACGAGGATCTTGTTGTATTCGAGGAGGTAAGCTTCGAAGTAGAGGAGGGCACCACCGCGGTTATTTCAGGAGAAAGCGGCTCCGGAAAGACAACCCTCCTGAACCTGATCGGTGCGTTGGACAGCGCTTCGGATGGGCGGATCATTTTCAAAGGCAGGGATATAACGCTTGAGGAAGAAGAGGAGCTCATCGAATTTCGTTCCCGTTTTCTCGGGTTCATCTTCCAATTCCACTATCTTCTGAAAGATCTTACGGCGCTGGAAAACATCCTCATCCCTTCCCTCATCGCCCGCGTACCAGGTGCGCGGGCTCGTCGAAGGGCCGGAGATCTACTGGCTCAAGTTGGGTTGACCGAACGGATGGACCACTATCCGGTACAGCTGTCCGGCGGCGAGCGTCAACGGGTGGCCGTAGCCCGTGCGTTGATGAACGAACCACAGCTGATCCTGGCGGATGAACCGACGGGTAATCTGGACGAGCGAAACTCTCAAGGCATTCAGGAGCTGCTGTTCAAACTGGTCAAGACTCATGGGAAAACGATGATTTTAGTAACCCACGCAGCCGAGTTCGCTCGGATGGGAGATGAGCACTATCTTCTCGAGCACCGCCGGTTGAGGAGGTTGTGAGAAAGAGTATGCGAGTTGGTCGTCCCCTTTCCCTTTACCTTGGTTTTCGTACATTCATTGGACGGGGTGGACGGATTTCCACGAATCTGCTCGCCAGTATCCTGGGAATCGGACTGAGCCTGATTCCCCTGGTCGTGGTCCTGGAGGTTGCCGACGGAATGATCGAGGGGATAACCCGACGATACCTGGAGGTAGGAACCTACCACTTGCAAATACGTCTGGCCGGGGATGGGGATCTAGACAGTTACGAAGCTCTGGCCGAGCAGGTGCGGCAGAAGGCGGGAGTCACACAGGTTATCCTGGAGCGCCAGGGCATGGGTCTTCTGTACACGGAGGCGGGTCGGACAGCGGTGACCGTTCGGGCGGTGCCGTCGTCCCTCTACGAGGAGGATGGGAATTTCCGCAAATATTTCAGGATCCTCGAGGGTTCCTTCGACCTGCAAACACCGGATGCGGTGTTGGTCGGCCGGGAAATCGCCCAAAAGCTCGAGCTTAGCGTTGGGGAGCAGGTAAAACTACTGTCCGTGGTCTCTTCAGCGGGGCGGCGGAGCCTGCCGAGGGTGAGCACCTTCACGGTAGAGGGTGTTTTCACTACGGGGTACCAGGAGCTGGACAAACTGTGGATCTACATCCCGCTACCTACCGGGATCCGCGTTCTTCCCAGCGACGGTTCCTCTTTCTTTCTCGGAGTGAAGCTGTACGACCCCTTCGACAGAATCGGCCGGCAGGTCCGCAGTCTGGAAAAGGATCTTCCCCGAGAAGCGCAGCTTGCCAGCTGGTTCGATCTGGAAAGGGCAAATTACAAATCTTTCCAGACGACCAAGGCGTTATTGATCTTCGTCATGGCACTGATCGTGGCGGTAGCTACGATCAACATATCTTCGGCCTTGATCATGGTGGTTATTGAAAAGACCGAAGAGATCGGCATACTCAAAGCCATGGGGGCTCATCCACAGGATATTATCCTCTCCTTTATACTCACCGGGGTGTGTGTGGGAGTCGCCGGTATCCTTCTGGGTTTGGGAGTGGGATTGGCTGTTGCGGTGAATATCAACTCCGTTCTGGCCGGCGCCGAGCTGCTGGTAAATCACCTGGTGTTCGGATTCCGGTGGCTGGTCTCGCCGATCGTAGAGCTGCAGAGCCCAGGGCCGGTGCGGGTCTTCAACACGGAGTTCTATCTCGAGGAGATTCCCATCCGGATCAAGATGGGCGAGCTCGCCGCCGTTGCCGCTGCCTCCCTTCTGCTGTCCGCCCTGGCAGCGTTCTTCCCGGCCCGGGCGGCGGCCCGTATTAAACCTCTGGAAGTGTTGAGGAAAATTTGATCTTCCCTTCATTTTGATTGAAGATTGCGTTATTACGGAGGACATCGCAATCTTCCCTTCATTTTAATCGAAGATTGCGTTATTATAGAAGAAGATGGTGCAGGAATGAAATGTGAAATATGCGGTGCTCGCAAAGCGGTAATCCACATTCAACAGGTCGTCGGAAAAGAACGGGTGGATCTGCATCTATGTGAAGAGTGCGCCTTGGAGAGAGGGATCGGCGGTGGAACCGGTGACGGTGATCACCTAGAGCTGTCCATTTCCAACATGCTCAACGGCCTGGTGGACATCCGCAATGTGAAAGAAAAGAAGAACGCGGTGTGCCCTCAATGCGGTTTGAATTGGGAATCGATCCGAAAACGCGAGAAGATAGGGTGCGCGGAATGCTACACCACCTTCAGACGGGAAATACATTTTCTTCTGGAAAAGATGGGCGCCCAGCCAAGCCACAGGGGAAAGCTGCCAAAACGTCTGAACACCTACAAGAAGTTCCTGATAGATGTGGTGAAACTGAAGGAGGGACTTAAAAGTGCCCTCAAACGGGAAGACTATGAAAAGGCTGCTCGTATTCGTGACCGTATCCAGGAATTGGAAAAGTCTCCGGAGGATGGCTGATGCGTATTGACGAGGGTTGGTTTACAGCTCCCGGCGCCGAAGATGACGTGGCGGTTTCCAGTCGGGTCCGCCTGGCCCGAAATCTGCTCGGTTTTCCCTTTCCCCCGGTCATGAGCAAAGAAGAGGAGGAACAGGTCCAGCAGGAGGTCACCGAAGCCTTCGAAAAACTCGGGTGTTCCTTTGAAGCGATTTACCTGGACCGTCTCCCCCCTCTTGAACGTAAGATCCTGATGGAGCAGAATATTATTTCCCAGGATTTCTGCGTCTCGCCGAACAAGCTGGTTCTCCTGGGCGGCGACGGCGCAATCAGTGCTATGGTCAACGAGGACGATCACCTTCGGTTGGCCTGTATGCGCACGGGCCTCTGCCTGCAGGAGATCTTTGCCGCCGTAGATGAACTGGACAGCCGGCTGGAGAATTCCTTGCACTTCGCCGCGTCGATTGAATGGGGGTATCTCACCTCACGGCTGGACAACGCCGGTACGGGGTTGAGGGTTTCGGTTATGCTGCATATGCCCGCCCTGGTAACCGACGGTACGATCGGTTGGGCTTTGAAGCGGATCAACCAGATGGGACTGCAAATCAAGGGCTATTGGGGAGATGGAGATCATTCGCTGGGCGACATGTACCAGATTTCCAATCCCCTGTGTATCGGCTACCGGGAGAAGGAGATTCTCGCTTCAGTGGGGGAGGCAGCCCGGGAGCTGGTGGAGTACGAACGAAAGGCCCGGGAGGAGGTAGCCAAGAGCCGTCGAATCGAGTTGGAAGATCGAGTTCACAGAGCCTTCGGTGTGTTGAAGGCCTGCCGCTTGGTATCTTCGAAAGAGGCGATCACCCTGCTGTCCACGGTCCGCCTGGGAATCGGCCTGGGAATGATCAGCGAGCCTGGGATTGAGGTGGTTACATCCCTCATGATTCGGGCTCAGAAGGCTCATATCCAAAAAATGCTCGACCAAATGGATGACGATGCAGATAATAAATTAGTAGATTATACCCGGGCAAAACTTATACGGCATGCTTTAGAAGGGCATGTCCGGGAGGATAACAATGTTTAAGGGCCTAACCCAACGCGCTCAAAAGATCTTGACTGTATTGGCCCAGGAAGAGGCAAAGCGATTTCACTCCGACCAGCTTCTCCCTGAGCATATTATAATTGCATTGCTTAAAGACGGAGAGGGAGTAGCGGTAAAGGCGCTGCAGAAGGCCATGGTCGATCTTGGAGAGATGCAGTTGGAGATCGAGCGTTCCCTTCCTCTGGGAAAGGGAGGGTTGATTCTGGGTGACGTCCCGCCATCGAAGCGGGGGAAAAAGATCCTGGAGGATTCCGCTGCGGAGGCGAGAAACATGGGCCACGAGTATATCGGGACCGAGCATCTGCTTCTCGCGGCCAGCCAGGAGGCGGACAGCCCAACCATGCGTTACTTGAACCGCAACAAAGTCACATCGGCCAAGTTGAGAGAGTTGATTATCCAAATCAACGGTCTCGGCGACCTGAATCAGCAGGTACAGCACAAGAAGAAGACCCAGTCCATTGCCAGAAAAGCTACCCCCACACTTGATGAGTTCAGCCGTGACCTGACCAAACTGGCCCGGGAAGACAAACTTGATCCGGTTATCGGTCGGCTGCGGGAGATCCAGAGAGTCGTTCAGATCCTGGCCCGGCGCACGAAGAACAATCCGGTTCTGATCGGGGAACCCGGAGTGGGCAAAACGGCGATCGTTGAAGGACTAGCTCAGCTGATCGTTACCGGCGATGTCCCCGATGTTCTGGCCGGACGGCGGGTACTCACGCTGGACTTGGCTTCACTGGTTGCCGGAACCAAGTACCGTGGTGAGTTTGAAGAGCGATTGAAGCGGGTCATGAAGGAGATCGTGGTCGCGAACAACGTCATTCTTTTCATCGACGAGCTGCACACCCTCATCGGTGCCGGCGGCGCGGAAGGCGCCATTGATGCCTCGAATATGCTTAAGCCCTCTCTGTCCAGAGGTGAGCTCCAGTGTATCGGAGCAACGACCCTCAGGGATTACAGGAAATACGTGGAGAAGGATGCCGCTCTGGAGCGAAGGTTCCAACCGATTTATGTAGAAGAACCGAATCTGGAGGAGACGATCGAGATACTGAAGGGTTTGAAAGAGCATTACGGGAAATTTCACCACGTGACCTACACCTACGAAGCGCTGGAGGCTTCCGCCGCCCTGTCTCATCGCTACATTTCCGACCGGTTTCTCCCGGACAAAGCGATCGACCTGATTGATGAGGCGGGCAGCCGTAGGAAGATAGACACCAGCGTGCGGCCCAAGGAGCTGGCTGATATCGAGAACAGGATCGAGAAGTTGAGCGCAGAGAAGAGCAATCTCGTCGTTCAGCAGGACTATGAGCGGGCGGCGGCACTTCGGGATCGGGTGAAAAATCTGCGTGGACGCATGGATGTGATCAAACAGGACTGGGAAGCGAATCTCCGGGTGGAGGAGAATCTGATCGATGTGGAGGACATCCAGACCGTAGTCTCCGAGATAACCGGAATTCCCCTGAACCGGATCGCTCAAAGTGAATCCGAAAAGCTGCTGAAGATCGAAGAGGAACTGCACAAGCGAGTGATCGGCCAGGATGCGGCAATCAGCTCGATCGCCGCGGCGATCCGACGTTCCCGCACGGGTTTGAGCTCGCCAAAACGGCCCTTGGGGTCCTTTATCTTTCTCGGTCCAACCGGTGTAGGGAAGACACTGCTGGCCAAGACCTTGGCGGCCTTTCTCTTCGGAAATGAAGATGCCCTGGTTCGCATCGACATGTCTGATTTTATGGAGAAGCACAACGTTTCCCGCCTGGTCGGTGCTCCCCCGGGATACATCGGCTACGAGGAGGGCGGTCTTCTGACTGAGAAGATCCGCAGACGTCCCTACAGCGTCATTCTGCTCGATGAGATCGAAAAGGCCCATCCGGACGTGTTCAACCTGCTGCTGCAGGTGCTGGAGGAGGGACAGCTTCAGGACAACCTCGGCCATACCGTCAGCTTCCGCAATACTGTTCTGGTCATGACCTCCAATGCCGGAGCTCGGGAAATCAGCAAGGATTCATCCCTGGGATTTCGCGTGGAAGAGGGGATGATGCGCTACGAAGAGATACGCACCAGCGCTTTGAGTGAGATGAAGCGCCTGTTTAACCCGGAGTTCATCAACAGGGTTGATGAGGCCGTCGTCTTCCACAGCCTGAATCGGGAGCATCTGCGGGACATCCTCGAGTTGATGGTCAGGGAAGTCCAGGAGCAGCTGAACGAGCAGAATATCACCTTGCAGATAACCAAAGCGGCTCGAACCTTCCTGATCGAAGAGGGTTATGAAGCAAAGTACGGCGCACGTCCGCTGCGCAGGACCTTGCAGAAGTTGGTCGAAGATCCACTTTCCATAGATATATTGAAAGGACGGTTCAAGCAGGGCAGTACTATTGTGGTCGATCTGAAGGAGGAGAAGATCGCCTTCCGCGCGAAGAGAGAACGTAAGAGTCCGGACAAAGGGAATCAAAGCAAGCGCGGGAAGGGCGGCTCCCCGGCAGAAGGTTCTTCTCAGCTGCCCCAGGAAGTAGCCGTACGCTGACCCGTTACCGGGGGAGAGAGGTTTGCATACCAGGACAAACCTATTTTTTCTTGTCTTCCTGATGCTCTGGGCTGCTCCTGCAACCGGCTACGCCCAGGGTGTCGAGAACCTGTTCGAGGCTGGGAAGAAAGCCTTCCAGGACGGCTTATACGTGATGGCCGGGCGGAACTTCAGGCAGCTGGTCGATCAGTATCCGGACAGTCCTCTGGCCGACGATGCGGATTACCTCAGTGGTGTGTCGGATTTCTATCTTGGCGAGTTCCGCAGCTGTATAGCCGCTCTGGACAATTATGCCGGAAAGTATCCCCGGTCGGCCAACAATCGAAGGGTGTCCTACTGGCTGGGGAATGCCCACTTCCAACTTCAAGATTACCCCGACGCTCTCTCTCACCTGAAGGCGCAGGTGGAGAAATATCCCAATGAGCAACCCTATTTCGACCATTCTCTGCTCCTGAAGGGGATGGTCGAGGAAAACCTACCGAACTGGGCGGCTGCCCGGAGCAGCTACGGCCGGCTTCTGGAAAGAGAGTCGGCGAAGTATCTCTGGCCGGAAGCTCTGTACCGAGTCGGCGGCATAGCTTTGCGCTTTTCCGATTATTCGGAAGCTCTCACCGCTTTTACGCGGATTCTGATCGAATTTCCGAACTCCCAGTATGCCGGCGAGGCTGTGTTTTTCGTTGGGGAGGGCAATTTTTTTCTAGGCCGCTACGCAGAGGCTGAGCGAAGCTATCGGAGTGTTCTTGCCGCTGAACCGCCGCCTGAGCAGCAGGAGACCGGTCTGTACCGTTTGGCGATCATTCTTGCCGAACAGGGACGCAATTCCCAGGCTCTGGAGTTCTGCGATGAGTTGGAACTCCGTTTTCCCCGCGGTCAATACATAGATCTCCTCATCCGGTTGAAGGCGGATATGCTGTTCGACCTCGGGCGTTATGACCGGGCCTTCGCAGCCTACTCGGAGGCTCTGGCCGCGGCTGCCGGGACGGAGGAACGGCAGGTTATCTACTACAACATGGGACTGTCCGCATTCCTGAACGGCAATATTCGAAGATCCATCGAACCTCTCGAGAAAGCTCTGCAGGGGCGGGGTGAGATTTCCGAGCAGAGCCTGTTCCGTTTGGCAGCTGCGCTGACCGAGCTGGGGTCAAAGGAGCAGGCGGTTGCCCGTTATGAAGAGTTTCGGAGGCGCTTCCCGGCTTCTCAGGCGCGGGAGGAAGCCACCAGAATGCTTGCCTCCCTCTACCAGGACGGTGGAGACCTGGAACAGGCGGAAGGGATGTACACCGAGCTGATTACCCGTTATCCCGACTCTCCCTATCAGGACGAGTACCTTTTCAAGCGGGGCAGTTCTCATCTTCAAAGGGACGCATCGGCTGCCGCCCTCAGCGACTTCTTCTCCTTGACGCAGACGTGGCCGAGCTCTCCTTATATTGCCGAAAGCCGGTACAACATCGGCTACATCTATTCCCGGAGGGGAGAATACAAACGGGCTTTGCCATTTTTCGAGCAAGCCCTGAAGGCTAACCCATCGCCCGAGCAGGCCGGACGTTCGATCCTCGCCGCGGGGGTGTGCGCCTTCAATGCCGGTGAGTATTCCCAGGCTATCCAGTGGTTTGGCAAGAATACCGCCTCCGAAGCTGCCTGGGCAGGGGAGAGTTGGTTCTACCTGGGCAGAACTCATTACAAGCTGGAACAGCTGGAAGAGGCTGCGGGCAGCTTCGCTCGGGCGGCGGAACTTCTCGGGGGTACATCCCAGGGCGAGGAGGCGCTCTTTTGGAAGGGACTCTGTCAATTCAGGCTCGATCGGCTCATCCCTGCCAAAGAAACCTTCCTCGAGCTGACCGCCTTGTATCCGGGGGGGCAGCGAGTCGCAGAGAGCTACTACCGCGCCGGGATCTGCGCATCCCAGTTGGACAGCTACCCGGAGAGTATCGATTACTACGACAAAGCGCTTCAAACGGTGGGATCCCAGAGTGCGGAGTACCGGGACAAACTGAATCAGGAAATCCTATACCAAAAGGGTTTCGCACTTCTTCAGTCGGGAGAGCGGGATCGAGCGGTTGCGACTTACGAAACCTTGAGCCGGGAATACCCGAACAGCACTCTGGCCTCGGAAGCCTTCTTCAAAATAGCCGAAGAAGATTTTCGGGTCGGCAACTACGGAAGCGCCGAGCGGGGGTTCTTGCTGGTAAGGAAGCGATTCCCGGCAAGTCCCGCCGCCCGATCAGCCCTGTATTGGGCGGGGGTGAGTGCCTCCCGGGAGGGGATGAGGGCGAGCGCTTTGGAATACCTGATCGGCTTCCTCGAAGAGAATCCGGGCGGCGACGAGTCAGCAGCCGGGGGTCTGATCGATGTGGCGATTCAGGAGATCCGTACGGTACTGTCAGGCCTCAGCAGTGCCGGGGCATCCGGCCAGTTCGAAGATTTTTACAGGCGGGTCGATCGCAGCCCTTCCCTCAGGGAAGGTTTCAAGAATCTGGTGCGCTTCGAATACGCCCGTTTTATTTTCCCCGGCAGGCCTGAAGAGTCGATGGCCATCCTCCAGACCTTGAGAACCTCAAGTCTTGCGGAGCCGCTTCGTAGCGAGGTGAACTATCTGATCGGGGAATACTATAGAATCAATGGCGATCTGGACCGGGCTTATGATATCTTTACCGGGATTATCGCCGCCAGTTCGGAACAACCCGGCGCCGCATCACAGCTCGCTATTGCTCGAGTGCTCGAGGACCGGGGACAAAAGCAGGAAGCGGCGGAGGAGTACCTGAAGGTGCATTTTCTCTATCCAGACCAGCAGGTTCTTGCCGCCGAGGGTTTGTACGGCGCAGGCAGACTGTACTGGGATTTAGACTTAAGAGACAGAGCGGAGCAGCTTTTCGAGACATTGGCTGCGGAATACCCGGACAGTCCCTGGCTCGAGAAGCTTCCGGAGCGATAGGGACAAGAGGCTTTCTGAAGTCATGGATAAATTTGTCGAGTTTATGGACACGACTCTTCGGGACGGGAACAAGCTTCCCTTCGTGGTTCTGGACAGGCACGATCGTTTGGTAATAGCCCGGCAGCTGGCCACCCTGGGGGTTGATATTATCGACGCGGGTTATCCCGCCGCCTCGAGGGAGGAAAAAGAGAGTGTAGAGGCCATTGTCGACGAGGTCCGGGGGCCTCGAATCTCCGCGCTCTCCCGAGCGGTGCCTGAGGATGTACGCGAAGTATGTGAACTGCTGTCCAGAAGCGACAAGCCCCTGCTGCACGTTTTTCTGCCCGCCTCCCCCCATTTCCTCAAGGCAGTGCTCAAGCTGAAAACCGATCAGGTCTTGGATCTCATAGGCCGTTGCCTGGAGGCGGGTTCGGAGCTGCCGGTTCAGTTCTCTTTAGGAGAGATCGCCGAGGCGGAGCCGGGATTTCTTGTTGAGGCGGCCGCAAGTATCGTCGAGGGGGGAGCGGAGGTCCTCAATTTAGCCGATACCAACGGCATTATGCATCCGGGTGCCGCTGCCGACCTGGTGCGCAGGATTGTCGGGAGCGTAGCGCGCGTAGCGCGTCCCGGGGGGGCGCCGGGTGTGCGGATCGGCGTTCACTTTCACAATGACCTTGGTCTGGCTACGGCCAACTCTCTGGCCTGCCTGGAAGCGGGAGCGCGCCACGTCGAGTGCACGATAGGGGGCATCGGGGATCGAGGCGGTACCACGGCGCTGGAGGAGGTTGTGTTCGGTCTGGAAGCCTTCCGCGAACGGTTGAATCTAACCCATCGTATACAGCTGGATCAACTCTGGCGCACGTCAACCCTTCTCTCCAGGTTGACCGGCATTCCTCCCCATCCGAACAAGCCGGTCCTGGGAAAATGTGCGTTCCGGGAAACCCGGCCCGGGGGAAGCACGGATGTCAGAGACGCACTACCCGGGCATCTTCGGGAGCTGCTGCGGGAGAGGACGATCGGTCGATCCGAGGATGCCCTTTTCGGCGATCAGGAGATGAGTCGTGCCGGATTTCAACAGCAGCTGAAAAACTTCCGGGTCGATGTGGAAGGGGTGGACTTGGACAAGGCCTACGGGCTGTATCAATCTCAAGTGCGTCGAAAAAAGACGGTTTCCTTGAGCGAAGTTCAGTCGATTGTAGCGCAGGCCCGATTAGAGGAGACTCAGAGGGTATACACCCTTGCTTCTTTCAACGTGATGACCGGCAGCCAAACGCTTCCCGTCGGCAGTGTGGAGCTGAACAGGGAAGATACGGTACTTGTGCAGTCCGCCACGGGCACCGGACCGGTGGACGCCCTGTGCCGCGCCGTTGACAAGGCGGTCGGGATAAATCCGCGGCTGATCCTCTACTCTGTGGATCACCTCACCGAGGGGAAGGATGCCCGGGCGGAGGTGACCGTCAGTCTGGCCTACCTTGGGAGGCGTTTCCACGGCCACTCCGGATCCACAGACGTGGTGGAAGCCAGCCTGAGGGCGTATCTGGACGCAGTAAACAGCATCGAGACTCACCGCCGTTCCTATCCGGTAGAGGAGTTTTATATAAACGGCGAAGAGCTCTGGTGGGAATAAAAACTCATGCGTTGACCCGCTCTACATACTCTCGAGTCTCTGAGTTCACCAGGATCTTATCTCCCTGTTTGATGAACAGCGGTACCTTCACGACCAATCCCGTTTCCAGCGTGACCTGTTTGGTCGCCCCGGACACGGTATCTCCCTTCAGACCCTCTCCCGCTTCCGTTACGGTTAAGGCGACTTTGTAGGGAAGTAGGATATCGATTGGTTTTTCATCCCAAAAGGAGAGCTGAACCGTATCTCCCTCCAGAATGAAGAACTTCTTGTCTTCGTGGCCCTCTATGGCAACGGTGAACTGCTCGTAGGTTCCCAAGTCCATGAAGTGATAGTGTTCACCATCGGCGTAGAGGTACTGAGCCTCTTTCGTTTCGACGTTGATGTCCTCGAGCGTTTCCTGACTCTTGTTTACCTGTTTCAGCACCTGTCCGCTGATCAGGCTTTTCAGCTTCAGGCGCACGAAGGCGGAGCCCTTTCCCGGGTTGACGAACTCCCGTTCGACCACCACGTAGGGTTCATTCTTAACGCGAAGAAAATTTCCTTTTGAAATGGCGCCTGCGCGTATCATGAGCCCCTATCCTAATCACTTCCCCTGCCTGTTGCAATACTCCGATCCTAACCGGGTGAGTATTGGCAAAGTAATGTAAAAAGGCACGAAAAATCCCTCCCAGGTAGGCTATAATAGCCCATCACATCTTTCCTGGGAGCGACAGTGTTAGTTAGAAAGAAAATCGATCATTTCGATCGACCAATCAATTGTCTGCAATATTGTTCTCACCCTTCAA
>Ga0307378_10003132_pt1 | contig 24479 bp, 16 predicted proteins | sample UN1MG_FD_202238 | JGI IMG/M metagenome (GOLD analysis project Ga0307378, IMG submission 202238) | Soil microbial communities from Risofladan, Vaasa, Finland - UN-1 | ecosystem: Environmental > Terrestrial > Soil > Coastal area > Acid sulfate soil | place: Finland: Risofladan, Vaasa | collected...
GTCGCCGTTGAGGTCGCCGGCAGGACAGCCGGCATGAACAGAACCGACTATGGTTACGCTCAGTACAAGGGCAAGCAATAACAATCTGATATATCCGAGCACCTTCTAATCCCTTCCTCACTAATGGCTTTGGCCGCTAACTTCATCTTCACCTCTGCCGGTTTGGGACTTCAGAAAGATAAAATCGCAGATATCAGTTAGTTAATCAGTCAGGCATACTTTGCCTATTATAACATATTTTTAGCAGCTTAGACAATACATTTTGAGGCCGCATCCGAATGTCGTGCACATTCTGCCGGAGCAGGCTCAGTGCGAAATGGCGTACATAATAATATTAATCCCCATTTGAATTGCTTTTTCATAATTCTGCTTGCCGAATTCAAAACCGTTTCTGTCACACCAGCCGCAGTGAATATCGGTCGAGCTTAGAAAAACCGCGAGGCGGTCGCCGATAAAAACTCCCCTGGCACCGTGATTCTGGCCGTGCATATACGGCAAACCCATCTGCCTTGGCTGTCTCATGCCCGGCAGAAACACACGATTCTGACGCTCCATATACGGCAGGCCTTTATCGCCAAGATCGTACACATTGTGAAATATCTCGTGCTGCAACGGTATTCGCTTCACGGCCCCGTTTCCAAAAACCTGCTCCAGCAACTCATAAGAGCTTTGAAAGAAGAAATCGCCGCCCGAACCCACAACACAATCGTCCATCAGCAGGAATCCGCCACGGGTAATATATTCTCTCAAGTTGGCTTTCTGCCTGTCATCGAACTTGTAATGGTTTTCTCCGGTCATAAAAAGAAATGGATATTTCTTCAGTTCTTCCGGTTCGTCAAACGAGACCACCGCGTTGAGCTGGCCTTCCATAGCCCATTGCGGCTGCCAATCGTACGCTCCATTTATTGGTTTGACCTTGCAGCGGATTACCGACCTTAGCTCTCTTAATAAGTTAGCATCCCCGCCGGGGCGAACATTCCACCGGTCGACTTCCTTTGATTCATGAGCATATTTGACTCTCGGCATCACAAAATCGTACATATCGAGGTCGTCCGGGCCTTTTTCGGAATCCGATTCTTCAACAGCGGAGGCAATGCCGACCGCTATACATGCTGTACCAAGCACCGCTCCGCCCGCTGTTTTCAGGAATTGCCTTCGATTCATCTGTCCTTGTTCTTCATTCATGACTCAACTCTTTCCTGCTATTTGCCTGAAAGAAAAAACCTTGAGGCGGCCAAACCGTCCATCTTGCTTTGCTCATATTTCCAGGGCTGCTTGCTCGCAGCGCCATCTGCGTTATCTTCCAGGACAGGCGTTTCTGTCGTCAGCAGGGATTGACGACGATAGAAATCATCAACGCCTCTGGAAGCGGATGTGAATGCCTCCAGCACGGAAATCCTGCCATTACCATCTGTGTCACTACCTTCGTCAACTAATGCCGGCACAAAATATTCGCTGAATTTCGTGCTGTAATGCTGATCCGCGGTACAGGCACCGATGACAATCCTGCCCCGCCCCGCAACAGCTTTAACGGCCAGGCCTGCACCCGGGCAATCCAGCACAATCAGCATCGAAGAAGCCTTAATCGCGTTTATCCATTCGGCCAATTGATTATGAGTAATGTCGGGACCGGGAAGATTCAAACGCAGTCTGTCCGATACTACATTAGCCTGACCTGTATAGTAAAATATGAACCTGTCCTCAGGATTAACGGAAGCTGCGAATCTATCCATTTGCTCCTTCAAGTTCCCCGCTGTCGAAATTCCCGAACCTTTGCGAGCCGTTGGCTCACGATCAACCAGTACACTCAACCGGTCGGGTTTTACTCCGGCAATATCGAGAAAAAACCGGCTAAGGTCCACCGCCGCACGGTCTTTCGCCAGACGCTCTTTCGAGTCCTTATTGATACCGCCGACAATCAGGACATAAGTCTTTCCGCTCTCCTTCGACTCCGGGCTTCGTTCTGCACCAAGCGCTTCAAAAAACAGAGATCCACTTGCTATAAGCAAAAGAATTGCAATTATTGTCTTTTTCATAGGAGCCGTCATACCTTTCAAACCAAACCAATAGCCCGCCTTAGTAACCAGCTTACGCTAAGCACCATACACAAGACAAAAAGCAGCGGCCAACCGGGCCAGATACTTGTCATCCGGCGGGAACTACCTACCTGCGTCTGCGCCTCAAACATCTTTGCGATATCGTCGCCAACATCGTCAGCGTAGAAGTACCTGCCATCGAGCTTTCCGGCAAGCTCCCTGAGAAATTTTTCGTCCAGCTCGACATCCGTCATCTCGGTCTTAACCGGCGGCAAATTCACGGCAATAGTTTTCTCGCCAAGGAACACGCCATTAACCTCGGCCTGTACCGTCGCTACAATAGCCTGGTCCTGCACATTCTCGACTTCCGCGACGTAGTACCCGCGATCAACCTGGCTCATTCTTAAAACTTCATCCCGGATATTAATCAGCACATTAGCACCGGCAACAGGAACGAACGAATTGTCGCATACATAGGCCTCGAACTTTATCTTGTTCGTTTGCCCGGCAGCCCTTTCGGCGAACAATTCTATTGCCGCTTCCCGCGCTGTCACTCTGCCCAGGTGAGCGGTAAGTCCGGCCATCATCTTGTAGAGCCATCCGCCCTGCAGGTCTTCGCGGTACAGCGAGAAGAGCTTGGAAATATTGAGCAGACATACCCTGCCCCGCCCCACTCGATGAACTAAAACGATCGGCGTCTCTTCGATCAGAGCCAGTGTTGTCGAGGCAGGCTTGGGACTAACTATTCGGTAATACGGCGAAGCCGGCCCATCGATATCCTGCAGCGATCCTTTGTCCAGCACTTTGCCGTCAACGGCCTCAAGTGTCAGCTCTATCTGTCCCGGACTGCTCGGCCAAATTGTCGGATTGCCGGCATCGAAAATTACCGGGATCAGCGATTTCACCTTCTTGTTTGTCCACTCGGCGGGTCCGAATTCGGCCTTGCCCGGCAGCAGGATAAGTCCGCCCCCCCTATCAACCACAAAACTATACAGACCGGCAATCCGGGCCTCCGTTAAAGCGTCGATTTCGCAGGGACCGAGGATGATAATATCGTACCGATTAAATCCCTGCCGGTTGTCAGGCAGCCCGACATATCCATACGCCTCCGCGACGTTCTTAGCCAATGCAGGCGTTCTAATTACATCCAGGCCCAGGTCCAGCTCAATCTTTTCGTCCCTGGCCAAAACCTGCCTGAGCTTGCCTATATCGAAACTCGCTACTTGCGAATATAAAAGAACCTTGAGCCTGGTTTCTTCAACGACATCGACCATCGTGCTGCGAACATTATTTGCCAGATTGACCTCATGCTCGAGCGCCATTGCACGAACCGAAAAACTATACCTGCCGACTCTTTCTGCGCCGATAGCGAACTCTGCCGTTACATCTTTGGCTAAAGAATCGCTTCGGCGCCGATTTTGTGTAAATAACTCGGCGGGAATCTGCTTCGAATCTACCACGTAATTGTCTTTGAGCAGTTCGATTGTTACAGGCTGATTCTGAAAATTCCTGGCGCTAACGACAACCTGTATTGTACTGGCTGTATCAATCGCAATCCGTGAAGGTGCATTTATTGATTTTATCGCTATGTCGGTTTGCCGGTCTCTCGAACCGACCCCGATAATGGCAATTTGAAAATCCCTGCTGCGAAGCGGCAGATATGTGCGAATATTCTTGTCGTCGGCCTGGCCGTCCGTAAAGATAACCGCTCCTACGACTTTACTTCCCTGGACCGGCTCACCTTTGACTGAGTCACCCGATGTATCGGTGTCAATACTATGTACATCTTCCGAAGGAAGTAATTCTTCTGCGATCTCATATTTGCCCAGCATTGCCAGAAGGCCGTGCATATCCGTTTGTGGGCCCCAGCGCCGCAGAAAATCCGATGTGCCGCTATGATAAGTCTGCCGGTCGAATCCGAAGACTTTGTAATCGGGACTGTCCGCCTCGATAGGGCGAAACTTCTCTTGAAATATATTAAGCGCTTTATCCAGCCGGTTGACCCGCCCGTCTTCAACGACCGACATACTCTCGCTCGTATCGAAAAACGCCAGAACCGAATTCCTCGACAGTGCCTGACTAACTTTAGGCCGTGATGGGTTCCACAGAATCAATAGCAATATGACAATCGCAATATAATGCAGCACAATCAACGGCCACCTGTACGACTGCCGGGCCGCCTTTTGTAATTCGCCGCAGCGGAAGGCAAAAAAAATCAGCACGGCAGAGACGATTAAAAGCAGTCCTGCAATAAGATGTCCGGGATAGTCAGCGAATATCATTTTTTCACCGGTTCTTGATCATACCTGGCTGCGTTTTCAAAAAACTCGTTCTCCTGTCCATAGAATTCCACATCGGAAGGTTCATCATCAATCCATTGCTGCCGGCGTTTTTTCGCATCGATGGCGATAGACCAAAACTGCCGAGCCATTTGCCTTGCCGTCTCCGCCGAAGCCAGATTCGGATTCTTTGTAAGAACAACGCCTGCTCCTGACCGTGTACCCCCAGCCTTATCTACGGTTGCCCACTGCGGCTCCGGCATCATTTCAAGCAGCCGCTTTGCCGCTTCGAGCCGGGCCAGCATCTCCTCACGTTCTGCACTGGTGACGGACTCAGCAAGGGCATCCGCATCCTCAATAAGCTGCTCTGCCATTTCCTGAGCCTTCTGAGCGAGCTTCTGTTCATTACTCAGCGTAAGCTCACCATCAAGCGCCTCTTTAGCCAGGTCCAGTTCACTTTTGGCTGAGTCCATCATTGCTACAGCGCTATTCGATCTTTGTTCGTCCATCTGAGCTCGATAGCGAGCCTCGGCCATTTCATTCTGAAAGTCTTCCATCCTGGCGCCGGCCTCGCTCAGGTGTTCTTGTGCTTGCGCCCAGCCTTTACCTTTACCGCCGCCCGAGCTTTCCGGCAGCTCCTGCAGTTCTCGCTTTAACTGCGAAACCTGCTCCTGCAGGGCCCGCTGCTTCGCCTGGAGCATTCGGAGTCTGGCTTCGGCGTTCGCGATGCCGTCTTGCCCGCTGCCCTGACGCTGTGCATCAGTTCCGCTCTGACCGGCACTTGTTCCATCGCCGGAACCCTGGCTTTCCGATGCGCTCTTACCATCTCCGGGACTCTGGCCTTGGGAACTTTCCGGGCTTGCCGTATTGTTCTGCTTACCATCGGGAGTGCCGGAAGTTCCTGTGCTTTTCCCCGCGCTTTGGCTTTTGTCAGATGTGCTCTGTTTGTCCGCACCATCCTGGCTGTCGCCGGAACCTTGGCCTTCCGATGCGTTCTTACCCTCTCCGGGACTCTGACCCTGGGAACTTTCAGGGCTTGCCGTATTGCTCTGCTTGCCATCGGGAGTGCCAGAAGTTCCTGTGCTTTTCCCTGCGCTTTGGCTTTTGTCAGATGTGCTCTGTTTGTCCGCACCATCCTGGCTGTCGCTGGAACTTTGATTATCCGATGCACTCTTGTTCTCTTCCGGACTCTGGCCTTGAGCATCTTCCTGACTTCCGGAATCGTTCTGCTTACCATCGGAAGCGTCCGAAGCTCCAGCGCTTTTTCCGGCACTTTGACTTTTGGCAGAAGAGTCCTGCTTTTGGGCACTATCCTGGCTACTGCCGGCACTTTGGCCATTCGAAGGACTTTTGTCTTTTTGCTCGGCAGAGACGCTTTGTTGCCCGACATTGTTTGCATCCTGATCCTGTTTTTCGGCGTCGCTTTTTGATGTTTTGCCATCAGAGCTTTGTTGTGCGGCATTTTTTTCAGCCTGTTGTTCGAGAAAGTTCTCAAAAGACCATTGTAATTCTCCCTGCTCCCTGGTCAACTTGTCCAGCTTTTGCTGCATCTTCTTCAACTGACCTTCAATTCGCTCTTTCTCGTAGCCCGTAAATTCGGGTTTCTCCTGTAATTTCACGCTGTCGGGTTTCTTAGGTTGCTGGCCCTGGCCGCTGGGGGGAGGACTCCAGGCCAGTTCCAATTCGAGGATAAATTTGCGCAGAATACGATAGGCATTTTTCTCAGGAACCATAGCCGATGCCGCATCATGCGCAGCCAAATGCCCGCTTGCCTGTTCATAATACCGTATAACCTCGTTGAGCACGGCCTTATGAGGCTCTTCGAAGCCGTACTGAGAATCGTCACGAATCAGCGCCACTTGCTCGCCGCAGTACTGGACGTCCTGGTTTATGAATCCCAGCCTGGAACGGTCCTGCTCTGTCAGTTCCGGCTTGCTCGCAATCGACCACGTCTTCTTAATAATCGCCCGTGTATATTCGAGAATATTCAACAGCTCCACAGGAGGTGCGCCCCCTGCCTGTGACTCTCCGCCGCCGGGCATCGGGACCCAATTTTGCCGATAAGGCCTGATCTCGATAAAATACACGTCGCTGCTCGAAGTACGGTTCGCCTGTTCCGAGCCCGTGTCAATATCCGTTGCCTCGGCGTAAAACAGCACGCTGTCACCAATGGCCAGTTCGTACTCTTCCAGCTCGATCGTATGTGTGAGCTCTTTACTCCTGGCCCCCTCTTCGACCGGAATCACTATCTCTTTGGGCCCTTTACCTGGTATTTCCATGCACATTTTTACAGATTCCAGCCCGAAATCGTCGGTCACCTCGAACGTGATCGGCACGCTCGCAACATTAGTTGCCGGATAATCGCCGTCCGGCGATACCAGCTTGAACTTCGGAGGCTCATCCGTCTTGACAATCACCTGCAGGTCGGGCACGTTGTCATTAACCAGGCCCTGCTCGCCGACAAGACTAAATTTTGCGGAACCGCTCTTCTCGGCAGTAAAATGAAAGGTGAATTCTTCCGCCCCGTTTAACTGCCTGGTAATTGGCTTGCCATCCGGCCCGGTCGCCATAAACTCGCTGAGCTTATCGGTGGCCTGGACACTCAGCGTCACACTGCTGCCCGGAACAACTTCCAGCGTATTATTCTCAATCTGCTCGGTATAAGGTTTGACCCATTTTCTTCTAGGCGGCCTTCTCGGCAGTGTGACTTTAGCGGCCATACTCTCTATCCCCGGTGCCGGAGATATGTTCAACTCATGCCACTCGGTAGCGGCTGAATCCGTCTCAAACCGATATTTGAATTTGCCTGGTTGCGAGAAAGACTTCGCAGCCTCGAATTGTGCTGTTTTTCCTTCGTTGGAACGCGGCCGGATTTGCATTTCCTGATGTTGTTGCTCCTGACTACTATCTGCCGCTCCCGGTTTTAGCTCGACCAGCACCAGCTTTCCCAATTCCGGCACACGGCCTTTAATCTCGGCTGCAAATTTCACATCAGAATCCGGTTCGGCAACGATGTCCTTCGTGATGGATTCCAGATGCGTGGATGACAGCGGCTCAACAGAAGCCAGCGGACTCATCAGCCGGGCAAAGTATGAAGAAAAGTAGACATAGTTGTCACGGACATAAAACGTCGCCGCGACAAGACCAAATAAAATCACCGCCCCCAGAATATATCCCTGCCATTTTTCAACCGTCGAATCGAACTTGAATTCTCCACTCTCTTTGTCCACCCTCAGCACGAGTTGCCCGGCAAGGGCTTTCGAGTAAGGATAATCCTGTTTGTTCTCGTAATATTCGATGGCCGTGACAAGCTGCTGGTTAAAACTCCTTTTATTCTCAATGTAATTTGCAGCGACGCTGCAGGATATATGGCCGAGCAATAATTTTGTCAGTCTGTGCAATAGAAAAGCAAGACCGGCGACGAGCAAAATAAATGCCGTGATTCGGGCGATTTCATCAAAGTTCAGCCGGTGGTCGAGCCACGCATAAAAGCCGGTAAAGACCGAGACAAAGATCAGGCACAACGCCGCGACCTTAAGAATCGCAAGCGTCACCAGCCATCGCCTGACTTTTCCCACCCTGGCAACAAGAGCGTCAAGTTTGTCTTCCACGTTCTCAACCATAATCAAGCCTTATCTACCGCTTCAATCTGTTCGCAACAGCCGGTTCCGCAAGGAGCAGCAGAATGAGTGTCCAGGCAAATATCTTCCAAAGAGGCCTGTTTTTTTTGTCACGGAATACTCCGGCTTCGGTGACATCACTTTCGGCGCCGGTCGCAAATACCCGGCTAATGATGCCGGCCAGTTCCACAGCGACGGGCTTAGTCATATCAGTTTCGCCCTGCGGTAAATTAACTCCCGCGTATATCGTCGGCTTGCCGAGCGTCTTAACCCATCCGATGCCGGCCGGGTCGGGCACAAGCAGGGATGAATCCGCCACTACTGCCCGCCGATTTGCGCCGTCACAAGTCTCGATCCATACTTGCCCTTGTCCGGCAAACGACCGGTCCCTGCCGGACATTGGCAGCACGATCCGCTCATCACGAGTAAAACAGTATTCGTCGATCTGATGACTCTCTCCCAGCAAATACCGGCAAAAAGCAACTGATGCATTCGACTTGGTCAGCGATCCGAGCGAATCGTCCACGCTGGTATTGACAAGAATAGATGTACCGCTGCCGAGACTTTTAAGATAGACCAGGCCAAAGCCGTTCTGCAATTGCCACAGCAACCTGGTATCAGGATGCGGTTCACATTCGAAGCAGCCTTTTAGTAGAACCTTATCGATCCTGTAATTGGACAGAGACCTCGCTGCGATATAGTCCACGCCGGTGGTCCGGCTGTCAGTAGGCTTGGGCTGTATATACATGCGTTCGCTGATATATTTTCCCGGCATCGCCGCAAGAATATCTCGCTGCCATAACTGCTTCGCGGCCCCATGTTCAAGCACTTCTGTCACAAAACAAACAAATCTGCCGCCGGCCTTCACGAAGCTCTCGATGTTCGATGCCAAATCACCGAGCCGATCCGTAATCGCCGAGCAGACAACCACATCGGCCCAGTCCAGATCCGAATCAGCAAGCTCACTCATCGAAACCTGCTTAATTCTCAACGCATCGTACGAACTCGTTCGCGACAGCGTATCGGTCGCGGTTTTGAGCAAAAACATTCTATTGTCGCCCTCACCGGCAAGAAGAATGTTTATGTCCTCATGCCCGGGTATGGAAACCGCCAGGTAAAACGTATCGTCCCCGCTGAGACCGTCACCGTCCGACAAGCTCAATTCCACGGGCAGAACAGACGGCTGCCGCCCGGCGGCGCCAACGTCAAGCTGCACCTGAAAAACGTTTCGCTGATTCGCGGACAGATTGATATCTATCGGTGCCGATTTATTCGCTCCAGTCTTTGCTGTTAACCGCCGATTCTGCCGGAGAAGCCCGTAATTGACGACGGCGACATTTATGGTCAGCTTACCATCGGCAAGGCCGACAATGTGAGCGCCCGCTATCGCGGCATTATTTATCGGTTTCGATGAAACAATAGGCTCGTAATCGATTCTGTTAACAGCGGCAGGTTCCGTGACATTGATAAATTGCCTCAGCGTATTAGGCGTAAAATCACTCAGCACCAGTACCGATACATTGTCACTCAAATGCTCCGCTCGGTTGGCCCGGCTCAGTCCGGAAAGAAAATCCGCCACATTTGCGCCGCCCGGCTCAACCTTCAGGGCCTTTACCTCAGCCAGTGCCTGCTCTTTTTCCAATCCCTGCATCCAATCTCCGGAGGCCAGGGCACAAATATTGAACAGAGCATCGTCCCGGGCCGAGCGTATATAATCAACTGCCGAATCTTTCAGCTTTTCGAAATAGCTGCCGCTGCCATCGGAATATGCCATTGACATCGAATTGTCCAGGCCAAGGCAATGGACAGACCTTGACTCCGACGGTTTGAGCCGGATGTGCAGCAGCGGCCGGGAAAAAAGCATCGCAATCAGGACAATGATTGCGCAGCGAAGCAGCAGGATAAACAGGTCGCGCAGCTTTCGCCGGGACCGGCTTTCGACCTGCCCCGTGCGCAGGAACCGGAGCATCGTAAAAGGCAGGCGCCTGAATCGCGGCTTTGCCAGCAGATGCGCAATCACAGGCCCGGCGACCGCGAGCCCGCCTAACAGGAATATCCATTCCGTAAAGCTCACATCATTCTCTTTCGCTTTGCCAGGTACGCGACCAGCGCCCTATCGAGAGGCTCGGAAGTATCGAGCAGGCAATAATCGATGCCGCTGTTGCCGCTGGTCTTTTCTATATTATCCAGGAATTCGGAAACGCGATTGCGATAGCCCTCTCGCAGGGATTGAGGAAATGCGCGCATCCTGGCCTTTGTTTCCAAATCTTCAAACTGAATCAGACCTTCGTAATCGAGATTAAGCTCCTGATGATCCATTGTATGAAAAACAATTACATCGTGTTTAAGAAATTTCAAATGGGCCAGGCCCTGAAAAATATCGGCTTCGTCATCGAGCAGATCGGAAATCAGAATGACAATACCCCGTCTTCTCGTCGTCTCGGCAATCGTATGAAGAACACCGGCAAGGTTCGTCTGCCCTGCCGGCCTGTTATATTGCAGGGCCGTCAGGATTATATTCAGGTGCGTGCGCCTGGACCTGGGCGGGATATGCTTTATAACTTTTTCGGCAAATAATATCAGTGCCGTGCTGTCACTCTGGCTTAGCATCAGGTAGCTCAGGGCCGCAGCAAGATATGAGCCGTAGTCCATTTTGCTGACCGCGCCGTCGCCGGCGAAAGACATGCTCTTGCTGCAGTCCAGCAGGATGTAGGCGGTCGTATTCGTTTCCTGCTGGTACTGTTTTATATACAGTTTGTCGCTCCGGCCGAAAACTTTCCAATCGACGAATTTCAGCTCGTCGCCGGCATGATATTCCCGATGGTCGCTGTATTCGACGCTGAAACCGTGAAACGGACTCGGGTGCAGCCCGGCAAAAAAACCCTCCACCGCACACCGGGCAACCAGATCCATATTACCCAGCTTGCTCAGAAACACCGGGTCAAGATATTTGCGATTCTGCCTCACTGTCCTGCCCCATCAAACAAATTGACGCTCATTGTTGTGACTGTTATTTCGGCGGCGAGACATTCTCGACGAGGTCATCGAGAATTCCCTCAACGCCAATGCCGTCCGCCTCGGCGTTAAAGTTGGGAATAATGCGATGTCTCAGTACGAGTTTGCTGACCACTTTCACATCTTCAAAGCTCGGTGTAACACGCCCCTCGATCAGCGCCTTTGCCTTTGCCCCAAGCGTCATGAACTGCCCCGCTCTCGGGCCGGCACCCCACTTGAGATATTTCTTAATCATCGGTGTGGCAAGCTGATTGTCCGGCCGGGTAGCGCGGGCCAGTTTTATGCTGTACGCTATCACCATGTCACTGACGGGCGCCATTCGAACAATCTCCTGAAACAGCACCATATCGTTCCTGTCAAGCACCTGCTGGACGAATATCTTCTTCCTCGTCGTAGTCTGTTTGACTATCATGTGCTCTTCCCTGGCCGTGGGATAGTCGATATAAATCATAAACATAAATCTGTCCAGAGCGGCCTCCGGCAGAGAATATGTCCCCTCCTGCTCGATCGGATTCTGCGTGGCCAGGACAAAGAACGGCTCATCGAGCTTAAACGTCCTGCCGGAGACAGTTACCTCGCGTTCCTGCATCGCCTGCAAAAGGGCCGCCTGCGTCTTGGGTGGCGTGCGGTTTATCTCATCGGCCAGAACCACGTTGGCAAATATCGGCCCCTGCATAAACTCATATTTTCTCTTCTTTGACTGCGGGTCCCGCTGGATAATATCGGCGCCCGTTATATCCGAGGGCATCAAGTCCGGCGTGAACTGAATGCGGTTAAACGTCAGCCTCATCGAATCGGCTATCGCGTGCACCATCATCGTCTTAGCCAGCCCCGGCACGCCCTGGACGATACAGTGCCCCCCGGCAAGCATGCAGCAAAGCATCGAATCGATTGCATCATCCTGACCGACGATTACTTTGTGTATCTGATGTTTTAAGCTGACATAGCCCTTATGCAAGCGAGCCATTAACTCGCTTTCGTCAACGCTTCGGCTCTTATGGTTGTTTCCAACTGTTTGCCCCGTCGTCTGTTCCATTTCAGCCCTTTCAGATTTCCGCCAAAATCAAGGCGCACTCCAACAACCGTCTGTTTCCCCACCCTTATAGACGGCGGAAAATGAATTCTGTGACAGAATATTTTCATTTTTTGAACAAATGTTGTCGATGCTATGTGCCGTATCACTTTATTCTACCAGAAAAGGGCAAAAATTACCAGAAAATGTCGATTTTAGGGATTGATTCGATATGTAATTGCCACGGCCCGATGTTTCGTATTCAGGTTTCCTGCGGCATTCGCGACCATCCCCAAGCTTTGAATCCCGCCGTGCTGTGGTTCAAGCTTGAGGCTACCACCCGTCGTAGCAAAAAGCCTATTGGCTCATACATCAAACGCAGCTTGAGGGGATCATTTACGCACAGCAGTGACAGTCGCCGGCAGGAAATTCTCCATTACCCAGACCTCTGCAGGCTGTCTCTCCCCGGCGCCGAATGCAATATGTTGACCGTCGGGATGAACACTCAGACCGATGAGATTTGTTTCCAATTCAATTTCCAGGGGTTCTCCGCCCTCGATAGGAATTCGCCATAATCCGAGTTTCTTTTGCTCGATTTCTCTTATCACAAAGAAAATGTACTTTCCATCAGCGGACCATCTAAGTGTAATTAGCTGCTCGTTGTTTTGCTCACACATATACAGCTCTCTTGGTTCTCCCCCGGCAGCCGGTATGATTCTCAGTGCTCCTTCCTTCGCATAGTTTATGAAGGCCAGCCATTTGCCGTCCGGTGAACAGGCTAAACGGAAACGACCCAAACCGGTCATACGATAGATTTCCTTTTCCGTACCACTTTTAATTTCCCGAAGCATGATTTGAGAAACTTTGTCTTTTCTGGAGCTTCGACCCAGAAAATAAGATTCTCCATCGTGGAACCATTCGTGGGTATTGAATCGAAAATCCTCAGATGTCGGCAATACAAGTGTGAAGGCGCCCGTTTGAGGATCCACCTGATAATGTCCAAAACGATTGCTATTATAATCCATACCCGCGATAAGAATAGAGCTGCCATCCGGAGACCACCGGGGATGTAAGATTTGTCTGAGTTTCGAGGGTAATTCTCGCTCCATGCCGGTTTCGAGGGAACGAATACAAAGAAAAAAACGACGGCCCCGATTCGAGACATAAGCCAGATATTTCCCGTCAGGTGAGTAGTCAGGTGTTAGGTTATGTCCCTCGAAACGTTGAATTTCCTTCTTCGGCGGAATCAGGACTTTTCCAGTCTGAGGATCGAGCCTGGCGGTATATACATCGGATACCCGGCCTCCTCCGCAGCCGTAGTAGAAAGAATCGTCCTTAGCAAATCCCATCGGTATGAATTTTTGACCAATGTCCGGCTTAACGAGTTTGGGGATTCCCACGGCCATTCCATCGGCTATCGCAATAAGCCAAACACACGGGCTCCCGCTTCGGTCGCTTGTAAAAAGGACGTGCCTGCCATCAGGCGTCCAGTCGAGCACACGATCATCAGCGGGATGCTCAATGAGCGGAATCTCACGACTTCCATCGGTCAACAGCAAAAAGATGTCTCTTTCCGGTGAGTCTTCTTTTTCTGGAAAGTCATACACAATGTATCGTCCGTCCGGCGAAAAGCTCATTTTCTGTGGATATTTATTCAGCGTTTTGAGAACACTCACAGATCCATCTGCAACGGAAACAAGCACAATCTGTTCTGATCCTTCTTTGTTGTCGAAGCATGCAAGAATTTGTTTCCCATCAGGGGACCAATCGTATATTTGAGCCCAGGTCACTTCCTCATTACGATAGAGAATTTGAGGCTCCGAGCCATCAAGCCCGACAATACGCAGTTCAATAAAGTCGTCCTTATTGTACCAGTCATAAACAATCTGCCTGCCGTCGGGTGAGAAGTGGGAAAATTGGGCGAATTCATCTGATTCATCCCAGGAGCCCTTATTTGTAAGGCGGCGTTTTGTGCCCGAGGCGATTTCGTACACGGCCAGATCCCCCGTATCCCAGTCCACGTACGAGAGATACCTGCCATCCGGTGAGGGTGCTCCTTCTAAATCCACGCCGGGACCCGACCATACCCGCTGTATTGTCGGCTCAGGCTTCGCAACCGGTGTATCCGGCAGGAAATTCTCCATTACCCAAACCTCTGATTCCGGGGCCGATTCAGTGCCGGCAACCAGAATGTGCTGACCATCGGGATGGGCGCTCAGTGTGAAGTACCGGTTCTTTTCCAGTCCCACTTTTTCGACTTGCCCACTATCTACCGAAATTCGATATAACGGATGCTTCCCGCCCCCGGCCTCGTTGCCTGAGAAAAGGATATGTTTACCATCAGCCGTCCAGGCGATAGGCTTATGAGCAGAAGCTACCTTCTCGAACTCAGGCAATTCGCGCACTTGGCCTCCGGTAAGCGGCATAATCTTAAGGGATGTCGGACGAATACACCTTAGTGCCAGGAACTGACCGTCCGGAGAGAGGGCTATGTTAAATATGAACTCATCCGATGGAGACCGATGGAGCACCTCTTCGTTGCCGTCCTCAAGGTTGCGCATCACGATTTGGCTAACCTTGAATCCCGGATCGCCACCCCTATAGATGATGGCCTTTCCATCGCCAGACCATTCGCATGTGTTGCTTTGAACTAAATATTTGGCCTCCCATGTTTCGACGTCAATCCTATATACCCCAAAGCTATCCTTATCATTATAACCATTGACGAGGATGGAGCGGCCGTCAGGAGACCAACGAAGGCTTGAATATCTGATGATATTGCTAAGGTTGAGAGAACACTCTCGCTCTTTTCCCGTCTTAAGAGAACGAATACAAAGAACATTGCCACGACTTCGATTGGGCGGCACAAAACCCAATCTATGGATGTAGGCGATACAATTCCCGTCGGGAGAGTAGGCGGCTGCGATATTGGACCCCTCATAACGTTCAATCGCCTTCTTTGGGGGAGCCATGGCTCTGTTGGTTTCCGGATCAATCGTGGCGATGTAAATATCATCACTTCCTCTCGAAGTGCTGTAGTAGTACGAACCTTCTCCTGTGAATCCCATTGGCTCAAACCGGCCGACAATCTGCTTTACCAGCTCGGGGGTGCCCTGAGGCTTTCCATCGGCAACTGCAATGAGCCACATGCCCCAGGCTCCCGTCCGGTCACTAGCGAAAAGAATGCTCTTCCCGTCCGGCGCCCAGCCAAGCACAAGATCACCTGAAGAGTGTTTGACCAAAGAGACTTCGCGCGTTGCATCCGTGGACATCACGGAGATGTCAAGATTCGACGAGCTATCGTCATCTTCTGGTTTGAAATCGTACGCAATGTACTGCCCATCCGGAGAGAGGGTCGCGTGATGCAGGCAGTCCTTGCCCACTGTCTTGAGAACATGCAACGAGCCGTCTGCGGTGGAAATGCGGACTATCTTGTCTGTGCCATCCCTGGCGGTCAGAGATGCCAGAATGCCCTTGCCATCTGGAAACCAGTCGCAGGGCTCTGCCCATCTGTGCTGTTCATCTGTGCGGTAGAGAACCCGATGCCCTGAACCATCTGTTCCTATAATGCGCAATTCAACTGAGCCGGGCCCCATCTCCCAGCCATAGACTATCTGTTCCCCATCCGGCGACCATCTCGAAGAGTAAGCACTCTCATCGGATTCGTCCCAGGTGCCCTTGTTTGTGAGACGGCGTTTCGTTCCGGCGGCAATGTCATAGATGGCTAGATCGCCGGTCTGCCAATCTGTGTATGAGAGGTATCTGCCGTCCGGTGAAGTTTCTCCATCAGTAACAGGATAGGAGTAAGACCATACTCGCCGAAGCGTTATGTTCCGAACCGGTTCCTTTGAGGCGATTCGAGAAGCCTCTGTGCGTATTGCCTCCGGCAGAGAGACGCCGGCTAAGATGACTATCAGGATGACAGACAGAGGTGACCATTGATATGAGTTCTTTTTGAAATTCGCAATCATGGTAACTCTCCTTTTCAATTGAGCCTTGGTTTCCAGGATACCCGCCATTCCCGGCAGGCGCTGGGGGCGGGAAAAACGTTCTACAAGATTGACGATAATTCGGCCGTAGCTTTTCGGCTCTTCATTTTGCGTGCGGGCCAGGACGAGGGCATCGCAGGCTAATTCCCTGTCCGATCGCATGCGATAGAAGGCCAGCCAGACAAGCGGGTTGAACCAGTGCAGAACCTGCAGCAAGCTCATCAGCCAGCCGATATAGATATCGTGCCGTTTGAGATGCGCCAGCTCGTGAAGCAGGACATATCGCAGCTCTTGCTGGCTCAAAGTCTCTATCATCCCGTGCGGCAACAGCAATCGAGGCCGTACAAAGCCAAACAACGCCGGGCTTTCGACTTTGTCGGTCGGTACAATCCCGAGAATTGTCTGAATGCCCATTTGTACCTTGCAGTCCTCCAGCAACTCGAGAATCTTCTGGTCGATCAAAGGACGCCGGCGTTTGACAATTCTCCATAGATTGAAGTTGCCCGCGCCGACATATACGGCCAGAACCAGCGCCCCTATCAGCCAAAGTAGAGGCAATATTTTTACTATTCTGGTAAAGTCCGGCTTAATCTGGTTTTGAACGTCCCGGTTTATCGAGGGTGTTGCCGTGACTGCCTCCGGACTTTCCTGTGTAGTTGTCGCCGGAGAAGCCGGTACTGATTCAACTGGCTCTGAGCCTGCAACATCGGAGCCGACACTTTGCCGGCCGTTGCCTTGTTGTTCATATTCTGCTCGTTGCTGATGTGCCGACCGTGGTATCAAATTGAACAAACTGGCCCGGCTTTGAGGCGCCCACGGCAGTGACATGCGAACCAATAACAGCAGCCAGAGGCCGTAATGCCAGCGAATGCACAGTCGGTTTCGCAGAATTCTTTGAAGCAACAGAATCACACAAATCAGGAGACTCGCCTGCACCGTTGTTCGCAGCAGCCATTCGAAAAACGGCAGCAATTGTGTATTTAGAGATTCCATTTTTATTCCTCCGCTTTTTGTTCGAGAATTTGTTTCAGTTCGGAGATATCGTCGGGCGAAAGCTCCGCATCCTCCAGGAATGCGGCGAGCATCGGCTTGCTTATTCCGCCGTAAACCCGACGAACGAATGAACGCCTTTCCTTAGTAACGTATTCGTCCCGGCCGACCGCAGGATAGTACATATACCGCCTTCCATCCTTTTCATATTTGACGGCCCCTTTTTTCACTAATCGGTCAATCAGCGTCTTGACCGTTTTGGGCTTCCATTTTGTTGTTCCATCGAGCTTATCGAAGACATCCTGTGCCGCCAGAGGGCTCTTCGACCACAGCACGCACATCACCAGCCATTCCGATTCTGATATTTTTGGCAGCTTCTTCATAATTCAATCTCCTAAGATTACATTTGTAATTATACCCAAAATATTACATTTGTAATCCAACGTCAACAAAAAAAAATGGAACAACCTCATTTTTTTTTACAATCGAAGCTTAATGCCCTTTTTTGTGATGAAAATAGCGATTTTTGTTCCGTGGCGAATGAAAAATATTGAAAGATTTTCAAAAGATGTGGATGTTCAACTTCCAGGAAGCTGGTGCAAATGAGCATGAGCCGGAGAATCTACCGCATTGCAGCCTCCGGCAACTTCAGCGTTACATTATATTGATAGCCAGCATGCACAGATACAAAAGTACGAGGCCGCCTGATATAACAGTGGTGATAATGGCAAGCAATTTACTCCGGTCGCAGATGATTCCTACAATGCCGAATATCAAGGCGGCAGGAGATGAGAAAATTAGAAGCAACCCTCCAAGGGCCGCGAATGGACTGCTTCACCCGGGTTTGCATACAAGCATTATGACTATCGTGGCGGCGAGTAAAGCTAACAATGCAGCCGATATCTTTCCGAATCGCACAATGAAATCCCTTCAAAGAGTGTCAAGCACGGTTTTCAACAATCATATTGTACGAAGTCTTAATCTGTAGATCAACCGCCCGTTTTCAAGTGCCTCGTATAGCCCGAGCGCCGGGTTACGCCGATGCGGTCGAAGTAATCGAGAAGCGGGATCGCGAATTTCCTGGTGGTGTCGAGCAGATACTTAAATTTGACGCTTTCGAGGCCGCCTTCTTTCTTGATGTATTCTGTCAGTAATTCCCGGGCTCGGTCAACGGCCTCACGGTGAAAGAGAAGGTCCTTATCAACACGGACAAGCTGCTCCTGCTCGATCAATATCTTAAGAGCTTTTTGGACATCTTCCGGTTTTGCTGTGATATCCCTGGCGACTTCATCGAGCCTGGGCGGATTGAATGACCGGGTTTTAAAAAGCGATTCGACGCTGCGGAGCAGTTTTTGCTCATCGTCGCTGAACATCTCCTGATGCTCTGGCAGCGCCAGGCAATGTTTCCTTTCGACGAGTTTGCCCTGCGAGACAAGCATTTTTACGAGGCTATCGAAAACATCCTTTTTCTGCCGGAATGCTTCGTGCAACTGCTCGGAACTAAGGCCCGGACTTTCGGGCTTGCTGCGGTGAAACTCGCCGACAATATCAAGCAGCTTTTGCTGAACATCACGGCATGTGTCTCGATGTATCAACAGCTTCGGGCTTAAATTCAGGACCTCGCCCCCTGCGACAAGCCCGGCAAGAATTTCCTTCAACGGCCCCGGCAGCATCTTGGCACGGATCGAAAGCCCGCTTTCACCGGCGGCAAAATCGTCGGCTGTCTTTATACAATACTCGACGAAATCCCGCTCGGACACCACCGCTTTTGCCCTGTCTTGTGCATCCTGCAATACCCCCTCGTCTTTTCGCTTTAGCTTTTTCGCCAGTGCCTCGATAATCATGCCCCCGCCGATTGTATGGACGGGTGAAAGACTCCGCAGGATGAACCGGTCACGTGGGGCCGCCACAATCCGCTGCGGCCGGTTCATCCGGACCTGCACGAGACATTCCCGGCCGGCGGTAACGCTGCTGCCTTCCAGCAGGAATACCGTAGCGATAACTTCGGAGGTGCCGGTGTGGAATTTTATGTCCGCGCCATTTTTGAGAGGCGATTTTACATGTGGGAGTACCCGAAGGCTGCACAAGTACCACTGCTGAGGCGAGAAATAATCACCGAGCGTGACGGTACAGCCGCGATCGACGTCCTTGTAATCCAACTGAGGGATATTTATAGCCGCACACTGGCCGACCATGGCGGTATCGCTGTTTCTCTTGTAAACCTGCACGGCCTTTATCCGGCCTTTCGTCCCGTGCGGGAAAAGGACAACATCATCGCCGATTTTGACCGAACCCGCGACCGGGATCCCGGTCACCACTGTTCCGTATCCCTTCACAGAGAACGTCCGCTCGACCGGCAGCCGGAACACGCCATCGGTCTTTTTCGGCTCGATGGTATCGACAAGCTTTTTGAGGGCCTCGTAAAAAGTATCGAAGCCTTCGCCTGTTATACTGGATACGGGAAGAATCGGGGCGTCCTGAAGGAATGTGCCTGCAAGAAAATCCCGAATCTCCGCGGTCACTTTTTTTACGCGAACAGGCTCGACAGCATCGACTTTTGTCAAAGCCACGATTCCGTATTTAACGCCGAGCAGCGTGAGGATGTCGAAGTGCTCGCGAGTCTGGGGCATCACGCCGTCATCAGCGGCGATTACAAAAATAACGCCGTCAATACCGGTGGCGCCTGCAACCATCGTCTTGATAAAATTTTCATGGCCGGGGACATCGACAATGCCGACCTCCAGCCCGGAGACCGTGCACGGGGCAAATCCGAGGTCAATTGACATTCCACGTTCCTTCTCGGCCTTTAGATGGTCCGTATCGCAGCCGGTCAGGCATTTTATTAACGCCGTCTTACCATGATCGATATGGCCGGCCGTGCCAAGCGTGATATTCTTTTGTGCTGTCACCATAGATTCTAACTCTCTTGGCTGAAAATCTCGATCAATGCTTCGACGACTATTTTTTCATCCCCGCTCAGAAGCGTCCGTGGATCGATAAGAACCTGGTTGTTCTGGATGCGAGTGAAAATCGGCGTACCGTATTGGCGAAGCCGTTGTGCCAGCGATTCTGCATTGATTTTTTCCGGCTGCAACGCCACCAGCGTCGTAGCAAGATTTTGAGTCGGCAGGGAACCGCTGCCCATTTGCGAGAAGCCGCAGATCGTTGTGACGGCAACGCCGGAAACGCTCTTTTTCAACTCCATCGCGATACCCTCAGCCTGTTTGGCGATTTCCGAAGCGTCGCGTCTGAGCATTTTCAGCGTCGGAACCTCGCGAAGAGCGATAGATTCATCAAGAAATAATTTCAACGTAGCTTCCAGGGCAGCGAGTGTGAGTTTTCCGACGCGGACAATTCTTGCGAACTGATTCTTCCGTATGGCGTCGATCAGTTTCGCCCTGCCGAGGATAATGCCGCCCTGGGAAGCACCGATCAGCTTGTCGGCACTTGAAGTGACGATATCGGCTCCCCTGGCAATCGATTCGCTCAGAGTCGGTTCAGGTTCAAATCCAAACTGCGAAAAATCAACAAGTGCACCGGCGCCGACGTCATCGACCATAACAAGCCCGTGAGCATGTGATATCTCGACAAGCTCGTCGAGCGAGACCTCCGACGAGAATCCCTGAATCTTGTAATTGCTCGGATGAACACGAAGAATCGCAGCGGTGTTTTCGGTAATGGCATTCAAGTAGTCATGCGGGTGTGTCTTATTGGTTGCTCCGACCTCAACGAGTTTTGCCCCGCTGAAAGCCATCACATCGGGCAGGCGGAACGCCCCGCCGATCTCGACGAGCTGGCCGCGGGAGACGATGACTTCTTTGCCGTCGGCAATGGTATTGAGCACAATGCTGGTAGCGGCGGCATTATTATTGACTACGGTAGCAGCTTCGGCGCCGGTTAGCTGCTGCAGAAGCCGCTCGATACATCCATCTCGTTTTGAGCGTTTGCCGGTTTCGGTATCGGTCTGAAGCAGTGAATATCCAGACATTTCATCGTGAATCTGGCGCAGCGCCTGAGCGGGGAGAACCGCCCGCCCGAGAGCGGTGTGCAAAATGATCCCCGTCGCGTTGACGACTTTTCGATAGTGCGGCCGGGAAATGGCTTTGAGGCGGTGCATGACATCGGCAATTATTTTCTGACGAATTGCGGCTTCATCTGTTTCAGCAAATGCCTCGGTTAAAATAAGCTCTCGGACTTCCTCAATCGCCTGGCGAATTGAATTGACAACAACCGTTCTGCCCAGTTCGGCGGCACTACTGTCCAAATCGGGCTCTTTTAGAAGTGTGTCTACAGCGGGCAACTTCTTCAACAAGGCCGCGGTGGACTCGTTCTGCTTTGCCATAAGCTACCTCGAGTTTTATAAAATGGGAGCCGTTCAAACGAACTATACCTTAGCCCATTCTACTTCAACCGGCAGGGAAAGCAAGTAGTTTGTTTACCCGAGCCATGACGGAGGGGTTGACCCAATCCTGCAGGAAAAGATTGTTCCTGCGATTTCGTGGAGACGGTCGACACGACCACCGGCTATCCATTATCACCCGGAGGGCGGTGCCGCACCCCACACACCCACTACATCACAAGCCAAAGATTCTGTGTTTACGCTTGCGAGAAGGACCGGCTCTGAAAACGCCCTGCACGCTGGATCGTTCATCAATGTGCTGTGGCTGTCAGCCCAGCTCTGAGGACTGCTCAGAAATTCAATCGCCTCATCCAGGTTCACTTCGCCGCGGGCAAGCCATCGGTGCAGCATAGCTGTTGGAAAACAAACGCCGTATCTGAGCGAAGCTTCCTGCAACAATTCAGGACCCTGGGGCCAGCCAAAATCCAGCGGCTTGACGTTGAAAGTACCGACGCTGCCGTCTCCTCGCAGAAAGTTGATCTTGTTCTGGCAAATATATTACTCGCTGTTATTGTTCATCATCGATGCTGCTTTCCCATTATATTTCCATTGCTCCGCGAGTGAAATAAATATAAAGAAAACATTGCATTTTTTTGTGATTCAATAATTACCTCAGGTTCATCCCCTCTGATTCGGCAAAAACGCTTTTTTCATATAAAAAAACGTAAAAAAGAGCTCTGCTTTTTGCTTGGTGAAGCGTGCACGCATGAAAGTTAGGCATGAGTGCCTGAAGACAGAGCCCTTTTTTTAGGCAAGTTCTTCTCTTTTTAAATACAGACGAATATATAGCGATTTAGTTACTTTTTTTTTCGATTTTTACCCTTTAAAATGTAATATTTCATCGGATTTTGCTCGATTTGCCGCCCCGAATTGTTATAATTCTTTAAAAGCGTATGGCCTCTATGACAGATTTCAGCTATGAAAATCTCCGGATTAAGATCTCCGGGCAGGTTGTCGTATAAGCAGGATTGAATCAGACAAAATTGCTGTGGCTATAATGAGGTTCCGTAATGATTAACAATTCTTCCGGAAAAAAGAAGACAGTAGTAATTGCCGCCGCCGCGGTAGTTGCGGTTGTCGTAATCGGGGCGTTGCTGCGAGGCATCTTTTCATCTCCGACAACAACTCGGCAACAAATGGGCCTTTCCGCACTCTCGACAACAGACGCCAACGGCGACAAATGGGTTCTGGATCTCGCCAAGGGACAGTCTCCGTCCAGCTTAAAGGACAGCAGCGCCAAATCCGGGCCGCCCCTTTTGATCAAAACCGATGTCCAGATCATAGGCAGTGATGTTTCCATCGGTCTTATTGTCGAGGGTCAGGCCGGAGAAAAATATGCCGGCGGCGTCCAAAAGAACAACCAATGGCAGCAGGCACCGGCCTTTAACATTGTCAACGAAGCCGGCAAAACTCTTACCTCCGGCACCTTCAAATATGGCTGAGGCGGCACCTGCAGGTACTCGTGGCGAGCACCAGGTAATTTCAAAGGAAAATTCAAAGTGCAGGTGGAAGCCGACATGGGGCCGTTCGAAACACAGCCCGATGAAACCTGGCACTCGATAAGCTGAAAACAGGCCGTAAAGAGTGACAGCAAGCAAAAACAATTGGTTTGCCCGGATTCTTGCGCCCCGTTTTTCTTCGAATACTCAGAGTAACTCGATCCAAATTTGATGAAATTTTGTCTTTACGAAGAAAATTTTCGGAAAAAGACGTAACGAAACCATTATCTCTGCGTCTGAATAAATAAAGAACAAAACCTCCTATAGGCGGCTGATATATGAAGAAAAAGGATATATTGATTTCTTTAGCCATTATAGCTGCGTCTGGCTTGACGCTTCTCTACTATTCGCAGCGGAAAGGATTCGTCGGGATCGATGCCGGCGGTGCTGAAGCCTTACTGCATCTTAGCAACAGTTGGATTACTTCTGCAATAATTGCTTCAGGTGACGAGCCGGCTGCAATCGGTGCTCGAATTTACAGGCCGCAGCTCCTGAGCCTGTCAATGGGACAAGATGGGCAAACATGGCGGATTGAAAGCTACGGCCCCTGGTCAGACCTCTCAATAATCAAGGTTCGAAACAACGAGGCAACGGCCATCAGACTCGGACCGCCGTTTCTGATTATACCGGAAGTTAAAAAAAATGGCTCGATCATCTCGATAAATTACGCCATCATCGGCCAGGCTGGCGAGCAATACCAGAACTTCATAACAAAAGACAATCGGGACGCCACAGCGGCAAAAATCAAAATCGTGGATGAAGCAGGAAATGTTCTTAAATCCGGCATATTCACGTATGGCTGAGGCAGTGCCCGCCGCGGGTACTTGTGGCAAGTGCCGGAAAATTTCAAAGGAAAATACCAGGTTCAGTTAGATATCGCCCTGGGGCCTTTTGAGAAAAAAACCGAAGAGACATGGTTCTCAACGATTTAATTGTTCCCAATCTCAAGCAGGCAGAAAACTACGGAATCCCGGTTTTCCCTTGCATATTATAGTGCTTCTGAAGTAACCTAACGGCAGATTCCGGTTTTTTTTCCGGAAAGTTTGTAACAGAATCGCTGCTTTGGCGTCTTATTCTTAAAGGGACTGAAGCGCAGCAGTCCGGCAATGTTTTTTCGGTGACGTATTTATGAAGAAAATAATAGTCATACCGGTTATCGTTGTCGTTTTGATCGGACTTATCGTATTTTACTATTCCCAGCAGACCGGCTATATCAAGATTGAGGCTTCCGGTTTTGAGACAGACCTGAATTTGAGCGGCAGATGGGGCAGTAAGGCAATTTCTGTATCGGGAAGCGAGCCGGTTGAAATCCGCACCGGGACGTACAAGCCGGAGCGGATCGTCGTCAGGCTGACAAAAGCAAGCGATCAATGGTGGTCGATTCTCTGCCGTAACGAGCCGTGGGGAAAGCTGGCGACAATTAACGTAGCTAAAGGAAATACTACTGCCTTGAAACTTGGCCCGCCTTTGGAAATGCGCACTGATGTACAACGCAATAATCGGACAGTATCAATCGGCCTTACACTGGTTGGCCAGGCCGGCGAACACTACAGTCCGCAGGTATTGACACATAATGGCCCCCTGCCGGAACCAAAGGTTAAAATTGTCGACGAGTCCGGCCAGGAGCTTGCCTCGGGCAA
>Ga0307378_10003136_pt1 | contig 24460 bp, 31 predicted proteins | sample UN1MG_FD_202238 | JGI IMG/M metagenome (GOLD analysis project Ga0307378, IMG submission 202238) | Soil microbial communities from Risofladan, Vaasa, Finland - UN-1 | ecosystem: Environmental > Terrestrial > Soil > Coastal area > Acid sulfate soil | place: Finland: Risofladan, Vaasa | collected...
AGATCTCTCGTCAAACCTAAATAATTTTTTAAAAAAGCATCGAATGGATTTAGTCAAGGTAATGGGAAGCCATTACCTTGTTCGTTATCAGGACAGACAAGACTTAAAATCATTAAAGATGTATCTTGATAAAATGGATCAAAAGATACATCTTTTGCCTATGGATAATCGCTCAAGTCGCAGGATGTCGCCTTTATCTAAGTATGTAGATGATAAGGGTAATTATGCGGTGGTTATAGCTTAGAGGGTTAAAGTGTGGCTCGCTCGCCTATTAATGATTTTTTGCAGGTCGGTAGATTTCATGTCATCGATGTGAGTTTTACGATACCGCCTATTCTATTGCCGATATTCGGTTTTCGTGGTTGCTCTCTTCCAGAATTAAATATCAATATGCGAGAGATACCAGAGGGTAATTATGAATACCCTTCGAAGGTCGTTTCCGGTGCGACCGTCAGCAATATCACGTTGACGCAGGGGGTATCATTATTCAACAGTGATTTTTGGGATTGGGCTCGCAAAACTGTAGTCGGCAATAAGCCAGCTAAAGATTTGTTGATTGTTCAGTTTACCAGGATGGGTACAAGTCAGAATGCTCTCGGACCAAATGACGATGCTGATTTACCAACAGGCAATCAGATACCTCCTGGCTTGGAGTATGCGTCAAGGATACCTGGCAGGGCATGGTCGTGCAAGCGATGTAGGCCGACAAGATATAAGCCTGGAACCGATTTCGATGGCATGTCTCAAGAGGTAAGCATTGCGGAGTTGGATCTAGTGGTTGAAGAATTTGAAGAGTTCAATGTAGGTATATAATGGATAAAGATAGCCAAGAAATATTTCGCATGATGGGTGAGTTGGGGACTAGGGGACCGATAAGCGAGGCTATCGGTGACAACACTGTAGATAACATGATTGATGAATTGACAAGATCGACAAATATCGAGCTTGGCAAATTCGTTTCTTCTCTGCTCAATACCAACATCAATCTATTTCAGCATAGTTATAATTTGCCTCAGTACGAGGAATTTCGATCTTCTTTTCAGATGATTCTTAACCGCTATCAGGTTATGGATGGATCGGAGCAAGGCGATTTATTTCGCAAGATTGAAAATATGTTTAAGGATATTTTTATTTCAAAGTTTGGTGATTTAGGTCCAGAGGTGGCAGAAGTCATTGCTCAAAGATATGCGGTGCAGATGGTTGATACGCTCAAGAAAAATTCAATACAAGCGAATGTCGATTTAGATCAGGATCGGGAAGGTGTGTTCTATTGAACGATTTTTCATTATACTCAATATATCTAATGATTGGTTTATCACTCTCTATGGTGCTTATTTTTGCGCTGGATAAATTGATTCAAGACGGTCCTCTCGAAAGAGATGCAAATAATCTTTGGTTAATGATCAATCAAAAGCCAGGATTATTTGTTATGGCAGTAACCTTGTTATGGCCAGCAATGTTCATAGCTCTTTTTATGCCTAACGAGGAAAAATAAATGAATTTTTGGGATATAGTTGATGCGACAGCCAAGGTATTTGAAAATGAAGCTAAGTCGCATTACACTTGTGGCATATCAAGGCCGGTAAACGAGGGCATTGGAGCTTTGATTCAGAAAGCGGCTATGGACTGGCTGTCTACTGAATTCAAAGATATGTCAGCTGATGAAGTTAATCAGGCGCTGTTAGATAATACGGATGTTTTGTATGATAAGTGGGTGCGGTACGCTGATAGGCTACATGGCATCAATAGTGCAGCTGGCCAGCAAACCGGCTGGGAGATGATCATGGGTGGTTCGCCTTGGAATGGCAATGACTCTTTAACAAATTTGCCAGGTGGTGATCGCTATTATTGAGGGAGAAAATCAATCATGTCAAAAATAGATGAAACCTACGATCTCTCACTAGAGATTATTGAAAAATGCCACATCGCTTCTCGTCAATTCACTGGTGTTGAAGGCATTGAAGAAACTTTTGTGCCTCGTCCCCGATTAGGCCATGAGTTTCGTGAATATTTTCGGCCTGGATTATATTTAGCGAGTAAATGTAGTCGAGAGGGTTTTGCTCCTAATCCTGTCAGTCTTAAGGAAGAGGAAGAATTATTTCAGTTTGATTGCAGCGCTCGCAGACAAATTCGAAAAGAGATGAATTTATTTTGGGATCAAAAGCATGAGTCGTTAAAAGAGGGCATTGCACACCGGACTGGTATAGCGATCCATGGACCGCCTGGAAGTGGCAAGTCCATGTTTTTAAAGCAAGAGATCAGGCGATTAGTCGATGAAGGTCGAGTAGTTTTTCTGGTGGACAGTCCTTGGTATATGAAAGAGTCGATCAATAAATTTCGTTCGATGGAACCGGACAGAGATTTAGTTGTAGTCATCGAGGATATTGATGAAGTCACTAGAAAATACGGTGAGCAAATTTTCTTGGAAACCATGGGTGGGCTTGAATCTGCAAATAACATTATGTTCATCGCCACGACGAATGATCTACACGAATTATCAGAGAAAATCCGAAGGCGAGGTCGTTTTGACCGTAAGATTGAGCTAGGTTTGCCGGATGCTAATTTACGGTTTAAGTATCTTGAGCATAAGATTCGAGGTCGAGAGTCATCCAATCGGATTGCTAAGATTGCGAAGCTCACTGAAGGTTTTTCTTTTGGAGATCTAAGAGACCTTCATCGAACCGTTTATGTTTACAAAATGCCTTTGCGAGAATCTTTGCTTGGCATCAAATCAGAAATCACAGAGTCAAATGCTGCCTCCTCTAAAAAGAGGCGCAAGACTTTAGAGGAAGAGGAGCCAGAGTGTGGTTGAGGACTTTTACCAGTTAGCCAGTGGCGATGGCATCGAGGCTCTTAAGAATCCGGTGTCTAGTCCTGCTCCAGAAAATCCGGCCTTAGAAGCTGCGATAGATCGGTCTGTCCATTACAAAGACGATCAGAAAATTTATATCGTTCGAGGCGACAGTTTATTTTCAGTTAAGAGCACTGATGTTCAAGTCGATCGCAATGGTGATTTACGAAATATCACGATATTAAATGCTCATATGGTTAAGTTATAGGTTTTAGCTTTAATTCCTTTAAGGCCATTGATTTACCGCACGTTTTGCATAAAATGATCGCATCACGATTTTGTGAATCGCTAAATTTCCCACATTTGCTGCATCGCATTAAAACCCGACTAGTATTCTTTCCTCTGCCAAACGAATAGCCAGGACTAACGCTATCTGTCATTTCAGTCATCCATTTCTATTAACAATGTTAATCTTGGGTTGTAGCCTTCTCCCTTAAAAAAACAGCTAATCATCTGGCCTTGTTTAAGGCTAATCGGCTCATCCGATGTGTTCAATTTTATCTTAATCCCTTCAGGATGATTGACGGACGTTAATAAATGGCCAGGTTCTTTCGATTGTTCGGAGTTATAAATTTTGAATACCGAACTTTCAGTTGGCGTTTCAAATAGAAACTTTGTTGTTATCCCTATTATTCTGCTTTCACTCATCACAACAAATCCGATGTGGTGACTACTAACGGATGGAATAGCGTCTAGCCATTTATTCTTTATGCGATTTTCTGATCTTGAAAAAACGCCAATGCCGCCATCTGAAGTGAAGGTGAGAGAATAGATCATGTATCTTGTTCCTTTGCTGTCTCCAATCTTGCAAAATAGACCAAAGGTTTTTCTGTTTTTTCTTCTCTGAAACTCAGAAACCACAGTGAGAGCAAATATCCGACACCAGCCATTTTGTGCTCATGTTTCGGCTCAAATGATTTCAAACAGGTCATAATATGACGCCAAGCCAATTGAGAGTCGATCTTAGGATTAACGGTTAAATAGAGATCACGTTTAAATCCATAAAAAATCGAACCGGCCAGCTTGTTCCATTGATTATTATCTGAGTGAAATTCTTCTGGTATCTTTGCCATGGCAGGCAATAAGTCTTTTACACTCGCTGGAAAAGCGAAAGTAACTTGGTTAATAAGTTTTGGTTTTATCATCCTGAAAATTCCTATATTTTGTGAAACAATTCAATAGACTAAATTTCCGGTCAGATCAAATATTTTGACGCTAAATATAAATAGGATTATACTGATCATATCAATATAAGAGGAGGCATCATGTCAAAGATATTCAGTGTTGACGGTGTATTGAAAGAAATAGTGATTAATGCCGATGGCAGTAAATCGGTAAGAAATTATCAGGTTAGCCGAGGTAAGTTGATTGCAAAACTTTCTGATCCAAAGTTCACTCTTATTGCTGAAAATATTTTATTGCTCGCAAATTTGCTTGATGAAGATACAGGCGTGAGTGAGACTTCATATACCAATAATGTCGTCGGAGGTTGAGGTGGCATATTTTAAAAATTGGAATGAGTACACCGCTAAGGAAAGATCAGCAATTAAACTGGAAGCGACTAGTCGAGGCGTTTCTGAGATCTACATTATGACTGAAAGAAATGCTTTATATGAGATTGAGTATGCAAAAGACCTAGCTCTTTGTGAAATTAAACTAGCTAAAGCTGAATTGGAGGCGATATGAAACGACAGGATTTAACTGATTCGGCAAAAAGTAATTTTGATTTCAAAGTCGAGCAAGCCATTGCCTGTAAAATATCTCATGAGACAGGGCAGACTTCGAATAGCGATAAGGCCTTGGAAATAACTAGGACCGGAGTGCAATATAAATTTGGAGTTTTCACAAAATCGTTGTCTCATAACTCTAAAGGCGAAGTAACGGCAGCGGATTGGGACAAGCTAACATATGCTTTATTGACCGGATCACAAGCCGATTTCAATTTGATAACACTAGGCCTCGGTGAGCGTAAGTTAACAAACCCACAAGCCAGCCTTGCATTTGGCACGATAGGCGCTGATTCGCATGGCAAAACTATTGCTGCCTGCCCTAGTGTTCAGAGTCGAGCCGGTGGTGCGGAGATGGTCGAGGTTTATGAACATGCTTTAAATCGTGATATTCCATTTCACACTTTAGAAGCCGTTGCAGCGAACACCGATGCTGATAGGGCTGTTACAGGTTTAAATGCGTTTGGTGGCGATTTTATTGGACCGAAGATTGGTGGTGTAGTCACCAGGAAAACTCTTTTTAGGGGTGCAGCTGAGGGGTGTGTCCTTGGTCCATATATCTCTCAGTTTTTATATCAGCCAGTGGCTTATGGCGCTGGCACGATTACTCAGAAATATAAGACTGAGACAAGCGTTGATTATGGAACGGATCTCGCTGATTATTTGGATATTCAAAATGGAAAATCCTATGATCCTGATGTCGGCCTTTCGGTTGAAAAATATATTTTTGATGCAAGGGTGCTAGGTTCATATGTGCATAGGGATGCGGCTTTTCAGGCCTACTATAATGCAGCACTGATTTTGCTTGGAAGCGGAGCAAATTTAGATCCTGACAATCCTTATGTCGATGGATCGATCACTAAAGAATCGCCATTTCTAAGTTTAGGTCCAGCCATGATTCTGTCGCATGTGGCGGCTGTAATCGAAAGTGCGCTCAAGGCGGCTTGGCATCAAAAATGGAATGTTCATATGCGCCTGCGTCCTGAAGCGATGGCGAGTCGAGTCCATTTCCAAGACATTGTTGACACTGATTACAGTTTACATGCTGATTTAATGAGTAGCGCTACAGTTGCTGCGATCAAAGCTGCAAACGGTACGACTGCCTTATTGCCTCTGCAATATCCCGAAGGATCTCCGACTCATCCTAGTTATCCGGCAGGCCATGCCGTTGTAGCCGGTGCTTCTGTGACGGTTCTAAAAGCATTTTTCGATGAATCGACTTCAGTATCATCTTTATTTACCGTCAATCACTCCGAGGATGGTGACAGTTTGATTGCTTATTCGGGAAGTTCAGCTGGGATGACTGTAGGCACCGAGCTTAATAAGCTTGGAGCTAACATAGCGATCGGTCGGAATTGGGCTGGTGTTCATTACCGATCCGATGGTGACAAGGGTATGGAATTAGGTGAGAAGATAGCCATCCAATATTTGAAAGATGTTAAGGCTAGTTATAACGAGAGTTTTGCTGGTTTTAATTTGACGAAATTTGACGGCTCAACCATTATCATCTAATCATAAATAGGTTTTTGTCTATCTGTTCATGTTAAAATTAGCTATGCAGCAATAAACCATCAAAGGTGGGCATAGCTATGGGTGATAACGACAGCTGGCGAGAGTGGTCAAACTTTGTTTTGATGGAACTCAAAAGGACAAATACTCAAATTGAAGACCTTGATAAAAAAATTGAAAAATTGAAAGACGATCAAATATCTAAATTAAAAGTTGAGATAGCAATGCTAAAGGTCAAGGCAGGCATTTGGGGTGTGATGGGTGGTGCTATTCCGGTTTTAGTTTTGTTAGCCAAGGAGATGTTAACAAAATGATCTAATAGCCAGCATCGGGACGACCTTGCCATCTCCATATAGCCTTTGTCTTTGCACATGCTTTGTGTCAATATTGCATAAAGTATGTACCCCTCCATTAATAAAAATTTGGGAGTTAGTAGTGTCGAACAGCGATGCTAAAGATATTGATTCAGCTATTTTACATGCTCATTCAAGAGTGCGATTGAATGTCTATGTAAAAAAGCATATCCATGATGGGATTATGGATATTGCAAAGGAAGAGGGCTGGACTTTGACCGATGTAGTTCGAGAGTCGTTGAAGGTATATATAAAAGAATATAAGGAAGGGAAACATTAATGGTGTCATTAGATGCTGATCTGTCTCTTATAAAAGAGAAATCTAAAAAAGAGATCGAAGATGAGATAGCCATAAAAGAAGGTGCGGTTGAATACAATCCTGGCGACAGCAAGGTCATTCAGCCGATTGGAGATGCAGCTAAATCATCGGTGGACTCGCTTTTTTTGCCTACAGGATATTTGGATGAGGAGGGAAATCTTCATACCGAGTTATTTATAAAAGAGATGACTGGTGAAGAAGAGGACATTCTGACTTCGAAGAAAATGACGGTCTATGCTCGAATGAACCGAATCATGGAAAATTGCGTTCTCTCGATCGGGAAATATGATCAGAAATCTCCAAGATGGAAAGATGTCATTCGGTCGTTAATTGCCAGTGATCGATTGTTTATAGTTTTACAACTCAGGATTTTATCGCTTGGCCAGGTATTTTCTCAAAAATGCCAGTGTGGCGAGTGCGAGATGTTTTCCAACCAAAATGTAAACTTGAATGATTTTGTTATTCCAACTTTAAAAGAGCCGACAAAAAGAACGTGGACGGTGACTTTGCCTCAATCAAAAAAGATGATTTTGCTTAAAGTCCAAGACGGATATGCTGAGGCGGCTTTGCAAAAACATGCTGAAAGTTTGGATCTATTATCGATTGCGATGTTAGGTCGAGTGGTTGAAATCGATGGGCAACAGCCAGTGAAGGTTGGGATGCTTAAAAAGCTGTCATTCAAAGACCGTCAGTTTATAAGAAATGAGTTTAGAGCCAAAGAAGGCGAGTTCGAGACGGTGCTCGAATACGAGTGCGGTAACTGCGGAGCAGAAAACAAGGATGAAATTCATATCGGTCATCCAAGTTTTTTTTTCCCTTCGGAAACATAGGGATCTTGGAAGCGCATATCTACTATTTAGGTATCGAATTCCATTGGCAGCCTAATGAGATTATGAAGATGCCGGTATCGAGACGATATCGGATCTTTCAAAGGCGTGATCAGGACAATCGTGAATATGCTGCAAAGCAAAATAAACGTGCTTGATAGGTCCATTGCCAGTAGAATGGAATATAAATTAAATAGTTTTTGTTGAGGGTGCCATGGCCGATTTCCTAGGCTTAGGAGTCATGTTTTCAGCGATCGATAAGGGTTTGAAGAAATCCTTGGATGATACTGTTATGGGCTTCAACAAAGTAAGTAATAGTTTGAGTAATGTTGAAAAAGCTGGTGCTGGTTCAGGCGATGGAAAAGGCGGTGTTTTTTCTGAAGTGATTGAGGGCATGAAGCTTATCAGCATTAGCCGAATTGGTGGTGCCTTAGAAGATATCCATGGTCAAATGGTTGGTACTCAGCAAATATCGACAAGCTTTTTTAATACCCTTGAAAGTGCTGGTGCGAAAGTCCGATCGGCATTAGATCCAAAGCAAGCTCAATTATTTACTAGTTCGATGCGTCTCGGCATGATGACTCCAGAGCAATTAGAGACTCTTTCAAGTGGTATTTTGAAGTTCGGTTTTTCAGGGCAGGAGGCCGCCAAGGTTTTTCCGATGATGAGCGATTTAGTCGGAAAAGTTGGAATGGATGCAAGTCAAGTAGCAAATATGTTTGGTCTAGGTCTGAGGACTCTGAGGGCAACTCCTGGCGAGATCAAGGGAGTGATAAAAGAAACGGCTAAAATGCAAAAAGCATTCGGCCTCACCGATCAGTTAGATAATTTACCTCAATTTTTTGAGATAGCCTCAGCGAATGCCGCTAAGTTTGGCAAGGTTAATTCTGATGTGACGCTGAGGACCGTTGGATCATTATCTCGGTTGTCGATGCAATTCCAAAGAATGGGAAAATCTCAGGATGGTGCTGCCTCAGCAGCGGTTGATTTTGCAGGCAAGCTTGGGACCATGGAAAGTTCGATTCTTGATATGCAGGCTGGCTTGGCTCCGACTGATAGAAGTATTTTTGATTTACAACAGGCGTTGACGATCATACCGAATATGAGTGGCAAAGATGCTATGGATTTAATAACCCAAAACCTTAAAAGACCTGATCAGATGATTGCGAAAATCAGGGGTAGTATGAAAGGTCTTTCTGATCAAAAAAAGATCGAGGTCACGCAGCGCTTGCGGAGAATATTAGGTGATACCGCTGCCAATGCTATTTCGGCCTATGGCGACGACATTGATAAAGTGAATGCTACCGCTGACAAAGAATCTAGCAAAATGGGGACCGCTGATGCCGAATATAAAAAATTAACAAAGACATTAGGTGGGACTTTAGCCAAGCATGAACAGCTTCTCGCTAATCAAAAAGAATTATTTAATGTTGCTAAGATAAATGCAATGCGAGGGGACATCGATAAATATCTTAATAATCAAATTATAGGTTGGGGAAACTTAACGGCAACGATGAATGATAATGAGTCAGTTATGGGAAAAGTCCTTGTACAATTATATAAGCTCAAGGAACTAGGCCTTTTGGGCTTTATTGATAATAGTTCGATCCACACGCTTGGTATCTTTGCCGGTGTTTTAGGTGGTCTATTTTTCTCATTAGTAAATTTAACTGGAATGTTCAAGATCGCAGCGGCAGCATTTACGCTATTCGGCAAACCCTTGGTTTGGATAGCTTCCAAAGTGATGCCAGGTTTGATAGCAAAAGGCGATAGTATTTTCGATGTTTTCAGAGCCATAGGTTTGCACATCAAAGAAAAATTCGGACCAATATTTAAAAATGTCGGCAAGTTCTTTTCAAGATTTGGAAAATACATTGCTGATGTCGGTTCAAAGTTCATGAAAGTATTAATGCCAGCCGTTAGAGCATTTGGCCGTCAGTTAGCGAAATTTGTCATGCCTGCTCTTAGGCTTCTGATGCGATACCTTATTGGACCTATAATTACAGCTATATCAGCAGTTGTAGGCGGATTTTCATCGGCAGGCGTAGGCATCGCACTAGCTGTGATAGCGATCATTGCTGCCATAGTCGGCCTAGTTGTTTATTGGGACGAGGTTAAGCAGGCAGCTAGTGATTTTGGTGATTACATCGTCTATGAGTGGGATAAGATGTGGGCATTTATCGATAGGGGTATCGAGGCTTTTAAGAAAGATGCTTCGTTTAGCGGAATGCTCGATTTCATTTTTTCTGAATTTACCGGCTTTTTCGAAGGCATTGAAAAAGGCATGAATAAGATGTTTGAAATTATCGATGGAGCAATCGATGCGTTTAAAAATGGAGGATGGTCAGGGGTAGGAAAATATTTTGCAGAGACTTTTGGTGGCGTTATCCTATCGATTGAAAAAGCCTGGGATGATATGTGGGACGACTTATTTACCGGAGCTAAAACCCAATGGACAAAAATATCTCAATGGGCATCTGATAAGTTCAAAGAATTAAATCCTTTTAGTGATGACAAGCCAAAACCAAAACCAGCGCCATCAGGTGTTAAAGGATTGCCTTCAACCGCACCGACACTAGTGCCACCAAAAGTAAAGACAACCGTAGAGGAGCCAGGATTCTTTTCAAGTATCTTTGGTGGTAGTGATACTTCATCGCCAGAATCACCGAAAATGGAAGCCAAGCCTAGCATGAAACAGGTTGGCGCTCCTAGCGAAGCGAATCGTCCTCTTAGCATCAACATGCAAGAAAAATCTAAAGTGGCAGATCGAAATATTCAAAAATTAATAGATGAAGTTTACGATTCAAAAATCGTCCTCGCTGCCTTGCTGCAAGAATTGGTGATAAAAAGTGGTTCAAAGGTTCGGATTACAGGTGATATGAAGAAATTATTCAAAACAATGAATGATATGGATAAGGATGTTGCCGGTCGTAATGGTATGGGACATGCCTTTAATGGGTAGGATAAATGGCTAAAATTTCGGTTCGAAAAAATTCATGGCTTAATTTCTCGTCTCTTTTGGAAAGCAAGGGCATATCTTTTTGGGATCAGCCAGATTTTCCTGAGATTACCCCTCAAAGCAATGACATATTTGTCACAGTAGATGACCGCACGGCTGGCAATTTGGATTTGATTGCCTTTGATGTATATAAAGATCCTGATTTATGGTGGGTGATAGCGTTAGCAAATAAGATTGAATTGATTCCTACCGATGTAATTATCAATGCTCGCCTTCGAATCCCTAATTTGTCGTTTGTTAATAGCCTGATCGGCAAGGGTGGCGTCAAATGATTTTACGAGATGGTACTCATCTAGTTCGAATACATAGAAACGGCAAGATTTTCGATAAAAATAATTTGCCATATTTTTTTAATTGTATTTCAAATGTTGAAGCTGAGATTGGTTATACAATTTCATCGGCAATAAAGATTGTTTTCAGTCCGTCATATAATGATGGTCTTAAAATGCTCGCTTCAGGATTGCTTGGTGTATATATGGGTAAGGCCAATCAAGAGCCTGAGACTGTAAGTAATAGCGCTGGTGCCGAGGTAGCATCTAAGGCGATGGATTCAACCGTTACATCGCCTCTTGCAGGAGGTGTTGGTGAGGATATTTTGGATGCGAATTCATCATATATATCCTTAAAATTTCTTTATCCTGGCCAGTCAGATTCTGAAGGCAGTCCTCTTGAGACTCCATGGTATACAGGTGTCATGTTTCCTCCGACAATTAGTATTTCTGGAACAGAAATATCTATAACGATTAATGCCCAAGGTTCCTTGTCGATCCTTAACAACATCCAAGGAGTGCATGTTTACAAAAATCAGCCTGCTTTAACCGTCTTAAAATTTTTAGCGTCGAAGGTTGGCCTTACGATTGCTTTTGATCCTAAAGATAAGGTGACACGACCGGCTTTGGAGTCAATTAAAATTACTGGTGCTTTTAACGAGCCACGGATGCAGACATTAAAATTTATCTTGCATCAGGCAGATTGTTTTTGGTCTGAGACGGCAGGTGATGATCCTGCAAAACCTGTTGCGACAATAAAAGTTATGTTGAGATCAAATGTTGCAGAGCAAAAAATTATTTATACGTTTGTTATGTTTAGGCAGATTGATCCTAGCAATAACATCATTCCAATTTTTGACTTTAGTTTTGGAGGCGATACTCAGGCCTTGTTTTTGCCTGGCGCTGCCTTTGGTACTTTTCAGCGATATGTAGATGAAAAAACCAACAAGATAGTCAAAGTAAAAACGACATCAAAAGATGCTAAAAAGATTAAAACGATGTCTGGTTCAGATGCAGGCACAGGAGCATTGGTTAAGTCTAATCCTCAGATTGATGGCGGTGCTTTAGGTTTGCTTGATGTGAAAGATAAAGAAGATACAGGCGCTAGTAAGATAGTTTTGAAAACAAGCGAAGCAAGCAATATAGGTGAGATCAAATCATCAGCTAATAGAGCTAGTCAGCTTGGTCCTATCTATAATTTAACGGTTCCAGGTTTGCCAAGATTAAAAACAACCGCTATCGTGCAAGTAATTGTGGGAGATGCGATCCCAGGCATTAGTTCTGTGGGACAAATTATCTCTGTGGTTCATATCTCTGGATCAGAGGGATGGCTGTCTCAAATTAGTGTTCAACAAACAGCTGGCGTGGGTGTTTTTACGGATGCCATTAATAAAAGCCTTGATAAGGGCAAGATTGATCCTGAGTCGAATGAATTTTCATCAGAAACATTTGGATAATTTCAAAAAATGAGCGCAGCACTTTTAAAATCAATGATCGATGAGATCCGTTTGCATGGTTTCGAGTCGGTGTTTCGTAGATATTACGGTATTTATAGAGGCACAGTTATTTCAAATGCCGATAAAGAAGGTCGGGGTTTGATTAAGGTTCAGGTGCCAGGTATTTTCGGTGAGAAAACCTTGCCAACTTCGGCTCGGCCTAGAAATTTCAGAGATGCAGGCAAGTCCAAAGGAGAATTTTTCCCTCCAAATGTCGGTGATTTTGTTTGGATTGAGTTTGAAGCTGGTGATTCTAGGTTTCCAGTTTATTCAGGCGGCTGGTATGCAGCTGGCCAATTACCTGAAGAGATGGCTTATGAAGGCGGTGTTCCAACCAAGAGAGGCTATGTAAACAAATACGGCCACACTTGGATTTTTGACGAGACTGATGGCAAAGAAAAATTTGTTTTGACCACACCGGCAGGCAATTTTTTTGTTCTTGATGATACTGATGATTCTCATGGTGTTTTTCTAATTCATTCCTCCGGTGCTCAATTACAAATCGACAATGAGGGTAATTTAAAATTATTTTCAGGTGACGAGTCGGGAGCAGGCGCAAACTTTATTAACATGAGCGCTGAGACAGGTGAGGTAACAGTCACAACTCAGACTGGTGCTTATGTTGCTCTTGGTGAAGATATAAAAGTTGGTGATTCGAGTGGTGAGCAATGGTTAAGCATTGGTTCCGATGGCATTACTTTAAATGCTGGTGCGGATATTTTATTGAATGGCAATGTGCTGGGTGGTTCATTTTCATCGATTGATCTTGTTGATGCGACACAGACCGGATTAAAAGTAGCGAATGGTAAATTTGCGGTAGGCAGCGATGCGGTTGAGTTAGTTGATACCATCATTAAAATGATCGATGCTTTGACGGATGGCTCGCCATTAGTCACAACTGGCACTGGACCTTCATCAGGTTTGTTGCCACCGGCATTAACGCAATTGTTGCTTTTGAAAACTTTATTAGAAGTTGTAAAACTATAATGCCGATGCAAGCCGTGCCTGCTTGGGGTAGCAGTTATAAAAAGAAGATGGATGATGCCTTCAAAGCGGCTGCGGCCACTGGCGTCGATTTAACTTTACAGGTTTGGGGAGATTGGACAAATACCAATGCTATTGGGATTGAGGTTGCACCGCCTTATAAGAGTTCGGGGGTATCGTCGCAAGGGAGTTTTCCACCACCGGCATTTTCGCCTTCGGGCACTCCGGTTGATTCAGCGACCGCACTAGCAAACAGCTGGAAGGCTTGGTACAGCAGCATTGTATTTAGTCTGCCACCTCCGGTCCCTCCATTTTCAGTAATCATAGCGGTCATCCCTAGTCAGGTTGGAATAGCTGCGGCCTATGCAGCTTTGTTGTCGGGTTTGATAGCTGAATTTACGGTGATACCGCCTGATCCTTTGACGGCTTTTGATTTCAAGGGTGCGGCCTTTGGTGCATTATTTTATGGAGCTTGCGTATCGGCAGGGGTTCAGATTGATGGCATTGCAATTCCAGGCGCTCCTCCTCCACCTTTGAGCCTGCCATTGATTCCGGTTCTATAACTAGGAGTTTAGTGATGGCCAAACTTTTTCTTTTAGCAAAATTCTCCTTAAAGGGTTTCGATTTATTTTCTCAGAAATATAATTTACCCATACCGTTATTATTTTTTCCATTCCCTTCGTTAAGTTTGCCAGCTTTGCCCTCGTTGCCAAGTTTGCCGTCTTTGCCGAATCTATCGCTGCCGGACTTACCTGGCTTGCCATCGTTGTCGTTACCGAATTTGGCATTACCGAGTTTATCGATACCGATACCGTCTTTTTCATTGCCTGGTTTGCCGTCATTGCCGTCCTTGCCCTCATTGCCGAATTTATCTTTGCCGAATTTGCCTGGTTTGCCTTCTTTGTCGTTGCCTACCTTGGCATTACCGAGCCTATCGATACCGATACCGTCCTTTTCATTGCCTGGTTTGCCAGCATTGCCATCTTTGCCGAATTTACCGATACCGGCTTTCCCTTCGCCTATCGAAGTAGATTTTGATTTTGGATCTAGCTGACATAGGCGCAAATTTGGTGCATGATAAGAGTATTAAAACGGAGATATTATAAATGGCAACGGTAGTTGAAAATCCTGGTTCATCGACTAGATCTGCTGATGCGAAGGCAGGCGATCGTGATTTAGTTGGCATTGCTTTTCCGTTTAGAAAAGAGGGTGGTGAGTTTCCGGCTAGGGTTAGGAATAAAGACGCTGTAAAATCGGATTTAATTACTCTTTTCAATACTCCATTGGGTTCTCGTCGGATGCGACCGAATTATGGATCGAACAAAGAGGTTTTAGTATTTGAGAGCACAGGACCATTGCTTCGAGCACGACTCGAACGAAACATCAAACAAACGATCACGAATTCAGAGCCGAGAGTCAAGGTTTTAGCGGTAGTAATTCAGGAGCGAAAAACCGAGGTCATTGCTCTAATCATATATTTAATACAAGGTGTTAAGGATTCAATTCAGATTAATATTGAGAAGCCCTAATACTTTTGTGAATTTGATTGCACTGGATGTGAAATGGCGACTGTTTTAAACAAGGTTAATTATGTCGATCAAGATTTTGCAACGGCTGTAAGTCAAATACGCAATTTCCTTGATACAAATTTCCCTGATGAGTTTAATGATTATGTGGCGAGCAGTCTTGGCGTAGCCTTAATCGAAATTATCGCTTATGCCGAGCAGAATTTGCTTTGGTATTTGAATAGAAAGATCAATGATCTTTATTTCCCTACTGCAATCACTCCTAGATCGATTTCAAAGATCGCTAGAATGTTGGGATATAAGAGCATCCCTGCGACTTCTGCAAAAGCTCTATTAGATATCACTTTATCTGCTGGACCTTATACGTTTCCTGTTCAAATTTCTCAAGGATTCCAATTTCAAGGACCAAACAATCAAGTTTGGGAATTTAGGGGTAGTGTCCCCTTAACGATATCGCCTGGTGATACCCTCGTTTCAGGTGTCGAGGTCACTCAAGGCGAAACGGTTACTAGCAATTTTGTGTCCGATGGATCTAACGGTCAATTTTTTGAATTGCTTGCTGTCCCAGAAGGAAAATTTGTTGAAGGCGAGTCGGTCATTGTTAAGGTTGATGGAGTGGAGTGGACTGAACAGCCGGTTATTCCCTATTCAACTGATGATAACTATGAGACAAACCTTTTAACATTTCCTCCAATTGTGCGGTTCGGTGATTCGGTACAAGGAAATATACCGCCAATTGGCGCTGGTATCGAAATATCCTTTGCGATAACAGATGGTTTTAGAGGCAGGATTGTTTCCAATTCAATCTCTGAACCCATTATCGGCCTGATTGCACAGTTCGAGGACATTCCATTAGATATTGCACAAGTATCTGGGAGTGTTGGGGGAGATGATCCTGAAGATATTAGATCGATAACGGTCAATGCACCTCGTTTCCAGAGGACGCAAAATAGAGCGATCACTAAAGGTGATTACGATTTTCTTTCGAACCAATATGTAGATGTAGCAAGGGCTGACGCTCAAATAGTTAGAGGCATATCAGGCGACTTTGTTACTTCGGCATTTTTGGACTCTATCATCAACAGAGTCGTGGTTGTCTCTGACGGAATAGTTCAAGAAACTTCCGGTTATCAGCTTTCTCTTGTTAGCTCCGTTGAGGCGATTAATAGTGCTGTCGAGGACTATTCAGTCTCGGCTAAATCAATCATAAATCCTTTTATTACTAGCATCTCAGGTAAAACTGATAATATTTGCGCCTTGATCAATACAACTATTGATGCGATGCGAGCCGATATTACGCCTTATTTCGATGCAGCTGTATCTGATCTAAAAGATATCGACGATGAAAGTCTGAGTTTAATCGAACAAATTGAAACTGTGATCGATATCAAAAATGTATCGATAAACGGTCTTCTTGATCAGATTGAAACGGCTGTTGCAGGAGATCCTAGCGAGGCGACTGTCGATGCCCTAGTAGCAGTCATAAGAGTTAAGTTGGTCGAGTTAAAATCTGAAGCTAGTTCAAGTGCAACAATTTCCAATACGACTATCAATGTTTCGACCGGCAGCACCCAAGGTAATATCGATAGCATTATTTCTGAGGTCGTAGCTTTAAGTGGTGAGATAGAATCAGCTATCGCTCCTGACAAGGCCTGTATAGCGTCTGATCTAGGCCAGATATGCTTAGGCGTGAGTGCAGCGGCCTCGGGCTTTGAAGATGCCGTGACTGGCTATGTAGCTCAAGTGAATGCCGATCTTTTCAGTATTAATAATGTTTTTGTTGTTCAAACATCTGGTTTAGTCGATTCGGTATCAGGAGATATCGTGGCGTTGTCAGGGCATTTAAATGATCAATTATCTGATTCTTGTCGAGCAAACGAGGTCCAGGTGAAGGTGCTTAGTAAAAATGTTGCTCGCAAATATGTAAATCCATTGCAGTCTACTAAAGATGGGCTTGCGGCTCATTTAGAAGAGAGGAAAGACATTACTCATACTATATCGGTCGTCGATGGTTTGAGTGATGTTATCGATGCAACGATTAATATTCAAGTCAAGGTCGATGAAAATGCTGTCGAGGATGATGTGGTCTCATCCATATTTGATTCCTTGGCAAAAAATGATGTAGCGCCTCTAGGCATCTTAGTTGAAAGATCATTCAACAAGCCTTTATATCTTTGGGAAATTGACGGTGCCATTAGAAATACCGTTGATAACGCAGACACGGCAATAAATTATTTGAATATTACAATCACAGGTCCAACACAATATTTAGATACTGATGGTAATTTGATTTCGCCATCAGGAAAAGTTATTCAAGTGGGAAGCATTACTATTCAAGCACTACCTAGGTTTCAGTAAGGGATTAATATGGCGATTCAACCTGTAGAAAACACGTCATTTTTGGCGATACCAATACCAGGAGAAAATTCTGATCCTTTTCATGATCAGTTCAAGGAATATACTTTTGTCATGGAAAAAGTGATGTTCATGCGAAAGTTAATGACTAATCTTCTGGTGACAGGAGGTGGTTCGATTGCATGGAATTCGGGATCATCTTTGACCTGGACAGATGATTTTATTATTCCAGTTTTTCATTGGGGTAAAAGAATACTAGTTGTCTATGGCTCTGGTGGAGCCATTAGAGCGCAGAGTCTTCCTAATGGATATGCTCTTTATATAACCGTTCCAATGTCTATGAGTGCCGATGCCAATTTAAATTTTCAGGTTGGTCCTCAGTTGAACACTAATCGTCATGATGAGTTTGTAGTAGGCTGGAACAACAATGGGATTTTGGTAATGCGAGATTTAGGTGAATTTACTTAATAGAGGTCATATGTGGCTCGCAATGGAACCGGCTTTGGACATTCACAATTTGGACATTTTCCCTTCGGTACAACCGATTTTGGACGAGATGTTATCTCGAAAAACTTCGATTACCTTGAAGATGAAAATGGCGTTAAGAATGAGCTACTCGCTCATTACCTTATGGTTATTGAAGATTCGGTTAACCGAGTCAAACAACAAATCGATACTATCCCAGACCAAATCGACTTCGATAGGGTTAGAGGCGATATTCTTAAATTCCTTGGCACGACTATCGATGTGGTCATCGATGACTCCGAGCCAGAAGAGTTTCAAAGATCGTTGGTTGGTAGTGCGGTCCAGTTTTATAGGATCAAAGGCACACGATTATCTTATGAGATTCGAGGAAAAATCTCTGGCTTCGATGTTACAGTTGACAATCTTTATCGCCTTGCTGATGATTTACCTGTTTACTTTGATGACGATGATCTTTATGAATTACCTCCTGGTAGTGGGCAATTTTTCACTAAACTCCCACCAGGATCAGTATCAGGCGACGATAGGCTTAGTGGGTTTTCTTGCGATTATTGTCTTACGACTGCGATCAAGCTCAATTTCAATGTGGTTAAAATCCTGCCACCGACTATCGCAGGTGAGGGAAACTTTTTTGATAGAGTTGCCTTTAAACTTAGAGACATCATTCCGATCCATGTCAGGGATGTTTTATACGAGCTTACAGCGACATTTTGCGTTGATGCTTCCGATACAGCGGTTTGCATTGTTAGTGGTGAAGAAACAACTTTTACTCCGGTCGCTTATGCAGCACACTTTGATCAAATACCAGCAGATGTTATGCCACTCGATTATCATAGTTTTGCCGTTAGTGGGATAGCTACTGAGACGCCATAAGGAAAAAAAATGTCTACTTCAGTTTTAACAGGGATTGTGACAAATAAAGGCCGAGAGGTTTTTGCTAAACGCTTTGGCATTATTGGCACTGGTGTTCCTACCAATACAGCCAGGGCTTTTAAATTTAAATATGGAGAAGGCGGCTTCATCGATACAGGTAGTGGTCGCATTCCAAAAGATCCAACTTTGGGTACGACTTTGACAGATGTTGAGGCTGCGGCTTCAGGCCTTTTGTTTGAGTTTGAGAAGAATTTGATTTCAACGGACTTCACTTTTTTGCAGTTAGATCCTGGGACTCCAGTTATGCAGGTTCGTTGTCGTTTGGTTGAATTAGACGCAAACGACAATGGGTTTGGTGACTCGCCTAGATTTTTTGAGATCGGTATTTTTGACGATGAGAGTAATATGTTGGTTTGGGTTACATTTTCCGAACAGACAAAAACAGCAACGAAAATTTTGAGTAACTTTATCCAAGTCCAGTTTTAGCAGGATTTTAAATTATGGCGGTACTAGAATCGACATCCTTACAGCCAGATTTCATCAAGCTGAGATGGCTTGAACCATATACTTCTGGCGGTTTGAATAGGAAGACTTTTAAGTCTTTACCGAGAGGCGTCTATAGCGGATTTGTAGTCCGACCTGGACCGGCTGCCTTCGAGGTTCAGATCAAACACGATGATCCCGAAGGCTTCGGTGAGGTCTCTGGATTTTCTGGTGGCGCTTTCGATCCAGCTTCGAGTGGATGGTCTGTGGCAGTCCATGCAAGTTTGCAGGGATTTACATCGACTGTAGCGATCTTAACCGCACCAGGCGGTGCCAACGATTTTCTTTTTGATTTGACTCCTTACAAAGGTTCTACTGTTTACATTGCCTTGTCGGTCGATTACAAAATTGGTTTTGCGACATCGGGTGATGTGAGAGTTGTTCAGGCGGTCGATCTTGACACTGATCCGACTTTAATAAATCTTGCGAGAGTTGACGTACCTTCGGTAGGCAGCATTTCCCAAGCCAACATTGTTTTGAATGATCCGGCTTATCCGAGGGTGTTGCCGTTTGCGACTAAGTATAAATATGGATTTATGGATAAGTTCCAAGCGGCTTTGCTTGAGGATTTAGCGGCTGTATCGGGTACTGCGGCATTTGTTCATGAGTTTATTGTTGATGTTGACGGTCCTCAAACCATAACGCTACCCCCTGGTTTTATCTACACGGTTGGCGGTGATGATTTATGGGCATTTAAGAACGGTTCTTATAAGCGTGTCGCAGTTGATTACGATGAAGTCGATCGAGGCGATGGTTTTGGTGAGGAGATTTTTTACACTGGAACGCTCAAAAATGGCGATAGAGTTTTACTCAGGGTGCAAAAGCATTCAGCTGTTTTAACCAGTACATCTCAAGTGTTAGATGAGGGTGCTTTAATAACTAATAATGCCATTTACACAAATTATACTGGAACAGGGGTAACAGTTTTCCCTGACGGTCCTAATCGAGTTAAAGTTGTTATTCCAGGTGGCGGTGGCGCTAGTGCATCGAAGACAAAAACGAATATTACAGGTTCGTTGATTCCAATTTTTACAGCGGTTCATTTGCTATCGGATAACAGCATTGAGCCTTACGATCCAAAGGTTTCGGGTGATAGTTTTTATGGCATTACCACTCAATCGATTGCCGATACTTTAGCTGGCGGTGTGCAGGTTGGAGGAATTGTGGTCGGTGCGGCTTCGGCAGTATCGGCAGGATTGATAGGCGATGATCTTTTTGTTTCTGACGATGGCCTTGGAGGAATAACGGTCGTGCCTCCTAATCCGGTGTTTAGTAGAGTGATAAGGATAGGTCAGTTGGATGGTCCCGATACTTCAGTAACAGGTGTTGCGTCCGACATCGTATTTGACCGTGCGAGGGAGACATAGCATGTTAAATCAATACTTCCTCAAATTTATATCCGATCCGAACAATAAAACTGCCAGGCAAACAATTGTCGATGAGTCAGTTGATGTGCTCGGCCTTCGAAGCATTCGTTTAGGCGGTATTGTTTTTGACGAAACGAATATTGTCACTGTTTCGGGAACGAATTCACTGGAGTCGGTTAGTGGTGATTTAACTGATTTGATTCTATCGGTGTCTGGAGCTTCGAGCTTAAGAAATGACTCTCAAGATTTAGATTTAATTTCTGTTAGTGGTGATCTTACTGATTTAATTCTGTCGGTATCTGGCGCTTCGAGTTTGAGGGATGACTCTCAAGATTTAGATTTAATTTCTGTTTCCTCATCTTTGCAGTCTCAACTAGATGCGATAACATCAGACCTACCAAGGGAAGAACGCTTCTTCGTTAGTGGTGGGCAATCACTAATTGATGTCACCACGTTTACCTTTGATCCCACGGTCACAGTCAAAGATATTAAGGTATACAAAAACGGTCGTGTTTTATTCCAGTCATCTTCGGGTGGTGAGCCAGGAGAAAAGACAGGCGGTGATTTCGTAAAAACATCTGATACTCAGTTATCGTTATTTGTTCCAGGCAAGGACGGAGATCGGTATGTTATTCGGGATGAGCGTACAGGCGGTGGTGGAGGAGGCGGTGGTAGCACCGATTTGGAAAATATCATAGTTAACACTAAACCGTTGACAAATGGTGCAGTTAGCTTGGGTGGCATCGGCAAGGGGTGGCAGTCTTTATTTTTAAACGATGTGACTAATAGCGATGTTTACGAGATGCAAATATCAGGCGGTGTTTTGCAAGCCATTTTGGTTTAAAAATTAAATTCTTCTAAATGGCTCTCTATTTGTTATACTAAGTCTAAAGTATGACCAATAGGGAGTTTGTTATGGTACAAGCGGCTATACAGGTTCCATATGTTTTTCTTACCCCTACCAATGGCGCTCAAGTGCCTAATGGTGCTCTTTATCTTGATCAGGGCAACGGTGATACTCCGACCTTTAAAACCACTGGTGGTTCGAATGAGCCTGTTTCAGCTGGGACAAATTTCTTTTTAAAGCAAATGATTGCAGGCGCAGCAATTGCGGTTGGCAAGCCTTTGGCTAAACGTCCCGATGGCAAAGTAGTCGAGGGTGATTCAGATGGTGTTAATAGCCAAATTTTCATTGGCATCAGTCAGGGCTCGGCATCGGGTGATGGAGATCCCATTCAGGTTTTACTTGCCGGAGCGAATTTACCTGGAGTATTGACCGGCCTAGGCATGACATCGGGAGATATTGTTTACTTGAGTCAGGACTCGGGTTATACTAACGATGGAGGCAGTTTTACTGGCGGTGATGACACGATAACCAAAGTTGGTGTTGCGGATTGCGGATCAGGGATTGCTAGTGCTACGGCAACAGATTTGATTGCGATCACCGAAGTATTAATCACGCCTTAATTTCAGGGACAATAAATGGCTACCAAGAAGCAAGGCAAAATTGCGTCAAAAAAAAAGATGGCTAAAAAAGTTATTAAATTGAAACAGCCAAAAGTTGTTCAGGTAGCACGAATATCGGGTGATGAGGCAATTTTCAGGGACATGATGGAGTTTCATTTTGGCATTTTAGACATTGATTACCTGGCTAGTTTATATCGTGCGGTTCAAAGGTTTTCTTTAACGGTTAGCGAATTAAATCAAGCCCATGGTTTTCATATTTTAGACGTAGTTTCTTTTAAAAACCTTGAAGGAGAATAGAGATGGCGACTAGAAATTATGTGACTTTAGAGGGTTCGAAGTACAAACAGCGTTCATCATTAACAGATACAGTTGACTTTGCTTCAATCCGAATTGGAGCAGGTAATCTTGCAATTGCGGAGGCTTCCGGCCATTTTGATTTTGGTGCGAAGCGCTTAACCAATCTTTTAGATCCAACGGCAAGTGGCGATGCTGTCACTAAATCTTATGCCGATTCGATCGCAGGAGGTTTTGATCCCAAGGCATCTTGTCAGTATGCAACGGCAGCGGCTTTGGCAGCGGTAACGGCTTCTGGTACTGGAGTTGGCAAGACACTAACAGCTACTGCAAACGGTGCATTGAGTGTCGATGGAGCTAGTCCGATTGTCGGTGATCGAATTTTGGTAAAGGATCAGGTAGCCGGAGCAGATCGAGGCATTTATGTAGTGACTGCGACAGGCGATGGTTCGAATCCATTTATTTTAACTAGGGCAAGTGACTTTGATCTTGATGTTCAGGTGACTAACGGTGCCAGGACGTTTATCACTCTTGGCTCTACGCTTGCTGGGACAGCTTTTGCGTTAGTAACAGCCGATCCGGTCACGGTTGACACTACGGCCATGACCTTCACTCAGGTTTCAGGTCAAACCCCAACGGCCACATCTGGTTCAGGCGGTGCGATCGAGGGTGCGATTACTGCTGACTCTGACAAGGGTTTGGTTATTGTAGCTGGTGTCCTTGCGGTCACAGTTGAGGCGGCTGGTGCGATTGAGTTTGGCGGTGCCGGAGCGCTTCAGATAAATCTTGAAGCTTCAAGCCCTTCGCTTCAAATTTCGGCCAACGAGTTAGGTGTTAAGCTAGATGCGGCTGGTGCGATCACCAAGGGTGCTGGCGGTGTCTCAGTTAATGTTGGCAACGGAATTGAGATTGCTACCAATGCTTTACGAGCTAAGAGTGGTGATTCAACAATTCTTGTTGATGGTAGTGGTATTGCAGTTGATTTCACTGAAGCTAAGACAAACGACAATGCTGGACCCGCTGCGATCAGAGATTTCGTCTTTATTAAGGCGAACGGCAATGTCGATTTAGCTCAAGCCAACGGTACTTTCGATCTTGGGACTAAATTTGGGTGCGCTAAGGCGGCTATTCTAACGACTGCGACCGGAGATATTTACCTTCGGCCAGGAGCCAAGATTGCAGGATTCGCAACGCTCACTCCTCTCTCGCCTGTTTACCTGAGTCGATCAGTGGCTGGTGGTTATCAGCAAGACCTAACTGGTTTTGTTGCGACCGAGCATGTAATTCTTCTAGGCCATGCAATTACGGCTGATATTTTAGAATTCAATCCGCAATACATCATTGAATTTTGATGAATTAAACATTGACGTAGACATATCTGGTCTTGCAAAAAAATCATCTACTGTGGGGGTGTACCCCACAGTTTTTTTAGGGTAAAATTCGAGAAGAAATTAAACAAGATATCGAGGTAGTCATGGCCGAAAAGCGTTTCATGATATTTGATGAAAATGGCAAGCCGAAACGTGGGACTACCAACGAAGAAGCGTTTTCAAACGTAGACAATACTTCAGATGCTACAAAAGATGCAGCCATCGCCACACTTACCAATAAGTCACTGACTAGCCCTGTGCTGACTGGCATAATATCAGGCGACGCCTTCCTTGATGAAGATAACATGGTTAGTGACTCCGCTACAAAGTTAGCCTCGCAGCAAAGCATAAAGAAGTATGTAGACGACAACGCAGGAGGAGGAGGGTTGACTCTCGATAACTCCGCTCTTGGGTCCAATAACCGAGTTGTCTTAGAGGACTATGCACCTGGCATGACAGGTGGCCAATCCGTGATTCTTGGCGTTAACGCAGGAAATAGCCTTACCACTGGATCCAGCAACACAATGATCGGCTATGATTCTGGGACCGACTGTCTAATAGGCTCACAGAATACCTTTGTGGGTGATTCGGCTGGAGCGAATACGACAGGATCAAGAAATACCCACATTGGACAGAATGCTGGGGTCAACACCACTACTGCAAACGATCAAGTCATAATCGGCTCAGGCGCAGGTGGTACAGGTGTAGCTACTCAAAGTGGCGCAATTTGCATCGGTAGAAATGCCGAGTGTAACGGGCCACGGTCTATAGGTATAGGAGCAGAAAGCCAAGTTGATGATGACTGTGTTACGATCGGAAATCTTGGTG
>Ga0307378_10003138_pt1 | contig 24457 bp, 20 predicted proteins | sample UN1MG_FD_202238 | JGI IMG/M metagenome (GOLD analysis project Ga0307378, IMG submission 202238) | Soil microbial communities from Risofladan, Vaasa, Finland - UN-1 | ecosystem: Environmental > Terrestrial > Soil > Coastal area > Acid sulfate soil | place: Finland: Risofladan, Vaasa | collected...
AAGCAGTAAAGAAAAGTTTTCTGCTCTTGATCTGGCTAAAAAAATACTGGCCGAATACGGCAGCTTAAAAAATCTGCTGGATTTATCGCTGTCGGAGTTTATAAAAATTAACGGTATCGGCTGGGCGAAGGCTTCTCAGATTATGGCTGCACTTGAGCTGGGCAGGAGGGCAATATCCGAAAAAAATGGCAATAATGTAAGTTTCAGGTGCAGTGAGGAAGTGGCAAATTATTATATTCCGCTTCTTAAAGATTTAAAAAAGGAACAGTTTATAGTTCTTCTTCTGGACATAAAGAATAAGATAATAAAAGAAGTTTTAATCTCGCAGGGATCCTTGACGTCTTCCGTAGCTCGCCTAGTGACACTATTTTTCGCTTGGCGAGTGAAAGCTATGGCTCACCTAGCATAAACCTTAAATTTAAAAAGAAAATCAAAGTTATTTGAATACAAAAAGCTCAGTATAATGCTGGGCTTTTTATGTTAGATAAAGACTTAAATAGGAAATTTTATAACGAGTAAGGATAACTCAAGAGATGGGCGAGTAAAGAATTGATTTTATCTTGAAAATGATCTACTAATTTATAGTTTTATGAACAATAGAGAAATAAATAGAAAAAATATAAGTAAAGAACCTGGACTGCCTTCCGGCAACTCCAACGGCCGCTCAAACAACAAAGAATATAATTCTATCCAATCAAACAGATTTTATACTGAAAAAGAAGAGGTAACCTTAAGGTTTTACCAAACACCAAAAGCACTTTTTAAAAACCCTAAATATAAAGGTCTCTCTCTTGGCCCAAAATTAATGTATTCAATTTTAAGAGACAGGCTAGATCTGTCTATAAAAAACAACTGGCAAGATGAAAAAGGATATATATATTTAATTTATAGTATAGAAGAGCTTGCTAGCCTTCTAGAAATAGACAGAAAAGCTATCATGCGATACAAGAAATCATTAGTCGACTACAAACTTATAATTGATAAAAGGTTAGGTCAAGGCAGATCCAATAGGATTTATGTGTTGAAACCGGAGTTATGGGACAGTCAGAAGTCCCAAAAAGGGACTTCAAGAAGTCCTAAAACAGTACCTCCAGAAGTCCATAATAAGGACACTAATGATACTTACGTTAATGAACCTAATTTAAATAACGTTAATAGGACCAGCAGTGAAGAGGTTGTGGAAAACTCTAGAGGAGAGGTAAATGAAAAGACAGAAGAAAATAAAGAGGATATTAACGATATTAGAAGAAAAATAAAAGAATCCTTAAAAGAAAAGAGAAAATGTAACTTTATAGAGCCTAAAAACTCTGGAAAAGAAAAAAAGCTATTAGAAAAGAACACTGAGCCAAAAAGTAAATATTCCAAAAACAGTGAGATAGAGGAATATCCTAGAATAAAAGGATATAGGTCTAGAGAAAAGGAGCTATTAGCCAAAGAAATAGCAGAAGAGCTTGAGGATAATCACAGCCTTGGAGCATTCCGTGCTGTAGTTGATAAAATCTCTGAGCAGCAGATAAGAATATTTTTAAGTATAATCAAGGATACATATCTTACCGGGAAAATTAAAAAGAACAAAGGTGCGATGTTTGTATCACTTGCTAAAGCCTACGCTAAAAAAAATAATATAAATCTCAGTTTCAAGTAATTCCACTTCAGAATATAAATTTTAAAGATAAAGAGTAAATATGATATTATTATTAAAATATGTTAACAAATTAGTAAACAAACATCAAGCTCTAAGCGAGGTTAAAGACACATTTCTTATGGGCAGATTAAAAAAAAGCAGGGGTGCTCTGTTTAATAAAATTATCCAGGAGAAGACTAAGGAAAATAATATAGATTTAGGTATTAATAAAAAAGGAAGTTAGAAAATGGGAAAAATTATAGCAATAGCAAATCAAAAAGGCGGAGTCGGAAAAACTACAACATCTTTAAATCTAGGTGCTGCTATGGGAGAGAAGGGCTGTAAGGTGCTTTTAGTAGACTGTGATCCTCAGGCTTCTTTAACAATCAGCTGTGGTGTTGATATGAAAACTTTAGGCAAATCTTTATATGAAGTCATTAACAAGGAGAACAACGATGAGGAAATAATCTTTGATGAAATTATACTCAAAACTAAAATGGAAAATGTTTATCTCTTACCCTCAAATATAGACCTTTCAAAAGCAGAGAGTGAACTCATGAATATACTAGACAGGGAAATACTGGACAGGGAAAGAGTTTTAAAACATATTATAGGCTTAAAAAATTACTAGACATTGAAGATTAATATCTTTGTTTTACAATTACTAATTTAAATAAAGCTACATTATGATTTAATTTTGTATTTATAAGTTTATATCTACTTCTCTGCAGCGGTATCGAATTTAACGAGGGTATTAACAATAATTTTTGGTAAAATTATGGATTTCAGTATTGGATTTCAGTATTTTGAATTCAAGCTTGTATGTTTTTGTTTCAGATGGTTTGATAAATTTAAGTGTCTTATCTTTTTTTTCTGTATTTCTACCTCTAATTAAACTGTTAGCTGGTTCAATTCCGCAGACATATTCACCTTTTTCTAAATGTTTCCATTGGATTAGATATGGTAAAGCATCTTTATTAAATTTTAACCATAATCCAAGTCCTTGTTTATTATTGAAATTGGGGTTTACAAATGCAATATTGATATCGCCTTTTTTATCTTGTTCTATTTCATGAAAGAAGACTTCATCTTTAAAACCTAAAATTGGACTACTAAATTTATAATAATTTTCTAATTTTCTTTCTGAATATTCATCGAATGGTAGAATCTTAGATTTACCTATTAGTAGCTTAGATGTGTAATCTAATAATGGATATCCAATATTTATATGGTAAAGAATCATTAATGGAGATTTTGAGTAACCTATATTTGAAATTTTATCTTCTAATGTTATTTTAGGGGTTGAATGATAAGTAGTTATTTCTCTCCTGATTTCTAGTTTAAGACCCTTAAAAAAAGCTTCTCTTATTATACCCTTAATAACCATTTTATAATCGTCGTCTATCCATTCTTCATTAATACTAATGTTTTCAGCTGGACTATTCGAAATTCTACCATGAAGCCCAAGTTCCTCTCCATTATCGATATTAGGCATACCAATATTTGATAAACCACATGTAGTGAGTAATCCCCCATAAAAAGTTTTTAGCCATTCGGTACCTTTGCTGTTATAGTAAGTTGGAAAAGTTTCTTTAGAAGGAGAGTTCCAGTTGATAGGTATTGATTTATAGAAGAGGTGAGATATATCCATACAACGGTCAAATAAAACGGTAATATCTATACCACTTGCACTTTTTATATTGGCTGCCCTTATGCCTTTACTAGTACCATCGTTATATTCAAAAGTTTGTATACCACCTATTTGATTTAAATTTCCGATTTTTTCTAGTAGTTCCTTTTTTTCTATTTTTTTTCCAAATAGCTCCATAATAAATGAATTTGGTTTTGATTATAAAGGGATTAATTATTCAAATTAAAAAACATGTTCTTCTGAAATAGATAAAGTGTTTTTAATAACAATTCCAAGTGCTCCAATTAATTTAGCCTCTTTACCAAAATCAGAATATTTTATATTTATATCTCTTTTTAATATTGGCAATGCTTTTTCCCTTACAACTTTATTTATAGTTTTTAACCCTAGTGCACCCAATTGGATTGCATTTCCATAAATTATTATTAGCTCTGGATCAAAGGTATTAATAATGTTAGCAATGCCTATACCTAACCAATAGGCATAATCTTTTAATAACTCTTTAGCAAAATCATCTCCATTTTTATAACCATTTATAACAGAATCGAAAGTTATTTTTCCGTTTATTTCATAATCCTTTATATTGGTTCGTACACCCTTTTTTATACCATTTATTGCTTTATTTACCACATTTCTTGTTGTTGATAATGTTTCCCAGCAACCATAATTACCACAGTGGCATTCAGAGCCGTTGGGGAGAATAGTAGTGTGCCCAAATTCCCCGGCAGCATTATTGCTCCCTCTGCAAATTCGGTCATTAATTAAAATTCCAATACCTATTCCAATGCCTGCTTCAACTGTAATGAAGTTTTTAGATTTAATTCCTCCGAACCACTTTTCAGCAAATATTTGAAGATTTGTTTCTCTATCAATAAAAACTTTTATTTCCTTAAGTTCATTTTCTAAGTATTCCTTTATTGGAATGTTTTTCCACCCAGGTAAGTTAGGGGAAAATTTAACTACTCCATTTATGTGATCTATAACTCCAGGTATGCCTATTCCTAATCCTAAAAGTTTTCTATAATTTGAAATATTTAATTTCTTTATTAAGTTAATGACTTTTTCCATAGATCTATTCGGGCTTTCGTTCAATTCCCTTTTTTCTTCAGACTCTTTTATAATTTCAGCTCTAATATTACTATAAGCTAATTTTATTTTAGCTAAACCAATTGTTACTCCAATTATATTTCTAGAGTCCTTATTAAAATCTAATAAGGTTGGTTTTTTACCTCCTTCTTTAGTAGAGTTTCCTTGCCCAATTTCCTTTAAAATATTATTATAAATCAGTTCTTTTGTTATTAAAGTTAAAGTAGACCTACTAAGGCCTATTCTTTTTGAGATTTCTGCTCTTGATATAGGTGCATAATCCCAAATGTATTTTAGAACTCTAATTTTATTTATTTCCTTAAAAATATTTTTCTTTTTAGTCTCATTTATTAAACTATACATATTCTATTGTTTATAGTTTGTTTAATTATTAAACATATATTAACATAAATAATGTTTAATTTCTAATTATTCTTGAAAAAGATATAATATTGTAGTAAAATTAAAAAATATTTAATATGTTTATGCAATAAACTAATTTACAATTTGTTCTATAATATAAAATTCAATTAGGGGGATAATGAAATCAAGGGAAAGAGTAAATAGGATTTTTAACCATAAAGAGGCAGATAGACCAGCTAAAGATTTTGGTGGAACAATAGTTACATCTCTTACAAAAAAAGCATACATAAAATTACTAGATTATTTAAATTACGATTATAAAGAGGACGATATAGAAATAGTTGATTATACTATGGGAACTGTCATACCTTCTGAAATAATATTAAGAAAATTAGATGTTGATTTTAGAAGGATTGGCCTAAATAACAAGCCTAAAATAGAAGATAGAAAATATAAAGATAAGTTTGGAATAAAACTTCAAAAAGCTGAACCACATGATTACTATGATATAATTTATAATCCATTAAAAGATTTGAATATAGATGAGATTGAAAAATATCTATGGCCCAAACTAGAAGATAAGTATATATTTAATAATTTAAAAATAGAAGCAGAAGATTTGTATGAAAATAGCCAATATGGATTGGTTGGGTGTATGGGTCCTTGCAATTTTTATGAAATGGGTCAAAAAATTAGAGGATATGAGCAATTTGCAGTTGATTTATTATTAAATCCAAAAATAGTAAAAAAAATATTTGATAATCTTCTTAATATTCAGAAAGAGTACTATAAATATTATCTTGATGCTATTGGTAAATACATACATGTTATATTTTATGCTGATGATTTGGGTATGCAGGATAGACCTCAAATATCCCCTAAGACTTATAGAGAACTAATAAAGCCTTATCATAAAGAAATATTTACTTTTATGAAAAATAGAACTGATGCGAAGTTATTCTTGCATTGTTGTGGTGATATTTATCCTTTTTTAAATGACTTGATTGATGTAGGAGTAGATATAATAAATCCTGTTCAAGTAACTGCTAAAGATATGGATCCAAGAAGATTAAAAGATGAGTTTGGAGATAGAATAATTTTTTGGGGAGGAATTGATGAGCAGTTTATCATGAATAAAGGAAATATAGAAGAAATAACCGAAAATGTAAAAGAAATGATTAAAATTTTGGGAAAAGATGGAGGGTATATTGTAGCTACAACTCATAATGTGCAAGATGATACACCTCCTGGAAATATTTTATTGGTTTTTGATGTAGTTGAAAAATATAGTTATTATGACAATAATTAATAATTTTTAAATAAAAATTTCACTAGAAATGTAAATTTATGGTAAACGATATTAAAGCTTCTAAAAGAAATAATATTTTTATAAAGGTTTTACTAATACCAGAAATAGGAATACTTATTCCCTTGGTAATACTTATTTTATTATTTTATAGTCTAAATAACATTTTTCTTTCCTTTTTAAATATTGCAAATGTGCTTAGAAGTCTTTCTTATTATGGAATTATTGGTGTAGGGATGACTATTTGCCTCGTTGCTGGAGAAGTGGATATATCCGTTGGTTCAGTAGCTGGGCTTTCGGCTGTTTTATGTGGAGTGCTGCTAAGGGATGGTTATCCCATTCCATTTGCAATAATAATAGGTTTATTAGTTGGAATATCGATTGGATTTATAAATGGAATTATAACTATTAAAGGTAAAATACCATCACTTATTACAACCTTAGGGATGTTAAGTATATGTAGGGGTTTGGTGAGTGTTGTTACTAAGGGTTATAATGTTTATCCCTTTCCAGAAGGTTTTAATAATTTTGGTAAGGCAGAGCCATTGGGAATTTCTTATAGTTTTGTAATATTTATAATTATTGTAATTATTGGAGCGATATTTTTTAATAGAACTATATGGGGTAGGAGAGTATTCTCAGTTGGTGGGAATACTGAAGCTGCTAAATTAGCAGGCATTAATACAAATTGGGTAAAAATTTCTGCGTTTATTATTACCTCGTTTTGTGCTGCACTTTCTGGAATTATATTGTCTGCTCGAATTGCATGTGCACCACCAACTCTTGGACTCGGATGGGAATTTAAGGTAATTGCAGCTGTAGTTATTGGTGGAGCTAGTCTTGGTGGCGGAATAGGTTCAATTATAGGTGCAGTAATCGGAGCTACAATAATTTCTATATTAGATAGTGGAATGATTTTAGCCAATGTTTCTCCATATTGGCAGAGTGTAGTTGTCGGCTGTATTTTGATTTTAGCTGTTGGAATAGATACTTTAAGAAGAGAGAGAATTAGAAGAATATAAAAACAATTGTTAAGTTGTTCAAATTTAGTAAGAAATAAAAAAATAGATGTCTCTGGATGGGAAGAGGAGGTTATATAAAAAACGTCATTAAATATTTTTAGGGGGTGAAAAAAGTGAAAAAATAGAAAAGCGAGATTTGCTTAGAGAAGGTTTTTACCATAGCCAAACTTCCTAAACAAATCTCAAAAGTAATTTTACTGGGAATTGTTTAAAAAGTAAAAAAGGAGGAAAAAAGAAATGAAAAAGCTATTATTATGGTTGATAGTGATGTTGGTGGGTATATCTATGGTAGCAACTTTTTCACTTGCAGGATGTAAGGTAGAAGAGGCCGCTCCAGAGGAAGAAGTAGCAGAAGAGGTGGAAGAAGTAGCAGAAGAGGTTATAGAAGAAGCCCCAGCTGAATTGGAGGTAAAGGAAGTCTCTCCTGCGGAAGAGTTAAACTTACATTTTATTAGCACCTTACTGGGCCATCCAGTAGTAAGGATAACATCAGCTGGATTTTTGAAAGCCTGTTATGATTATGGCTATAATGGTAAACTGCTAGCTCCAGAGGGCCATGATACTGAAATATTAATAAAATATTTTGAACAGGCGATTGCAGAGGATTCTGATGGAATATTATCTTGGTCTACTGATGTCCAGGCTTTTTATCCAGTAATTATAAAAGCCCGAGAGGCAGGTATTCCTGTAATTGAAGTGCATTGTGTGTTACCTGAACCGGTAACTAATGCTTATATTGGCCCAAATCAGGATCAATACTGTGAAAGATCTGCAGATACATTTGCAGAGTTATTTGAGAAGGAAGGTGTAACTGAAGGTAAAATTGCAATAACATCTGGGAGCTTCAATGATACTGAAAATTATGTAGCTACAAAATTTACAGAGTTTATGAATGAAAAGTATCCTCAGTTTACAATATTAGAACAACAGGAGGAGGGTTTTGACCCTGTAGGTTCTATACAGGTGGCTGTAAGTATTATTATTGCTAATCCGGATATAGTAGGAGCTTTTTCAACTACGGGAGGTGGTCCTACAACCTGGGGTAAGGCTAAACAAGAAGCAAAGAGAAAGGATATAAAGGTAATTAGTATGGATACTGTTCCGGCTAGTATCGATCTTCTTTTAGAGGGATGGGTTGACGGTTTAGTTTGCCAAGCGTTATTTGAGGAAAGTTATGGTGCAGTGGAGTTAATTAAGAAGATATATGAAGGTGAAAAAGTGAAGTATTGGAACTATATGGATAGCCCTATTGTAACTAGAGAAAATGTTGATTATTGGGTAAAGCAGAATGAAGAAGTAGAACAAATTCATGAAGAGTATGGATTTGGTAAATAATTATATTAATAATGGGGCCTTCTAATATTTAAGGCCCCATGAAATTAAGTGCGCCCAGCATGGGCAATAGCTATGTGGTGAAAGTCCACTGTAGGGGTTCACTCCAACCACTAGCTTAAGACAAGGGTGTCTACCGTGAGGTAGAATCTGAAGGAAGTCAGCGGCAAAGCTCTGGCCTTAGGAACACGAACCACATATAAGGCTGGCTATAGCTGGATAAGTCTGCTTATCAAGACGAAGTCCTAAGTTTGCCAAAGCTAAGTCAGTAGATGTGGAGGGTAGATGGAGTAAAAGTTATTGCTCTTACCTGGGGAGGTCTGGCAAGTAATATTGCCAGAAATCAGCAGAAGCCATATTACCAGCTACGGTCGAATAGCTGGGAAGGGCTAAAGGATAATAGGGAGAAAAGTTGGCAAGTTCAAAAGATATGCAAAGAAAGCCGAAAATCTCTAAATGTGAGAGCTGTCTGGGGAAGGTAGTGGTGCAGCCACGAGGTACTTCGGGAGCGCAGAGCATATCTATGGCACAAACCAAAACTAGCTCCTGCGGAAAAGAGTATCAACTACTAGAGGAAATACTGGCAAGAGGTAATATGTTAAATGCATTAAAGAAAGTAGAGGCCAACAAAGGTGCCCTAGGTATAGACAATATGGAAGTCCCCCACCTAAGGAAATACCTTAAGGAGGAATGGGAATACATAAAGTCAAGCCTGCTAGATAGCACATATAAGCCTATGCCAGTAAGAGAAGTTAAAATCCCAAAACCAGATGGTGGGACCCGAATCCTAGGAATCCCTACAGTAGTAGACAGGATGATACAGCAGGCCATAGCCCAGAAGCTAATCCCTGTATTTGATAAGCACTTCTCGGAGGCAAGTTATGGATTCAGGCCTGGCAGAAGTGCCCATGACGTAGTACTAAAAGCCAAAGAACATATAGAACAGGGTTACAAATGGGTGGTAGACATAGACATCGAGAAGTTCTTTGACAGGGTAAACCATGATATGCTTATGGCAAGAGTGGCAAGAAAAGTTAAAGACAGGCGAATATTAAAGCTAATAAGGGCATACCTAAACTCAGGTGTAATGGCAAATGGAGTAGTAGCAGAGAAAGTAGAAGGTACACCCCAGGGTGGCCCACTCTCGCCACTGCTCTCAAACATCATATTAGATGACCTGGACAAAGAGCTAGAGGCAAGAGGTCACAAGTTCTGTCGCTATGCAGATGATAGCAATATCTACTTAAAATCCAGGCGAGCAGCAGAAAGAACCTATATCAGCATAAAGAAGTTTATCGAAACTAGGCTAAAGCTTAAGGTAAACACATCTAAAAGCGCAGTTGATGTAGTATACAGAAGGAAGTTCCTGGGATATAGCTACTATGTTTCTTCAAAAGGAGAAATTAGCCTAAGGCTGGGCCCTGGGGTAGTAAAGAGGCAGAGAGACAAGATAAGGGAGATTACCAGAAGAAACAGAGGAAGGTCAATAGACAGTATAATAACAGAGATAAATGTAGCCATGACAGGGTTTATTAATTACTTTAAGCTGGCTGATATGAAAGAATTCTTAGTAAAGTTGGAAAGATGGATAAGAAGGAAGCTAAGAGTAATTGTCTGGAAACACTGGAAGAAGATGCGTACCAAATTCAGAAAACTCCTGGGCATGGGACTCTCGCTTGAGCAGGCAAAGATTATAGTCTATTCCAGAAAGAAGTACTGGAAACTGTCTTTGACTCCGCAACTTAATACAGTAATGGGAATCGCCTACTTCAGGGATAAAGGACTTATAAATCTAGTAGAAAGATATAATGTAATTCGTTAAGTTATTCAACCGCCGTATACCGAACGGTACGTACGGTGGTGTGGGAGGTCGGAGGCCTAATCGCCTCCTCCTACCCGATCTTATCTATGTAATTAAAAAATTAAATGGGGGAGAAATTAATTGAACACCATGAGAAAAACTCCAATACTTGAAGTTAAGGGTATTTCAAAGCATTTTGGAGGAGTAATTGCTTTAGAAAATCTTGATTTTGAACTTATGGAAGGTGAGATTTTAGGAATAGTTGGTGATAATGGGGCTGGCAAGTCAACATTGATTAAAATAATTTCAGGTGTAGTAGAAAAGGATAGAGGTGAAATTTATTATAAAGGTAAAAAAGTAGAAATTAAAGACCCCAAAGATGCAAAAAGATTAGGAATAGAGACAGTTTATCAGAATTTAGCTTTGGTAGATCTCCTTGACGTGCCTGCTAATATATTTATGGGTAGAGAGGTAAAATATAAGGGTGTTTTTAACAAAGTATTTGGTTTTCTTAATTTTCAAGAAATGTTTATTAAATCCAAGAGGTTACTCCGGGAGTTACAAGTAAATATTGAAGATTTAAGTAGTAAAGTCATGTATTTATCAGGTGGACAGAGACAGGCAGTTGCTCTTAGTAAAGTTGTATATTGGGGAAAAGAAATAATAATTTTAGATGAACCTACAGCTGCATTAGGAGTAAAAGAATCTAAAAATGTATTGGTGCTAATAAAGAAATTAAAAGAACATGGTATTTCAATAATAATAATAAGTCATAACTTACAACACATCTTTAGTGTGGTGGATAGAATAATGGTTTTGAGAAGGGGTAAAAGAGTTGATATAAAGGAAGCTCATAACACCGGTGCAGATGAAATTGTTAGTATGATTACTGGTGCTAAAGTTATTGAGAAAGTTTAATTTTAAGAAATTTTTATATCTCATTTAGTTGAAATTGTTTTTTATTTTTTTATTATCTTTTATATTTATATTGTAGGAAAAATCTTAATAATTTTTAGATAATGGGTGTTAATATATACGACTCTAATTATAAAGACCAAAATGCAGTAACTCTTGAATCTAATTTAATTAAAACTCAATTCATGCCAGAAATAGGTTCAAAGATGTGCTCTTTCATTTATAAACCAGAGGATGTTGAACTTCTAATACAAAGAGAAAATGAAAAATATAAATTAGAGCCTTACGATGGAAATTATATTAATGGTGAATGTAGTGGATTTGATGAGATGTTCCCATCTATTAGTGAATGCTACTATGAGTCATATCCTTGGAAAGGAATTAAAATTCCAGACCATGGAGAACTCTGGTCAATTCCCTGGGAACACGAGATTGGAGACAGCAAGCTAGTAATGGAAGCCTATGGAGTCAGGTTTTCCTATAAGATTAAAAAATCTGTTTATTTTATAGATGAAAATATTTTAAGAATAGACTATGAGCTTAAAAACTTAAGCGGTTTTAATTTTGATTTTATGTGGGCTGCTCACCCTATGTTTATTTTAGAAGAAGGTTCAGAAATAATACTGCCCAAGAAAGTTACAAAGATTGTTACTACTATGAGTTATAGTGGAAGAATTGGTGAATATGGAGATGAGAACACCTGGCCTAGCTTTTACTCAAAGAAAGGAAAAGAAGAAAAATTAAATATTATCAGACCCAAAAACGTAAAAGATGCAGAAAAATACTTCATAAAAGATAAGATACCCGAGGGTTGGTGTGCACTTAGATATTCAAAGTCAAACATAATACTTGCTCTCTCATTTCCAGTAAATAAGGTGCCTTATATTGCAATTCTTCCAAATGAAGGAGGATGGGACAGCTTATATAACATATTCATTGAACCTTGTACATCTTCATTTGATAGGCTGGATGTAGCAAAGCTAAGAGGCGAGTATAGCAGTGTAGGTCCAAAATCAAAGTATATCTGGCATCTTAACCTGACTATATCTAAGGTAAAAGATTTTAAAACTGTTAATGCAGATGGACATTTAATTTAAACATTATTATATATAAATGGGAGAAAGATATGACAGGAAGGGAAGGACTTCTAAAAACATTTAGGGGAGAAAAGGTTGATAGAGTTCCGGTATGCCCCTGGGTATATAAAAATTTAATATACAGGTATTTTGATACTACTCCCGAGAAGCAGAAGTGGAGAGAAAATGACAGTATAGCTGAAATGGCAGTAGAGGTAGATGACTACTTTAGCTTTGATCACCTCCACAGACTTGGAACACCATGGCATATCTATGACGAGAAAAGTTCTGGTGATGGAAAATGGGTAGTAGAAGTGCAGTTTAAAAAGATAAATGGAAGAGATACAGAAATAACTACAATTAAAACTCCAGAAAAAATAATAAGACAGGTGAAGGAGTTTGATCAAACATCAAGATACACATACATTGAAGCAATTAGAGAATATTATATAAAAGACAAAGATGACTTTAATCAATTTGTTAAATACCAACCTCCATTTGAAGAAGCTATATATCCAGAAATTAAAGATGAATTTGAAAACTTAAATAAGGCAAAAAAAGTACTAGGAGATAGAGGAGTTGTAGTGTCATGTATGCAGGGTGCTTTTAACTGTTTGAATATGTATAGGAACCTGGAACTTATGATGATGGATCCATTGAAAGATTTGGGGCTTTATAAAGCTATGATTGAGTATTTTAGCAATAGAGGATTTCAGATTATGAAAAAAATGAAGAAGCATGGCACAGATATAATAGAAATAGGTGCAAATTTAGCAACAAGTGGAGTAGGAGAGAAATTTTTTAGAGATTATGTGTTGAAATATGAAAAAGATTTAGTGGGAAAAATACACTCCTTGGGGGCATTTGATATATATCATAACTGCGGTGATGCAGATAAAATAATGCATCTTTATAATGAAATGGGAATAAATACCTGGGGATATTTAACTCCTCCTCCTTATGGAGATGTAGATTTGGATAAAGCTCTAAAGGTAATGAATAAAGACATGGTTTTAATTGGAAATATTGATCAGGTTGATTTTTTAGTAAAAGCAACTCCTAAAGAAATAAAAGAAAGAGTGAGACAGGTGTTGGAAAAAGTAAAACAAAGAGGTAACTTTATTTTATCTACTACTGATTGGCCTTTTGACAATACTCCTTTTGAAAATTTAAAAGCTTTTGCTGAGGCTGGCCTTGAATTTGGGAAGTATTAATTGTTATTAATTGTATTTTTATTAACAATTTTTTAAATTTACTCTATAACTTGTTGGTTTTGTACCAAAGCTGTTTTTATTAATAGATATTTTAAAAAGGATTACAATTTATGATAGATAAGGATAAACTTACGTGGATTAGTAAGAAAATAGAAGAAATAGATAGTAGGGTGGATAAATTTTGGAATAATCCCAGCTGGAAAAGTACCCCAGTTCTTCAAGTTCACGTAGGCAAAATTTATACTGATTGCAAGACTTCGGAAAGTTCATTTAATGCTCAAATAGAATCTATAGAAGAAACTTTAAAAACTAAGACTGATTGGGTACCTTTTCTGGAACCCTGGCATGGAACTGGCGTGTATGCTGAAGCCTTTGGTTGTCCTTATTTTTGGAAAGAAAATGATTTTCCATGGACGAATTTCGCTATATCTACTATTGAAGAGGCTAAAAAAATTAAAAAACCAAACTGGGAAAAGTCAGAAATAATGAATTTAGTAATAGAGAGTATAAGGTATTTTAAAAAAATGGTTGGAGGATATGTTCCAATTAGTTTAACTGATACCCAGAGCCCGCTGGATACTGCTATGCTGATTTGGGAGACGAGTAGTTTTTTTGAAGCATGTCATGATGTGCCTGAAGTTGTACATAATCTTTTAAATTTAATTACTGATTTAAAAATAGAATTTTCAAAGGTGCAAATTAAAGAAATTGGTTCCAATATTGCAAGGCCCGGGCATAATGCAGTTCTTACCAGACCATGGGGAAAAGCTACTGGGATAGGGATATCAGATGATTTTTTAGTAACTGTATCTCCAAAATTTTATAGTAAATTTAGCAGACCATATAATGAGAGAATGGCAGAAGCACTTGGTGGAGCTGTAATACATTCTTGTGGTGTATGGAGTAAAGATATAATTACTGAAGTATTAAAAACAAAAGGTTTAATGGGTATAGAACTTGCAGTATCCGAGGGTGGAAAAAGTAGTTTGCATTTAAGTCAGATGTGTGGGGACCCTAATCCAAATTTACCCGAAACTATCAGAGATGGTTTTAAAGGTACCGGTGTACCGGTTAAAGCAAGAATTGGAGGGAATCTCCTATTTCTAATAGAAAAAATATATCATCCTGAATTAATTTTTATTCCTCAAATTATGTGGGTTGATGATCCAATAGAAAGAGATAGGAATTATGAAATGCTTCACCAGAAGATTGAAGAAATAATAAAATAAATATTATTTTAGATTAAAAATATGACAAGAAAAGAAAAATATAGCCAATTGATAAAAGAATTAAAAAAATATAAGAATTTTTCTAGAGAAAAGATAGAAAAAGAAGATTTAAAATATTTCGAGGAACTTTCTATTTTAGCGAGGGCAGATATTCTAAAAATGACAACAATTAGTAGATCAGGACATATTGGAGGAGCTCTTTCGACAATAGATTTATATTTACTTTTATGGTTATGTTTAAACGTTAATAAAGAAAGAGTAAATGATCCAGAGAGAGATATTGTTATTATTAGTAATGGCCATACTTCAACGGCAGTTTATATAGCTTTAGGAATATATGAATTTTTTGATATAAATGACGCTATTTATAACTTTAGATTAGCTGATAGTATTTTTGAGGGCCATCCAGGAAGCAGAGTTCCAGGAGTAGAGTGGTGTAGTGGCAACTTAGGCCAGGGTCTTTCTGTGGGTTGTGGCTATGCTTATGCTTTAAAGAAAAAGAATTTCCATAATAAAGTATTTGTAGTAATGGGAGATGGAGAACAGCAAAAGGGTCAGATATCTGAAGCTATCAGATTTGCAAATAAGTTTAATTTAGGAAATTTGGTTTCATTTATTGATTACAACCATCTTCAAGCATCGGGAGATATTAGTAATATAATGCCTAATAATATAGCTATGAATTATAAAAATGGAAATTGGGAAGTTACTTATACGGATGGACATAATTTTGAAGAATTATATAAAGTCTTAAGAGAAGTGTATCTTAAAAGAGATAAGCCACAGTGTATTATTGCTAAAACCATAATGTGTAAAGGAATAAAATCTTTAGAAGGAAAATATGAATACCATGGTAAATGTTTATCGATTGAACAATATAATAAAGTTATAAAGAAATTTAAATTAAATCCTGATGTTTCAGATGAATATATTGTTGATGATATAAAAACAATAGATACCAAACGAAAAGAGTATAAGCTTAGGCAGGAAAAAATACAGGAGGAAAAGAAGAATTCAATAGAATATAAAAAAGGAAAAATTGAGGGAAAAATAAATACTGATATACAAGAAATATACCCTGCAGGTCAGTTGATTTCTAATAGGAATGCATTTGGGAATACTTTACTCCAATTAGGTAATAATAATACTAAGGATGGTCAGGACCCACCGATTATAGTTATGGATTGCGATTTAAGTACTTCAGTTAGGACTGATAAATTTAATAAAAGATTTCCTGATTGCTTTATTCAGGGAGGAATTGCTGAGCATAACATTGCAAACGTAGCAGGAGCTATAAGTAAAAACAATTTTTTAACGTTTTTTGCTGGATTTGGTGTTTTTGGAATTGATGAAATATATAATCAGATGAGACTGAATGATATTAATAATACTTCAATTAAATTAGTTTGTACTCATAATGGAGTTGAGGTTGGTGAAGATGGGAAAACCCATCAATGTATAGACTACATAAGTCTGATATCTAATTTATTTAATTTTAAGATTGTAATTCCTGCTGATGCTAACCAAACTACCCATATTACAAATTATATAGCTTCAAATCATGGTAACTTTTTAATGGTTTTAAATAGGTCTAAAATTCCAGTTATTTCAAATAAATCAGGCGAAACTTTCTTTGGAGAAAATTATGATTTTTCTTATGGAAGCGCAGACTGGGTGAGAAATGGAAAAGACGGCACCATAATAAGTTATGGGCATATGATTTATAGAGCAGTAGAAGCATCAGAAATTTTAAAGAAAGAAAATAGTTATGATATTGGAGTTTTAAATATAAGCTGTCCATTAGCACTAGATGATGAGAAAATTTTTAAGGCGTCAGAAACTGGCACGATATTAGTATACGAGGATCATAATATAAGGACTGGATTAGGGACTATTTTAGGTTCTTATATTACTGAAAATAATTTGAATTGTAGTTTTCAAAAAATGGGTATCAGAAAGTATGGAATTTCTGGTAGCCCTGATTATCAATATAATTATCAGGAAATTAATATACCCCATTTAGTAGGAGAATTCATTAACCTAAAAAATAATAGTAATCAATAGAGTAACTATAGGAGAGTTATATGTTAAAAACAAAAATAGGATTTATACCTTCAAACTGGGAAGCTTGGAATGAGGGAAATTGGGCAGAAAAGATCAGAGATAGATGTGTTGATGTACTAAAAAAAATACCTGGTATTGATCTTATAGTGCCATCAAAAGATATGACTGATATTGGTTGTGTAAGTACTGTAGAAGAAGCAAAAACTGTGTCTAGATTTTTTAGAGATCAAAATATACAAGGATTGTTAATAGGAAATATGACCTTTGGTATGGAAGTTGCCGTTGGTACTATTCTTAATAATATAGAGAAGGATATGCCAATACTCCATTTTTCCACAAGAAGTGGACCAATAGCTGAGAATGGTTCACGATCAACAGATACATGGTGTGGTCATTTTATGACAGCAGCAGCAATAAAAAGAAGAGGCTTTAAGTTTGTTCATATAAATACATGTAATCCTGAGGATGAATATTTTAGAGATATGATCGGGACTTTTGTCAAGGCAGTATGCGCGATAAGTAATTTTAAGGGTTTGAAGATTGGACAGTTAGGTACCAGACCACAATTATTTGAATCAGAGAATTGGAGTGAACAGGCAATGCAGAAGAATTTTGGACAGATGGTTGTTCCTATAGATTTAGATAGTGTGCTGACAATTATAGAAGAGATTGATCCTAAAAGTAATGAAGTTAAGAAAATAATTTCAGAGATTACTGATGGTGTTAATATATCAGAGGAATCTGATGAAAGTATAACAAACCTTGCCAGATGTGAATTAGGCTATTTAAAAATTGCTAGTGAACTAGATGTAGAAGCTCTTGCAATTAACTGCTGGACCAGGATACAGGAAAGATTGCATGTTTCTCCATGTATAGCATTGGGGCGATTGATTGACAAGGGAGTAATGGCAGCTTGTGAAGTAGATGTATATGGTGCTGCTTCAATGTATGCTGCTTATACAGCTTCACTTGGTTTAAGCAAACCCCACTTCATCGACTGGACTGATTTACATCCGGAAAAACCTGACGTATGGTTGGCATGGCATTGTGGTAATGCTCCTAAGAGTATATGTGCAGAAGGCTATAAACCAAATCTGGTAAGGAATGAAAGAATGATTCAATGGTGTCCAACATGTAATGGTGCTTTAGAATTTAGATTAAAAGAAGGACCGGTAACCTGCTTGCGATTGGTTGAATATGATGGTGAGTTTACTATGTTTTTTGGTAATGGTGAGGTTATTGATATTCCACCGTTTATCAGAGGAACTTATGGATGGGTAAAAGTAAATGATGTATTTGACTGGGAAAATAAAATGATAGAAAACGGAATTGTTCATCACGGAGTTCTTATTCATGATCCAAAAGTTGCAGATGTAATGGAAATGTTCTGTAAATTTCTGGATATAAAAGCCGTAAAAGGAGCTTAGGGCATTTTTAACAAAATGATAGAAATTAGATTGGCTTAATCTAATGAGATTTGTAGTGAATAATTTAGTGAGTTTATAGATATATAAATTATTATAGGGGTATAAGGTTGAGAAAAATTAAAAGGATAATACTTGAAAAGCCAGAAAAATTTATATTTGAGGAAGTAGATATGCCAGTTCCAGGTAAAGGTGAGGTGTTATTAAGAGTAAAAAGTTGCGGAGTCTGTGGTTCTGACCCAACAATTTACCATGGCAGGCATCCTTATGCAAAGTATCCATTAGTCATGGGGCACGAGTTTTCAGGAGTTATTGATAATATTGGTGATGGAGTTAAAAATTTTTATCCAGATCAAAGGGCTGTAGTATTTCCATTATTAGTTTGTAATGAATGTAAAATGTGCAGTATTGGTAAATATAATTTATGTGAAGAGGTAGAATGCTTGGGAGCTCAGGCAGATGGAGCATATCAGCAGTATATATCTATTCCTGCTGAAATAGCTATACCTATACCTGATTCTATGTCGTATGACGAAGCTGCTACAATAGAGCCTGCAAGTGTTGCTTATCATGCAACAAAAAGGGCTAATATTACAGTTAATGATAAAATTTTAATAATAGGTGCTGGACCTATAGGTAATTTTGCTATGCAATCCTGCAAAGCATTAGGAGCTAAGAATGTATCTATCACAGATATAGATCAGGATAGGCTCAATCTTGCATTAAAGTTAGGTGCAGACAAAATTATAAATTTAAAAGGAAGAAGATTGGATAATATCAGTAAAGGTGAGTTAAATACAAAAGATATATCAATTTATTTTGATTGTGTAGGACAAAAGGGAACTGTCCTTAATGATATCATTAGTGTAGCACGCAGTGGAATAAAAGTTATTGTCGTAGGTGTTCTTCAGAATGAATATATAATTCCAAAACTGCCTGATTTTGTTGAACATGAATTAATGCTTATTGGAAATAGTTTATATATTCCCAAAGATTTTATAGAAGTTATTGAATTAATGGGTAAAAATAAAATTAAAACTGATGATATGATAACTCACCATTTTTCAATTTCTGGTGTAAAAGATGTTTATAGGATGATTGATGGTAAAAAGGAAAAATTCTTTAAAATAATGCTTGATGTAGATGGAGGATTTAAAAATTGAGTTTACTTGGAATAGATGTTGGTTCAAGTAGCTGTAAAGCTGTAGCTTTTGATATTAAGGGTAATATTCTTGCAAAATCAATATTGGATTATTGGCCTGATACTAATGGTATCTTTTCTGAAATGGACGCAGATATTTTCTGGAAGTCTGTAATAAAAGTTGTAGGGGATGTTTCTAAAAAATTAAAAAAAGATGAAATTGAAGCTCTTTCTATTAGTTCGCAAGGCGAGACTTTTATTTGTGTTGATAAAGCAGGAAATTGTGTTTGTCCAGCAATAATGAATTCAGATAATAGAGCTAAAGGGGAAGTAGATTTATTAAATAAAATTTTTAATAAGGAGAAGATCTATAGGATATCCGGAGCTCCACTTCATCCTATGTTTCCTTTGGCTAAAATATTATGGTTGAAGAAGAATAAACCTGATATCTATGAAAGAACAAAATATTTTTTAAGCGCAGGGGATTATATTTTATATAAAATGGGGTTTGGTACGATAAGTGATTATTCTCTTTCTTCAAGAACTCAACTCTTTGATGTAAATAAAAGGAGTTGGTCTGATGAAATTTTAGAAAATGTAGGATTTGATAAAAAAAAGTTACCTGACACATACCAGGCAGGTATCAAAGTTGATAAATTAAATAAAGAAATTGCAGAAATACTTAATTTGAAACCAGGAGTAGTTGTTGGCTTAGGAGGCCATGACCAACCATGCGGTGCTTTAGGTGCTGGAGTAATTAATCATAGAAATATTGTAGATTCGGCAGGAACGTATGAATGTCTTGCAGTTTCAAGTGATAATCCTAATTTAAGTTTAGATTCGCGTAAATATAATTTGAACTCTTACTGTCATGTAGTGGAAAATAAATATATTACACTAGCATTTTCTCCTGGCGGTGTTATGGTTAAATGGTTCATAGACAATTTTTTTAATGCTGAAAAAAATAGAGCTAGTAAAGAAAATACTAATTTATATAAATACTTAGAGAAAAGAATACCTGATGATCCTACAGGTATTTGTATAACTCCTCATATTATAGGGTCAATTAATCCTAACTGGAATCCATATGCTACAACTACGATTTCAGGGATAACACTTAAGGCTAATAAATACAATTTATATAAAGCTATTTTTGAGGGGATATCATTTGAACTTAATCTAAATATAAAAGTTCTGGAGAGTTTAGTAGGTAACTTTGATTTTATTTATATTACAGGTGGAGGTTCAGGTTCTAAAAAATGGGTTAAGCTTCGTGCAGATATTACTGGTAAAAGGTTTAAAACTTTAAAAAATAAAGAGTCTGTTTGTTTAGGAGCTGCTATATTGGCAGGATTGGCTGCAAAAAAATTTAAGAGTGTGAAAGAAGCAATAAAAGAATTAGTAAAAGTAAATGAAGAATTTTTACCTGATATAGATTCCTTTAAAGAATATGATATACAAAAAAAACAATACAAATTAATATATCCTTCTTTGGAAGAGTATAGGAAAGTTAGGAAAGGTGAAACTAGTAATTAGAATACAGTTTTATAGAAAAAATTTATTATGCATAAAGTAATCAAATGATTAAACTGAGAGTTGAGGTTAAAAATTAATAGTAAAGAGAGAGTAAAAACTACTTTTAAACACATAGAGCCAGATAGAGTTCCCGTTAGTGAATTATACATTAATTCTCCTGTTGCTTCTGAAGTACTAGGTAGAGAAGCTTATATAGGATGGGGTGGATATATAAGAGGAAAAGTATTAAATAAAATGTTAATAGAAGGCAGAGCAGAAGAATTTTACACTAAAGAAGTGAAAGATTTGGTTGACGTTTATAGAAGGCTTGAATTGGATACTATAATAATAGAAAGACCTCCGTTAAAGAAGCCTGCTATTCCTATAAAAATAGATGAAAATACATGGAAATTCGAAGATAAAAAAAATGGTTTCTGGAGTATTTGGAAATGTACAGCTATAACGGATTGCTATGGTGAAGTTGATTCTTCAATAAAGCAAGGAGGGGCTAAAGGATTTGAAAGATATTTAGATTTTTTAGATGAACCTATAGATTTAGATACTTGGTCATGGGATCAAGCAGAATATATTATAAGAACTTGCGGGCATGACAAGTTTATAATGGCAGTAGTTGAAATTGATTTCCCCGCTACTAGCTTTTCATCATGGGGGAGTCTCTTTATGGAATGCATGGTTTTAAGGCCTGATTTAGTAGAAAGGTATATGGATTATAGGGTTAGAAAAGGGCTGCTTTTTATTGAAAAATATGCTCAAATGGGTGTTGATTGTATTTTTGATGGAGAAGATTGGGCAGGAGTTAATGGCATACTTTTTTCTCCTAAACATTTTAAAAAATATTTTCAACCTCATTTTAAACAAATAATTGATGCAACTCATGAAAAAAATCTTCTATATATGAAACACACTGATGGAAATATAATGAAAGTCGAAAAAGAATTTTTTAAAGAGTTAGGCATTGATGCTTATCAATCAGTTGATCCAGAAGCAGGAATGAATATAAATTATATTAAAAAAAAGTATGGAGATAAGATTACTATTATGGGGAATGTGGATTGCGCTAAAGTTTTACATTTTGGCACACCTGATGAGGTTGTTGAAGAGACTAAGAATATTATTAAAAATATTTCTCCTGGTGGAGGTCATATATTAAGTTCCAGTAATACTATTCATAGCGGAATTCCTACTGAAAATTTTTTAGCTATGTTGAAAGCAGCGAGGGTATATGGAAAGTATCCTATTGATATCACCATCTAATTATTGTGATCCGAACAAATTGTAAGTGTGATTACTGGTTCCAAAATTGCTGAAGTAACATAGATAACTATAGCTAAAAAAATAATTAAAATATGATTGTTCATTATGAAATTTTTAGATCGAACGCTTATTGATAATAAAAAAGTACTGGTTACAAGAGATTGTCAAGGGCTAGGGGAAGCTTTTGCGATAGCTTTGCTATAGAAAGGCCAAAATTGATAAGTGATGTTATAAAGAAAGAAGGAGGCTATATATTTAACACAGAGAAAATACCTCTATTTAGGTAACTTAGAAAAATATTAGGAATATGATTAGAATAGCAATAAAATATGGTAAATATAACTGTTAGCTCATTTTATATAAAACACTCAAATTTCGAATTATTCAATAGATTTTTTTAGTTATTTATTATCTTCAGTAATTTACTGTTTTTTGGAGGTTAATCAAAATGAAAACATTAGGAATCGGCATGGTAGGGTATGGTTTTATTGGAAAAGTACATACCTTGTCTTATTTAAATCTCCCCTACTACTACAGTCCCATGCCGGCTAAATTAAAAATGGTGGGAGTAGCATCGGTTCCCATAAAGGATGCAGAAGAAGCAGTAACGCAAAGCGGTTTTGAATTTGCAACAAATGACTGGAGAGACCTAATTGCCAGAGATGATATAGATATTATTGAAGTCTGTACTCCTAATTTTTTACATAAAGAGATTATAATTGGGGCTTTGAAGGCTGGAAAACATGTAAACTGTGAAAAACCACTGGCTATGGATTTAGCTGAAGCAAAAAAGATAATAAAAGAAGCTAACGCCCACACGGAGCTGATCTCCCAAGTTACTTTTGAGTATCGTTATCAGCCAGCTATGATGCGTGCCAAAAAACTTATTGAAGAAGGTTTTTTAGGTAGAGTTTATAGCGTCAGAGCAGTATACCTTCACTCTGGTAACTCTAATCCGGCCAGACCCCTATACTGGAAAATCCAGAAAAAGTTCTGTGGGGGAGGATCTCTTTATGATCTTGCTTCCCATGTAATTGATATTACCCGCTATCTTTTGGGAGATTTTAAAAGGGTATTTTCAAGGCTTGAAATATTTGTAAGGAAGAGACCCCTTGCCGGAAAACCGGATCAATTTGGAGAGGTAGATGTAGATGATCTGGCACTGATTATATTTGAGACAGAAAATGGAGCCATTGGAACTATTGAAGGGTCTAAAGTGGCTACTGGCACTAATGATGAATATAGAATAGAAATACATGGAGAAAAGGGGGCTATTAAGTTTAACAGCATGCAACCCAACTTCCTTGAAGTATATGATACCAGAGATGTAGAAGAACCTATTGGAGGAAAAAGAGGATTTACTGCTATAGAGACAGTACAAAGATATCCTAAGCCAGCTACTCAATTTCCCGGTCCCAAATTCTCTATTGGGTGGATGAGGTGCCATGCTGGCAATGCCTTTGATTTTATAACCAATATTATAGAAGGCAAAAAACCGATGGCAAATATGCATGCTGCCTATAAAGTGCAGGAAATTTTGGAAGCAAGCACTATTTCTAACGAGGTAGGAAGATGGGTGGATTTACCTTTATAAAAAGTTATAATGTGTTAGAAGCTTCTTTATAGTTCTTACTATTAATATATATATATCTTGATGGAATCTATATTTAAATGGCCTAAGAATCTTTGCACCAAAAATGGATTTACATTTTTTTTTAATATTTTTTGTCGCAAGGTCATGACTAAAACTATAGATGATATATCATTTTTTCTTAAGACTACTGATTCTTAGATACATGTTTATTAGATTTAGGTATTGGCTTTTTTTAGAAAATTTTATTTTCTTAATGGGGTTTTTAGTAATTAATCCTTCCTCTTTCAGTAAATTAAATTAGCTTTTTAGGATGGCTATCTTTTTATAGGTGGAGGTGGCTGATAAATTTCTAGAATCTTTGATATATTGAATATATAATCTAATAAAACATAAATTGTACTATCTAAGCTTGGTGTTTACAGTTACCATACCTCCAAGCATAAAAATATAATTTATATTTTAAGAGTAAAGTTGCAAAAAATCACTAACCCTATACAAAAGATTACAAGGTTTGGAACCACGTGTTCTGTAGCCTTGATACGTTCTTTGAAAATTATAAAAATATAGATACTTATCCAGGTCATACTGAGGATCATAAAGGGTACTGTAATGTAAGTTCTTTTAAGTAAACTAGGCTGGTAGAATTCCTCAAGTAAAGTTCTCTGAAACCTTTCCACAAACCCGTTGGTCCAGGGATGTCCATAGTTCGCCTAGCGGCACTATTTTTCGCTGGACGGGTGAAGGCTATGGCTCGCCTGGCATAAACCTTAAATTTAAAAAGAAAATCAAAGTTATTTAAATATAGAAAGCTCGGTATAATGCCGG